>Ga0114129_10007975_pt1 | contig 15076 bp, 9 predicted proteins | sample RhiMetdeltSRZDD1_FD_80071 | JGI IMG/M metagenome (GOLD analysis project Ga0114129, IMG submission 80071) | Populus rhizosphere microbial communities from Tennessee, USA - Rhizosphere MetaG P. deltoides SRZDD1 (version 2) (version 2) | ecosystem: Host-associated > Plants > Roots > Rhizosphere >...
ATCACTCTCGCCGGTGCCACGTTTCCGTTTGCCAGCCTGGCAAACGCCGCAATGCGCGGCTGGCTGACTCAATTGGGGACGAGAATCTCGCGCCGCTTCGTGTCGTAGGCGACCGCGTACGGGTTGCCGAAGCCGCTCGTCTCCCGTCCGGCCGGCGCGTTGCGGATGATCCGCTTCGGCCGCACGTTGCCGGCGGCGAGCCGCGCGAACACCAGCGCCGTGTGATCGCCGAAGTTCGCGACGTAGATTTCGTCTTTCGCGATCGCGACGCCCATCGGCCCCTTGACGCCGGTCAGGGGACCGCGAATGACCCGCTTCGGCGCGACGTCGCCGCTCGCCATTCGGGGAAACACGAGGATCGAGTTGTCGCCGTTGTTCGCGACGATCATCTCGCCGTTCACTTCGTCGACCGCGACGCCCATCGGCCAGTCGATCTGGCTGAGCGGGCCCTGGATGACGCGCCTGGGCGCGACGTCGCCGTTCGCGTCGCCGTCGAACACCGTCACCGACGAGGGCAGGAACCGGCCGCGCGCGTTTTCGTCCAGCTTGTCGCCGGTCCGCTCCTGGCGCGACTCGCGCGCGTCGTAGGCGGTGTAGCTCGTGATCAGCTCGCCGGGCCGGAAGTTGCCGTGGTTCGCCACGACGACCTCGTTGTGCGTTTCGTCGAAGTAGATGCCGTGCGGATCCGCCATCTGCGTCTTCGGCCCGCGTACGGATCGAATCGGCGCGTCGAACTTCTGCGCGTCGCGCCTGAACACGACGAACATGTTCGGCGTCTGGACCGAGAGCGCGATGACGTCGCGCCTGGGCGCGAACGCGATGCCCCACGACTGATGCGGCACGTACAGCAGCCGCTTCGGCTTGACGTTGCCGCGCGCGTCGTAGTCGAACACGACCAGGCGATCCTCGACGTCGTTGTTGACGGTGAAGAGCTCGCGATGCCCCGGATCCATCGCGACGCCGGCGACGAAGCCGACGCCGGTGTCGGGCCCCATGATCTGCTGCCGCGGCGCCGCGGCCGCGTTCGACGGCGTCGTCCCGGCGGTACGGTCGTAGATGAGCAGGCTCTTGCGGTTCGTGTCGCTCATCATCACGAGGTCGTTCGTCGTGTCGACCGTCACGCCGTTGAAGCTCGGATACGGATCGACGACCATCCGCACCGGCGGCAGATCGCCGCCTTCGACGTTGCTGCTCTTCGGAATTGCGAGTTGTTGTTCGATCGCGCCGTCGTTTCGTACGTAGTGTCCGCCTTCAGGCGGACCGTTGCGTACGTGGTGTCCGGCTTTAGCCGGACCCTCGTCCGGCATTACACAAATCGTGCCCTCGCTCTCGGCCGCCGCCCGCGTGGTCGCGATGAACATCTGCTCGACCGACGGCGTCGATCGCGGCGCGACGACGAACAGCCCGGTCGCCAGCGCGACGACGGTCAGCAAACGTCGCGTGTGTAGGGCGGGTTCTGTTCTTCCGCCTCCACTCGCACGAAGGCCGCGCGAGCTTCGGCGTGACGCGCCGAAGCGCCGGAGGCGCAAAGGCGATTGGACCCGCCGTGGAGCCGGGTCCGAAGGACCCGGCCTACATGCGAAGGATCGAAACACGTCAGTGCTCCGTGGTTCGTGCGCCGCTGCGTCCCGGCGCGGTTGGGAAAAAATGGGGATAGTCGCCGGCCGCCACGTGATCGATGACCGATTTCACGGTCCGCCACGGATCGGGCGCGTAGTCGGCGAGGTAATTCCCGGGCGCGTTGATGCCAGGAATCTCGGGCCGCCAATCCTCGGTCAGCAATTGATCGGGACTGCCGTAGCGCGACGCGAGCGCGCGAACCTCCGTGTTGTCGAGGCTCTTCAGCCGGCCCCTCTCGATCAGCGTGATCCACCGGTCGGCGCTCCGCAGGTGGACCTTGTAGTCGGAGAAGTACGTGTGCGTGTGGAAGCCATGATCCTTCGGCAGGTTGTGCTGCTTCGTGAACTCGAGCAGCTTGACCGACTGCGTGCGGACGCCGGGATCGTGGTGCAGCGTGACGCCGAGTCCCCAGTGAATCACGCCGGCGCGCTGCCGCTCCGGAATGACGGTGCCCTCGTCCATCGCCGCGGGATTGCGAAACGCCTTCGGATGCGTGCCGATCGCGATCTCGTACATCCACCAGTAGCCCGGATGATCTGCCGCGTGGAACGGATACGGCAGATCGTTGATGTGTGGATACTGCAGGAACTCCCCGAGCGCGTCGCCGACGATGCCGCCGCCCTTGACGCCGCGGACGTAGCCGTTCTGCAGCTCCACCTCCCATCGCGGGAAGAAGCCGGTGTGGTTCGTCGTGCCGGCAATCGTACCGTTCAGCAGCGCCATCGGCTCACGCGGCAGCCACTCGTCCTGGAACGCCGGGTAGTTCACCACCGAGTAGCCGAACCGGCCGGTCGCCTGGTTGGGGAACATATAGAGATGTCCGCGCTGGTAGACGCCGCGCGCCCAGTGCTGCGCCTGAATCTCGCTGATGTCGGCGCGGACGTCCGTCCCTTCCGGATCCGTAATCGTCAGCTTGTCCACGTGCACCAGCGGCTCCATCGTCTGGTCCTCCGCGAGCTGCCAGACGTCGCCGGGATACGTGCCGAGCAGGCTCATGACGTCGTAGCGGTTGTCGATCACGAACAGACCGAGGAACTTGTCCTCCATCGGGTGAAGGTTGCGGCGCAGAAACGTTCCGCCGCCCTTGCCCCAGAAGACGCCGCGCACGTCCGGATGATTCGTGAGGTACGCCTGGATGCCCTTGCCGAGGTTCTCCCACAGAAACTTCCGGCGCACTTCCTCGAGGCGCGGCGACAGCTCGCGATTCTTCGGGAACAGCTTGTCGTAGAGATCCGGCCGGCGGCCGCGCAGCCACTCCTTCACCGGCTGCGGGTCGTGAAAGTTCGCCTCGACCCACCACGCCGCCTCCATGTAGCCCTGCTCGGACGTGAACGTGCGGCGCGCTTTCTCGAACGCCGCCGCATCCTCACGGCTCACGCCGGCGACCTCGTACTCGGGCACGAGGTTCACCTTCACGCCGCGCTCCTCCATCGCGCGCTTCACCGCCTGGACGATCATGTCCTCGGCGGTCGGCGGCAGAATGAACGCGACGGTGTCGCCCGATTGCGCGATGCCGAGGCCGTTGCCCTGAAAGCCGATCTTGTTTCGCGCGAGCGGCCGGACGTGCGGCAGGACTTCTTCGATCGATGCCGGCGGCTTGAGGTACGACGGAAAGCGCGGCTCCGGGTAGACGGCCGCGCGCTCGCGCGACTGCTGCGTCGTGCCGCACGCGACCGCGCTCATCAGGAGCGCCGCGAACGCGACGAGGCACGCTTTCACGATCGCATTGGTCATACCTTTGCTGGGAGTCTAGCAGACTCCGCTATCTCGGCCGCGCCGGCGCCGGCCGCGCTGTGACAAACACGTACACATCCTCGAGCTCGCGGTCGGACAGGATCTTCACGCTGTACGGCGGCATGTCGTTGCGCGGCGTGCGAACCGCGCGCGCGAACACCGCCCGCGGCAGCGGATTGGGACCGAGCCGCGGACCGGTCGACGCGCCCTGCGCCTCGCGGCCGTGGCATTGGTAGCAGCCGACGCGCACGAACGTCTGGCGGCCGCGTTCCACCAGGTCAGGGTCGGACGCGCTCGGCGATTGCGCGCTCAGTACCGCCATCGACAGACACGAAAACACGAAACCACGAAAACACGAAACAACACTTAGCTTTCGTGGTTCCACGAGACTCATCTCGGCTGCGTGACGACGTCGACGAGCACCGGCTCGCCGCGCTTGACGACGGCGATCGCGCGCTTCAGGGCGGGCGCGAGATCGGCGGGACGTTCGATCGGTCCCTCGGCGTGTACGCCGAGCCCCTGCGCGAGCTTCGCGAAGTCGATGTTCGGATCCGTGATGGTCGTGCCGATGTGCGCGCGGTCGACGCCGCGGTTGTGCCGGTTCGCCATGCGCTGCAGGTGCATGACCTCCTGGTGGTACGCACGGTTGTTGTGCATCACCATGAGGAGCGGAATGCGGTGATGGGCCGCGGTCCAGAGGACGCCTGGCGCGTACATCAGATCGCCGTCCGGCTGAATCGTGACGGTCAATCGCCCGTGCTTCCGGTTGGCGAGCGCGGCGCCGACGGATGCGGGCGCCGTATACCCGATTCCCGATCCGCCCGATCCGCCGATGAACTGCGAGTGTTTGTCGAACGTCCAGAGGCGCATCGGCCAGCCGCTCACCGGATTCAAGTACGACACGAGCGACCAGTCGTCGCCGCGAATCGCATCCCACAGCTCGAGCGACAGCCGCGCCGTTGTCACGGGCGACGCCTCCCACGCGTACGCGGCGTCGGCGCGCGCGCGATCGTGCGCGTTGCGGCTCGACTCCGCGAGCCGCTTGCCGCGATCCTCGAACGCGCGCCGGCGATCGGCGGTGACGAGCCGCTTCACCGCCTCGACGAGCGACGGCAGCGTCGCCTCGGCGTCGCCGGCGATGGCGAGGTCGACCTCCGGAAGCCGCTGGAATTCCTGATAATTCGCTTTCAGTCCGAGCTCGCGCGTCGAGATCGCAATCGTCTTCGCGCCGGCCTTCAGAATCGAGCGGGACGATCGATGGAGCTGATCGCGAAACGTGTTGATCGTCCCCCAGAAGTCGGTGAGCTCGAGGCCGACCACGATATCGGCGCCGGCGAGCGCCGCCCGGCTCTGGCCCGACTGGTTCAGCGGATGGCGCGACGGGAAGTTCATCCGGCCACCCTGGTCGATCACGCCGGCCTGGAGCGTCTCGGCGAGATCGATGAGCGACGCGAGACCGGCCGGCGTGCGCGCCATCCGGTCCGCAACGATGACCGGGTTCTCTGCGGCAACCAGCAGCTTCGCGACCTCCGCGATGGCGGACAGCTCGCCCTGCGGCGCCGTCGATGACGTGACCTTCGGGATCCTGAGCTTGAAGTCGACGGCGATCGGCCGTTCCTGCAGCTCGCTGTCGGCGATGATCACCACCGGCCCCATCGGCGCCGTCGTCGCGAGCGAGTACGCGCGCACCGCCGACTCCGCGAAATGCTCGAGGGACAGCGGCATGTCGTCCCACTTCGTGAAATCGCGGACGAGCGACGCCGCGTCCTGCACGCTGTGCGCCCACTCGACGCCGGGCCGGCGCTCCGTCGCGTCGAGCGTGTTGCCGACGACGATGTAAACAGGGACGCGGTCGCAGTAGGCGTTGTAGACGGCCATCGCCGCGTGCTGCAGGCCGACGGTGCCGTGCGCGATGACCGCGATCGGCCGCCCCTCGATCTTGGCGAAGCCGTGCGCCATCGCGACCGACGACTCCTCGTGGCAGCACGTGATCAGCTCCGGCTTCGCGTTCGCGCCGTAGTTGACGATCGATTCGTGCAGCGCGCGGAAGCTGGAGCCGGGGTTCGCGCAGATGTAGTCGAAGCCGATCGCCTTGAGGACGTCGACCATGCAGTCGGCGCCGCAGCGATCGGTCGTCAGCGAGTCGTCGTCAGCGGGCGGCGCCGGCGACCGCGTGGCATTCTGCTGAGGCGTGGACGCGCCGGCCGCCGAGCCGCCGATGGCGGCGCCGGCGGTATGCTTCAGAAACGTTCGTCGATCGACGCCGTCAGCCATAAGGTCCGCCTAAAGACGGACACTACGTACGATCAGTTCCCGCGTTTCTGTACCGGCGCCGGCCCGAGCGTGATCTTCGCGCCCGCGCCCGGGAAGTAATGCTCGTAGAGCCCCTTGTTGGCCTTGTCGAGCACCTCGAGCGCGTACTTGCCCGGGTTCGGCGCGTAGTCCTTCAGATAGTCGCCCGGCGCGTTGATGCCGGGCACTTCCGGGATCCAATCCTCGGTGAGGAGATAGTTCGGATCGCCGTACCGCGACGCGAGCGCGCGAACCTCCGGGTTGTCGAGGCTCGTCATGTGTCCCTTGTCGAGCAGGTTCACCCATTTGTTCGCATTGCGGAGGCGAACCTTGTAGGTCGTGAAATAGGTGTGCGTGTGCCAGCCGTGATCGAACGGGACGTTGTTCTTCTCGCTGAACTCACGCCACGTCTTCGACTCGGTCGGCGCATCGGGGTCGTGCCACAGCCGGATGCCGAGGCCCCAGTGGATGACGCCGCTGCGCACGCGATCGGGGCTCGTGTTGCCGGTTTTCAGCAGCGGGATCGGATGACGGAACGCCTTCGGATGCGATCCGAAGGCGATTTCGTAGAGGTACCAGAAGCCCGGCTGATTGTGGTACGGATACGTGAGGTTGTTCAGCTTGTCCCACTTCACGTACTCCTTCAGCGCATCGCCCTGCGCGCCCCCGCCCTTCACGTCCGAGATGAAGCCGTTCGTGAACGTGATCTCCCAGCGCGGGAAAAATCCGCCGTGCCCCTGCGTGCCCGCAATGACGCCGTTGATCCGCGCGATCGGCTCGCGCTGCAGGTATTTCTGCTGGAACGCCGGATAGCTCACGAACGAGTAGCCGAACCGGCCGGTCGCCTGGTTCGGGAACATATATAGATGTCCGCGCTGGTAGGCGCCGGCGGCCCATCGCTGCGCCATGTCGTCGGTGATGTCGGCCCAGACGTCGAGCCCCTCGGGATCCTTCGCCTCCATCCGATCGACGTAGACGAGCGGCTCGAGCAGCTGCTCTTCCGCGAGCTGCCACACGTCGCCCGGATAGGTCGACATCTGGCTCTGCAGCGTGTAGACGTTGTCGGTGACGAACGTGCCGAGGAACTTGTCCGACATCGGATAGAGCTGCCGCCGCAGGCCGGTGCTGCCACCCTGTCCCCAGAACACGCCGCGGATCTTCGGGTGCGCGGTGAGATATTTCTTGATTCCTTCGCCGACCGCATTGCGGGATCGGTAGTCCGTACTCGTCGCCTGTCCCGTGTCCACGTCTTCGCCGCCGCCGGCGCCCGCGCCCGCCTCGCCGCGCGGCCGCTGCTTCGGCGCACTCGGATCGAACGCGACCTCGCCTGTCTCGCCGGGGAACAGCTCGGCGTACGTGTCAGGCCGTCGCGACTTCAGGTACGCCTTCGGCTCCGACGGATTCGGAAACTGGTTTTCGATCCACTGCGACGCCTGATAGATCCCGGCCTTGGTGATGTCGCGGCCCTTTTCACGCCTTGCCGTGCGCGCCAGCGCCTGCTCCTTCGTCTCGCCCTGCATCTCGTAGACGTACTTGAGATGCGGCCTGACCTTCCGCTCGCCGAGCGCGCGCGTGATCGCCTCGAGCACCATCGGGTCGGCGTCGTTCGACGCCACGATCAGCACCGACTCGCCGGGCTGCAGGATGCCCATGCCCTTGCCCTGCAGGCCGGACTGATTGCGGACGAACGAGCGCGCCGCTTCCATCAGGTCGTCGACTGACTTCGGCGGCTTGAAGTAGGACGGCCACCGCGGGTCCGGGAATTTTTCACCCGCCGCGCCCGCACGCGTCGCGGCGTTCGCCGACTGATTGCGCGCCGTGTCTCCGCGGCTGCACGCCGCGGCAACGACGATGGTGATGAGGAACGCCACGCTCAGGGTCTTGACGGCGCTGGACACGAGCTTCATCGCGACAACCCTTTCACGGTCCGGCTGCCCGCAGTAGCTTTCAGCGGAGGGCGGAAAGCCGGACACTACGTACGCGCCGCAACGGTATAGCACACCGCCGTGCGTCGGAGCTACCGCTGCGCCGCCTCGAACACGACCTTGCCTCCCACAACCGTCATCGCCGGCTCGAGCTCGTCGATGCGATCGTCGGGCACGGCGAGGTAGTCGCCGTTGAGCACCACGAGGTCCGCGTACTTACCCGGCTCGATCGACCCGAGCATCTTCTCCTCGCCGATGAAGAACGCCGCGTCGATCGTCACCATGCGGAGCGCCTGTTTTCGATCCACCGCCTGTTCGGGTCCCCACACGCGCGGCTGCTGCGCCGTCTGGGCCCCCGCCCGGCGGGCGCGCTCGCTCCGCGTCGCGTAGCGCGCCGCCCGCGTGACGAACCGCTCGACGCGCCAGAGCGGCGGCTCGTCCGGCTTCCCGCCCTCGAAGTGGACCGGAATGCCGGCGCTCACGAGATCCTTCACCGGCTGCATCGTCGCGAGCCGCTCGCCGTACTGCGCGAACAGCATCTCGTCGCCGCGGACGACGCGCGGGCTCCAGATCTCCGAGTTGAGACCGAACGTCACCCTGTCGCCCATCTGCTTCGCGAGGGCGATCGACGTGTTGTCCCAGACGACGTTGTGATCCAGCGCATGGCGGCCCAGCATCGTGTGGACCTTGATGTCCGGCTGCTTCTCGGCATCCGCGAGCGTCTGCAGCACGATCGTCGTGGCCTGACTGCCCATGTTGTGGTTGCCGCCGATGTTCCAGCCGTGCTTGCGCATCAGCATCAGCGTGCCGGCCTCGGTCTGCGCGCGCTCCTGCGGCGTGAGGTCGCCCCAGTGGCGGCCGGTGAACGACGTGCCGGTCCATTTGTTGATGCCGTTCGGCGTGCCGCCGACTCCCGCGTGCACGCGCAGCTTCGGCTCGTTCGTCAGAATGCCGCCGTCGTCCGACGCGCCGTCGACGGGGCCGACCGCCGCGCCGACGATCCTGAGCATGCCGTCGCCGAGCGAGAAGTTGACGAGATTCGGCGTGCGGCGGAGGAACTGCGCGGCGAGCGGGTTCTGCCGCGCGAAATCGAGATCCGGACGGATGCGGAGGTTGAGCCGGCCCTGATGAAACAGGTGGCTCATGATCGTCACGGTGTAGCCGCTCGCGTGGCCGGTGACCGTCGTCACCCCGCCGCGGAGGAAGCGATCGTTGATCTGGGTCTGCTCGTCGAAGATCGTATCGGTCAGCTCTGGCCAGTCGCGAAGGTTCCAGCCGACGAAGCCGATCGCGGCGCCGAACAACTGTCCCGTCGGCTGGCCCGCTCGATCCTTGACGATGCCGATGTGGTCGCGCGGCAGTCCGGCGGCGAACGCCCGGTCCAGCATCGACGTGTTGACGATGCCCTCGGAGCTCGAAAGCGAGAGCATCAGCGGGTTCGACGGCGCCAGCGTGTCGAGATCCCGCGCGGTGAGCTTCGACAGCTCGGCGACCCATTCGTCGGCCATGCGCACGAAGACCGGCGAGCCCGGCGCCGCCTCGCGCACGAGCGCGCCGACCTGCTTCAGCATCTCGGCCACGCTGTCGCCGCGGACTTTCGCGCCCACCTTGCCGTTGACCATCGTGTCCTTGTACAGGTCGCCGCCGGCGAACGCGTTGTCGCCGTCGCTGTCGATGAATCCGGGCACGACCGAACGGCCGGCGAGATCGATCGCGCGCGTCGAGGGTCCGGCGAGCGCGCGGATGCGATCGTTCGTGCCGACGGCGAGAATGCGTCCGTCGCGGACCGCGACCGCTTCGGCGACCGTGAACGCGCGGTCCACGGTCAGCACCTTGCCGTTGTAGAGGACGAGATTCGGATACGCGACGAGCTCCGGCGGCACCTGCGCCGCAGCAGGAGTCGCGAGCGCGAGCGCGATCGCCAATTCACCAATTCGCCAATTCACCAATTCACCAATTCAAAACAGATACTTGATTCCGAATTGAATCTGCCGCGCCGGTGTGGCAAGACTCGTGATCCTTCCGGATCCCGGCACGAACGTCCCATCCGTGTTGAACACGCGCGGATCGGACGGCGGATTGAAGTTCTCGCGGTTGAGGAGGTTGAACACCTCGATCCGGAACTGCAGCATCGATTTCGCGATCTGCTGGTTCTTGAAGATCGAGAAATCGACGAGGCGGAGGTTCGGACCGCGAAGGGAGTTGCGCGCGACGTTGCCGAAGATGCCGGCCGGCGGCAGCACGAACGCCTTCGGATCGAACCATTGATCGACGTCGCCCGTGATGACCTCGTCTGCATTGGCCGCGCCGAACCCGCTCGCCCAGCTCGGACGCTGCATGTCGGTATCGCTCTGGCGATCGCCGGCGCGATCGAAGCCGATGACGGGATGGAACGGCACGCCGCTCGACACCGTCACGATGCCCGAGACCTGCCAGCCGTTCGCGAGCGCGCGCCGGATGCCGGCCGCGTTCTCGCTCGACGGCAGCGCGTAGACGGCGTTGAAGACGAAGTTGTGCGGGATGTCGAACGAGGATCGGCCGCGCTCGAACCCGATGTCCCACCAGTCGACGGCGCTGCCGGCGCCCGTCAGGAAATCGCTGCTGCCCTGCAGTCCGCCGGACCAGGTGTCGGTCGAGCGCGAGTACGTGTAGTTGCCCTGGAACTGGAAGCCGTGCGAGAGCCGCTTCTGCAGGCCGAGCGTCAGCCCGTGGTACTCCGACTCGGCGCCGGTCGATCGCGTGCGGATGCGGCCCCAGCTCGGATAGCGGAGCTGCGCGCCCGGCACGATGCGCTTCGTGCCGTCGGCGAGGTACTCGGACGGCGTCGTGTTGGGATCGCCGTAGTACGGCAGGCTCACGCCGCGCGATCCCATGTAGCCCACCTCGAGGACGAGGCCGCCGCGGAGCTCGTGCTGCGCGTTCGCGTACCACTGAATGGTGTACGGCTGATCGATGTTGTACGAGATGAACTCGGATCGCTTCTGCACGGCGGCCGTGCCGGCGCCGCCGGCGAGCACCGACTCGATCGACGGCCCGAACACCGCCGGCTGCCGGATGTCGACGCCCGCGAAGTACGGATACTCCCGGAACGTGGTGCCGCGGTAGAACGACACGGTCAGCGGCTGATAGAAGATCCCGGTGCCGCCGCGGATGGTCGTCTTCGCGTCGCCGAACGGCGTCCACGACGCGCCGACGCGCGGCGCGAACGATTTCTTCGACGGGTTGTCGAAGAGCGGCGACCCGGGCGTGATCCCCTTCGGGCCGTTCTCGAGATCGTTCAGGCTGAGCAGCCCCGCCACCTTGCCGCTCAACTCGTGCGGCGTGGTCACGAATTCGTAGCGCAACCCGGCGCTGATGCTGACACGGTCGGACAGGCGGAAGTCGTCGTGCACGAAGACGGCGGCGTAGTTCTGCCGCATGCCGCGGATCGTGTCGGTCCCAGGCAGGTTGCCGGTGAAGCGATCCGCCTGGGCCGTCGCGCTCCGGCGCAGCGTCAGCATCTCCTCGAGCGAACGGAAGCGGTAATCGCCGCCGAGACGTGAGTTCGAGACGCCGTCGAAGTGATACCGCTGGAAATCGAATCCGGTCTTCCACGTGTGGCGGCCGGCATGCAGCGTCAGCGTGTCCGACACCTGATAGAGGTTCTGCGTGTAATCGGCCGAGTCGTCGACGTTGCCCGCGGAGGTCAGGAGGCCCGGCACTTCGATGTAGCCGAAATACGGCTGGTTGACGAAGAAGAGGCTCTTCGGCACGTCGATGAGCGGCGTCGGGATCAGCTCGCGCTGGGTGCGGTTCGAGGCGAACCGCAGCTCGTTCAGCAGCGACGCGCTGAAGATGCGCTGCCACTGCGACGTGATGTAGCGCGTGTCGGTGGTCGTCACGTCCGAGAAGCCCGGATGATCGTTCGCCCAGACCTGGTTGTCGGATCGATCGCTCGACACGCGGACGAGCACGTTGTCCTTCTGGCGGAAGTTCCAGTCGATCTTGCCGACGATGAAGTTCTCGTTCGTCGGCTCGGTCGGCGCGAAGATGTACTCGCCGGTGCCGTCGCCGAAGTCGCGGCCGTTCGGCACCGGCCACAGCAGATCGAGATAGGGCTGGATGGTCGGATGCACGCCGACGGATCGGAGGCCGCCGCCGGTCGCCGGCAGCAGGCCGCGATGCGCGTTCGCGTTCGGGACGCGCGCGATGCGCGTGGTGCCGAGCCGCTCGCGCAGCCCTTCGTAGCTGCCGAAGAAGAACAGCTTGTTGCGGACGATCGGTCCGCCGAGCGTGCCGCCGAACTGGTTGCGCGTGAACGGCGGCGGGGCGTCGCCTTCGTCGAAGTATCCTTTCGCGTCGAACTTGCTGTCGCGCAGGAACTCGAACATCGTGCCCTTGAAGGAGTTCGTGCCCGACTTCGTGACGGCGCTGATGATGCCGCCGGCCGCGCGGCCGAACTCGGCGCTGTAGCCGTGCGTCTGGACGCTGAACTCCTGGACCGTGTCGACGCCGAGCAGCACGCCGGCGACGCTCGACGGCGCCTTGTCGGAGACGTCCGAGATGTTCGTCCCTTCGAGCAGGTAGCCGGTCTGCTCCGGGCGCGCGCCGGCGATCGAGACCTGCGTGCCGCCGAAGCCGCCGGTGAAGTCGCGCTCGGTCGCGCGGCTGACGGCGACGCCCGGCTGCAGCGTCGCGAGCTGCATGAAGCTGCGTCCGTTGAGCGGCAGCTCCGCGATTTGCTTGGTGCTGACGACGCCGCCGACGACGGCGGTGCTCAGATCGAGCAGCGCCGGTTCGCCGCTGACGGTCACGTTCTCGGTGACGGCGCCGACGGTGAGCGTGAGATCGACCGGCACGTCGCGGCCGATCTGCACGAGCACGTCGCCGGCCGCGGCCTTCGTGAAGCCGGAGAGCTCCGCGACGACCGAGTAGCGCCCCGGCGACAGGTTAAGCGCGCGGTAGCGCCCTTCGCCATCGGTGACGATCGATCGCGTCGCGCCGGTCTCGAGGTTCTTCACTTCGACCGTCGCGCCGGGCAGGATGGCTTTCGACTGGTCGTGGACGGTTCCGGAGATGCTGCCGGTGGTGGACTGCGCGGATGCCGCCGCGGCGGCGAGCACGCACAGCAGACAGACGAAAGCGCGAAGCGTGGCGTTCACCGTTCCCTCCAACGGTCCTGGCGGTGTTTCGCCTCGGGACGATTCACTTCCGGCCTCAATGGTCATACCATTGGACGGTGGTGGTAACTTTGACGACTTTCTTACGCACTGTCAAGGCGGCGCTGGCGCCGATCGCGCTCGTCGCCGCGGTGCGTGCGCTCGACGCGCAGCCGCCGCCGGCGGTGACAACCGCGTACATGTGTCCGATGCATCCCGACGTCGTGTCGCGCGCGGCCGGATCGTGTCCGCGATGCGGCATGGCGCTCGCGCTCGCCGATCCGTACGACGCGCGTGAGTTCCTCGTCGACGTGATCTCGTCACCCCTCGCCCGCCAGCGCCTGCGTCTGCGTCTCACCGTCCGCGAGCCGTCGACGCGCGCGATCGTCCGCGAGCTCGTCGACGTTCACGAGAAGCCGTATCACCTCTTCGTCATCAGCGAGGATCTCGAGCACTACGATCACGTCCACCCGCAGCAGGCGCGCGACGGCTCGTTCGTCGTCGACGTGACGCTGCCGAAGCCCGGGTTCTATCGGCTGTACTCCGATTTCCTGCCGCTCGGCGGCACGCCACAGGTCGTGCCGGCGTCCATCGCGACGTCGGGCTTCGCCGGCACCATCGCCTCGCAGCGCGCGCGGCTGGTTCCCGACGCGACGTTGACGAAGATGGCCGGCGGACTGCGGGTGACGCTGACGCTGCCCGCCGACGGCCTCGTCGCCGGCCGCGACGAGACGCTGCGGTACCACATCGCCGACGCCGCCACCGGCGCGGACATCACCGATGTGGAGCCGTATCTCGCCGCGTTCGGCCACACGCTCGTGCTGAGCGAGGACACGCTCCACTACGTGCACGCGCATCCGGTGGAGCTGCTGCCCGACAGCGCCGCGTCGGCGCGCGGCGGTCCGGATCTCACGTTCAAGGCGCTGCTGCCGAAGCCGGGGCTCTATCGCGTGTGGACGCAGCTGAAGCGCCACGGCGTCGTGTCGACGGCGTCGTTTACGGTGAGTGTGAAGTCGCCGTCATGACGTCGTACGTAGTGTCCGCCTTCGGCCTTCGCGTAAAGCTACGGCCGAGCGCCGTAGCCTTGGCGAAGGCAGTCAGCCGGACCGTGATCGTCCTCGCGCTCTCCGCCGTTGGCGTGCGCGCCGATGATCCCGTGTCGAGCAGCGTGCGCTACACCGGCGAGATCGTGCGGATCCTCGATCGCCGATGCGCGTCGTGCCACGGCGACGACACCATCGCGATGCCGTTGTCCACGTATCGTCAGGTCCGCGACTGGGGCCGCGCGATTCGCGAGGAGATCGTCGAGCAGCGCATGCCGCCGTGGAGCGCCGCACGCGGACACGCGCGCTTTCGCAACGAACTCGCGCTTACCGCACGGGAGGCGACGACGATTCTCTCGTGGCTCGACGGCGGGATGCCGCGCGGCGACGACGGCAATCTGCCGGCGGCCGCGAAGCCGGCTGCCGAAGAACCCGCCGATCTGCGCCTGGCGCTTCCTCCGCAGCGGGTGCCGGCGCTCGCGGATCACATCGTGCGACGCGTGACCGTCACGACGAACCTGACGACGACGCGCCGCGTCGCGCGCGCGGTGATCAGGCCCGGTCATCGACGGGTACTGCGCGCGGCCTTCGTCTTCGCCGGCGGCGGCGATCGCCCGGCGCAGTGGATCGGTGCGTGGCTGCCCTGGCAGCCCGTCGCGTCGCCGCCGGCTCCGAATGCGTTCGATCTCGCCGCCGGCGCACCATTGACGATCGAGCTGCACTACCGCGGCGACGATGGGGAGGTCGAGGATTCGCCGGCGGTCGATCTCTATTTCGCGGACGATTCCAGGCTCATGCCGGGTCCGCAGGACCCGGCCTACAGCCGGAGGGCCGTCCGCGAGGTCGCGGTCTCGAGCGGATCCGCGGAGCGGCTGACGACACCTGCGACCGTCTGGGCGATCGTGCCCTCGGCGGACGCGACGGCCGAGTCGATCGAGCTTACCGCTCGTCTGCCGGACGGATCGGTCCACGTGCTGCTGTGGATTCCGAAGTATCGACCTGACTGGCCGCAGGCGCTGGTCCTGCAGGACCCGATGGCCTTCCCCGCGGGCACGACGATGACGCTGACGGCGGAGCCGCGGACGGCGAGCGCGACGGCGCGCCTCAGTCTGCTGCGAGCGGCGGCCGCGCCGAATGCCACTCGGTCGCGGACTCGAACGCCTGCGCCGCCGCGTAGATAGCCTCTTCGTCGAACGGCTTCGCGGCGATTTGCAGGCCGAGCGGCAGCCCTTCGGGCGACGTCGACAATCCCATCGGCAGGACGAGCGCCGGAAAGCCGCACACGTTGAACATGCGGCGGAACGGCTGCTTCACGTCGATCCGC
>Ga0114129_10007976_pt1 | contig 15076 bp, 10 predicted proteins | sample RhiMetdeltSRZDD1_FD_80071 | JGI IMG/M metagenome (GOLD analysis project Ga0114129, IMG submission 80071) | Populus rhizosphere microbial communities from Tennessee, USA - Rhizosphere MetaG P. deltoides SRZDD1 (version 2) (version 2) | ecosystem: Host-associated > Plants > Roots > Rhizosphere >...
GTGCGGCTGCGCCGGGATGTATACGGCGCATGCCGCGATCGAGCTCTATGCAGTCGCGTTCGAGGAGGCCGGCGCACTCGACAAGCTGGAAGGCTTCGCGAGCCGCTTCGGGCCGAAGTTCTATGGCCTCGCGCCGAACCGGGACAAGATCACGCTCGTGCGCTCGCCCTGGGAAGTCCCTGCATCGCTGCCGTTCGGCCCCGACGCGGAACTGGTGCCCTTGCGCGCGGGCGAATCGATCCCCTGGAAGCTCGTATAAGACATCCGGTCTTTGACTCGGTCCGCCCCTGGCTCGATCGCCTCGCGCCCGGCGGGTGGCCGACGCTGGCAGCGCTCAACGCGCTCGCCGAAGAGGCTCAGGTGCGCACCACGAGCGGAATGCCGCTGCGCTTCGTCACGCCTTCGCCTGCGGATCCGTACTACGAGGTGCACCTGTACGAGACGGGTTGCGTTGCGACACGCACCGAGAATTGGCACGACCTTTTCAACGCCCTCGTCTGGCTGGCCTATCCGCGCACCAAGGCGGTGATCAACGCGCTGCACGCGAAGCAGATTCCGCTCGAGGGCGGCCGGCGCGGCCGGTTGAGGGACCTGCTGACGATCTTCGACGAGGGCGGCGCGATTGTCGCCAGCGACGACGCCCAGCTTGTCGCGATGATCCGGGATTTCCGTTGGCGAGAGCTGTTCTGGGACTGCCGCGCGCGGGTGCTGCGCGATCTGCGATTTACCGTCATCGGCCATGCGGTGCTGGAAAAGGCGCGCGAGCCGTGGGCGGGTATCACCTGCAAGGCGCTCTTCGTGGACTCCCGGTGCGACCCCGACGTCGCCGCCGCGAACTGGCTCGAGGCCCATGCACGGCAAGGCACGCCGCATTTGCTCGCGCCGCTGCCGATCTTCGGCTACCCGGGGTGGCTGCCGGAGAGCGCGAGCGCCGATTTCTACCGCGACGAGCGCTACTTCCGGCCGTTCCGGGAGAAAATCCGTACCGGAGGCAACGAGTGACGGACAGGTACGACGTGATTGTGGTCGGCGCAGGCAACGCGGCGTTGTGCGCCGCCCTTTCCGCAGCGGAGTCCGTCCAGAGGATCCTTGTGCTCGAGCGGGCACCGGAAGAGGAATCCGGCGGCAATTCGCGCTTCACTGCGGGGCTGATGCGCGTCTGCTACGGCGGCGTCGAGGATCTGAGGAAGGCGATCCCGGACCTCTCGCCGGACGAAATCGCGCGCACCGACTTCGGCACCTACACCGAGGAGCAGTTCCTCGACGACATGGGCCGGTTGACCGAATACCGCTGCGACCCGGATCTCACCGAGATTCTCGTCAAGCAAAGCCTGCCGACGGTGGAATGGATGCGCGGCAAAGGCGTGCGCTTCACCGCCGCATGGGGAAGGCAGGCGTTCAACATCGGCGGCAAGTTCAAGTTCTGGGGCGGGCTGACCGTGGAAGCCGTCGGCGGCGGACCGGGGCTGGTCGAATCGCTGACGGCGATCGCGAAGAAAGCCGGCATCGAGGTCTGGTTCAACGCCCGCGCGCTCGAGTTGATTTACGACGATTCCGGGATCACCGGGATTCGCGTCAGACGCGAAGGAAAGACGCTGCTGCTCAAAACCAGGGCCGTGGTGCTCGCTGCGGGCGGGTTTCAGGCAGATCCCGAGCAGCGTACGCGCTACCTGGGGCCGGGGTGGGAGCTCGCGAAGGTCCGCGGTACGCGCTTCAACACCGGCGATGGCATCCGCATGGCGCTCGCAGTCGGCGCGGCGCCGACCGGCAACTGGTCGGGCTGCCACGCGGTCGCCTGGGAGCGCAATGCCCCCGAATTCGGCGACCTCGCGGTCGGCGACCAGTTCCAGAAGCACTCCTATCCCTGGGGGATCTACCTCAACGCGGAAGGAAAGCGCTTCGTCGATGAAGGCGCGGATTTCCGCAACTACACCTACGCCAAGTACGGACGCGTCATTCTGTCGCAGCCGGGCCAGTTCGCCTGGCAGATCTTCGATGCCAAAGTGAAAGCGCAGCTGCGCGACGAATACAGGATCAAGCAGGTGACGAAGCGCACCGGCAATACGCTGGAGGAGCTCGTCGCGAGGCTCGAAGACACCGATGGAACAACTGCATTGGAGGAAATCCGGCAATACAACGCCGCCGTGCAGACGCAGATCGCCTTCAATCCGAACGTGAAGGATGGCAGGTGCACAAAGAATCTGGCGATCAACAAGAGCAACTGGGCGAACACGCTCGACACGCCGCCGTTCGAGGCCTACGCCGTCACATGCGGTATCACCTTCAGCTTCGGCGGCCTCAAGATCAACACGGACGCCCAGGTGATGTCTTCCGACGGCGCACCGATCCCCGGCCTGTTCGCGGCGGGCGAACTGGTGGGCGGAATCTTCTGGTTCAACTACCCGGGCGGCACCGGGCTCACCAACGGCGCGGTCTTCGGCCGCATCGCAGGGCGGAACGCGGCAAGGAAAAAATAGGGACGTACCCCATTTTCCCGTGCCTCGGAAAATGGGGTACGTCCCTATTTTTTCCTACGGAAACGCGGGGAAGCGCGTTTCCGTGCCGCCGGGCACGGCCTCCGGATGCCGCCGGATCACCAGCTCGCGGATCTGCCCGATCTGGCCGTAGGGCACGTCGACCATCAGCAGGACCTTGCCGTTGTCGATCTCGCCCTGGAATTGCCTGAGGCGCGAATTGGGCACGGACGCCGCGACCATGCTCGAACTCCAGGCACCAAGCACGGCGCCGACGACCGCCGCTACCAGCACCGCGACGAGCTGCGGATTCGTCCCTTCCGGCGGATACGTGACGAGGACGAGGCCGAGCAGCAGTCCTGCGCCGCCGCCGAGGCCAAGCCCGATTCCGGCGCCGTGCATCAAGTCGGACTTCTGCACGTAGCTCGCTTCGTGCAGCTCGCCAAGATCGGTGCCGCGTTTCGCGAGAAACCGCATGTGGCGGTCTTCGACGCGCGCAAGCAGCAGATCGTTTGCGGTCTGACGCGCGCTTTCGACATCGGGCAGGAGGAAGTACAGGCGTCTGCGCATGGTTCTCTCCTTCGCGTTCGCCAGAGTCTTTTACGCCTCCGGGTACGACGAAGCAACCTCGGGAGCGCGGTAAAATTAGGGCGGGAGCCGGCTAGGCAGCCGCTGCGCCGCAAGGCGTGGAGGAAAGTCCGGGCTCCGCAGAGCAGGATGCCGGGTAACGCCCGGGCGTGGCGACACGACGAACAGGGCCACAGAGACGAGTCTTGTCGGACTTGGCGCGGCGCAAGCCGCGCCTTTTTCGGGAAGGGTGAAACGCGGCAACCTCCATCCGGAGCAACACCAAATAGGCAAGCGCCAAGGCCTGCTCGGCCGAAGCTTGCGGGTAGGTGGCTTGAGCCCACGGGGTAACCCTGGGCCCAGAGGAATGGCTGCCAGGGCGGACTGCGGGCAACCGCGGCCCGTCTACAGAACCCGGCTTACCGGCTGGCTCCCGCTGTTTTGCCCCCGATGTGCAATAAGTCACGGGGGGAAGACCACGCCAGGAAGCGAATCCCCTAACATCCCGCCCCTTAGGGGGACAAGGCATGCAGGGTCGGCTGACCCAGAACGACGTGTCGAATCACGTCAATGTCGAGGACCCGGAGCAGGTAGGTACGAGCGTGCTCCGGTTGATGTCGGCGCGTTACCCTGGCGCAGACTTGGGTGCGCTCGGCCATGCCTTCGCGGATACCAAGGCCCTCTTCAGGGGCGCGTATCCAGGCTATCTGACCTGCGATACGCTGTACCACGACCTGCGCCACACGCTCGACGTCTCGCTCGCGATGGCGCGCCTGATCGATGGACACGACCGCACGCATCCCGAGGCGGAGCGGCTCGGCTCGCGGCGCGCGATGCTCGGCGTGATCATCGCGCTGCTGCACGACGCGGGCTACCTGCGGCAGGCGTCCGAGCAGGAGGTCCGCAACGGCGCGGCATTCACCAAGGTGCACGTCAGCCGCAGCGCCGACTTTCTGTCGCGCTACCTGCCGACGATCGGGTTCGCCGCCGAAGCCGGCGTGGCCGCGCGCCTCGTGCATTTCACAGGGTACGAGTTCGAAATCGAAGACATCGACGTCGCCGATCCGAAGGATCGGCTGCTCGGGTACATGGTGGGCACCGCGGACCTGCTCGCGCAGATGTCCGATCGCGCCTACCTGGAGAAATGCCGCGATTTCCTCTACGACGAATTCGTCTGGGGCGGAATCGCGCGCGAGAAGCTGCTCGACGGGCGTGAGGTCGTCAATTACCGGTCAGCCGAAGACCTCATTCGCAAGACACCGGATTACTACCAGCACGTGGCGCGCAAGCGGATCGATCACAAGCTCGGCTCCGTCGACCGCTACGCCGCCGCCCACTTCGACGGTACGGACCCCTATCAATCGGCGATCGCCCACACGATGCTTTTTCTGCGTCATGTTCTCGACAAGGACGATCTGACGCGGTTGCGGCGGGCGTGCTATTCGCTCTCCGCGGGGCCCCGCGCCACTGCGGAAATCGTCGCCGCGCCGCCGCCCGGCAAGCTGCCCTCCTGAGCCTGCCTGGCGGGGTTCAGCTCGCGGCGAGCCGGCCCACCAGCCACTGTGCGGTGCGCAGCAGCCGGGCATCGAAGTTGTAGCGCCCGATCAGCTGCACGCCGATCGGCAAGCCGTTCGACCCCTGCAGCAGCGGCAGCGAGATCGCCGGCACTCCGCACAGCGTCCAGAGGCTGCAGAACGAAGGATCGCCGGTCGCGCCAAGCCCTTCGGGCGCCGGCCCGGGTGCGGCCGGAGTCAGGATCGCGTCGTATTCCTGCGTGAAGAGTTCCTCGAAGCTGTCTCGCAATTGCGGGATCCGCGAGACTGCGCGCTGGTAATCCACGGCGCGGACTTCGCGCCCGCGCTCGATCAGCGTGCGCAGCGGCACGGAGAGCTGGTCGCGCCCTCGCTCCCATTCGCGCTCGAAGTTGTGGGCCATCTCGGTATCCATGATGGTCCTGTGCCAGTCCCACGCTTCGGCCGACGAGGCAAACAGCTCTACTTCCCCGGCCCGCTCGCCCAGCGCTTCGACGATCTCGGCGAACGCCTGTTTCGTCTCTTCCGTGGCGCGGTCCCAGACGGGTGTCTTGACGAACGCAATGCGCGGCTCGATCGGTGGTTCTTCGGCGGCGATGTCCCTGAACGGAACGCGGGCCCGCGGACGCGTGTCGGCGTCGCCTTCGTCCCAGCCGGCAAGCTCTTCGGCGAGCAGCGCGATGTCGTCGAGCGTGCGCGCGAAAAGGCCGACATGATCGAGCGTGCGAGAGAGCTTGAGGATCCCGGTCCGCGGGATCAGCCCGTGCGTCGGCTTGAAGCCGTAGACGCCGCAGAACGCCGCAGGCCGGATCACCGAGCCGTTGGTCTGGCTGCCGAGCGCAAGCGGCACCATCGCCGCGGCGACCGCCGCTGCCGATCCGCTCGACGATCCGCCCGGCGTGTGGGCCGGATTGTGCGGATTGCGGGTCTTGCCCGGGTGAAAGTACGCGCACTCGGTGGTGACGGTCTTGCCCAGGATGACCGCGCCCGCCGCGCGCAACCGCGCGACGACTGCGGCGTCGGCCCGCGGCGTTCGCCCGCGATGCAGCGGCGTGCCGTTTTCGGTCGGCATGTCCGCGGTGTCGATGATGTCCTTGATGCCGATCGGCACGCCGCAGAGCGGTCCCGTGGCCTGGCCGGAGCGGCGCAACTCGTCGGCTGCGCGCGCCTGGGCGAGCGCCAAATCCTCGTCGAGGAAGGTCCAGGCCTGCACCGTCGGCTCGGTCTCGCGGATGTGTTCGAGGCACGCCTGCACGAGTTGCTCCGAGCTGAGCGCGCCGTCGCGGATCAGGCGTGCCGCTTCCGTAGCGGTGAGTGCAGCGGGATGCTGCGCGTCCATCGCGATGCTCAGCGGACCCCGACTTACCTGCTGTAGAACACGCTTGGCAGCCACAAGCCGATCTGCGGGAACGTGTAGAGCAGGACGAGCGCGATGATCTGGATGCCCATGAACGGCATCATGCCGGCGAAAATCGCATTCAGCGTGACGTGCGGCGGCGAGACGCCCTTCAGATAGAACGCAGCCATCGCCACCGGCGGCGACAGGAAAGCGGTCTGCAGGTTCAGCGCGACGAGCAAGCCGAAGAACAGCGGGTCGATCTGGAAGTGCGGCAGCAGCGGAATGAAGATCGGCATGAAGATGATGATGATCTCGGTCCACTCGAGCGGCCAGCCGAGAATGAAGATGATGGCCTGCGCAAGGATCATGAACTGCAGCGGCGTCATGTTCAGCGACAGCACCCACTTTTCGATGAGCTCCTGGCCGCCGAGCAGCGCAAAAGCGGCCGAGAAAATTCCCGAGCCGACGAACAGCCAGCAGACCATCGCGCTCGTCTTCGCGGTGAGGAACGACGATTCCTTGATGATCGTGCCGAATTCCCTGAGCGTGCGCGCGATCACGGTCGCGGTGGATGCCCCGCTAGTCACCCGCTGTCGCCAGTGCCCGATGAACCGGTAGATCGCCGCGAGGATAAACCCGCCGAATGCGCCCACCGCGGCCGCCTCGGCCGGCGTCGCGAGGCCGACCACGATCGAGCCGAGCACCGCCAGGATCAGCAGCGCAAGCGGAAAGAACGACGTGAGCAGCAGCTTGAAGACCTGCAGACGCTCCCAGTTCCACAACCAGTACACCAGCAACAGCACGGCCAGCCCGATCGCCAGCACGGTGTAAAAGGCCGGCCCGGCGGGCACGCGCTCGGCTGCCGCGGTCGGTGGAGCCGGCTGTGCGGCCGGCGCCGCCGCGGCCGGTGTTTTCTCTGCTTCCGGAGGGCTCGCCACCGGCGAACCTGCTTCCTGCGGTGGCTTGTCCTCGCCCTCGGCCGGCTCTGCGCCGATGATGCCGGCCGGCTGCTCATCGCCGGTGTCTGCCGCCACCGCGCCGCCCGCCTCGACCAGTGCACCGCCGCTCGTCTGGGCGTCGGGCGCAGTCGAAACGCGATAGCTGACGCCGATGATCGCCACGATTGCGAGAGCAGGCAGGAAGGTAACGAGGACCTGCGCGAGGACTGTGCGTCGCGGCACTCCGGGAACGCCACGGCCCGCGAGCGCTCGGGAAAGTGTCGAGAGTACGTTTCCGCCCGCCGTGGCGAGCTGTTGCAGCGCGGGGGGCAACGGCACCCGCCGGTCTGCTTCCGAAAGCGGCGGCATGAGGTGCGGCTTCCACTTCGCGAGCAGGATCACGTAGCCGATGTAGAGCGAGGCCAGCATGAAGCCGGGAAGGAAGGCGCCGGCATAGAGTTGCACAACGGACACGCCGGCCGTCGCGCCATACACGATCAACAGCACCGACGGCGGAATCAGGATTCCGAGGCAGCCGCCCGCGGTGACTGCTCCCGCGGACACCTTGACGTTGTATCCCGCCTTCAGCATCGCCGGGAACGCGAGCAGGCCCATCAGCGTCACGACGGCGCCGACGATTCCTGTCGCGGTTGCGAAGATCGCGCAGGTCACGATCGTCGCGACGGCGAGCGAGCCCGGAACGCGCGCGGTCGCGAGGTGCAGGCTGTGGAACAGCCGATCGATCAGCTGCGCGCGCTCGACCAGATATCCCATGAATAGAAACAGCGGGATCGCGATCAGCACGTCGTTCGACATCACGCCGTACGTGCGCTGGACGAAAAGGTCGAGTACCTGCTGCACCGCCAGGTCAGGGTTTACGCTGCGGTAGGCGAGCCACGCGAAGAACACGCCCATCCCCATCAGCGTGAACGCAGTCGGAAAGCCGAGCATGATCGCCACCACGATCAGCGCGAGCATCAGCAGCCCGAGCACCCCCAGGTCGGCCTTGGTCAGGTGAGCATCGAACAGATTGGTCCACGGAGTCAGCGCGAGCACCGGAATCACGATCAGCGCCATGATCCCGAAGCCGAACAGCTGTTCGCGGCGCACCTTCACTTGTGCTCCTTCGTGACGTAGACATCGAGCTTCTGGATGTCTTCGTCCTTGACGCCCACCTCCTGCTTGAGTTTCTCGACGTCGACTTCCTCGACGTCCTGCTCGCGCGAAGGCCAGCTGCCCTGCTTGAGGCAAATGACGCAGCGAATGATCTCTACGATGCCCTGCACGAACAGGATCGCCCCGGCGAAGGGGATCACGGTCTTGAACGGGTAGATCGGCGGCCCTTCCGCGGTGATGTTCGAGGTCTCGCGGATATGCCAGCTATCGGCTGCGTAGTAGTAGCCGGCGTAGGTGAGCGCGAAAACGCCCGGGATGAAGAACACGATATAGAGCAGCAGGTCGAGCGTCGCCTGAGTGCGTGGCTCGAAGAATCCGTACAGGACGTCGCCCCGCACGTGCCCGTTTTTCGACAGCGTGTAGGCGCCGGCCATCATGAAGAGCGTGCCGTACAGCATGATCATCCCGTCGAAGGCCCAGGCGCGCGGATTGTCGAGCGCATAGCGGGAGAACACCTCCCAGGTGACGTGCAGCGTAAGCAGCACGATGCACCAGGAGAACAACTGGCCCACCCAGGTGCTCAGGCGGTCGACAAAGAGAAGGATCTTTTGCATGAAGCAAAACAGCCATCCGGCCCGCGCCGGATGGCTGTCCGATCTACATCGAGGTTATGCCTTGCCCTTGGCCGCGGCCGGCTTGCCGAAGTAGTGCGTATACGCCATGCGCGGGTTGACCTGCGTGTCGAGGTACCAGCGCACCGCCCGCTCCGCGAACGCACGCTGCGATTTCTCGATCTCCACCCACAGCGCGTTGTCCTGGCGCTTCTTGGCCGCCGCGTCGTAGGTCTCGAGCTGTTTCTGCAGGACCGAGGCGGGCGTGATGAAGAAGCGCACCTTGTCCTTCGTCTGCAGCTCGATGTAGTCCTTGGAGTAGCGGTCGACCGCCTTCCACGACATGTCCTGCGACGCAGCCTCGACCGCGTTCTCGATGATCGCCTTCATCTTCGCCGGCAGCGCGTCGAACTTGGTCTTGTTGAACATGATCTCGAACTGCTCGGCGTTCTGGTGATAGCTCTGCAGCATGCAGACTTTCGAGACGTCGGCGAAGCCCAGGATCCGGTCGCTGGTCGCGTTGTTGAATTCCGCCGCATCCAGCAGCCCGCGGTCCATCGCAGGCACGATCTCGCCGCCGGGCAGCGCGTTGACCGCCGCGCCCAGGCCCTGGAACACGTCAATCGAGACGCCCACGGTGCGGAACTTGAGGCCCTTGAAGTCTTCCGGCTTCTGGATCGGCTTCTTGAACCAGCCGAGCGGCTGCGTCGGCATCGGCCCGTACGGGAACGACACGACGTTGGCGCCGATCGAGGCGTAGAGCTTGTTCAGCAGATCTTTGCCGCCGCCGTACTTGTGCCAGGAAAGCAGCTGGTTCGCGTCCATGCCGAACGCCGGGCCCGAGCCCCAGAGCGCGAGTGCGTTCTGCTTGCCGTAGTGATACACGAGCACGCCGTGGCCACCGTCGAGCGTGCCTTTGGTCACCGCGTCGAGCAGCCCGAATGCCGGAACGACTGCGCCCGCGGGCAGCACTTCGATCTTCAGATCTCCGCCGGTCATGTCGTTCACTTTCTTGGCGAAGTCGTTGGCGTATTCGTGGAAGATGTCCTTCGCCGGCCAGGTGCTCTGCCAGCGCATCGAGATCGGCCCCTGCGACTTGGCGATCATCGGAAAGCCGAGCGCAGCCGTCCCTGCTGCCGCGGCGGTTGCACCGGTCAGGAACTTGCGGCGCGAAACCTCGGGCTTCACTTGCTTGCTCATCAGATCTCCTCCTTCGTGAATGGATTTTCGAGCGGGGGCATCAGGCCCTTCTTCGACTCGCCGTAAGGCCGGAGAATTCTAGACGGCGTTACGTGAGCCATCAAGGTAATCGCGCGGCAGGACGCCGCGCTTGATCACGGTCAAGAAACCCGATATTGCACCGCAGGGACGGGCGAGGCCAGCAACTTGCCGCGCTTGTCGGTCGGATGCCACCCGAGCACCGCGAGCAGCACGAAGAAGCCGATGACGTAGGCAACCGTCACGTGCCAGCCCTGGGTCAGCCAGCGCCCGACCGATTTCGCCTCGGGGTACATGTTCGCCAGCGCGACGCCTGCGGAGGACCCGAACCAGATCATCGAGCCGCCGAAGCCGACGGCGTAGGCAAGCATCCCCCAGTCGTAGCCGCCCTGCTTGAGCGCGAGCGCGGTCAGCGGGATGTTGTCGAACACCGCCGAAACGAAGCCGAGACCCAAGGCACTCGGCCAGGACGCCGGCGGCAGCTTCTCGACCGGCATCATCGAGGCGATCGTGACCAGCGACAAGAGGAAGATCGAGCCCTTGAACGTCTCGGGCAGCAGCGACCATTCGGGCTTGCGCAGCGGGACGGCAGCGAAGATCGCGACCCAGACCGCGGCCCCGATCACCGGGAACTGATCGAGCAGCGCCGGGTAGAAGACGTTGCAGACCACGTTGGCGACGATGGCCGCAACCAGGATGAAGGCCACGATGCCGACCCGCGTCCAATCGACGGCGATTCCCGGCGGCGCATCCTTGGCGATCGGCGAGTAGCGATGCTGCTGCATGGCCGCGGGAATTCCGCAGACGACGAGCGCAACCGATGCGGCAACGTAGGCGTCGAGGACCGCGAGCGGGCTCACGCCGTCGATCCACATCATCGTCGTCGTCGTATCCCCGACCACGCTGCCGGAGCCGCCGGCGTTCGAGGCCGCGACGATCGCGGCGAGAAATCCGATATGCACCTTGCGCTGGAAGACCACCGCGGCCATCGTGCCGCCGATCAGCGCGGCAGCGATATTGTCGAGAAACGACGAGAGAACGAACACCATCACCAGCAGCAGGAACCCGCCTTTCCAGTCGTCGGGCAGGAACTTCGGCAGCACGGCCGGAATGTTCGAATCCTCGAAGTGCCTGGAGAGCAGCGCGAAGCCGAGCAGCAGGCCGAGCAGATTGGCGAGGATCACCCATTCATGCGCCATGTGGCGCGCGAGGCCGCCGAGTCCCGGCCCGGTCTTGAATCCGGTGAAGCCGAGCTTGTAGAGCGCGATCACTGCAAGCCCGGTGAGCGCGACGTACAGGGTGTGATGGTGAAACAGCGCCACTCCGGCGAGCGTCAGCGCAAAGAGCACGAAATCGACCGGCACGCCGAGGAAAATCGCAACCACGGCGAGGATCAGCGCACCGGCAAACAATCCGCGCTCCCTCGCCAGCAGCTGAACCAGAACGCTCTGCATTCGCTCTCCTCTCTCGCGGGCGGGATTATAGTCACGTAGTTGCAGTGCAGTACCCGGCGGGATCGCGCAACTACCGCAGACCGAGCGGGTCGAACCTGTGTGAGCCCGGGCACACAAGATGCTTTAACCGTGCTGTGCTGACCGACCACGACATCTACCTCTTCCGCGAAGGAACCCACTCGCGCTTGTACGAGAAGCTCGGGTGTCAGCTCGACGCCGAGGGCGAAGGCGGACACTTCGCGGTCTGGGCGCCGAACGCGCGCGAGGTCAGCGTAATCGGCGAATGGAACGACTGGCGCGCAGACGACCGCCTGCAGGCGCGCTGGGACGGCAGCGGGATCTGGGAGGGGCGCGTTGCGGGCGTGCGGCGCGGCCAAACGTACAAGTACCGCGTCCTATCGAACCTCGGCGGCCGCACGCTCGACAAGGCCGACCCTTTCGCGTTCTGCACCGAGCATCCGCCTGCGACCGGATCGCGCGCGTGGACGCTCGAGTACCGCTGGGGCGACGCCGAATGGATGGCCGGTCGCGCGCGCCGCAACGCGCTCGACGCTCCGCTCTCGATCTACGAAGTGCACGCGGGTTCATGGCGCCGCAAGGACGGCGCTTTCCTCGGCTACCGCGAGCTCGCCCACGCGCTCGCCGATCACGTCCTCGCGACCGGCTTCACGCACGTCGAGCTGCTGCCGATCACCGAGCATCCGTTCTACGGCTCGTGGGGCTACCAGACCACCGGGTACTTCGCGCCGTCGGCGCGCTACGGCAGCCCGCAGGATTTCATGTATTTCGTCGATCATCTGCACCAGCGCGGAATCGGCGTGCTGCTCGACTGGGTGCCTTCGCACTTTCCCGATGATCCTCACGGGCTGGCTCAGTTCGACGGCTCGCACCTGTACGAGCACGCCGATCCGCGCCAGGGATATCACCCGGAATGGGGCTCGAGCATTTTCAATTACGGCCGCAACGAGGTGCGCGGCTTTCTCGCCTCGAGCGGGCTGTTCTGGCTCGACCGGTATCATATCGACGGCCTGCGCGTGGACGCGGTCGCCTCGATGCTCTATCTCGATTACGCACGCAAGGAAGGCGAGTGGATTCCGAACCGCTACGGCGGCAAGGAAAATCTCGACGCGATGCAGTTCCTGCGCGAATTCAACACCGCCGCCTACCGCGATCATCCCGACATCCTGACGATCGCCGAGGAATCGACTGCGTGGCCGATGGTGTCGCGGCCGACGTACCTCGGCGGCCTCGGTTTCGGCATGAAGTGGAACATGGGCTGGATGCACGACACGCTCGCGTACCTGAAGGAAAACCCGGTGCATCGCAAGTACCACCACGGGCGACTGACGTTCTCGCTGCTCTATGCATTCAACGAGAACTTCGTGCTGCCGCTCTCGCACGACGAGGTGGTGCACGGCAAGGGCTCGCTGATGGGCAGGATGCCCGGCGATGCCTGGCAGCAGTCGGCCAACCTGCGCGCGCTCTTCGGGTACATGTGGGCGCATCCCGGCAAGAAGCTGCTCTTCATGGGCGGGGAGTTCGGCCAGCGCCGCGAGTGGGCGCACGAGGGCGAGCTCGAATGGTGGGTCTCGGCGAAGCCCGAGCACGGCGGGGTGCTGCGCTGGGTGAGCGAGCTGAACCGCGTCTATCGCGCCGAGCCGGCGCTGCACGAGATCGACTTCTCGCACGAAGGCTTCGAGTGGATCGAGGCCGACGACGCCGAGCACAGCGCGTTCGCGTTCCTGCGCAAGCCGCGCTCGCGGCGCGCGGCGCTGCTGCTCGTCGCCTGCAATTTCACGCCGCTGCCGCGCCAGAACTACGTGCTCGGCGTGCCGCGCGCAGGACGCTGGAGCGAGATCCTCAACAGCGACGCGAAGGACTACGGCGGCTCGGGCTGGGGCAGCCTCGGCGGAGTCGATGCCGCGCCGGTCGGGGCGCACGGCAAGCCGCATTCGATCACCGTCAGCCTGCCGCCGCTCTCGGCCGTGTACTTCAGGAGCGAGGCCGATGGCTGAGTTGCCACGGGAGGGCCGCGCTCGCGCGGTCATCGACGCCGTGCGCCCGTCGGTGGACGGCGGGCGCTTTGCGGCAAAGCGCGTCGTCGGCGACCGCTTCACGGTCGAGGCCGACTGCTTTACCGACGGCCACGACGTGCTGCGCGTCATGCTGCGCTGGCGACCCGAGCTCGAGGGTGACTGGCGCGAGGTCGAGATGGAAGCGCTCGGCAACGACCGCTGGCGCGGCGCGTTCGCGATCGAGGCGATCGGCCGCTATCGCTATACGGTCTGCGCGTGGGTGGACGCCTGGCTTTCCTGGCGTACCGAGTTCGCGCGCCGCGAGGACCTCGAGGATTTGCGCGTCGCGGCGCGCATCGGGGCGGACCTAGTCGAAAAAACCGCCGCGCGCGCGGCCGCGGCCGACCGCAAGCCTCTGCGCGAGTGGGCCGGCCGCCTCGTCAGCGCGGCCTCGGGAACCGATCCGGATGCGCTGCGCGCGCTCGCGCTCGACGCGGAGCTTGCGCGGCTTGTCGCGCGCTTTCCCGACCGCAGCCTGGCGACGACCTGGCCTCTCGAGATGCCGCTCGTCGCGGATCGCGAGCGCGCGCGTTTCTCCGCCTGGTACGAGCTTTTCCCGCGCTCGACTGCGCCCGAGCCCGGCCGCCACGGCACGCTGCGCGATTGCGAAGCGCGCCTCGCGTACGTGGCGCAGCTCGGCTTCGACGTCGTCTACCTTCCTCCGATCCACCCGATCGGCCGCGAAAAAAGGAAAGGCCGCAACAACGCGCTCGCCGCCAAACCCGACGACGTCGGCTCGCCGTGGGCGATCGGCGCGCAGGAAGGCGGCCACAAGGCGGTGCACCCCGCGCTCGGCTCGCTCGAAGACTTCCGGCGGCTCGTCGCAAAGGCGCAAGGATTGGGGCTCGAGGTCGCGCTCGACCTCGCGTTCCAATGCGCGCCCGACCATCCCTACGTCCAGTTGCATCCGCAGTGGTTTCGCTGGCGTCCCGACGGCACCGTGCAGTACGCCGAGAACCCGCCGAAGAAGTACCAGGATATCTACCCGTTCAACTTCGACACCGCTGAGTGGAAAGCGCTGTGGGCCGAGCTGAAGAGCGTGATCGATTTCTGGATCGGCGAAGGCGTGCGCATCTTCCGCGTCGACAATCCGCATACCAAGGCCTTTCCGTTCTGGGAATGGGCGATCGCCGAGGTGCAGCGCGCGCATCCCGACGTGATTTTCCTTGCCGAAGCGTTTACCCGGCCGAAGGTGATGCACCGCCTGGCGAAGATCGGCTTCACGCAGTCGTACACGTACTTCGCGTGGCGCAACACGAAGCACGAGCTGACCGAATATTTCCTCGAGCTGGCGCACGGCCCGGGGCGCGAGTATTTCCGCCCCAATGTCTGGCCGAACACGCCCGACATCCTCACCGAGGCGCTGCAATACGGCGGCCGCGCCGCGTTCATGGCGCGGCTCGTCCTCGCCGCGACGCTCGCCGCGAGCTACGGCATCTACGGCCCCGCCTACGAGCTGATGGAGCACCGGCCGCGCGACCCGGGTAGCGAGGAGTATCTCGATTCGGAGAAGTACGAGCTGCGTCACTGGGACCTCGAGCGCGCCGACAGCCTGGCAGGCTTCATCACGGTGGTGAACCGCATCCGGCGGGAGAATCCGGCACTGCGATCCGACTGGGGCCTGCGCTTTTTCGGCACCGACAACGCCCAGCTGCTGTGCTACGCGAAGGTCGATCCGGCGAGCGGCAACGCGATCCTGACCGTGGTGAATCTCGATCCGCACCACGTGCAGGAAGGTTTCGTCGAGCTGGA
>Ga0114129_10007977_pt1 | contig 15076 bp, 6 predicted proteins | sample RhiMetdeltSRZDD1_FD_80071 | JGI IMG/M metagenome (GOLD analysis project Ga0114129, IMG submission 80071) | Populus rhizosphere microbial communities from Tennessee, USA - Rhizosphere MetaG P. deltoides SRZDD1 (version 2) (version 2) | ecosystem: Host-associated > Plants > Roots > Rhizosphere >...
CTCGTTCGGGATGGCCGTGTCATTGGCGTGGTCGATTTCGAGGCGGCCGGGCCCGACGTCCGCGCGATGGACCTCGCGACCCTGATCTACATCACAGTCGTCCGAACCCCGCTGGAGCAGCGCTGGCCGGTGCTGCGTGCGCTGTGCGGCGGCTACCGATCCGCGCTCGAGCTGGATCCGACGGAGATCGGCGCGCTCCCTGCTCTCGTGCGGCGTCACGCCGCGGTGAGCCTCGCGCACTGGACGGGCCGCTGGCGACAGGGCCTATCGCCCGTGGACGACGCGCGCGAGCGTGCACGTCGGATCGTACGTCTCGAAGGGTGGCTGGACCACGAGGGCGCGCTCCTGCTGGCCGTCGCGTCCGGGATCGACAAGCCCAAGCCGATCTAGAAGGCGTGGGGGAGCATCCGGAGCGCGTGCTCCGACGCGTCGTGCCGGATCCGGTGCAGGTCCAGGTCATTCTCGGCTCGCTTCTCGGCGATGGACGCCTGGAAGGATCAGAGGGTGAGCGGCGGCTCCGGATCGTTCACCATTGCGATCGGGCCGAGTACGTGTGGTGGAAGTACGAACGGCTCGGTGCCTTCGCCGCCCACGCGCCGCTGCTCCGCGGCGACCGGCTCGAATTCCACACGATCGCGCATCCCGTCTTCGACGACATCGCCCCGTTGTTCGTCGGCTCCGACCGGCGGCGCGTTCGCAAGCTGATCGCACCGCTGGGCCTCGCGGTCTGGATGACCGACGTGGGGCGGCTGCGCCTACGCGCGGAGGTCTTCCTCCCGACGCAACGCGCCGCGGCGTTGGTGGCAGGTTGATCCACGGCGGCGGCACCGAGTTGGGCGGTGGTCGCGAGCTACGCGGCGACGGGCTGCGTGTGCTGGACGCGCGCCGGCGCGGCGGTGATGTGCACAGAGAGCTCGCGTCGGAGGTTCTGGATCGCGCGGCCGTGTAGCTGGCAGGCACGCGCTTCGCTGACGCCCATCTTCGCCCCCGTCTCGCGCAGCGTGAGCTCATCGCCGTAATACCTCGCGATGACCTCACGCTGGCGAGCCGGCAGCCTCCCCAACGCGTCCTGTACTCGTGTCTTCAGATCTTCTTGCTCGTAGCGCTCATCGACTCCGTCGTCGACGGTGGGGCCGTGATGGGTGCCCTTCTCCAACAGAACGTCGAGCGACACCGCGAGCGCCGCGACCTCCGGTCGCCGGTCGGCGCGACCACGCTCGTCGACGCGGCGAAGCTCGTCCACGACGGCGCCGCGGATGCGCAGCGACGCGTAGGCCTCGAACGGGACGCCGCGGCGCGGGTCGAAACGATCCACAGCGCTTATGAGTCCGATCATCGCGGCGGACGAGAGGTCGTCGCGGTCTGCGAGGGAGGCCTCAGGAACCCGCATGCAGCGGGCGATGCCGATGGCCAGGTCGCAGTAGCGCTCGATGAGCGCGCCACGTGACGACGCGTCGCCCGCGCGACTATTCGCCCAAAGCTGGGCTAGGTCCACGCCAGTCCCCCTCCGCCGCCGCCGCGCTTCCACCAATCGGCCCGCACAGGGCCGGCCCCCGTAGCGCGCCAGCCGCCAAACTTTGACGTGCGCCTGTGCCTGCGGTTAATCCCCGTTCAGGCACATTTCGAATACCCATTCGGGTTCGGGGTGTTTAACGGTTTCGGTGGCGTATAGGAACGCTACTCATCGCATCCGAATACCCGTTCGGATGCCAAAACGCTAGTCGATGAGGTGGTTCCTTAGGGCTAGTACGACCGCATGGGTCCGATCGGCGGCGCCAAGCTTGGCGATCAGCATCTGGACGCCCTTCTTGACCGTGTCCTCGGCGAGCACCATCGCGCGCGCGACTTCTTTGTTCGTGTAGCCCTCGGCCATGTAGCGCAGCAGCTCGAGCTCTCGCGGCGTCAGCGGCTCGTGCGTCAGTGCCCCTTCCCCCGATCCATTCGGGGCCACCCCATTCGGCACGACCGACGGGACGCCTTTGCCGGCGCTCTCGGGCTCGATGGGTTCGCCACGCGGCGGCGTTGGAAGGTCACTCACGTCGGCCCTCGCGATCGACGCCGCCGCTTCGCGACCGAGCGCGACGAGGCCCTCGACCGCCGCGTGGAGCGCCGCGATGACCCGGCTCGCCGGCGCGTCTTTGGAGATGTACCCGTTCCCGCCCGCCCGGAGGACCGCTCGGATCAGCTCCGGACTCCGGTCGATGCTGAACGCGACGATCGGGAGGGCGGGCGCCTCCGCCCGCAGACGGGCGACGGCCTCCGCCCCGTCGGCGTCCGGCAGATGGAGGTCGCACAGGACGACGTCCGGCTGCGCCTCCTCGAGCAGCCCGATCGCCTCGCTGCACGTCGATGTCAGTCCGACGACGATGAGGCCCTCGCGCTCCAGAAGTGCGCGCACGCCAAGCTGCATCACCGGGTGGTCCTCGACGGCGAGGACGCGCAGGACGGCGCGTCGTTCGCGCTTGATCTCCGCACGCCCGAGCAGCGCCAGCGTGTCCGCGGCGCGCTGCGCGAGCGCGGCCTCGTCGGGCTCGTAGGTCGGATCATCGTGTCGAGCGAAGCCGACGCCGGTCGTGCCGACGACGCCCCCGCTCCCACCCGATTCGCTCGCCGACAGTGCCGCGGCCCGACACTCGGGGTCGTCATCCGGGGCATAGACCGCGAGCACCTTACCCGATGGATCCCGCAGCGCGACAGCGTGATGGCCGAACGACTCCGCCGCCGCCCGCGCGGCTCCATGCGCGTCACCGGCCGCCACCGCGAAAGCCACGTCCGCGAAGCCCTCCGCGTGCTCGCGTTCCCGCTCCAGAGCCGCGATGACGTTCATCGCCTGCAGAGCGCGCGACAGGTCCGCGGCGATCCCATCCAGGAGCGTCTGTCGCCCCGAGAAGCCGTCGGCCTCCTGCGGACGCTTCACGCTGAGCACGCCAAGCACGTCGTCACCGACGCGCAGGGGAACCGAGATGGACTCGCGTGCCTCGGGGTCCACCCCCTGGAAGCGTTCGTCGGTGACCCGGCCGCGGAGCACGATCTTCTCCCCGCTCGTCGCGACCCAGCCGGCGATGCCTTCGCCCAGACGCTGGCCGCGACCCAGGTGGACGTTCGTCGGGAGACCGACCGACGCTCTCAGTCGAAGCTCATCGCCCTCGACCAGCATGATCGAGGTCGCGCCAGCACCCATCCGACGCGCGACCTCCGCCGCCGCTCGCGCGAGCACCGCGCTGGCGTCCCGGGCGTCCACTAAGCCTTCGCCGATCCCGCCGAGGACGTCCAAACGCTGGTCTAGTTCGGCGGCGCGCCGCTGAGCGCTGGCCAGATCGCGACCATCGGAGGCCATGAGGGCCAGGAGCTGCGCGGCGGACGTGGCCGCGACGACATCGAGCGCGTCGAAGGGCATCTGGCGCCGCAGTGCGCAAAGGACCGCCGGACCGTTCCACGTCTCGATCGGCGCGACCACAGCGAAGGCGGCCTCTTCGCCCTCGCCCCACCGTCCGGATGGCACCGATACCGCGAACGCGCCGCCGGCGGCGCGAGCGAAGGCGTCGGCCCCGAGGATGGCGTGCCAATCGGCGGACTCGATCCGATGCGAAAAGACCGTCGAGGGAGGATCCGTGGCAGCGACGACAACAGCGACTGCTTCCGCCCTCAGCAGCCAGGCGAGATGTTCGAGCCGCTTCGGCCAGCGCGCCGTCGAGTTGACGGGTGGGCCTCCTCGCTCCGGTTTGCGGAATTGTATGGCACGTCCCTTGCCCCGCTCACCAAGCATGTCCATCGACCCTGTGACGATGGAGGAGCTGCTCGCCACCGCGACCGCCCAGGGCTCGCTGCGACCACTGCGTGCAGGTGAGACCGTCGAAGGGACCGTCGCCGACGTCGGCGGTGACGAGGCCACCGTCGACCTCGGCGACCGGCCGGCGGGCGTGATCCCGATGCGTGAGGCGGGCTCGGAGCAGCTCAAGGTGGGTGACCACGTGATCGCCGTCGTCACGCAGCCCGAGGGTCCTGACGGCCGCGTCGTCCTTTCGCTCCGCCGCGCTCGTAATCGGAAGCAGTGGACTCAGATGGAGGACATGCAGAAGAGCGGGGGCGTGATCGACGCGCCGGTGCTCGAGGCGAATCGGGGCGGAGTCGTCGTCGACGTCGGACTGCGCGGCTTCGTTCCGCTATCGCAGCTCGTCTCGATCGGCGCGATCGACACACGCGAGCCCGGGGTCCCCGAGCAGGTGAAGGCGCTCGTGGGAAAGCGCCTGCAGGTGCGTGTGCTCGAGGCGGACCCCAAGCGCGATCGCCTCATCCTCTCCGAGAAGGCCGCGACGCAGCAGCTGCGGCGCGATCGCAAAGCCCGGGCGACCGCGCAGCTCGCGGAGGGCGACATCCGCGACGGAACGGTCGTCGGGGTGACGTCGTATGGACTGTTCGTCGATGTCGGCGTCGCGGATGGCCTCGTGCACCGCTCGGAGATCACCTGGCAGAAGGGCGTCGAACCGACCACGCTCTATCGGCTGGGCGACGCGGTGAAAGTGCGTGTGGTCGGCGTCGACCGGGATCGTCAACGCATCTCGCTGTCGATCAAGCGCTTGGGCGCGGATCCGTGGGAGGAGTACGTCAACCAACTTGAGACCGGTCAGACCATCTCCGCCACTGTCACCCGCGTGATGCCGTACGGGGCCTTCGCGCGCATCGCGGAGGGTGTAGAGGGACTGATCCATATCAGCGAGCTCTCCCCCGACCGGGTCGCCGATCCGAACGTGGCCGTGCACGCAGGCGATGTGCTACGTGTACGGATCGTGGCCATCGACCGGGAACGGCGGCGGCTGTCGCTATCTGCGCGCCTCGCCGAGCGCACCTGAAAGGTTGTCCGCAAGACGGACACAGCGGTCCCCGAACGTATAATCGGAACTCAATGATGCCCGCATCGATATACCGTCTAGAAGAGCTTTAGGTGGGTCCGTTCGACCGCTTCAACGACCGCGCGAAAAGAGTGCTGGCGCTCGCCCAGGACGAGGCGATCCGTTTCAACCATAACTACATCGGAACGGAGCACCTGCTCCTCGGTCTCGTGCGCGAAGGTGAAGGTGTCGCGGCGCGCGTCCTCGACTCGCTCGGCGTCGAGCTGTCCAAGGTGCGCACCGCGGTCGAATTCATCATCGGGCGCGGCGATTCCACGACCTCACCAAGCGAGATCACCCTGTCCCCGCGCACCAAGAAGGTCATCGAGCTCGCGATCGACGAGGCGCGCAAGCTCGGGCACAGCCACGTGGGCACCGAGCACCTTCTCCTGGGCCTGGTGCGCGAGGGCGAGGGCATTGCCTCGGGCGTGCTCGAGTCGCTCGGCGTGTCGCTCGAGAAGGTCCGCCATCAGGTGATCGCGACGCTCGGGCAGCAGCACCCCGCCACGGCCGAGACCGCGGCCGCGGGCGGCAAGTCCGCGAGCTCCAAAACGCCGACGCTCGACCAGCTCGGCGTGAACCTGACCGCGATGGCGAAGGCGCAACAGCTCGACCCGGTCATCGGCCGCGAGAAGGAGATCGAGCGCGTCATCCAGATCCTGAGCCGCCGCACCAAGAACAACCCCGCCCTCATCGGTGAGCCGGGCGTCGGCAAGACCGCGATCGCCGAGGGCCTCGCGCACCGCATCGTCAAGGGCGACGTGCCCGAGACGCTGCAAGGAAAGCGCGTGCTCACGCTCGACATCGGATCGCTCGTCGCCGGGACGAAGTACCGCGGCGAGTTCGAGGAGCGCCTCAAGAAGATCATCGAGGAGCTCCGTCACGCGCACGACGTCATCCTGTTCATCGACGAGCTGCACACGCTCGTCGGCGCCGGGGCGGCGGAGGGCGCGGTCGACGCGGCCAACATCCTCAAGCCGTCGCTCGCGCGCGGCGAGCTCCAGTGCATCGGCGCCACGACGCTCGACGAGTTCCGCAAGTACATCGAGCGCGACGCGGCGCTGGAACGCCGCTTCCAGCCGGTCATGGTCGAGGAGCCGACGATCGAGGAGACCGTGGCGATCCTGATGGGGATCCGCTCGCGGTACGAGGACCACCACAAGGTCGCGATCACCGACGAGGCCGTGAAGGCCTCGGCGGAGCTCTCGGCGCGCTACATCACCGACCGCTTCCTGCCGGACAAAGCCATCGACCTCATGGACGAAGCCGCCAGCCGGGTGCGCCTGCGCTACTCGACGCTCCCGACAGACGTGAAGGACGCCCAGAAGGAGCTCGACAAGGTCGTGACCGACAAGGAGCAGGCCATGGAGGCCCAGCAGTACGAGCTCGCCTCGACGCTCCGCCAAAAGGAGCGCGCGCAGCAGGACAAGCTGCAGCAGGCGAAGGCCGACTGGCTCCTCGCGCAGTCCCAGAAGCGGCCCGAGGTGACCGACGAGGACATCGCCGAGGTCGTCTCGATGTGGACCGGCATCCCGGTACGCCGGCTGGCGGAGGAGGAGACGCAGAAGCTGCTCCGCATGGAGGAAGTGCTGCACTCTAAGGTTATCGGACAGGCGCCGGCCGTGACGATGGTCTCCCGTGCCGTGCGCCGCGCCCGCGCCGGTCTGAAGGACCCGCGCCGGCCGATCGGGGTCTTCTTCTTCGTGGGGCCGACCGGTACCGGTAAGACGCACCTCGCGAAGCAGCTCGCCGACTTCATGTTCGGCAGCGAAGAGAACGTCGTGAAGATCGATATGTCCGACTACATGGAGCGGCACAACGTGTCGCGTCTGGTCGGATCGCCGCCTGGGTACGTCGGATACGAAGAGGGCGGCCAACTCACGGAGACGGTGCGGCGCAAGTCGTACTGCGTGATCCTGCTCGACGAGATCGAGAAGGCGCACCCGGAGGTCTTCAACATCCTGCTGCAGATCTTCGACGAAGGCCGTCTGGCCGACGCGAAGGGTCGCACGGTCGACTTCCGCAACACGATCATCATCATGACCAGCAACCTCGCGCAGAAGATGCTCAAGAGCGAGAGCGCGCTGGGCTTCCGCACGAAAGGCGAGGGCGACGACGCGGATCTCAATGCCGCGTACGAGCGCATGAAGGAGCGCGTGCAGGAAGAGATGAAGCGCTTCTTCCGCCCGGAGTTCCTCAACCGCATCGACGCGACTGTTGTGTTCACGCCGCTGACCAAGCCGGAGATCCGCGAGATCGTCGAGCTCGAGCTCCAGGGCGTGCGCAAGCAGCTCGCGTCGCAGGAGATCACCCTCGTCGTCACTGACGAGGCGAAGGACCACATCGCGTCCGTCGGCTACGACTCCAACTTCGGCGCGCGGCCGCTCGCGCGACAGATCCAGAACGAGATCGCCGATCCGCTCGCGGAGATGCTCCTCCAGGGCAAGTTCCACTCGGGCGATACCGTCCGAGTGCACCCGGTCGAGGGCAAGCTGCTCATCGAGAAGACCGAGATCGAGGCGCCGAAGCCGGTACCCGTCGCCCCATAACGCGCTCGCGCCAGCCATCCGCTCGGCGGTGGCGGCGAACTGTGTAACGGACCGATCCTGACCGACACGTGTCGGTCGCGCGCGCTTAGAGTGGCGGTCATTGAGGCAGGCCCCCCGCGTACGTCCGACCCGACGCACGCGCGCTGGCGACGCTGACCAGCGCACCGTCGTGACGGTGCTCAAGGCCGACATCTCCGGCTCGACGCCGCTTGGCGAGCGACTCGACCCCGAGGAGCTGCGTGCGGTCCTCGGCTCATACTTCGCGGCGCTCGCGCGCGAGATCCACCGACGCGGCGGCGTCGTCGACAAGTACATCGGCGACGCGGTCATCGCGGTGTTCGGCATCCCTGAGGCTCGCGCCGACGACGCAGCGCGCGCCGTCGTGGCCGCGGTCGCGATGCAGGAAGCGATCGAGCGGGAGAACATCGAGCTGCAGCGCCGCTACGGCGTGCAGCTCGCGTGTCGTATCGGCATCGCCACCGGAAAAGTCGTCAGTGGGGCGATCGCCGAGGACGTCCAGGCCACGTACACGGTGGTGGGTGCGCCCGTCGCTCTCGCCGAGGCTCTCGAGTCGGCAGCGACGCTCGGATCGGTGCTCGTGAGCCCCGCCACCCGCGCCGCCGCGAGGGTGGCGATCCGGTTCGCAACGGTGGAGGCGGTGCGGCCCAAGGGATCATCGCGATCCGTGCCCGCCCACCGAGTGCTGGGGCTCCGGCAGGCCACGCGGGATCTCGTGAACGTAGCGCGGGAGATGACGACGAGCGCGTCGCTTCAGGTCAGCTCCGACCGCACGCACGTTCTCGCCGAGGAGCGCAAGGTCGTGACCGTGTTGTTCGCCGACATGTCGTCCTCCGAGCCCCTCGGCGCCAAGCTCGACCCAGCTCGATTGCGCACAGTCCTGGGCGCGTACTTCGGCGTGCTCGCACGCGCGATCCAGCATTACGGCGGCACGGTCGACAAGTACATCGGCGATGCGGTGATGGCCGTTTTCGGCGCACCGGTGTCGCATGAGGACGATGGCGTGCGGGCCGTTCAAGCGGCGCTCGCGATCCAACGCGGAGCGCAGTCGCTGAATGCCACTCTCGAGAAGAGCCACGGCATCAAGATCGCGATGAGGATCGGCATCAACACCGGCGAGGTCGTCGCGGGGCTGTTGCCCGGCGAGGTGCTTGCATACACGGTCACCGGTGATGCGGTGAACACCGCGCAGCGCATCGAGAGCGCCGCGCCGCCCGACGCGGTACTCATCAGTGAATCGACCCTCGCGCTGACTCGAAACGCCTTCGTCACCGAGGCGGTGCCACCGCTGACATTGAAGGGGAAGTCCGAGCCGGTCGCCGCCTATCGCGTGCTCGGACCCGAACGACGAGCGAGTCCCCGCGGCGGAGCGAAGATCGTCGGCCGCGAGGAGGAGCTCGCACGCCTCTACGCTCTCTACCGCGAAGCCCTGGCGGGAAACGGTCAGGTGGTGCACGTCCACGGGGAAGCCGGCGTCGGCAAGACACGATTGATCGGCGAGCTGCTGTCCGGACTCTCGAAAGGCACCGAGCGCCTTCGCGCTCGCGCGAGCTCATATGAGCAAGCGACACCGTATGCGCTCGTCGCCGAGCTCATCAGGCGCATGCTCGCGATCGGCCCGACCGATGACGAAGCGACCGCGCGCGCAGCCGTCGCCAACTCTCCAGATCTCGCGGCATCCGGACCAGCGGGCCTCACGTTGCTTCTCGAGCTGCTCGGATACGAGGTCCGATCGCCGCTCGATCCCGCGGGAAAGCGGCGGCTGGTCGTGTCGCTGCTGCGCGATGCGTTCAAGCGCCGGACCGAGATGGGACCGCTGGTGCTCGTGATCGAGGACCTGCATTGGCGTGACGCGTCATCGGCGGATGTCATCGGCGCGCTGATCTCCGCGGTCCGACCGCTGCGGTGCATGTTCCTGAGCACGTCACGCGAACCGACCGACATCGCGTGGCCGGCCGAAGCGATCGCGCTGAACGCATTGCCGCCGGCGGCAGCCGCGGCGCTCGTGGATCGGCTCGCGCCGGTCCCGCTTGACGCGGCGACTCGCGCTTTGATCCTCGAGCGCACGGCCGGTAATCCCTTTTTCATCGAGGAAGTCGTCCGCTCGCTGCGGCCCGGCCAAGAGCTAGCCGTGCCGGCAACGGTCCAGGACCTGCTCGAGGCGAGGCTGGACACGCTGGATGCAGCGCCGCGTCGCGTTGCCCATGGAGCGGCCGTGATCGGCCGAACGTTCTGGACGCGTGTGTTGGCGCGCGTCACACCGGACGATGATCTGGATCCCGCGCTTGGGGCTCTCGAGCGGGACCATTTCGTGGGCCGGGTCGCCGCAGCCGAGCCGACGTACTCCTTCGCCCATGCTCTCGTGCAGGAGGTGGCCTATCGAACACAGCTCATCGCGCACCGCCGCAGAACGCATGTGATCGTGGGCGACGCGTTCACCGAGCTCTTCGGTGAGCGCATCGAGGAGTTCATTGACACGCTGGCGTTCCACTACCGCCGCGGAGACGACGACCCAAAGGCCGTGCGATGGCTCGTCCGCGCTGGTCACCGCGCGCAGCGGCTCTACGCGAACCCGGAGGCGCTCGACTATTTCCGGGGAGCCATCGAGCGAAGCGTCGCGGATCCGACCGCGCGCGCGGAGGCGCAAGAGGCTGTCGGCGATGTCCACCGCGTGACCGGGCACTACGACGAAGCTCTCACCGCCTACGGCGAAGCCATGGCCATCCATGCTGCCGGCGACGTCGTCGCGCACGCCCGCGTGGAGCGCAAGACCGGATTGGTCCAGCAGCTGCGTGGCAAAGCGAGCGAAGCACTCGCAACGTTCGACGATGTCCTCGCGCGGCTACCACCCGACGCCACCAGCGAGCGCGTGCGCGTGCTGCTCAACACCGCAGATCTGCAGTTCCGTAACGGCAAAGCCGATGTGGCCATCGACCATCTCCGGGAAGCCCTCGTCGACGCGGAGCGCATTGACGACAGCGACGCGGTGGCTGAAGCGCTCAAACAGCTGGGCACGATCTACGGCTACAGGGGCGAGCTCGGCCAGGCGCTCGAGTATCAGCAGCGGAGTCTCCAGGCGTATGTGCGCCTTGGCGACGTCCTCGGCGAAGCGAACGTGCATAACAACATCGGGCGGACCGAGCGGCGTCGCAGTCGACTCGCCGCGGCCCTCACGGCATACGACGAGGCGCTCGCGATCCGTCAGCGGATCGGGGATCAGCTGGGACGGGTCCACAGCCACGGCAACATCGCGGAGATCCATTTCCTGCGCGGCGATCTCGCGGAGGCCGAGCATCACTACAACGCTGTGTTGGAGCTGGCGACGTCGATCGGCTACGCCTTCGGCGCAAGTGCCGCGTTGGTCGGACTGGGAGCCACCAACGTGGCGCGCGGTGACGCGAACGCGGGCATCGCGCAGCTGCGGGAGGCGATCACGGAGTTCGAGCGGGCCGGTCAGCGCACCTACATCGTCGAGGCGCTGCGCGATCTTACCGACGGCTACATCGCGACAGGGTCATCACTTGCCCTCGCCGCTGCCCGGCGCGGCGTCGCGTTGGCTCGCGAGCTCGCGTTGCCGGAGCTCATGGCGATCGCGCTCCAAGCCCTCGGAAGCGCGAGACTCGCGGCAAGCGACACGGCCGGCGCCGTGGAGGCGCTCGAGGAAGCTCGCGGGGCGCTCGCGCGCGGCGAAGATCGCCATGAGCTGGGGCGGACCCTCGCGCTCCTCGCACGCGCCTACGCGCGCCTCCCCGCCGCCGACGAGCGACGCACGCAGGCCGACGCGCTGCGCGATCAGGCGCGCACGATCTTTGAAGAGCTCGGCGCGGTACTCGATCTACGGCGTCTCGCGCCGTAGCGCGGCGGCTACTTGACCTGGAAGGTCGTCGTGTAGGGCAGCGTGCTCGTGCTGGCGGCGTTGGCCCGCACGGTGAACGAAAGCGTCCAGGTCCCGGTCCCGAGGCTATTGGTGCTGAGGTTGTAGATGTATCCGCCGGTAGCACCGAGCGTCGCGTCATAACGGAAGTCGAAGTCCGGGTTCGCGCTGCCGGAGTCGTCCAGCAAGAAGCCCGAGATGCTTCCCGAGATCTGCTGGATGCTGGTCGCGTGCACGACGATCCCGGGCGCCGACAGATTGCCGCCGGTCGCGCCGCACAGCTGAAGCTTGATCGGGATCGTGGCGCCCTGCTTCACGGCCCTCGTCGGGTCATACAGCAGGCACACGTTGATCACCGCGAGGGTCGCGACCGGGCCCTCCCCGTCGTACGTCGTGCCGACGATGTTGGTGTGCACCGCGTAGACGCCGTTCGGCAGGCCGCCGCTGATCGTCGCGAGCCAGTCGCCGCCGCCGATCGACACGGGCGTCGTCGCGTAGATCGTCGTCCCGTCCGCGCGCTTCACAACGTAGCGGACCTTCGCGTCGGCCGCGCTGAGTGGCGTCGGTGCGGTGACGAGCGCGCGGAGATTGATGTTCGCTCCCGCGGCCCCCGTCGTGTCGCCCTTGTACACAACGCTCGCGAGCGCGACCGTGAGGGTCCCGGTGGCCTGGCTCCCGGCGTAGTACGGGCTCGTCGCGTCGTACAGCACGGTCGCTCCGGCGAGCACGGGCTTCGCGAAGTACGCCGTGAGGCTGTAAGTGCCCGCTGGCAGGGCCCATGCGGGGATGGTGGCGCGCCCGTCCGGCCCGGTGATCGTCGAGGTGACGAAGTTGTTCCCAAGGCTGCTCGCTACGAAGAACACGGTCTGTAGCTCGGTCGGCGCGCCGCTGCCGATGACCAGCGTCGCGACGCCCGACCAGCGACCGCCGGCGATGACGTTCAGCGTGCCGAGCGTGAGCGTGGACGGCGCCTTCGTGATCGTGAGCGCGGCCGAGTCCGCCGACGCGAGATCCGTCGCATCCTCGTCGAACGCCGCGCGGATCCGGTACGGACTGGAGCCGGGGCTCTGCAACAGGATGAGGGAGATCGTCGCGTCACCGTTCGCGTCGGTCACCGCTCCAAGACGCTGACTCCCGAGCGTGAACCGGACGCTCTTGCCGGCGAGCGGCCGAATTGCGCCGAGGATGTGCTCGCGCAGGTGCGCGGTGAAGGTCTGCTTCGAGCGGTACGCCCCGCTCGTCGGCGCGGCCGTGATCGCGATGTCCGTGGCGAGCTTCGGCGTCTGGGTCGTCGCGGTCGGGGCCGCGATGCGGTAGTACGCGCCACCGTTCGCGGCGAACCCGACGGATCCGGCACCGCTCGCCGCCTGCGCCAGGAACACGACGTCGTCGAAGGACTCGACGCCGAGGTCGGCGAGCGTCTGCGTCTCCTTCCAATACCCGGGCTGCGACAGGTCGCGGGCGAGATCGACCGAACGCCACATCCGCGGGAACGGGCTGCGCGTGTCGGTGTACGTGACCCAGACCTGATCGATCGAAACGGTCTGATCGCCGACGACGAATGCCTCGAAGAGCGCGTTGCCGTTCCCGTCCGGCGCCGCTCGCACATCGACGAACGCCGGCGGCTGAGCGAGCGAGCTCGCCGCGGGCGTGCGGTAGAAGAGTCGGAGCTTCAGGTTGCTGAACGACCGCAGCGTGCCGGTCTCCGACGCCGCGGAGGCCGATTGATACTCGGACGGCGTCAGCACCAGATACGTCGTACCCCGTGCGAGCGCGCCGAGATAGTTCACGGTCCCGAGCTGCACGGGCGTCGGTGCGAACACCGGCGCCCGGTACGCGGGTGTGAGCGAGGCCGTCGCCTCCGTGGCCGGCGAGCTGATCGTCGGGCGGAAGGGGGTCGTGTCGGTGTAGGTGCCTTCGCGGAATCCGACGCCACGCAGCACCTGCGCGTTCGAGGCGTCCGCGAGATCCACCGGCATCACCGGCAGCCCGGGCACGCCGAGGGTGCCGAACGGACCAGAGTAGAAGCCACCGTGATTCTGCAGCGCGCGCAGCCCGCTGAAGCTGATCGTGACGTCGCCGTTCACATCGGGCGTGACCGGCTGGACGGTGCCGGCCGTCGGTGCGGTGCCGGCGAGGCTCACCGCGAGCATCGGGAAGCCGAAGAGCGTTGCTTCCGCCAGTTGCTTCTCATGCAGGCCTCCGAGGTAGGAGCCGACCACCGCCAGGTAGTCGCGCTTGCCCTCGATGAACGCCTTGCCGATGGTGACGCTCCCCGGCGCGCCCGAGCGCAGCTGCTTGGCGATGTTGAGGTACAACCGCTCGCCATACTCGAGGATGTCGCCCGTGTCGCCTGTCGCCGGGCCCGCGCCGAACTGATAGCCGGTGCCGGCGATCAGGGCGCCGACCTTGCGGCGGCCGGCGGCCTGCGCCCAGTCGAGCGTTTGCGTAACGACCGGCACGCCGTCGGGATCGACGAGGTTGTAACCGAGGTGGCAACCCTGTCCGATGATCAGCGTGTTCGTGAGATCCGCCGCGGCGTTGTCGAGATCCTCGGATCGCAGGATCGTCGTGCCGTCGGCCGCGAGGGCCGCGGCGTTGCTGAAGTGCGCGCCGAGGAACGTGATGTCGTGCCGCTCGTCGAGCCACGCGGCGCGCAGCGCGTCAGCGGTCCACTTGGGATTGGGACCGCCCTCGTAGATGAGGTCGTAAGGCGTGGAGATCCCGTTCGTGCTCACCGTGACGTTGCGCTCGGAGATGAGGCCGGTCGCGAGATCGATCTCGTCGCGGAACTCGCGAGCGCCGTCGGCCATGAAGTCGTAGCCGACCGCGAGCGGTCGACGCGTCACCTGTAGCGTTCCGCTGAACGACTGCAGCTGCGCGGTCACCTCTGCCGCCGCCTCCACCAGGCGCCCGACCGGCAGGTCCGGGATCGGGAAGAGGTGATCGCCGCGGCTCACGTTCAGCACCGAGCCGTACGCGTCTTGGCTCATGAAGTAGCCGAGGCGCAGCACGGCCTGCGACGCGCTCGCGTCGCGCACCGGCGGCGTGAACTGCTTCTCGTTGCCGAAGGGCGTGCGGTCCGGGTACCGGAAGAACGGGATTACGGAGTCAGGGCCGACGACCATCACGTACTTCGTTGTGTTCGCGAGCCGCGCGCCGTCGACGATGCGATCGATCTCGGTCGCGACGACGTTCTTAGCGAATGCGCAGGCCAGCGCCACGTCGGCCTGCGCGTTCGCGTAGGCGACGCGCGCGTCGGTGCCGACGTCGATGACCAGAGCGCGCACCTCAGGACGCCCGCCGAAGGCGATGAGCGCGGCGCGGAGGTCGGTCTTCTCCTGAGCGGTACCGGTCATGCGCTGGAGGTCGGCCGCGATGATCGTGAGCGGGCTGGCCTCGGCGCGGAGGATCGTCGCGCCGCCGGCGGCCATCGTCGGACGCAGCACGGCTGCGCACGCGCTCGGCTGCAGGGTGACCTTCAGGCTGAACGGATTGACGACGCTGAATGCGCCGTTCCGTCCGCGCAGACGGATGTAGAAGAAGCCGTCGTTGTCCCAGGTGTTGCGCACGATGATCTCATCGCCGGTGCCGCTGTTGAACGATCCGGCGAGGAGTGTGCGCTGCTGTGCGCTCGTGTAGGCCTGCGCCGAGTCGAAGCCGACGGGGGAGTCGAACCCGACCGGCGAGTCGAACCCGACCGGCGAGTCGAAGCCCACCGGCGAGTCGAACCCGACCGGCGAGTC
>Ga0114129_10007979_pt1 | contig 15073 bp, 11 predicted proteins | sample RhiMetdeltSRZDD1_FD_80071 | JGI IMG/M metagenome (GOLD analysis project Ga0114129, IMG submission 80071) | Populus rhizosphere microbial communities from Tennessee, USA - Rhizosphere MetaG P. deltoides SRZDD1 (version 2) (version 2) | ecosystem: Host-associated > Plants > Roots > Rhizosphere >...
CAATCGAGTCAGCCTATAGTGGCCCTCGATAGTTCAGAGGAGCCTCCGCAAGTGACCGTCCTCAAGACTCTTGTCATCGTCTATGATCCTATTGTTGAACCCGGGAAGAAACTATCACAATTCATGCATTGGAACAATGTCGAGGATCTCGCAAAAGGATTCATGACGGATGTTTTGCAGACCAGCGGGGGATTGGCACGTTACCAGATCATCCAGCGCATTGACGTAGATGGTTTCCCGGCAAAAGTGGATGGATATGTCTACGATGCACAAACTTATCTTAACGTGTTACGTGGTGTAAATCGTCCTTATATGCCGCAGGAAGCGGACTACCATGCCATCATCGATCGTTTTAATATCCTGCAATTGATCGCAAAACACGAGATAGACGAAGTCTGGGTTTTTAACTTTCCACACGCCGGCTTTTATGAATCGATCATGGGTGGGCCTGGTGCTTTCTGGTGCAATGCTCCGCCTCTCAAGAACACGGACGCGGCACTTCGGCGTTTCGTCATTATGGGCTTCTCGTATGAACGCGGTGTTGGTGAAATGCTCGAAAATATGGGTCACCGAGCCGAGTCGATACTCGAAAAAACATTTGAGGGACTAATTGGCAGCGCTAATTTATGGAAACGATTTATCCGTTATGAAAAAACTGCGCCTGGCAAGGCTGCAGTGGGAAATATTCATTTTGCACCAAATAGCCAGCGTGATTATGACTGGAACAATTCCAGTTCTGTCTCCAGTGAATCTGACGACTGGTTGAAAAACTTTCCAAACTTCAAGGGGGAAGTTCGCACAGTGACATCAAATGATTGGGGAAATGGAGATATTCGCAAACATCACGTCTGGTGGTTCAGACATTTACCCAGGGTAGCAGGGCGTAAAAATGGCATTCATAATAACTGGTGGCAATATATTATGGATCCTAATCAGGTGAAAACGTAAGTATCCTATCTTTTTATTGGAAATTCGGTGTATAAGCACAATGGGGGTTTCCATCCATCATTATTATCAATACTGTGGAGTAGAAAACACCAAATTGCAATTTTTTTATTTTCCCGGCAGAATAAAATAATTTTAGAGAGCAGGACTTTAAGTTATCTCTCGACGAGACCGAAAAAATGCAATGAATAGCCTTGTCTTTCCTCAACGCAAAAGTTCTCAATATCTTATTGTGGCAACTGCATATGTTCTCTATTCAATTCTCTTCGCGCTTTATCATGATCGTGCCGGGTTCGGAATAGCCTCACTTGCAATTATCCCTGTCATTGGAGCAGGCTGGTACTTCGGTATAACAGGAGGATTAATTGTCGCAGCGCTATCTATTCTAATGAGTGTAGTTGTTCTGATAATGGATGGTCAGCCGCAAAATGCCTTATTGCTGAATCCAACAAATGAGATTCGGGTGTTCTCACTCATCATCCTTGCATTTGTTGTTGGAAAACTTAGAAACATAACACGAGAGCGTAGTGAGTCCCTTCTCAAACTGGAGAAATTTGAAAAAGAGCGCAGGGTACATACAGATTTTCTGGAATTGCTAAACGAAATCACTGGGATGGCGCTTGAGGCAGAAAGTCTAGATTCCACTCTCAAAATTCTGGTGGAAAGGATCGGGAAACTTTTCGAAGCAGACGATTCGTTTATCACCTTTTGGGATGAAACGAACAAAATCCCTCTTCCGAAGGCGGCACACGGCTCAATGAGCAATATCTATCCGCACATCCAGTTTGAACCAGGCGACCGTGCCCCGACCACTTCTGCTATTGAAATTGGACGCCCAATCGCCATCTCAGATTTGAATGACTCTCCTTATGTTGACTCAAAATTTGCTGCAATCTTTCCGAGCCGCTCAATGCTTGTACTCCCCCTCATTCTAAAGAATCGAAAGCTAGGCGCTCTCCTTTTAGGATATAACACAAGCCTATCTTTCGATGAGAACACGATCAGCCGCGCTCAAATTGTATCCGAACAAATTGCATTGGTATTATCAAAATCACTACTGCTTGAGGAAGAACGTAAACGCGTAAAACAGCTAACTGCACTCTATGATATTTCACTGATTTCAATCGAGGTGGATAACGAAGATGAATTGATAAATCGCGTGACTGATATCATTGGCCAAAATTTGTTTCCCGATAACTTTGGCGTCTTCCTACTGGACGAAGGATCTGGAATTTTGAAGGCACATCATTCCTATCGTTTTTTTTCCTCAGAAGAACTCGGCGCAATGGATATGTCGCTCGACAAAGGGATAACAGGTCAAGTAGCTAGGACAGGCAACGCTCAGCGAATTGGGAATGTACGGCGCGTAAGAGAATACGTTGATATGGATAACCGGACAATTTCTGAGCTCTGTGTACCTATTAAATTCAAGGAAAAGATACTTGGAGTGATCAACGCGGAAAGCGCTAAACAGGATGCATTCACCGAGGATGACGAGCGTCTGCTTATCACATTAGCCGGCCAAATCGCGACAGCCATGGAGCAAATCCGCAAAGCTAAGGCTGAGCGGAAGTGGCTGGACCAGCTTACACACTCTAATGACCTAGTTTACGCTCTTGCGCAAATTACTACCCATATCGAAAAAGCTTTCGATATCGATGATATTATTCAAAATCTTGGTATCGAACTTAACAAAATCAATCTGACCTGCATCCTGGCAATCTACGACAAGGAAAGAGGTTTTTTCACCATCAATTACACATCGATGGAATCCAAATTTCTTCAAATTGTGGAAGAAGGTCTTGGGTATCCGCTCATAAAATATACATTTCCTCGCGATAAGTTAAATCCAGAGAATATCCTTTATCCCACCGTACTTTCAAACCCGGCAGTTGAAATCCAAATGCTGTTTGCGCACACACACTGGGAAGGCATTCTGGAGATTTTACAAAAGCTGGGTGTCGGACCTGGGACTGAGCCACTGCGCCTGCCATTAGTCTTCGAAGATAATTTGCTGGGAGTTCTGTGGGTATGGGGCAAAGGGCTAGCTAAAACGGACCTGCCAATCATGTCAATTTTTGCAAAGCAGATTGGAGTTTCACTGGAACGTGCCCGTCTCTTTCAAGAAGTGCAAAGCCTTGCTTTGACCGATCACCTTACAGGTTTACAAAATCGTCGCAGCCTTTTCGAATTGGGCCGAGTGGAATTTTCCCGCGCAGATCGCACGAATCGCCCTTTCTGTTGCATGATGCTGGATGTTGATCATTTTAAGCAAATTAATGACAACTACGGACATCCAATAGGCGACCACATTCTCCAGGAATTTGCAATTCGATGCAAAAATTCAGTCCGTGCAATAGACTTAATTGGCCGATATGGAGGTGAAGAACTACTTGTTCTCATGCCAGAGACAGACCGAGAGACGGCATTACAAGTCGCTGAACGACTACGCTCAGCAATTGAAGAAGAGCCGATCAAAGTTCCGAATGGGGAAATTGCTCTAACAGTCAGCGTTGGGGTAGCAGCAAAGGATGATTACACTACTGATTTGGAAACCCTGATTGCGCGTGCTGATCAAGCCATGTATATTGCCAAACACAAGGGAAGAAATCGTGTGGCGATCAGCAAATAGTAACAATGGAAATATGCTTTTAAATAAAAGGCAGACGTTTAACTTGATGTAAACGTCTGCCGCCTAAAGAGACTATCTCAAACTTTGATCAACTAGATATTTTTAGTGCCACCATCGTTACATCATCAACGAGGGGCTTGTTTCCGTTAAACGCACTGACTGCCTGTCTGACAGCTTGAAGCAGTTCAGGGGCTGTCCCGTCAGCATTTTGTTGTACCAACTCAGCCAGGCGTTCCTGCCCGAACTGTTCATTACCGATATTTAATACTTCGGTCACGCCGTCAGTATAAAGCAATAAGGAGTCACCTTCCGAAAACTCTATCACTTCCATTCTGGGGTGAAAATCCTCAGCCAGACCAATCGCCGGCGCAGTGGGCCTCAGCCAGTCAACCGCCGAATCCCGCTTCCGGCGGATCGCTGGTGGGTTATGACCAGCGTTGATATACGTCAGTGTAAGACTGACCGGATCAAAACGTGCCAGGAACACAGTCACAAAGGTGGTGAAGTTAATGTTATGAATATAGAATCGATTGATCCGTTCCAGGATTTCGCCGGGCGAATCGGTTTCGGGGGCCATCGTGCGAATAGCTGTTTGAAGGCTGCTCATCAGCATCCCTGCAGAAACACCATGTCCACTCACATCTGCAATGACCAATCCATGCGTTCCATCACGGAACTGGAAGAAATCAAAATAGTCGCCACCGATGATCTCAGACGGACGACTGAAAGCGGCTAGTTCCACGCCCCTGATATCCGGCATCCGCTGTGGCAATAAGGCGCGCTGAACAACCTGTGAGAGTTCCAACTCGGATTCAAGCCGTCGGCGCTCCTCATCAGAGTAGTGATCCAAACAAACAGCAGCTGTGTAATCCATTTCAAGGAGTTGAGAGTCAACATACCCGTGACAGATCACACAAACACCAAGCGTCTCATCCTCAATTTTTTCGAGGCTCGTCTCGATGACGTGCAAATGATTTTCTATGCACTCTTCATCATCGCACAGACAGATTTCCTTCTCCACCTCGGGCGCGGTTTCTAGGAATTCTGTGATTTCCTTTTGCTTTTCCTGGAGCCCCTCTTGAATACGTTCGTACAGTTCAGTGACCATCAAACCTCCAATTCACCTTTACCGTTTCACTAAATTAGACTTTGTAATTAGAACATTTGTTTAGACTCTATCACAACCTGGAATCTTACACAATACCTGCTACTTGATGGGTTTCCACACCTGGTATAGCCCCAGATCGCCAGTTTCTCCATCCGAATAAAACACATCTATGACTTGAAAGTCCGTTGCGGTGGCTAATTCTTTCAATTCACCTTCATTAAAGTGATGCACATAACGGAGACCATTCCCACCACCGCGCCAGTCGAGCAGATAATCCCCCACATCCACGGCGGATCCTGACACTTCCGCGGACTCCCATGGCTGGATTCTCGCTTTGAGTTTTTCGCTGTTCAGGAATTGCCAGTTAGAGTGAATGAAAAGTCCGTCTTTATTAAGCAATTGATGGATGGTTCGCAAAATATTCAAGTGCAATTTAGTAGAAGGAATATGGTGCAAAACTGCAAACGCAGCAACGACTGACCAACCCTCTTTTACTGAAAGCTGACTGCTGACTGCTGATAGTTCAGATAAATCTACTTGAACAAATCTTGCAGAAAAACCATCTGGCTGAGACTCAGCATCTTGGAGCAGAGGCAGGCTAAAGTCCACGCCAAGATACGGGCCACAATGACCACGCTTCGCCAGCTCGCGCGCTAGTTCCCCATTGCCACATCCCAAATCCAGTATGGACTCATCCCCATCCAGCCTATCCAACACCTGCTGAACTCCAGGCTGGATGCGATGGCGCGTCGCGGAGAAAGATTCGCCGAACTGAGTGTAAAACGTTCGATTAATCTCAATTAAGCGGGCCATGGTGTCTGAATCCATAAGGTGATTATAATGGGTATAATTTCATGATGCTGACACCGCTGGAGATCGAACGACTCTCGGACGAGTTCGAGACAAAGACACCGCAAGAAATCATTAAATGGGCTGTGGACACGTTCTGGCCACAGATTGTCTTGAGTTCATCGTTTCAAACACAATCCATGCCATTATTGCACATGGCTTCGCAAATAAGGCATGATATTCTAGTCTTCTTCCTTGATACTGGTTATCATTTTTGGGAGACATTGATCTTTCGGGAACAGATAGCCTCAGACTGGCATTTAAATGTTCTTGACCTATATCGTGACACACGCTGGGATGCATTTGCACGACAGCGCACTCGTAGCCTTCCACTCGATGACCCAAATCTGTGTTGCTTTATTCATAAGGTTCAGCCAATGCAGAAGGCACTGAAAGATATGTTGGCCTGGATCAGCGGCATTCGCCGCGACCAAACCTCAGTTCGTGCCAGTGCCAAAATTTTGGAATTGCAAAATGACGGATTGGTGAAAATCAATCCCTTGTTGAACTGGACGAAAGCTGACATAAAGCGATACGCGGAAGAAAACCATCTGCCGTCGCATCCGTTGCTTGAGAAAGGTTATCGCAGCATTGGCTGCGCACCCTGTACTGTAGCAATTGGCTTGAATGTCGACGAACGCGCGGGTCGCTGGGCCGGACGTGGAAAACTGGAATGTGGTTTACATACAAATATGTTTCAGCACAAGGATATTGCTGAAGTGAAAAACGATTTTAGAATAGACATATCCAACGTGAAAGAATTGTGATGCAAACAGATAGACAGGAAATCTGGCGTTCGACTCATCTGCTCACAGCAGACAAAAAAGAACTGGCACGTGCAGTGCTGGATGAAATTCGACGCGGGCGCGATGTGACTAAGACCTTGCGCAGTTATCCGCTCCAGGGTGGTGGATATCTCAACAAATCCATGCTGGTTTCTATTTACAATGAGATGGTCGGGGCTGGGGAGATTGATGAGGACGCACATCTGCTGGAACGAATTCGGATGAAACCCATGCGCACGCTTTCCGGTGTGACAACCGTCACGGTTCTGACGAAGCCGTATCCGTGTCCCGGTAAATGTATCTTCTGCCCCACTGACGTGCGGATGCCCAAATCCTACCTGCCTGATGAGCCGGGTGCCATGCGCGGACTTGAGCATGAATTTGATCCCTATGCACAGGTACATTCACGGATCGAACAACTTCGGTCTTTGGGACATCCCACAGACAAAATCGAGTTATTGATCCTGGGCGGCACGTGGTCTTCATATCGGCGTGACTATCAGGAATGGTTTATCAAGCGTTGCTTTGATGCGATGAATGCCCCCCTTTTATCCCCCCATTTTGCTTTGCAAAATGGGGGGACACAGGGGGGCCAATCTCCCTCACTAAGAGAGGCTGTCGAAAAGGTGGGGGAAGGTGACCTTGAGAAAGTTCATTTCAATAACGAAACTACCCACCATCGCAATGTGGGGCTCGTGATTGAGACTCGACCTGATGAAATTACTCCGAATGAATTACGCTGGCTGCGTCATCTTGGTGTGACAAAAGTGCAGATGGGCGCGCAAAGCCTGGATGACGACATTCTCGAGATTAACAAGCGCGGCCATGATGTGGAATGTACTCGACGAGCGACGGCTTTGCTACGTGCGGCAGGCTTCAAAATCGTTCTGCATTGGATGCCAAATTTGTTGGGCGCAACTCCCGAATCGGATCGCGAAGATTTCGCACGGCTGTGGAATGATTTCTGCCCCGATGAGATAAAAATCTATCCAAATCAACTGCTTGCAAATGCGGAGTTATATGAATATTGGCAGCGCGGCGAATTCAAACCATACACAACCGAAGAACTGATTGATTTGATTGCAGATATTAAGCCAACCATTCCTCGCTATTGCCGAGTCAATAGGGTCATCCGTGATATTCCGTCTACAAATGTTGTGGAGGGGAATCGCAGAACCAGCTTGCGGCAGGATGTGCATGACGAGATGAAACGGCGCGGCACACATTGTGAATGTGTGCGCTGCCGCGAAGTGCGCGGAAAATCTATCAGTGCCGAATCACTCAAGCTCGACGATATGACCTATCAGGCCGGCGCAGCCGAAGAACATTTCATTTCGTATGTAACACCCGAAGATAAATTGGCAGGTTTCATTCGCTTGTCATTACCAGGCAAGGACTCTCCACAAACCGGTATGCGCGATTTGGATGGTGCTGCACTAATCCGTGAAGTGCATGTTTATGGACAATCGCTTCCGGTCGGTGCGGAAAAAGCGGGCGCTGCGCAACATGCAGGACTGGGAACGCGTCTGCTTGAAAAGGCAGAAGCCGTTGCTAGGGCGCGTGGCTTCAAGCAGATGGCTGTCATTTCGGCTGTTGGAACGCGCGGATATTATCTTGGTCGCGGATTCGAGCGCGGGGAATTTTATCTCACGAAAACGCTGGTTTAGTAGATTCAGGATTCGGCTGCGCGAGAAGCGTCCGTTCATCCCTAACTAATGAATTAGAGTTATGTTAATCAATCAACCGGGTGCTTGACTTGCATCCGGGGCGGTGTAAAAATACTATCATGGACTATAAAGATTACTATAAAGTATTGGGTGTGGAACGTAATGCCAGCGAGGATGACATTCGCAAAGCATATCGAAAACTGGCGATGCAATATCATCCAGATCGCAACCCCAACGATAAACAAGCTGAAGAGCTGTTCAAAGAAATCAATGAGGCATATCAAGTGCTCAGTGATTCCAAGAAGCGCGCCCATTATGACAGGCTTGGAAGCGATTACTCGAACTGGCAACGCCGCGGTGAACAAGGAGATTTTGATTGGGGTCAGTATGAGGGTTTCCCGGGTGGGGTGCGAGTCGAATATGGCGATCTTGATGATTTGTTCGGTAGCGCTGGAGGTTTTTCAGATTTCTTCCGTACAATATTTGGCAGAGGCGCTGAAGATGTTGGAACAAGCACGCGCACACGTTCGCGTCAGCAACCGCAAGGTTACCAACAGGAACTTCCGATCACCCTAGACGAAGCCTATAACGGAACGACACGCGTCATTCAAAGTGATGGCAAGCAAAAACAAGTCCATATTCCGGCAGGTGTGCGCACAGGCTCCAAAGTGCGAGTGGCAGGCGCAGGTCCAAACGGACTTGACCTGTATTTAATTGTTGATGTACAAGTTGATAAGCGCTTTGAACGGCGAGGCAGCGATTTGCACACAACTTCAACTGTCAGCATCTTCACGGCTATCCTTGGTGGTGAAGCTGAGGTGGAAACATTGAGCGGAAAAATCAAACTGAATGTACCCGCGGGCACACAACCTGAACAGGTCTTTCGCCTGGCTGGTCGTGGGATGCCAAGTGTGAAGAATGCAAATGAGAAAGGCGATCTTTATGTTCGCCTCAAGGTTCAGATCCCCAAATATCTTTCTCCCAAACAACGAGAGTTATTGGAAGAAGCCTCCCGGATCAAATTTTAGGAAGGAACAAATGAAAAGTGTACTATCTGCGATATTAGTTTTAATGGTCTCGATGCTTGCCTGCCAAATAACAGGATTTTCGAATCCTCCCCAGCCGACACCTGTTCTGCACACCCAATCTACAGCTCCCGTTTTGCCCACTCCTGCAGATCCCTCTGAAATGGGCACGACACTGGAAGCACTCTATCAACAGGTTCTGCCGGGTGTTGTCGCCATTCAGACCGGCTCGAGCCTCGGCTCGGGCTTTGTGTTTGACAGCGAAGGACATGTGGTAACCAACCAGCATGTTGTGGAAGGTAGCAGTGAAGTGGAAGTGGATTTCGCTTCGGGTTTCAAAGCACATGGCACTGTGATTGGCTCGGATACAGATGCAGATGTCGCCGTCATCCTGGTAAAAGCGCCTGCTGACCAAATCCATCCCTTGGCACTTGGCGATTCAAGCACGCTTAAAGTAGGAGAACAGGTCGTAGCCATTGGTAGCCCCTTTCGCTTAAGCGGCACAATGACTTTGGGCATCGTCTCCGGATTGGGGCGAACTCAGTTTTCTCACGCTGCAGCAGAAGGCAATGGCTTTTTCAGCACAGCCGATATTATCCAGACGGACGCCGCAATCAACCCGGGCAATTCGGGTGGCCCTCTCTTCAATTTGAATGGCAAGGTTGTAGGCATCAACCAGTCTATTCGGACGGACACTTTTAACAACACAACTGGCAATGCTGTCAACTCTGGAGTTGGCTTCTCTATCTCGATCAATCTCGTCAAACGAGTTGTGCCCTTTTTGATCAGCGATGGGAAGTATGAATATCCTTATTTGGGCATTTCTTCCACGAGCGAACTAAGCCTGGCACAAATTGAAGCACTTGGCTTGAATACGTTTATCGGTGCTTATGTACTGAGTGTGACCCCAGGAGGTCCTGCTGATCAAGCTGGCATTCAACCAGGCAGTAAAGACACCAACGATCCGAATTTGAAAGCCGGTGGAGATATCATTACAGCAGTTGATGGACGTCCAGTCACTACATTCGATCAATTGTTGAGTTATCTCGTCACAAACAAATCCCCCGGTGATAGCATAGTGCTCACCGTCTTGCGTGACGGGCAGCCCACAGATATTACTGTCACACTAGGTAAACGCCCTTAAAGCCGATTGGGCGGCACCATGGTGCCGCCCAATTTATTTTCTAACCAAATCTTTCCTCGCGCCAGACATCGGCACGGTTGTGATAACCAGCCTGTTCCCAAAACCCACGCCGGTCGCGCGGCATGATTTCCAAAGAGCGAAGCCATTTCGCGCCTTTCCAAAAATAAGGAGTTTCCAATCTTTTCTGTCTGGGGATTAATCCTACCGCACCACGCAAAGGATAGCCATGATCCGGTGAAATTGGCTCGCCGTTGAAATGTGTAGCAAGCAAAAAGTTATCCTGTAAAACCACTTCAAGCGGAAGGTTAACGGTAAATCCATATTCTGCATGTTGCATTACATGAGTGGCACGCGGCTTGATTTTGAAAAGACCATTTTCCACCATATTCTTGACCGAGACACCTTCCCACTCCGTATCGAACCTGCTCCAACGCGTCACGCAATGGATATCCATTTGAATTTTTGTGCGCGGTAGCTGGTTAAACTGATCCCAGGTCCAGCTTTTTTCCTCCTCCACCTCTCCCCATACACGGAAAGTCCAGGTGGCAGGATTAAAGTGCGGCACCGGACCATAATGCAGTACAGGAAATTTGAATGTCAAGGATTGTCCGGGTGGCAGACGGCCTTCACTTCGAACGCGGGCTTCTTCCTTGCGGCGATCTGGGCCTTCAAATGACGAAAACATAATAATCTCCTATCAAAATTATATCAATAACTATACAAATAGACTCCTGATATGGACGTTTTGTTACATTCGTCCGATAATAGGTTTATTAAAAGAAGCTTTCTTATCTGTAAAGCATGGATTTGTAACTTTATTTCAAAGCAAAACTGTATCGGCCAAAAAGGTTTATAATTGGACGAAACTAAGAAAATGGACTCATTTTTTCAATGCTATTTTGTAACTCTTTTGCATCTATCTCCGTCTTGTTTCATATAGAGCAAAAAAGCAGAGGTGAGACTCAATGAATGAGGGAGTCTCTCTATTGAAAGCTGCTCAAAAACTTGATGAAGATGCGCTCACAGCGATCTTCGATCAATTTGCGCCGGCTATTTATAAGTACACATTACGGCTGTGCCATGATCCGATTGTGGCAGATAATATTGTCGGCGACGTGTTTGCTCAACTTCTGGAACAGTTTGGGGTTGGTAAGGGCCCGCGTACGAATCTTCGATCTTACCTTTACCAAACTGCGTATCATCTGGTAGTGGACCGCTCTCGCGACAATCAGCACACTGCCCCATTGGAAGTGGCAGCAGAAAAGTATGCAAGTGGTCAGTTTGCGCCTACGCAATCACAGATCGAAGAGCGAGTGATGATGGAGGCATTGATTTCGGCAATGAATACGGAGCTCACTGAAGATCAACGCCATGTGATCATCCTGCGTTTTCTGGAGGATTTCAGTCTTAAGGAAACTGCTGAAATCGTCGGTAAGGAAGTCAACAACATCAAAGTGATTCAGAACCGCGGGATTGCCAAGTTGAGAAAGGCAATGGGGCTCCAGCTTGAAGAAGATTGGTAGAGGACTATGGGATTTGATACCCAGGACAAGGAAATTGTCCGATTATTAACGAAGCTAAAAGAAGCCGACGGAAAATACCCGCCGGATTTATTAACTGCGCGCCGTCAGAAATACTTAAGACAGATGGGAGAAGTAGGGTTGGGAATAGGCGCGGGCTTGAAGATCAAAAATGCTCTAAATAATGCAAAAGTTCCAACTCTTTCTGTAGCAACCAGCAAAGTCTTGGAATCAGCCTTAGTCGTGGCAATTGTTGCCGAAACAGGCACTGTAGCATACTTTTATCGCGATAAACTGGCAGAACTTTTCCAAACAATTAAAAAAGAAGTAGCTCAGGAAGTTACTCCGCTCCCTGCTCATACAGACAATGAGATTCAAGGCGTCGGTCCTTCGCCAGCCATGACTTCAACGCTTCCTTCTGTGACAGTATCAGTCAGCCCAACCGGAATTGAATTAACCGGCACGCCAATCCCAGGAGTGGTAGAGGATAACAATACCGTCGACGCGAATTCAACTCCATCTCCAAATGGGAATAACGGCAATCATTATGGCCAGACACCGAAACCCGAGAGAACAAAAGAGCCAGAGAATGATAACGATAAAACTCCGAAGGATAATTTGAAGCCTACGAAAACCAAATAAGGTGGAATAACAAGACTAATTTATTCCAACACAAAAGTGTAGCCTCCTGATAGAGCTTGTATGAATACAACTCCTCAGGAGGTTTTTATTTTCCTTCAAGAATGTTGATAATCTAGTCGAACTCGCCAATCATGACGTTTCGCCGCAATTCATCGCTGAGTTGCGCGAACTCGGTTTCAAGGACTTGGAAGTGGATGAGCTAGTTGAGGTGAACACTCATCACATCACGCCGCGCTTTATTCGTGAGATGCGTGAACAATATGGTGAAAGCCTATCCCTTTCGCAATTGCTTGAGTGAGATAAGTAAATGTCGACTATTAAAAGACAGTTTCGATTTCACGTAGGATTTTCGAAGCCGTCTTTTAAGCTTGTGTCACTCTGAAGGAGCGTTCATCGCGACTGAAGAGTCCCATGCTCTCAAACGTAGAGACTTTTCGATGCGCTCAGAGTGACATAACCTCGTTTATTTTCATCATCCACAAAAATTCATTGCCGTTTCCAGATAGATTTCGGCACAGGTTCTGACGCTTGAAAGATCGACCCACTCTTCGACAGCATGTGCCCCACTGCCTGATGGTCCGAATAATACCGATGGGATCCCAGCAGCCGAAAGTACCGCTGCATCTGTCCAAAATGGTACACCAGAAATCTCTGGTAAATGATTCAACACTTTATTAGCTGAGGATTGTATTGCTTTGACAATCTCCGCATCTTCAGAAGTTTCCAGCGGTGAACGATCCATTCTTCGTCGCACGATAGCATTGAAAGTTGAGTCGGAACGTCGAATATCCTGGATAATCTTTATGAATTCAGCCTCTACTGATTCAGGTGTTTCGCTTGGAAGTGTCCGCCGTTCAACCGAGAGAAGACATCTTTCCGGGTAACTGGAAAGTTCCTGCCCGCCATTAATGAGCGAGGCATGTAAAGAGCCGCTCCCAAGTAATAGATGTGTCGGATTCGCACGAAGCTTTTTATCGAGTTTCTTCATTTCCGTCAAAACTTTTCCCATTTTGACGATGGCATCAATACCAAGATCAGGGCGCGAGCCGTGAGCCGCTTTGCCAATTGTCTCCACATCGAGCCAGACAAAGCCTCGATGGGCAAGGATCAATTGAATTTCAGTGAACTCGGCCACGATCGCACCGTCCGCGTGGAAGCGCTTCGCAAGATCCATCGTGCCGACACTGGCATATTCCTCATCAATCACCCCAGTGAAGATGACATCCCCGCGCAAACGTTGTTTTCTCGCTGCCGCGACGGCGATCATACACGCCACGAGGCCGCCTTTCATATCATACGAACCACGCCCGTATAAACGACCGTCTTTAATCACAGGCTGATGAGCATCGGGCATGCCCGCGACGCCAACCGTGTCCATATGACCGTTGAGCAGCAGAGCTTTCCCACCGCCCGTGCCAGGTGCAATCCCGACCACATTTGGGCGCCCCGACACCGATTCGACGAGCTGCACTTCGAGATCATTGAGTTTCAGCCAATCCGCAATATAGTGCGCGATTTCGGCTTCTCCTGGTGAACCAGGTACAAGATCTGGGTTGATCGAATTAATTAAAACCAAATCGCTGAGCAACTTCTCAAATTCATCCATAACTAGTTCCTCTTAATCTTGGAAGATATTCTGTCCAACCTATTCATACACCAACGCATCGCGGATCGTCAGCCGCGCGGCACTTTGAGCAGGGATAAGACTGGCAACGACTGAAATCACGATCATGAAGCCGAGCCACATCAATATGGCAGGGATCGAAAAAATATAATCTAAAGGTCTGGCAAGCAATGAAATCCCCAATGAATTACCAAGCCATATTGCGAGTGGAATGGAACATGGAATCGACACTGCCCAACTGATTAGACCGATCACTAATCCTTCCACGATGACCACTCGACGAATCACTCCATTCTGCGCGCCAAGCGAGCGCAGAATCCCGATCTCGCGCGTGCGTTCGATGACATTCAAACTCATCGTGATGGCGAGGCCCAACCCACCAACAATGGCGATCAATACTACCATTGCCAGGAGGAGAATGATCAACACGTCCATTTGGGCGGCGTTCGTCTCTTTGAGTTCGGTAGTGGTTTGAGAGCCCAGAACGTCGAAATTGATCCTATCGAGGCGCGCTAAAACATTGGATTGCATAGCGGACTGAAAGACAGGATCAGAGCGTGTGGTTTGGATGACTAGTCGATTCGCAAGTCCATCCAGCCCTGTTTCGTTGGTGAGGTCATCATAAAACATATAGGCAACTGGGACAAAGCCTCGCCCACCTGAACCAAGGATCGTCCAATGTTCTTTGTGACCAGCAATATTCAACGTAATGACAGAACCAACCTTCAAGGATGGCGAAAGATCAATAAAATCCGCGTTGACGAAAATTCCGCGGCTTACATTGTTTGATAACCAACTTCCGTGGATCACACTTGGACGCGTCATTTGAGTCCCTTTAGGAACACCATATAAAATAATACTTCCACTTAAATCATCATCATTGAAGACAAGCCGTCCATTGTCGACTGCCCAGGTTTCGACGGCGCGGACCCCATCCAGTTTTACCGTCTCACGTGCCATCTTGCGCACGGAATAAGGTCTTACAAAGTCCACGCTCACATCGAAATTCAGGTCACCTTGAAGTTCCTTCAATGCTTCACGCATGGATTGACGGATACCTATGATAACAATAAACATCGAGCCTGCCAGCAATAAAGCTACAAAGGTTAAAACCAGGCGTCCCTTGCGGCGG
>Ga0114129_10007980_pt1 | contig 15073 bp, 8 predicted proteins | sample RhiMetdeltSRZDD1_FD_80071 | JGI IMG/M metagenome (GOLD analysis project Ga0114129, IMG submission 80071) | Populus rhizosphere microbial communities from Tennessee, USA - Rhizosphere MetaG P. deltoides SRZDD1 (version 2) (version 2) | ecosystem: Host-associated > Plants > Roots > Rhizosphere >...
CACACGCTGACGGCGCTCGCCCGCGACGCCGCCGGCAATACGATGGTCTCGTCGCCGGTCACGGTCACCGTCTCGAATTCGACTCCACCTCCACCGCCTCCACCGCCTCCAGGCGGAGGCATCGCGTCGCGATATCCAGGCGACGTCGGCATCGAGACGGATCCGAACGTCGTGTTCGTCGAGCGCTTCGACGAGTCGTCCACGACGGCGCTCTTCAGTCGCTGGACGGACATTCTGAATGGCGCCGGCATGCAGTTCAGCACCGACGTGCCGGCCGGCAGCCCATTGACGCGATCGCTCAACATCCCGTGGGTCGGCGGCGGCGTCAACAACGGCGGCCATTTGTACAAGGTTCTGAGCCCTGGCGTCGACGACGTGCTGTACATCCGCTACTACATCAAGTACCCGACGGCCGGTAAGTACCACCACACGGGCATCTGGATGGGCGGCTACAATCCCGCGCTCTCGTGGCCGAGCCCACAGGCCGGCACCAAGCCGACGGGCAGCGATCGCTTCAGCGCGGCCGCCGAGCAGAACAGTACAACGGCGCGATTCGATCACTACGACTACTGGTCGGGCATGCACCTGTCGGCCGACGGGAGTTATTGGGGCAACGTGCTGCTGAACAACCCGTCGGTGAAAGTGGCGACGGGCAGCTGGGCGTGCGTCGAGCAGATGGTCAAGTTGAATACGCCGGGATCGCTCAACGGCGAGCATGCGATGTGGCTCAATGGCGTGAAGGTCAGCCACCTGGGTCAAGGATTCCCGAACGGCACGTGGTCGGGCGGCGTGTTCACACAGAGCGCGAGCGGGACGCCCTTCCCAGGGTTCGCATGGCGAACCGACTCCGCACTCAAGATCAACTACATCTGGCTGCAGAACTACTCGCCGGACGATCCGGCCGGATTCGCGGCCGACATGAAGTTCGCGCACGTCGTTGCCGCGCGAAGCTACATCGGATGCCTCGCGCCGGCCGGAGGCGGCACGGCAGACACGACGCCGCCGTCGGTCTCGATCGCATCGCCGACCAGCGGCGCGATGGTGTCCGGCATCGCCGCGGTGACGGCGAACGCGAGCGACAACGTCGGCGTCGCCGGCGTGCAGTTCAAGGTCGATGGCGCGAGCGTCGCCTCTGAAGACACGTCGTCGCCGTTCGTGTTGTCGTGGAACTCGGCGGGCGTCGCGAACGGATCGCACACGCTGACCGCGGTCGCGCGCGATGCGGCGGGCAACACGATGGCGTCGGCGCCGATCACGGTGAACGTCAACAACAATCCGATCGTGACGGCGTGGCCGAACGAGCCGACGGCGATGACGCTGCGCACCGACTGGAGCATGGACCAGGCGATCCCGACGTCGGGCGACGTCTTGATCCCCGGCAGTCCGGGTTGGCGCGTCGTCTCGCAGGCCGCGCCCGGCTCGACGCGCGGGTGGGCGGCACTCGTCTTCGATTCGAGCGCGCCGTTCTCGCCGTCGGGCGTCTACGATTTCGTCTACCCCGCGGGCATGGTGGAAGGCAACGCGCCCGCGACCGTGTACTACTCCGGTCTGGGCGCGCGCGAGGTCTACGCCGGCTTCTGGTGGAAGGCCTCGTCGCCGTTCGACTACGGCCCGAACGGCAACAAGATCGCGTTCATCTTCAACGGCGGCGGCGGAGCGGGCGGACAGCAGTTCATGATCTTGATGCCCGACGGCAAGCTGCACGTGCTGCCCGAGTATCCGGGCGATTACCGCTGGCGCACGCCGAACGTCAACTCGACGTTCGTCACGCTCGGCGTGTGGCACCGCGTCGAGTGGTATACGAACGTGTCGACGGGCGTCAACAAATGGTGGCTCGACGGGGTGCTGCAAGGCAGCTACACCGACGTGAGGAACTCGTACAACTTCGACATGTTCCAGTTCAGCCCGACGTGGGGCGGCAACGTCGGCGCGCGCAAGCGCGAAACGGACCATTACTGGTTCGATCACGTGCGCATCAGTACGCGGTAGACCGAAGCGAACCACGGAACCACAAAGATCACAAAGACCACAAAGAATTTTCTTCGTGATCTTTGTGATCTTGGTGGTTCCCGATAGTACGATCGCCTCGTCGACGCGATGTTTCGTCATCCTCATTGGAGCGGTGCGCGATCGCTGGCCCTGATCGCGTGGTGTGTCATCGGTTGCTCGTCGCAGGTGGCGCCGCCGGCGCCGTCCTCGCCGGCGTCCTCGCCCTCGGTTAGTGGAACCTGGCCCAACGAGCCGCAGGGTTTGCGCGTCCTCACCGATTGGGGATTCGATCAGCCGCCGCCGCACGCGGGCGACGTTCCCATCCCGAACAGTCCCGGCTGGAGCGTCGTGTACGGCACGCCGCCGACGCCCGAGCAAGGGACCGTGGAGCTCGTCTCGGATCCAGGCGCACCGCTGTCCCCCCCGTCTGTCTACGACGTCATTTATCCAAAAGGAATGGTCGAAGGGACCGCGCCGACGACCATCTACTACCCGCGCAGCGGCGGCCGCTTCATGCGCATGCTGTCAGGCGGCAACGACGGCCTGAACACGTACGAGGCGTACGTCGGCTTCTGGTGGAAGCCGTCGGCGCCGTTCGACTACGGGCCGAACGGCAACAAGATCGCGTTCTTGTTCAACGGGGGAGGCGCGACGGGCGGGCAGCAGTTCATCATCCTCATGCCGGATGGACGACTGCACGTGCTGCCGGAATATCCAGGCGACTACCGCTGGCGCACACCGAACGTCAGCGGCACGATGGTGTCGCTTGGCGCGTGGCATCAGATCGAGTGGTATTGCAACCTCTCGAGCGGCACGCTCAAGTGGTGGCTCGATGGGCGGCTACAAGGCAGCTACACCGACATCAGGAATTCGTACCAGTTCGACGTCTTCAAGCTCAGTCCGACGTGGGGCGGCAACAGTGGCGCGAAGAAGCGCGAGACGGATCACTACTGGTTCGATCATTTACGTTTGAGCGTTCGTTGAGCGACGCTCGAGGGTGACGAACGCGGCCATGGGATGTCCGCCGTTGTCGGATTCGATGGGGCGCAACGAGATCGTCGAGAAGAATGCCTCGAGCGGCGAGAGCGCGAGACGCAGCGGTCCCACGCGATCGAGCAAACGCTCCATCCGCACTTTGCCTTCGCCCCAGATCCTCAAGTCCTTCACGACGGTGAGATCCGAGGCCAACAGCCGCGACGCGAGCGTGTCGCGGTCGTAGTGCCGCTCGAAAAAGACGCGTTCCGTCCCGATCGGCTTGCGCTCGTACACCGGACCGTCGACGAACGTCTCGCGGTAGCGGCGATCGTAGGGCACGGTGAGAACGATGACGCCGCCGGGCCGCACCACGCGTGCGAGCTCGCCGATCGTGAGGGCGTCGCCGCCGTCGGGAATGTGCTCGAGGACCGACACCGAGTAGGCGGCATCGAACGACGCGTCGGGATAGGTGAGGCGCCGGCCATCTTGTACCTCTGAGCGCACGCGCCCGGGTCCTGTGCCGTCGAGGCCTTGCGCCCGCGCGTACCGCTCGCTCGACCGCACCGCGTCGCCCAGAATATCCGTGGCAACGACCTCGTAGTGGCGATGCCGCGCGAGCATGGCGGCAAGATCCTTCGGACTGCCGACGTCGAGGATCCGCGAGCCCGCCGGCTGCCGGAGCTGCCGCCACACGTAGGCGAACTCCACGCTGCGCCAGTAGCTGACCGGCAGCGCCAGCCGTTTGAGGCCGAGGAGCGGCTCCTTTCGAATGGTCCGCAAGCCGACGCCGATTCCGGCGGCCCAGATGCCGAGCGCGTGCGCTGCAGCCTCGTTCATCACGTGATCCCCTGGCGAGAAATCGACGGCGACAACCTCGCGACGCGCCGCGACGAACGAGCGACGGCCCGCTCGTAGATCGCCGCGTAGCGGCCGACCATGTGCGACACGTCGTATTCCGCGTCCGCCCTGCGGCGCGCGCGGTCGCCGAGCTCGCGCGCGCGAAGTGGATTGGTGAGCACGGCATCGAGCGCGCTCGCGAGCGCAGACACGTCGCCGGGCGGCACGAGCACGCCGGCGTCGCCGTGCGCCAGCGCGGCGCCGACCTCGCCGACGTCGCTCGCCACGATCGCGCGGCCGGCAAACATCGCCTCGAGCAGCGCCAGCGGCAATCCCTCGGACAGCGACGGCTGGACGAAGACATCCGCAGCCGCCAGAATCGCGGCGACGTCCGACCGCAGGCCGAGGAAGTGCACGCGTTCAGCGAGGTGAAGATCGCGAGCGCGCGCGGTCAGTTCGTCGGCGAGCTCGCCGCGCCCGGCAATCGCGAGGTGCACAGCCGGATGACGGCCGGCAATCATCGCGAGCGCGTCGATCAACACCTGGTGGCCCTTGACGGGATACAGATTGCCGATGGCAACGAGCAGCCGATCGTCGAGTCCGAGCCCCAGCTCGTTGCGGACCGTTGTCCGCGACGCGACCTCGTGTCGCACACCGTTCGACACCATGGCGATCCGGCTGCGGCGGACGAGGAGATCGGCGCTCAGGCGATCGGCGAGCTGATGCGACACGGCGACGACCTGGTGCGCGTGCGCCATCGCGGCGCGGAGCGCGGCGCGGCGCTGAAGGCGTCCGGCGTAGTACCGGCTGCCGTGCATGGTGATGACGTGCGGCACGCCAGCCAGCCACGATGCCCACGCGCCGTACACCGCCATCGAGAACTCGTGGCTGTGTGCCACTTCGACCTGGTGACGCCGAAACGCCGTCGCGATCTCGCGCGCGCACCGCGGCGACAACGGAGCATCCAACCGGAAATGCTCGATGGCGACGCCCGACCCCGCGAGCTGCTGCGCAAGCCACCCTTCGCCGTTGGCGGGCAGGAACACGACGTTGTAGGTGCCGGCGGCCTGCAGGTTCGCGGCAAGGTCCGCGACGACGCGCTCGGCGCCGCCGGGTCCGTCGGTCTCGATCAGGTGCGCGATGCGCATTGGGCCCCTATCACGCCACGACATCGCGGGATTCGACATTCGCCACGTTCAAGTACGTCTCGATGAGTTGACGGCCGATCACGTCCCAACTGTAGTCGCGCTCGGCGGTCGCACGGCCCGCGTCGCCCAGCCGGCGCGCAAGCGCCTCGTCTTCGAGCACCGCGAGAACCGCCTTCGCGAAGTCTCGTGGATCGTCGCGAATCAACACGTTCTCTCCGTCGACGGCCGCGAGGCCTTCGCAACCTATGGATGTGGTGACGACCGGCTTCCCCATCGCCCACGAGTTGAGGATCTTGAGCCGCGTGCCGCCGCCGGCCCTGAGCGGCACGACGTGGCAGGCGGCGTCGCGCATGAACGGCCGCACGTCGGGGACGTGGCCGGTGACGTCGACGCCGTGCTCCGCTCGAAATCGCGTCTGCTGCTCGCTGGACGCGCTGCCAATCCACACGGCCGGCAGGTCGGGCTTCACCGCTCGCAGGTGCGGCAGGATATCGGCCGCGAAATAGTCGAGCGCATCGAGGTTCGGAAACCAGTGCAGGCCGCCGACGAACGCGACGCCCGAGCCTCGCGACGAATCGCGCTCGAACTCGTCCACGTCGACGCCGTTCGGCACGATGGCGACGCGCGACCCCGGCGCGATCGACTGGATCAGCCGGCGATCGTTCTCGGACACCGCCACGTTCAGCGCGATGCGGCCGCACCACTCGCGCTCCGACTGCTCCATGAGCCGCGCCTGATGGCGTAGGTACGCCGATCGCCATTCGTTGCGCTCGACGTCGGCGCGGCGCCGCAGCAGCGCGGAGTCGACGTCGTGGTGGACGCAGACGACAGGGATGCGGCCGAACGCCGGGACATACGCCGCGAGGTTGAGGCTGTCGAGGTGCACGAGATCGATCGCCTGCGACTCGAGAACCTCGGCGAGGCGGCGCTGGAACGCGCGCGATTCGTAGAGATACGTCGTGTAGACGCGTCGAGTGGCGGTGCTGCGGAGATGATCCCAGGCAAACCGCAGGCGACTGTGCCGCTGCGGGACGGGAAACACGTCGACGGCGGCGAAGCGGCTCAGAGCGGCGCGACCGGCCGCCGAGTCGAGCGCCGCACGATTGCCCGTCATCGGCGCGCGCTCGAAGCACAGCGCCGTGATGTCGAACGCGCGCGCCAGCAGACGCAGCACGTGATAGGTCCGGATCCAGACGCCGCCGTCGGGCGGATACGGCAGCGTCTGGCAGAGGAACAGCAGCTTCGGCCGGCGCGTCACACCGCCCATCGTTGTCTCCACGACTGCAACATGACGACGGCCCAGAGCGCCGCGCCCGTCTGCCGCCGGCCGTCCTGCAGGTCGCGCCATGCGCGCGCGATCGGCGCCGGATCGAGCAGGCCGTCGAGCGCATCGGCCGACAGGAGATCAGCCGCCCACCCGCGCAGCGGCCCGCGCAGCCACTGATCGATCGGCACGGAGAATCCCATCTTCGGCCGGTCGACGAGCGCCCTGGGCACGCGCCGATACAGAACCTGGCGCAGCGCCCACTTCCCCGTCGTCCCACGTATCTTCATCGTCTGCGGCAGACGCCAGGAGAGCTCCACGATGCGGTGATCGAGAAGCGGCGCGCGGACCTCGAGGCTCACCGCCATGCTGGCGCGGTCGACCTTGGCCAGCAGATCGTCGGGCAGGTACGTGGTCTGGTCCGCCAGCATCATGCGATCGAGCAGGCTCGCCGGCTCGCGTTCGTTGACGATGCGGGCGTTTTCGTCGGCGCTCCCGGCGTCGCGATCCGCGTCATCGCTCGCGTCACACAGCAGCTCCTCTGGATCCTGCCAGGCCGACAGCAGCGTGCGATACATGTCGCCGACCGACGCCGCCGTCATGACGTGACCGATCTTGTGTACACGCTCGCCCAGGCGCGGCCCGAGGCGATTCAAGCTCTCCGACGGGACCCCGGCGACGCCGGATGCGAGCCACTTGCGCGCAATGTGCGGAACGAGGCTCATGCGCGGAATCATGCGCGTGCCGTACACGTAGCGGTTGTACCCGCCAAACAGCTCGTCGCCGCCGTCGCCGCAGAGCGCGACGGTCACCTGCTGCCGCGCGAGCTGGGACACGAAGAACGTCGGCAGCTGCGACGGATCCGCGAACGGCTCGTCGAAGATGCTCGACATTCGCGGGATCAGCGTCCGCGCATCGTCGCCGCTCACGCCGAGCTCGGTGTGATCCGTGCAGAGATGTTGCGCGACGCGTGCGGCGTGCGCCGCCTCGTCGAACGCGTCCGCATCGAACCCGATCGTGTACGTCTTGACGGGGACGCTGCTGGACTCCTGCATGAACGCCACGACGGTCGACGAATCGATCCCGCCCGACAGCAGGGCGCCGAGCGGAACGTCGGAGACCAGGCGTGCGCGAACGGCGTCGCCGATCAGCCGATCGAGCTCGTCGATCGCGTCCGGCTCGCACGCGATCGGGCTCGCGAGGCCGCGGCGTGCGACCGCCGCGAGCGACCAGTACGGCTGCGACGCAGGAAGCGGACACCTTGGATCGGAGATCGTCAGGATGTGCGCCGCCGGGATCTTGATCGCGGAGCGGAAGATCGTCCGCGGCGCAGGAACGTAGAGGTAGCGCAGATACGCCGTGAGCGCGTCGCGATCGATCGATCGGTCGAACGAGGGTCCCGCGACGAGCGCCTTGAGCTCCGATCCGAACGTGATCAGGCCAGGCTCGCTGTACACGTAGAGCGGCTTCTTGCCGAGCCGGTCGCGGAACAGCGAGAGCTCTCGACGCTCGCTGTCCCACACGGCCACGGCGAACATGCCGGCGAACCGATCGACGGCCTCGCGAACGCCCCAGCGCTCGAACGCCGCGAGCATCACCTCGGTGTCGGATCCGCCGCGAAACCGAAAGCCGCAGGCGTCCAGCTCGCGGCGAAGCTCGCCGAAGTTGTACACCTCGCCGTTGAAGACCGCGACGAAGCGGCCGGACGGCGACGCCATCGGCTGATGCCCCTCCGGCGAGAGATCGAGGATGGCGAGACGCTGGAACCCGAACGCGACGCCCGCCTGCTCGTCCGCCCAGACGCCGCTGTCGTCCGGGCCGCGATGCGCGATCGGCCCGATCATCCGCCGCGCGTGCTCGCGCAGCTCGTCATCACGGTATCCCCGCGACGTCAGAATTCCAGCAAAACCGCACATCGTTGGAGATTAGGGGTTGGGGGCTGGGGTTTGGGGCTCGGGGTTGGGGCTGGGGTTTTTGGGTAGGCAGCCGGGATCAGGTGCGCAAGGCTCTTCCTATTCCTGATGGCGCAACGCCCCAGTCCCCTGTCCCCAACCGCCAGTCCCCAGCCACTGCCCAGAGTCATCGTCAGTACACTTCGAATGCGTCCACGACAATTTGAGTGCCGCTGGAGTTGGGACTCTTCAGGCCGGTCACTTCAATCGTCAGCGTGTGGACGTCGTTGGTCAGGTTCGTCGCGATGAACAACGGACTCTGATATTCCTCCTGGAGCGCCGCGTGCGTGTCGACGTCGGCGACGAACACGCCGTCGAGGTAGATCCTTGCAATTCCGCCGCCGAACCCGCGATCGCCGAGCCAGCGGACCGATTGGCCGGTGAACGTGAACGTCGCCTGCGCGCCGAGCGTCGACGAATACATCGCGTGCTCGCCGCTCCAGAATTGAAAGCGCGGACCGAGCGTCCAGCCGGCCGTGAAGGTCGCCGCCGAATCGGTTTCCTGCCACCGGGCCACCGTCGGAACCGATGGAGACAACCCGACATCGAACGCGTCGACGACGATTGACGTGCCCCCGGAGGCGACGTTCTGCGCGCCGGTGACCTCCACCGCGACCGTGTGGGTGATGTCGGCGAGGTTCGCGGCACTGAAGAGCGGCGTGCGGTGCTGATCGGACGTCGCAAACGTGTCGACCGTCATCACGAACGTGCCGTCGAGGTACACGTTCGCGATGCCGCCTGCCGGGCCGCGCGACCCGATCCAGCTCACGGCGGTTCCCGCAAAGCCGAACGTCGCGCGCGCGCCGGCCGCGCTCGACAGCGCCGCCGTTCCGGTTCCCGTCAGGCCCGACGTGCCGCTGTACGGAGCGCGCGTCTCGAGCTGCGCCCAGCTTCCCGCGTACGACAGGCCCGCGTCGGTCTCCTCGAAACGGGATCGCACGTCGAACGCGTCGAGGTAGATCACGCTGTCGGTCGCGTCGCGACCGTGCTGACCGGTGACCTCGATCGTCAGCGTGTGACGCCCCGGCGCGAGATTGCCGACCTCGAACACCGGACTCTGGACCTCGGTCGCCGAATACGTGTCGACCTCCGCCTCGAACCGGCCATCGAGGTAGACGATGGCGATGCCGGTCTTGGGACTGCGAAGACCGACCCACGTCGCCGACGTCCCGATGAACGAGATCGACGCGCGCGCCCCCGGGCTCGTCGACGCCGCGGCGGTCCCGCCGCTCCAGGCGGTGCTGGTGTCCCCCTGCGACCACCCGCCGCTGAAGATCACCGCTCCATTGCGTTCGTCGACGCGCGTCCCGTTGGTCGGCGGCGGGGACGGCGGCGTCACGTCGAAGGCGTCGACGACGACCGCGTAGTCGCTCGAGAGGGCGTTCTTGCGACCCGTGGCTTCGACGACGAAGGTATGAGCGCTAACCGGCAGCGTGATGGTGCTGTAGATCGTGGTCTGCGGCTGCTCCTGCGGCGTGTACAGATCGAGCTCGGCGAGCTGCACGCCGTCCAGATAGACGATCGCGATGCCGGCCCACGGCGCGCGGAACCCGATCCAGCGAACCGAGGTGCCGGTGAACGTGATCGACGCGCGCGCGCCGGCGGATCGATTGAACGACGCCGTCTTGCCGCTCCACGCGCGGCTTCTGCTCCCATGCCACCAGTCGGCGGGCTGTCCCGGCGCGGTCATGCCGGGCGTGTACGCGATCACCAGCTCGGTGTTCTCGAATCGCGTCGCGGTGCCGGTCGGCACGACGGTCGTGTCGCCAGCGCCCGGAGAGTCGCCGAGACCCTGCGCCGCCGATCGAGCCGGCGAGAAACCGATCACCAATGCAATCGCGAGTGTTGCCGCGCGACCAATCGCTGCGGCACGCATCGATTGAATGCTTGCAGGCATTGCGGAGTTCCTTTTGCGTGTTGCGGCTTACCTGCTCAGGGCAACGGCACGCCGAGGAAGTCGGCGTTGACGGTGCGCGCCGTGTTCATCGCCACCGTGCACGATGTTCCGTTCGCGGTATCGCATCCGGTCCAGCCGGTGTGGACGGAGCCGAGCGAAGCCGTCGCCGTCAGCGTGACGGCCGTCCGGATCACGAAGTCGCTCGCGCAGCCGCCGCCGGTGCCCGAACAATTGATGCCGGGAGGATTCGACGTCACGGTTCCGTTGCCGATGCCGCTCTTCGTCACCGTCAGCGTGAAGCGCTTGAGCATGAAGATCGCGGTCACCGCCTGCGAGTTCGCCATCGACACCGTGCAGGTCGCGCCGGAGACCGACTGGCAGCCGGTCCATCCGGTGAAGTTCGAATCCACGCCGGGCGCCGCCGTCAGCGTGACGGGCGAGTCGCTCACGAATTGAGCGGAGCAGGTCGGCGCGCAGTTGATGCCGGCGGGAGCCGACGTCACCGTCCCGATGCCGTCGCCCTGCTTGATCACGGAGAGCGTCAGCATCTCCTTCACGGCGATCGGCGTGCTGCCGGTGTTGCCGAAGGAATCGGTTATCGTGATGGTCGCGGTTCCGCGCGCAACGGCGGTCACGAGGCCCGACCCGCTGACGGTCGCTACGCTCGTGTTGCTGCTCGTCCACGTCACGCCGGTGCCGTGCATCTTCACCGGCACGAGCGAGTTCGTCGCGTTGCCGACGCCGAACTCGCCCAGATCGTTCTCGCCCCAGCACATCACCGACGTATCCGCCAGCAGCGCGCAGCTGTGGCCGATGCCGAGCGAGACGGCACGAGCCGTCGTGATCCCCTGCACCTGCACCGGGTTGACCGAGTCGGAGGTCGTGCCGTTCCCGAGCTGGCCGAAGTCGTTGTGTCCCCAGCAGCGGACCGTTCCATCCGCGAGCACCGCGCAGCTATGCATGAAGCCCGTGCCGATCGCGACGGCGTTGGTGATGCCGCTCACGGAGATCGGGACCTTCGACAGGCCGGGGCTGTTGGCGCCGACCTGACCGAAGTCGTTCTGGCCCCAGCACTGAACCGTCGCGTCCTGCAGCAGCGCGCAGCTGTGATAGGTGCCGAGGCTGAGCGCGACCGCCGTGTTCAGCCCGATCGCCTGATGCGGCTGCGTCACCGGCGTGGTGTCGGTGCCGTCGCCGACCTGTCCGCGCGCGTTGCGGCCCCAGCATCGCACGGTGCGGTCGTTCATCAACGCGCACGCGTGGTAGCCGCCCGCCGCGAAATCGGCGACCGGACCCAGACCGAGCACCGGACCGGGCACCGCCGTGTCGGTCGTCGCGTCGCCGTTGCCAAGCTGTCCATCCTGGTTGCGGCCCCAGCACTGCATCGTGCGGTCGGGCATCATCGCGCACGTGAAGAAGCCGCCGCTGATCCCCTTGATGGCGCTCGTCACGTTCTGCACGAACCCCGGCGCCGTCGCGAAGCCGCCGATCGTCCCGTTACCGAGCTGCCCGGTGTAGTTGGCGCCCCAGCACTGCATCCGCCCGTCGGTCACCAGCGTGCACGTGTGCTCGAGGCCGGCCGTCACCGTCGCCGGAGTGGTCAATCCGTTGACGACGATCGGCTCGAACACGGGTGTCCACCCGCCGTTGCCGACCTGACCCTGACTGTTCTGGCCGGTACATCGAATCGACCGGTCGGAGTAGAACACGCAGTTGTGGCCCGCGCCCGATGTGATCGCGATGGGCGCCACCGCGCCGTTCGCGGTGAGCTGTACCGTCTGACCGACCAGCAGCGCCGGATTGGCGGGCGTGAGGGTGATCGACGCTCCGCGGAGCGCGAGCGTGGAGGCGAAGGTACAGCCAACGAACGCGAGGAGCCGGACTTTTCGATTCATTGCAGTTCTCCGAAAACGGGATCTGGAACAGACGTCAGGCGACGACAGATTCGACCGTGCAGATTGGGTGGAGCTGAGGCGCGCGCGCGTGCGACGCGCTCACCTTGCGAAGGCCCACCGCGAGCGCGATGAGCGTGTAGAGCATTTCCGCGTACGCGAGCGATAAGAAGAACGAGCCGACGACGAACCCGACGAGCGACGCCGAGAGCGCCGGCGAGAAATCGCCGGCGCGCTTGAGGCCGCGAAACGCGCTGACGATGATCGCGATGTAGAGCGCGAGCCCGGGAAACCCGAGCTCCGCGCCCATCTGCACGAAGCTGTTGTGCGGGGCGTTCCAGCGGACGCCGATGCCGTACTGCTGCCGCTCCGCGATCGGCGAGAGCGTCCCTTCAGCCGTCGCAAAATTCCCCGGGCCGACGCCGAACAGCGGGTTGTCGACCATGTACCCCATCCCGCGACGCCAGATCTGCAGCCGCCCGGTCTCCGCCGTGTGGTTGTAGTCGGCGTCGGACGCGATCGTCTCCATCTGCTGCCAGTACTGATCGCTCGCCGCAGCGAGCAGGACGAGGGCGACGAGCGCGGTGGCGGACAGCCGCCATCGGAGAGGAATCGCCGAGAACCGGAACACGACGAACGCGGCGACCGCCGCGAGCGCGATGAAGCCGCCGCGCGACCCCGACCAGACGAAGCCGAGCGTCAGCACGACGAGACCAACCGCCGCGAACAGGCGCACCGAGGTGCGCCGCCCGCGATGGAGGAAATAGATTCCGAGCGGCATGGCGCTGACGGCAAAGGTCGCGAAGTCGTTCGCGTCGTAGTAATAGAGATGACCGAGCCGCCACTGATCGCCGGCGCCCAGGTCGAACCGCGTGAGCACGACGGCCGAATAGACGACCGCGCCGACCAGGTACACGAGCGCGAGGCGCTCCACGTCGCGGGCGTTGCGGATCGACGCGGCGACGACGAACGACATCACCGCGGTCTTGATGAAGTTGTCGAAGACGAGATCGAAGCTCTGGCCGGCGACCAGCGCGCCAGGCACCGACAGCATCATCCAGAACAGCAGCAGACCGAACAGGCCGCTCGTCGTACAGAAGACGGTCCTCGCCTGCCGCTGCTCATGCCTGTCGAAGATGTAGAGCACGATGGCGAGCGCCCCGGTCAGCGCCGCCAGGTGGATCGCTTCGAAGATGCCGAACAACTGATGAAAGCGCCCGACGGCCGTCAGGATGTACCCGGCGACGCAGATCAGCAGCGCATCCCATCCGGTGTCGGGTCGATCGAGATCGGTCATCGCAACGTGCCCAACGGAAGGCCGACGAAGCTCGCCGTGACGGATCGCGCGGAGTTGACGACGACCACGCACGTCGATCCCGACGCGGAGTCGCATCCCGTCCACCCGAAGAACAGGGAGCCGAGCGCCGGGCTCGCCGTCAGCGTGACCGTCGTTCCGATCACGTACGACTCGGAGCAATCAGCACCGCAGTCGATCCCGGAAGGATTCGACCTCACCGTTCCTCGTCCAGGGCCGGAGGTCTGCGCGGTCAGCGTGAACCGCTTCCGCGTGAAGCTCGCGGTCACGGTCGTCGCGGCGCCCAGCGTCACCGTGCAGCTGGAGCCGTCGACGAGGTCGCAGCCATGCCACCCCGAGAAGATCGAGTCGGACGCTGCCGCCGCCGTGAGCGTGACGGTCGTTCCGTCTGCGTACAGCTCGGAACAATCGGCGCCGCACACGATTCCGTCCGGCGTCGACGTGACGGCGCCGCTGCCGTCGCCGGTCCGGCTGACGCTCAACCGGTGGAGCGGCGTCATCTGCGCGCCAAACACACCGCCGCTCGTTCCCGCGTAGATGTTGGACGTCGTCTGCGGATCGAGCGCGAACGCCTCGACGATCGGAACGGCCAGGCCGTCGTTGATTTGGGTCCAGCTCGCGCCGCCGTTCGTGCTCCTGAACACGCCGAGCCCGCGGTCGGCTGCATAGACGACATCCGACTCGGACGGATCGACCGTGAGGCTGACGACGGAGAGCGAGGGATCGGTGAGAATCGTGGTCCAGCTGGCGCCGCCATCGGTGCTCTTGAGCACGGTCTCGCGCATGGCCGCATAAACCGTAGCGGAGCTGTGAGGATCGACCGCGACGGCGCGGACCAGCCGGCGAAGACTGGTCCCGGTCCAACTGATCGCGCCGTCGATGCTCTTGTAAAGACCGTCGAGCGTGCCAGCCCAGATCGTCGTCGGCACTTGCGGATCCACGGCGAGGGCGGCGGTTTCCTGTGTGCCAGGCAACGCGACGCGCGTCCAGCTCGCCGCGCCGTTCGTGGACTTGAACATCCTCGGCGGCAGACCGCCGGAGGCGACATACAGCGTCCCGGAGGATTGCGGATCCGCGGCGAGGGAAAACATGAACTGCGGATCGATGAGGCCCTGGTTGGCGGCGCTCCAGCTCGCTCCGGCATCCGTGCTCTTGAACACGCCCGCGCCAGTTGTCGCGTAGAGCGTCGCCGTGTCTTGCGCGTCGATCGCAAGCTTACGAGCCAATAGCCTGAGGAGCCCGTTGCTGCTCGACTGCCAGCGTCCGCCTCGATCGGTGCTCTTGAACACACCGTTCTCGGTCGCTGCGTAGACAATCGTCGAATCCTGAGGATCGACGAGAACCGACAGAGCTCTCGCGGCGATCAGGCCGTTGTTCGCGCTCTCCCACGCCGCTCCAGCGGTCGTGCTCTTGAACACGCCACCCGCGTCCGTACCCGCATAGATCGTGGTGTGATCGGCGGAATCGATGGCGACCGCCCAAACGGCGGCGGCGGTCATGCCGCCGGCAATCGACGCCCAACTTCCGCCGCCGTCAGTGCTCTTGAACGCACCTGAAGCGGTGGCGGCGTAGAGCGTCGAGGGCTCCGCCGGGTCGATGGCAAGCGCCCGCACCGAGCCATTCGTCAGGCCATTGTTCGCGGCTGTCCAATGGTCTCCGCCATCCGCGCTCTTGAAAACCCCCGCTGATCCGGCAGCGTAAATCGTCGTCGGCGTTCGAGGATCGATGCCGAGGATGCCCAGTCCCGGGAGGGACGGCAGTCCTGTGTTGACGGCGGCCCAGGTGTCGCCGCCGTCAGTGCTGC
>Ga0114129_10007981_pt1 | contig 15072 bp, 10 predicted proteins | sample RhiMetdeltSRZDD1_FD_80071 | JGI IMG/M metagenome (GOLD analysis project Ga0114129, IMG submission 80071) | Populus rhizosphere microbial communities from Tennessee, USA - Rhizosphere MetaG P. deltoides SRZDD1 (version 2) (version 2) | ecosystem: Host-associated > Plants > Roots > Rhizosphere >...
TACCGTTGCGGACCATAGTGTCGTCGGATTCAACAGTTCGGCTCAAGGGGTTCCCACGCGCTGGATGTGGGCAGAGAGAGCTGGAGGTCCCGAGGAACGCACACCCGATCAATGTGTAGCGACGGCTTCGTGGTATCCGGCAGCGACCAGCTTGGCAAGGGGAAGTTTGAGGCGGGCGCTCGCTCGCCTGCCAGACGCAGAAGCGAACGGCGCGTCTACAGACACTCGCAGTTGATGAGGCCCCGCAGTCCTGGAATCCTGACCGGCCGTGACGCGGATGTCAAGATCGATATCGCGTGGCTTCTACGCGGGTCGGACTAGGCGAGTTGGCACCTGCGGTCAAGGCGTCAAGCGACGGTGCGGCCTCGCGCTGTTCAGGGCAGCTCGACACCCGCCCTCTTGGTCGACTGGCATGAGCACGACTTCGTGAATGGGCCGAGCCCATCACCCACCGCCGGCATTCGTAGGGAACGGTCACCGGTGTCGTGCGAAGGCTCGAGTTGCCGAACCGATCTCGGCTGGCCACCGTGATCGTGTAGATGCGCCCGCGATGCGCCGATCGCTCAGCGGGCAGCTTGAGGGGTGAGGTCCCCGGTGATAACCCAGTCGGGCGACCTGTCGCCGTCGCACGATCCCATCACGGCCTCATTGCCGGTGAAGGGGTTCTACGCCGAGCGCGCGGGCCCGGCGCGAAGACCGCCGCGGTCACCGTCGTGCAACGGACATCGTCCGACCTCCGGCTCAACCCACATCTGCACGCAGTCGTTCTCGATGGCGCCTGGCACGAGCAGGGCGCCGAGCTTGTCTGGAAGGGTCTCGGGCATCTGAAGACCAGCGAGGTGGGCGATGTTCTCGAGCGAGTGGTCCGGCGCATCGAGAGGCACCTCCGCCGCCGCGGCCTCCTTCGGACATTCGAGGACGGAGAGCCGAGCGCCGAGGGCGATCCTAGCTCGGATACGAAGGCACCATCGTCATGATGCTCTTGCTTACCGTCATGAACATCCTGAGCATCTTTCTCCTGTTTGGCCTGGGCCGCGTGGAGCTGCGCGACGGAGGAAACCGACGCTGGCCGGCGTGGCGCCAAGGCTCCTGAGACGTCTTCACCGCGTGCGCCGGCTCCGAATTCGCGGGTGAATTCACCCTGACTCTACGGGCGAACCTCGGTGCGTCTCAGCTTCTGAGTCCGACGGGGGGCGCGGGCGTCGCGTCGCCCCCGGCGCTATCGCACCTCTAGTTCGCCAGCGAGACCGTGGCCACGTCGCTGGCCAGCGCGCCCAGCCGGTTGACCTTGATCTGCGAGCCGGAGATGGAGAACACGTAGTCGTCCATCACGATGCTGCGGCGGACCTGCGAGGAGGCGTTTGTCCACCAGTTGCCGCAGTGGACGCCCGCGCCCGTCGGGTGGGGCACGCGGCCGGCGTCCGCGAAGCCGCTGGCGGCGGTCGCGTTGTACGCCAAGAGGCCGCTGAAGACGGGCTGCGCGCCCCAGATGTCCGAACCGCTGGCCGACGCGCACACGGTCATGGGCAGGAGTAGCAGGTCCTTCGGCGGAAAGTAAGTGAACGCGAGGTGGTTCGTCAGCGCCTCCGAGCTCGAGCCGCGGGTGCCGATCACCACCTTGTGGGCGAGGATCGGGTTCTGGGCGCTCGTGACGTCGAAGATCTGCAACAGCACCCCGGTGAAGTAGGCGAAGTTGCCCTGGTCGTCGGCGTCGTAGCCGATGGTGAGGAGGTGGTTGGCGTCCATCCTGTGCATGTAGGTGGAGAACCCGGGGATCTTGAGCTCGGCCTCCACCCGCGGCGCCTGGGGGTTCGACAGATCGAACACGAACAGTGGATCGGTCTTCTTGAACGTCACCACATAGCCTCGGTCGCTGTCGAAGCGTACGGAGCGGATGTCCTCCCTGGGCGCGAGTTGGTCGACCTGCCCCACGAGCTCCAGGCCCCCGGCGCGGGGAGCGAGGATGCTCATGGTCGAATGGACGTTGGAGTCGGGCACCCGCCCCGTGGTGGTGGCGATGCGCAGGTGGCCGTCGTGTTCGTCCATGGCGAACTGGTTGAGCACCCGGCCCTTGACCAGGCCGGACCCAGCGTAACCCAGGCCGAGGTTCGCGCCGGTGTCGAGCGCGAACAGGTGCACCGTGGAGAGTTGCTTCACCGGGGCGTAGCCCGCGTACCAGTCGTGCCCCTCCGCCTGCTGCTGGGGCACGGAGAAGTACAGGGCGCGCGCCGAGGCGTACACCGCGCCCGGGCGGCTGAGCACGGTCGTGCTCTCGAGGCGATCGTCTTTGCCCAGATCGAGCGCGAGCATCGTGGTGAAGGCGTCGCCCGGGCCGACGCTCTCGAAGAAGTAGTTGGGGCACCCGAGGAGGGCGTTGTCGCGCGTCTCCGCGCTGCCGTCGGCGCGGCGGACGACGTCCCGCACGCTCGGCAGGAACGGCGTCACGTCGGTCTGGGCGATGATCCTGGTGTTCTTCTCGCGCAGGCGGGCGAATGCGGCGCGGATCCCGTTGCCTCCGCTTTCGCAGCCGACGTCGTCGGGCCAGTCCGCGACGTCGGGAAAGGCGTTCACCCGCGACGCCAGCACCGTGAAGACGGAATCGCCGATGCGCCGGGCGCTGACGTACGAGCTGCTGGTCACGAGCTCGCGCAGGACCACCGGTCGTGTCCGGTCGGTGATGTCGAATATCGTGATCTGGGTGGGCCGGCCGTCGCCGGTGAGCTCGCAGTCGTAGCCGTAGGTGCAGTCGCCGCCGCCGGGGCGGGGTGCGCCCGGCGCGCGCGCCGACGACGAGCCGAGCTTCAGCGACGAGTAGACGAGGGCGCGGGTCTCGGTGACGTACAGCCGATGCGCCTCGCCGGGGACCTCGACCCTGGCGATGGTGCGTGCGGCAGGCGCCGGCCAGGCCTCCACGATGCGGAGGCTGTTGCCCTGCGCGATGTAGATGTACTTGCCGTCGTTCTTGACGAAGTCGGCCTCGTCCACGCCCCGCACCTGGTTGTTGGTGCCGGAGACCGAGGATGCCCCGCCTGAGCCTGCCGGGTTCGGCGAGGAGGTCGGCGCGGCCGGCGCGGCAGCGCTGGGCGCCCATCGGGCGCAGATCCGGCCGCCCGCGAGGGCCTGGGCCAGGTTCCGATCAAGCCGCGCGTTCATGTCCCGCAGGGCCTTGTTCCGGACCGCGGCCGCGACGTCGCTGCAGCGGGGCAGTGGTACCAGCCTCACCTGGTGCTCCGCCGGCGCCCCTCCTCCGCCGTCAGAACCTCCCCCGCCGGCACAGGACAACAACGCCAGGGAGAGAGACGGGACGGCAAGGACCATCGATTGGCGCATGGGCGGCACACTCCTCGGGTCCGGCCACTTGCAAGTCGATAGCCAGCACGGCTGCCCCGCCGAAACTCAACGGCGTGCCTACCGTCGCCCACCTCCAGGCCCCGAAGGGAAAAGAAATCCTCGCCTGGGGTGCACATTTTTTCGATCGCGCTGCGCCGAGCACCGGAACGCCGCTCTCCCTATCCGCCCGCGGCGGCGTCGGCCACCTCATGACCTACGACTACCGCCCGTGCTTCGACGCCTTGGCGATGTACGTGACCGCATCCGGCGTCTTGCAGCTCGTCTCGCCGTGGTCGACCTCGACCTTGCCGATGCGCTTCGCCGCCGCGACGGCCTTCCGGCGCAGCGACGGTTTGTAGACACCGATGCCGATCACCGCGCCGTTCATCGCGTATCGGGCGCGGTTCGGAGAGCCGTGAATCTCCTTCTCGATCACGCGGAGGATCGCTTCGCAATCCCCGTCGCGGATGGAGTCCGGATCGTCCTTCAGCCGCCATCCGAACAACATGTAGCCGCACTCGCGCACGAATTCCTTCGGCGACGTCATCCACGCGCGCATCCGCCCCTCGGCGAGCGGGCTCCGGCCGACGAGCGGACCGATGTAGCAGCCGACGTAGTAGGAGTCGGCGTCGTTGACGAACCCGTCGGCCTCCGCGACAGTGAGCTTCTCCGGGTCGGCGACCAGCAGCGCCAGGATGCGCGCCTCCCCGTTCCCGGTCTTCCAGAGCCGCAGGGCCAGCGCGTGGTCCCTCTTGATCTTCTTCTGGACCTTCACGAGCTCCGACGTCAGCACGCCGAAGACGTTGTCGCCGCCGCCGTGCCGCTTGTAGATCGCCGCGGTCTGCGGCTTGCCCAGTTTCTCGAGCTGCGCCATCACCTCGTCGACTGTCGTCATGATGTGCTCCTGTCGCGCGGGGCCCGCGGGGTCGACCGGTCCTGACTACTGGCCGCTTACCTTGAGCCGGCGGAAGAGCCACGCCTTGGCCATGGCCCACTCGCGGTTGGCGGTGGCCAGCGAGAAGCCCATGGCGGTGGCGACCTCGGGCTGGGTCAAGCCGCCGAAGAACCGCAGCTCGACGAGCTCGGCCTGGCGCGGATCGCGTGTCGCGAGCTCGCCGAGCGCGTCGTCGAGGGCGAGGATATCGACGTCGGCGGCGACGGAGGCGGCAAGGTCGTCAGACAGAGTGACGCGCAGGCCGCGGCCGCGCTTGGCGGCCGACCGCGCCCGCGCGTGATCGACGAGGATGCGCCTCATCAGCCGCGCGGCCACGCCGAAGAACTGGTCGCGGTTCTTCCAGCCGACGCTCTGCTCGCAGAGCCGCAGGTACGTCTCGTGCACGAGGTCGGTGGGCCGGAGCGTGTGGTTGCGATTCTCGCGCCGGAGGTACCCGGCCGCTCGTCGGCGCAACTGCTGGTAGACCAGCGGCAGCAGGCGGTCGCGCGCCTCGGTGTCGCCCCTGCTCCACGACTGGAGCAGACGCGTCAGCTCGCCGGCAGGAAAATCGGCCTTCGGCGTCGACGGCACGAGGCCATCATACCCAAGGGTTGACGCTTGAAACGGGCTTGGCAGGGCCGGCTCGAAGAATGCGAAGCGGCTCTGGCCAAGGCCGCCCGGCGCTGACCGCGACATCAGGGCGCCCAGCGGCCGGTCGTCACGATGCTGTCGTTGATGTCCCCCGCTGCGGTGGCGGTGGGGGGAAACGGCTGGCCGTTGTAGACGAAGAATGCCCTGGAGCTGGCGTAAAAGTACCAAGCGTCGCCCACGCTGCCGCCCGCGTTCGTGCAGGGTGCTCCGTTACAGGCCTGACAGGCGAGTTGGGCCTGGACCGAGCTGGTGGCCACGATGGGGACGCTGTCGCAGAACCGAGCGGCGCCGCTGGGACAGGCGACCACCGTTGGGGAGCCGATGACACCGATGTGGGCATGGATCGCCTGGCAGAACAGCGGCGGTCCCGGGTTGGGGTCCGCCGGACCTTCCACGACGACGCGAAACGCCTGGGTGACCTCCCCGCGGTCGACGTGGCGGCGGTTGTGGATGGTCGCGACCAACGTAAAGGAGCCTGCGCGCCCGTAGACATGCGAGAGTCGGCAGGGGCCGCAGCCGACGGAGTCGCGGGTGCCGTCTCCCCAGGAGGCCTCGACCTTGAGCTCGTCCTCCGGGTCGGCGGAGGTGAACCGCGCGCCGTTCACCAGTACGGGATCACCGAGGGCGACGACGATGACGTCCGCGCTGGCCGCCGGCGTCGTGCGAAAGGCGCCCTGCGGCGGGCTGGCCGCCCGCACGAGTCCGCCGCGTTCGCCCCCTCGAGCTGTACTGGTGGGTGCCACGATCGATGATGGCGTAGGAGCGTTTTCGACACACGCCGCCGCCACCCAGACGGTCATCGCGAGCACGGCCCCGCTTCGCCAAACGCGACGCATGGGTTCCTCCTTCGGCGCACGCAAGAGGCGCCTCACCCGTGACGCGTAAGGCGTCCGCCTTTCGTCTCACGGCCACACGCGACCCGACTTGGCACGTTCTGCCGGCACCCGACGCGTCGCGTCGAGACTGCGCCGACTTCACATCGGCGCGAAGTCCCAGGACCCCGTGGCCGTGATGCCGCCGGCGCCGTCGGGTGCCATCTCTCCCTGGATTTGGCGGCCGGCGGTCAGGGTTCCGTCGATGTCGAGCGACATCCTGAGCTCCCCGGAGAAGGAGCCGACGAATCCCGAATCGCAAGTGCGCGTGATGGTCACGGTCGCCGTCTTGAGGACGGCGCCAGCGTACTTTCCGTCGGGCCACAGGTAGAGGTAACTCTTGGTCTCGTCCCGAGGATCATTTGCCGCGAGGTCGACGTCGGCGGCCGCTACGTCCCTGCAAGTGTCCGAGGGGAGGAAGCGTGTCCCTCCGTAGGCGACGTGCATCTGGCCGGACGAGATCCTGTAGACGACCGCGTCCGCCGGAGGCCGGTCGGGGTTCTCCTCTTTCTGCCATGTCACGGGGCCCTCGAAGGTCGTCTTGTAGTCCCGGTTCCCCGCAAGGATGTGGGTCTCGGAAAACCTCGCCGTACCCGCCCAGCGGAGGATCGACGTCGGGGGTGGTGGCGAGATGCCGTCGTCGGAACCAGTCGTCGTCTCCCATTTCAGGCACCCCGCGGACGCCAGGACCGCTGGCAACAACGACCACCCGATTCCACGCCTACGTCGCCCGTCGGGGCTACCAGCGCAGCAGGGCCGCCCCCCACGTGAGCCCGCCGCCGAAAGCGGCGAGCAGGACGAGGTCGCCGTGGCCCAACCGGCGGCTGGCCCAGGCCTCCTCGAGGGCCACGTACACCGAGGCCGCGCCCGTGTTGCCGTAGCGGTCGACGTTCACCATCACCTTCGAGAGGGGCATGCCCAAGCGCGCCACCGCGGCTTCGATCAGGCGCAGGTTCGCCTGGTGGGGCACGAACAGGTCGACGTCGGCCATGCCGTATCCATGGCGGTCGAGGAGGCGCGCCGCACACTCGCCGAGCTTGCGGACGGCGGCCTTGAACACCTCCGGCCCCTTCATCTTGATGGTGCCGCCCGGCGGCCGGAACAGCAGCTCGGCGAAGGCGCCGTCGGAATAGAGGTCGGCGTCGAGCAGGCCCGACTCGTCTTCGGACGGACGCAACACCACCGCGCCGGCGGCGTCGCCGAGGAGGACCGAGGTGCCGCGGTCGGAAGGGTCGACGGCGCGCGACAGCACTTCGGTGCCCACGCAGAGGACGGTGCGATGTTTCCCCGACTGTATGAACTGCGCGCCGACGGACAGCGCATAGATGGATCCCGAGCAGGCGGCGTAGAGGTCGAGGGAGCCGACGCTCCTGCAGCCGAGTTTGTGCTGCACGAGGTTCGCGGTCGTGGGGACGCTCGCATCGCCGGTCGTGGTCCCCACCACGATGAAGTCCACTTCGCCGGGCTCGACGCCGGCGCGGCCGAGCGCCTGAACCGCCGCCCGCACGGCGAGATCGGAAGCCGTCTCGTCCGCGGCGGCGATGCGGCGCTCGCGGATCCCCGTCCGTTCCACGATCCACCGGTCCGAGGTCTGGACCCGCTTCTCCAACTCGTAGTTCGTGAGGACGCGTTCGGGGGCGTAGGCGCCGACGCCCGCGATCCGGGCTCTACGGAGCGGCGTCAGCGCCCCATCCTCTCCCGCTCACGATCGACGAGCACACGGCGGAGGATCTTGCCCGAGGGCGACTTCGGGACCTGATCGACCACCTCCACGGCGCGTATCTTCTTGTAAGGGGCCACCCGTTCGCTGACGTATTCGAGGACGGCCTCCGGCCGGACATCTCCTCTCAGCACGAGGAAGGCCTTGGGGATCTGGCCGGCCTCTTCGTCTGGGACGCCGATGACGGCGGCGTCCGCCACCGCGGGATGAGAGAGCAGCACCGCCTCCAGCTCGGCGGGCGCCACCTGCAGGCCCTTGTATTTGATGAGCTCCTTCAGGCGGTCGACGATGAAGAAGCAGCCGTCTTCGTCGGCATAGCCGATGTCGCCGGTGTGCAGCCAGCCCTCGGCGTCGATCATGGCCGAAGTCGCGTCGGACCGGTTCCGATAACCCTTCATCACTTGCGGCCCGCGGACGCAGATCTCGCCTTCCTCGTTCGGGCCCAGGGCCGCGCCCATGGCGGGCCCCACCACCTTCACCTCCGTGTTCGGCACCGGCTGGCCGATGCCGGCGATCCGCAAGCGCGGGGCGTCGGCACGGGTGGCGTGGGTCACGGGAGAGGTCTCGGTCAGGCCGTAGCCCTGGAGCACGCGGCAGCCGAGGCGCGCGCTGGCCACCATCGCGACGTTCTGTCCGAGAGGTGCCGCCCCCGAAAAGAGGGTGTGCAAGCTCTTGAGGTCGTAGCCGTCCACGATCGGCTGCTTGGCGAGGGCCAGCACGATCGGCGGCACCACCGGCGCGAAGGTCACCTTGTGCTTCTGGATCAGCGCCAGGAAGGGCTCGAGCTCGAAGCGCGGCATCGTCACCACGGTCGCCCCCGCGTAGAGGCCGACGTTCATGATCACTGTCATGCCGTAGATGTGGAAGAACGGCAGGACCCCCAGCATGGTGTCGGACTCGTCGACGCGCAGGGCGCACTGCGTCTGCAGGATGTTCGCCACCAGGTTCGCGTGCGTGAGCATCACACCCTTGGGCAGGCCGGTCGTGCCGCTGGAATACGGCAGGGCCGCGAGATCGCGGCGGGGGTCGATCGTCACCGCGGGTGGATCGGGGGGCGAAGAGAGCAGCGAGGCGAAGGGGACGGCCCCCTCCGCCTCGCCGAAGACGAAGACCTCACCGATGCCGGAGGCGGCCGCGGCCGGCCGTGCCTTGTCCAGGCACGGGCCAACCGTGGCCAGCCCCTTGGCGCCGGCGTCCTGGAGCTGGCGGGTCAGCTCCTCGACGGTGTAGAGCGGGTTGAGGGTGGTGACCACGCCGCCGAGGAGGGTGACGGCGTGGAACGCGACGGCGTATTCGGGGCAGTTGGGGCTGTAGAGGGCGAAGACGTCGCCCTTGCGGAAGCCACGCGCGGCGAGGCCGGACGCGCTGCGACGGACGGCGTCCGCCCAACCGGCGGCGGTGAGCGAGCGGCCGTTCGCTCCATCGATGAAGGCCGGCCTGTCGCCGCGCGCGGCCGCGCGCTCCAGCAGGAACGGGGTGAGCGCCACCTCGGGAATCGTGAGGTCGGGCTCGGGGGCGCGGAAGGTCATGGGCGTCTTGAGGGTGAGCATCGTCCGCCTTTCCTGGTTCAAAAGCTGAGCTTGGCCGCGAGCTGGATCTGTCGCGGCGCCTGGGCCTGGGTGTAGCGGCCGTAGGTGACGCGGCCCAAGGCATCCTTCGCGGGGTTGTCGGGGAAGGATCCGGCGCCGAAGACGTTCTGCACCTCGGAATAGCTCGTGCGATCGAGGAGGTTGAAGCCCTCCAGGATCGGCTCGAGGAAGACGCCCTTGGCGAGACGGAAGCGGCGGCTGAGGCGGGCGTCGAGGGTGAGCTGCGACGGCAGGTTCTCGCTGTTGCGCCCGACGCTGGTCCCGATGTCGGCCGGATTGCGTCGCGCCCGGTCGGGCGGCGCCGCTCCGCCGTTGCCGTCACCGTTGAGGTCGGCACCGGCGAGCGGTGTGAACGGCCGGCCCGTCGAGAAGGTGGCGATGGCGGAGAGATTCATTCCTCCCGGCAGTGCACAGAGGCCGGAGACCACCAGCCGGTGGCGCGCATCCCAGACGGCGGGGCCTCGCTCGAGGCCGGGGTCGAAGCCGATGGGCAGTCCCTTCGGATTCGCGGGGTCGCGGCCGCTGCCGAAGCTCTGGGGAACGAACGCACTCTGGAAATCCGTCGAGTTGTCCTCAGACTTGGAGAGCGTGTAGGAGACGAGGAACTGCGTGCCCTGCCGGTAGCGCTTCTGCAGGGTGGCGGTGACGCCGCGATACCAGGTCTCGCCGAACGTCGTGTACTGCAGCACGGAGGCCGACGTCCCGGGCACGCCGTTCACGTCGTTGGGCCGGCGGGCGGGATGGCCCAGCGCGGGGATGCGCGGGTTGTAGTCGATGGTCCCGAGCTGGTTGTGGCCGCGCGTGTACAGGAGGTTCGCGGTGAGCGCGAAGTCGCGGCCGAGCGCCTGCTCGAAGCCAAAGGCCGCCTGCTGCGCGTAGGGCGTCTCCAGGCCCGGATCGATGGAGATGACGAGGCTCGGAAAGCTTCCGGCCAGCATGGCCAGGGCCTGCGACTCCGCCAGCCGATGGTTCGGCGCGCGCCAGGCCAAAGCCGCCGCGGGCCCGCTGGCGACCAGCGTGCGCACGCCGTTCGGGCCGCCGTCGATGGCATCGGTAATGAAAGCGATGCCGGTGAGGTGGTTGTCGTAGAAGAGCCCCCACGACGCGTGGAGCGCCGTGCGTCCATGGCCGGTGGGATCGAAGGACACGGAAAAGCGCGGCGCCACGTTGTTCCCGTCCTTCGGAAAGCCGTAGGAGAAGCGCCCGCCGTTCAGATCCGAGACCTCGTACTCGAAGTCGGGGAAGAACTGGACCTGGTACCGCACGCCGGGCTTGAGGGTCAGCTTGCTCGAGATCCGCCATTCGTCCTGGACGAAGAGGGAAAGATCGCGGTACCGGTACGGCGCGCTCGGGTTGCCGTATCCCTGGATGTAGGCGGCCGGCGTCCCCGCCTGCAGGGCGGCGAGGCTCGGGAAGATGTAGCGGCCGCCGAAGTGCAGAGGCAACGCGTCCTCGCTCCGGATGTCGTTGAAGTCGAAGCCCGCCTTGAGCTGGTGGTTGCCCGTGAAGAAGCTGAGGGTGTCCATCACCTGGACTCGGTCGCTCTTGCGCGGCTGTGGCGTGAAGCGCTGCCGGCCGACGCTCGCTACGCCCGTCACTTCCAGGGTCGGACCGCCGTCGTCATTGCCCAGACACGGGCCCACGCAGGCAGGGTCGAGGGAGTTGACCTTCTGGTCCTGGCGTGCGTACTGGACGCGCGCCTCGTTCACCCAGCGCGAGGAGAGCACGTTGTTCTGGGACGCGGAGACGGAGTAGTCCTCGGCCAGCCGCTCGGCGCCGCGGCTGCGCGCGACGAGGCCTCCGAAAGGCTCGACGTTCTGGTTCGCGGTGTCCGAGTAGCTGGTCCGGAGCACGAGGCTCGAGCCGGGGCTCCACTGATGGTCGATCTTCGCCATCACCTGCGTCTGTTTCACTTCGTAGGGGTTCGCCCCCGGCGCCACCGGGAAGCCGGCCGCGGTGAGGACGGCGGCGCTCTCGTCGGTGATGGTCACCAGGTTGCTGGCGGTGATGTCGAGCCGTTCGAAGGAGAGGAAGAAGAAGGTCTTGTCCTTGCGCAACGGGCCGCCGAGGGTGGCGCCGTACTGATACTGGCGGAACGGCGATTTGCCGCGCGAGACCTCCTCCCCGAACAGATCGAAGCGCTCGAAGTGGTCCTTCGCGTTCAGGGCCTCGTCACGGAAATAGCTGAAGGCGTTCCCGTGCAGCTCGTTGGTCCCGCTCTTGGTCACGATGTTGACCACACCCCCCGAGGCCTTGCCGAACTCCGCGGAGTAGGAATTCGTCAGCACCTGGAACTCCCGGATCGCCTCCTGCCCGAAGACCGCGCGCACGGCGCCCAGGGAGGCGTCGTTGTTGTCGAGCCCATCCACCATGACGTTGTTCGAGCGCGCGCGTTGTCCCGCGAAGGACAGTCCCGAGGTGGCGGAGGCGCCCTGCTGCGGCGTGTTGTCGAGGGTGACGCCGGGGGTGATCACGGCGAAGCTGATGAAGTTGCGCCCGTTGATGGGCAGCCCCTCGATCTGCAGCTGGCCGACGACGGAGGAAACGGAGGCGTCGTGGGAGTCGACGAGGGGGGCCTCCGCCTGCACGGTCAGCTCCTCTTGGCTCCCCGCCAGGGCCAGCGTGAGCTCGATGGCCACAGACTGGCCGAGCTGCAGCACGAGGCCCTCGCGGACGGCCCGCGTGAATCCGGAGAGCTCCGCCGTGACGCGGTAACGCCCGGGAGGCAGCGCGGGCAGGCGGAACTGGCCCTGCGGCCCGGTGGTCGCCGTCCGCGCCTGGTTGGTCTCCGCGTTGGTGACGGTGACGGTGGCCGACGGCAGCACCGCGCCGTGCTCGTCGCGGACGGTGCCGTCGAGATCGGCGCCGGTCAGGCGGGCCTGGGCGGCCAGAGGGCCGGATGACAGCATCAGCCCGACGAGCGCGGAACATCGGAAGAGGTTCTTTCGGAACATGCGGCACTCCTGAAAAAGTTGCCGCACTGTAGTCCCGCGCGCAGGAGGCGGTCACCTAGCGAAAGGTGGGCGGGCGGAAGAATGGGACCGCCTATCGAAAGTTAGGTCTTGGCGGTTAGACCAGGCGTAGCCGACGGGCCTGGGCCACGGCCTGCGTGCGGCTGGAGACCCCGAGCTTTCCGTAGATCTGGTTGAGGTGCCACTTGGTGGTGCCCACGGTAATGCCGACTCTGTCGGCCACTTCCTGGTTGGAGAGGCCGTCGGCCACGAGGCGCAGGATGACGAGCTGAGTGTCGCCGAGCGGCTCGACCAGCGCCTGGTTGGCAGCGGCCGGCACGTCGCTGGGCTTCGGGAGCACGGACAGGAGCGAGTCGACGAAGTCCGCGGCGGCGCCTCGGCGTTCCCGCAGCAGGTCGGTGACGGCGGCCCCTTCGTCGAGGAACGCGCGGCGATACCCGGCGTGGGCCGCCAGAGACACCGCCTCTTCGGTCCGATCGAGGGCGGCGGCGCGCCGACCCAACGCCTTCTCGACGAGGGCCTGCAGCACGCGGATGGCGACCCCGCTCCCGAGGCGGCCCTGCTCGTCGGCGAGCCGCTCTATGTCCTGCAGGAGCTCGCGGGCCTCCTCGGCACGACCCTGGGCCAGACGCAAGCGGGCGATCACCAGGTTCTCGTGTTCGGTGCGCTCGGCCGCCGCTTCGGGGATCGTGGTCAAGGTGCGCTCGGCGGCCGCGACCTGGCCGTGCCGGATCTGCAGCTCGGCGGTCACGGCATCGATGTTGCGGATGCGCCGGCGGCTCTCGGACTGCGCGGCCAGCTCCCGCGCCGCGGCCAGCGTCTCCCACGCCGCCTCCGCATACCCGCGCGCGTATTGCAGCTTCGCGAGCGTCCGCTGGCCGAGGAGCGTGTAGTACAGCGTGCCCATCTGCTCGCACAAGGCGATGCCCGTGCTGAGCTCGCGCTCCGCGCGCTCGAGGTCGTTCGTCTCGAAGTAAAGCGCGCCGAGCGGAATCCGCACCAGGCCCGCCATGGGCAGCGGATGGCCGCGTTCGTCCGTGTACTGTCCGGCCGCCTGCTGGCATAGCAGCACGGCCTCACGCAGCTGGCCCTGCTGGTAGAGCAGCAGCGTCAGATAGCCGAGGGCTTCGAGCGTGATCAGGTGATGGCCGTAGAGCTGTCCGACGGTGACGGCTTGCCGCAGCGTCTGGATCGCCGCCCGCCGGTCGCCGGTCAGGCGCTGGGCCTGGCCGAGGTGGCTGAGGGCGGTCGTGCGGAAGAAGGAGCGCGTGTCGCCGAGGAGGGCCAGCGCCTCCTGGCCGATGGGAATGGCCTGCGCCGGCTCGCCACGGTTGATGGCCAGATACGCGCGGAACCCGAGCAGCGCCCCGCGCTGCACCGGCGGATCGTCCTCCCGCTGGTTGCGCGTGGCCGCGGCCGCGTATTCCTCGGCGCCGGCCACGTCCCCGCGCAGGTAGAGGATCCAGGCCTTGTCCGCGGCCAGGTCGCTGCGCGCCCGCACCAGCTCGTCGGGCAGCGCGTTGAGCCACGTGAGGAGCGTGTTGAAGCCGCCGCCGCTGAACGTCTCCTCCACGCTGCTGCGGATCAGCCGCTCGGCGGCATCGAGGTCCTTCGCCGCCAGCGCATGCTTGATCGCCTCGGGCGTGAAGCCGTGGGCCTCGTGCCAGCGGCTGGCCCGCTGATGCAGCTCGCGTTGCTCCCAGGCGGCCAGCTCCGCGCGGAGGAAGTCGGCGAAGAGCGAGTGGTAGCGGTACCAGCGCCGCTGGTCGTCGAGCGGGATGAGGAACAGGTTGGCCTGGGCGATCTGGGCCAGGAACCGGCGGCTGTCTCCCTGGCCGGTGACGGCGTCGCACAGCGGCTCGCTGAAGCGCTCGAGGATCGACGTCTGGCGGAGGAACGTGCGGATCTCCGCGGGCTGTTGGCGGAGCACCTCCGCTCCGAGGTAGTCGATGATGTCGCCGTGTACGCCATGCTCGTCGGCCAGCGGCGCGGTCAGCCCCGGACGGCGCGCCCCGCCGCGCATCGAGAGGGCGGCCATCTGCAGGCCGGCAATCCAGCCCTCCGTGCGGTCTTCGAGGGCGGCCACCACCTCGGCGTCGACGCGGAGGCCCATCGTCTGATCGAGGAAGGCCGCCGCCTCTGCGCGGTTGAACCGCAGGTCATCGAGGCGCAGCTCGACCACCGGCCACTTCACGCGCAGGCGGGCGAGCGGCAGCTTCGGCTCCTCACGAGTGGCGAGGAGGAGGTGGAGCTGCGGCGGCAGATGCTCGAGGAAGAAGGCGACGCCGGCGTTGAGATCGGGATGACCGATCAGGTGGAAGTCGTCGAGCACCAGCACGCACGGGTGGGCGAGGTCGGCGAGGTCGTTGAGCAGCAGCGTCATCAGGTGGTTGACGGGTGGAGGCTGCGGGGACTCCAGCAGCGAGCGGAGGCTCTGGCCGATGCCGCTGTCCAGGGTCTGGAGGGCAGTCGTCAGGTAGGCGACGAAGCGCAGCGGCGCATCGTCGTCTTCCTCGAGCGACAGCCAGGCCACACGGGGGGCCGGGTCCCGCGCGGCCAGCCCCTGCAGCCAGGAGGTGACGAGCGTCGTCTTGCCGAAACCGGCGGGGGCGCACACCAGAGCCAGCCGCGCGGCCAGCGTCTCGTCGAGGCGCGCGAGCAGCCGCGGCCGCGAGACGCAGTCGACGCGGGGCGGAGGTGCGTTGAGTTTCGTAGTGAGTATCGGCGTGGACATGGACGACGGCGACGACATGATGGCGCCAGCGCCGTTCCGACGTCAAGGTCCGTCCACGAGTCGGGGCACTACACGTCGAGCGGCCGTTCGACGGGCGCGTAGAAAGACGCCCCGCGGACGTTCTCGTCGATCTTCATCGGATGCTGGACGGCGGGGAACGCGCGCTGCTCGCAGTCCGTGCGCTCGCACAGCCGGCAGGTCATGCCCACGGGGACCACCGCCTCCCGGTTGCCGAGGTCGACGCCGTCCGCGTAGACGAGCTCGCGGGCA
>Ga0114129_10007983_pt1 | contig 15070 bp, 14 predicted proteins | sample RhiMetdeltSRZDD1_FD_80071 | JGI IMG/M metagenome (GOLD analysis project Ga0114129, IMG submission 80071) | Populus rhizosphere microbial communities from Tennessee, USA - Rhizosphere MetaG P. deltoides SRZDD1 (version 2) (version 2) | ecosystem: Host-associated > Plants > Roots > Rhizosphere >...
AGCTCCTCGATGACGCCCGCCACCTCGTGGCCGAAGGGCGAGGGCGGCACGATCATCCGCGCGTGGTAGCCGCGCCGATAGACCTTGGCGTCGGTGCCGCAGGTGAGCGCCGCCTTCGTGCGAATGAGCACCTCGCCCGGTCCCGGCTTCGGCACCGGCACGCGCTCGATGCGCACGTCGCGTTTGCCGTGGAGGATGGCCGCCCGCATCGTGTCCGGCATCAGCGCATCTCGACGACGACCTTGAGGACCCCGGGCGCGGGCTTCGAAGCGAGGTCGAAGGCCTCGGGCGCTTGCGACAGCGGCAGGCGGTGCGTGACGAGCTCGCGCACGCGGATCTCCCGGGTGAAGACGAGGCGCGCCGCCTCGTCCTGCACGTCGACGGACGCGCTGTACGACGTGACGATGTCCTTCTCCGACGAGCAGAGAGCGCCCAGGTCGATCTCCGCCGTCTCGCCGGGCGACGTCGCGGAGAAAACGACGACCTTCCCCGCCGCCCGCGTGGCCTCGATCGCCTGCGTGACCGCCACCTGTCCCAGCGCCGCCAGCAGCGTGCGATCGGCGCCGCGCCCGGAGGTGGCGGCACGAACCTCGCGCACGACGTCGACGGCTCGGGCATCGAGGGCGGCATCCGCCCCGAGCTGCCGGCTCATCGCCAGGCGGTCGGCCATCGTGTCGGAGGCGAGGACGGTGGCGCCGGCACGCTTGCAGAGCTGCATGAGGAGCAGGCCGATCGGTCCCTGGCCGACGACGAGCACCGTCTGGCCCTTCTCGATCGCCGCCTTCTGCACCGCCTTCACGCAGGTGTTCACCGGCTCGACGAACGCCGCCTCCTCGGGCAGCACACCGTCCGGGATCGGGATCGCCCCGCGTTCGACGATCCAGTCCCGCGCCTTCACGTACTCCGCCATCCCGCCGCCGGACGGCTCGAAGCCGGCGGTGGTGCCGTTCTCCTTGTAGCGCGGGCACTGCGCGTAGGCCTTCTCGCGGCAGTAGAAGCAGGTGCCGCAGGGGATGTGATGGTGCAGGGCGACGCGGTCACCCTCGCGGAAGCGGGTGACGCCGCCCGCCACGCGGGTGACGGTGCCCGCGATCTCGTGGCCGAAGATGCGCGGCCCGGCCAGAAGCCCTTTCTGCACCTTCTTGATGTCGGTGCCGCAGACGCCGCAGACGTCGACCCGGACCAGGATCTCGCCGGCCTCCAGGTCCGGAACGGGTACGTCCTCGACCTGCAAGCGCCCTTTTTCGCGATAAACAGCCGCTTTCATGGAGGCCGGGATCTTAGCAGAAGGCCCGGCCAAGACCCTAAACAGCAAAATATCCCTCTACCGGAAGCATATGGTATTGGTGCCTTATATTTGTTTAACATGCTGAATATATTGATATTAATTGACATACACCTGTTAAAGGGGAATTATTACCTATTATAGTCCGCTTGACGAGTCACAATAGTCATTAAAATCAATAACTTACACAGCAAGACGGTTGGCCGCGGCGTTGCTCTACAGGACGTCCATGAGCAAGGTCGCCTACATCGCCACCGCCACCGTGAGCCTGATGGTCGCCGCCTCCTCCGCCATGGCCGCCGCTGTCCCCGGCTTCACCCTCGCCGCCCAGACGCCCCGGTTCTCGTTCTATAGCCGCGGCGCCAAGGTCGATGCCGACAAGAGCGAGAAGTACCTGGCGAAGGTCGAGCAGGTCCTGGGCGCCCAGTTCAGCGGCCATGCCGAGTACTACCGGTACGAGTCGGTCAGCGAGGTCGCGGTGGCGACGGGCAACTACGCCGAAGGCGTGACGCTCCCCGGCCAGAAGCAGATCCACTCGGCGCACGGCTTCCACGCCCACGAGATCGTCCACCTGCTCGCGACGCAGCTCGGCAACCCCGGCCCGATGTTCCACGAGGGCCTGGCGGTGGTGCTGGGCAACGACTCCAAGTGGGGCGGCAAAGGCGTCGACGAGATCGCCAAGCGGGCGCTGAAGGGCCGCAATGCGGAGAACGTGCTCGCGCAGTTCGAGACGATCCCCACCGACATCAGCTACCCGGTGGCCGCTTCCTTCGTCGGCAGCCTCGCCGCGCAGCACGGGATGGCCAAGCTGGCCGACTTCCTCCGCGCCTGCCCGCAGCCCGTCCAGCGCGACGCGGCCTTCCAGCAGACCTTCGGCGTCTCGTACTCGCAGGCGGTGGCCGCCTGGTCGCAGGCGCTGTAATGACGCGCGTTGACAGAGCGCATACGGCTCCTTACCATCCTCAACGCGTGGCTGCCGAAGCGAATCGTGCGCGCCTTCTCGTAGTCGACGACGACGCGGCATTCGGCGGGATGATCGCCGAGGTCCTGCGCGACAAGGGCAACGAGGTCACCCACTGCACCTCGCCCGAGGATGCGATCACCAAGGCCCCCGCCGGCGGTTTCGAGGCGGCCGTGCTCGATCTCATGATGCCATCCATGAGCGGCATCGAGCTCGCCGATCGACTGAAGGCCGCGCACAGGGACGTGCAGGTCATCATCCTCACCGGCCAGGGTGACAAGGAGTCGGCCATCGCCGGCATCCAGCACGGGATCTTCGACTACCTCGAGAAGGCTTCGATCGACATCCCGCGGCTCGAACGCGCGGTGGCTTCGGCCGTGTCTCGTTCGCGCCTGCTGCGCCACAACCGCGAGCTGGTGGAGCAGCTCCAGGAGAACAACCGGCTGCTCTCCACGCTGCACCAGATGGCGGCGCGGGTGAGCGCCGAGGGGCATCTCGATCGCGTGCTGGCCGAGCTGGTCGCCGCCGCCAAGGTCACCTGCGACGCCGAGGCGGCGCGCGTGCTGCTCTTCGACGCCGCCGCCGACCGCGTCGTCGTCGCTCACGCGGTGGGTGACGGCGCGAGCACGCTGCCCGGAGTGCGGCTGTCGCTGACGGAGGGTCTGGTGACGCGGGCGTACGAGCGCGACGCCGCCGACCTCGTGGCCGACCCGAAGGCCGATCCCGCCTACTCCGCCCGCGTCGACGCGCTGCCCACGTCGATGCCCGGCCTCGTCTGCGCGCCCCTGCGGCACGGACGCGTGCGCGGTGTGCTCGTCGTCGGCGGGCGCCGCACGGGTGCGTTCGGCACCGCCGACCGCGACGTGCTCTCGATCCTGGCCCGCCATGCCGCCGTCGCCATCGACAACGCCCTCGAGCACGAGCGCGGCGTGAACTTCTTCACGCACACCTGCAACATCCTCGTGTCGTTCCTCGAGAACCAGGACGTCTTCTATCCCGGCCACTCGCGGCGCACCGCGCGTCTGGCCGACATGATCACGCGCCGCCTGGGGCTGGGCGACGCCGAGCGCCGCAACGTGCACTTCGCCGCCCTCATGCACGACATCGGCAAGCTCCTGCTGCCGCCGGAGCTGCTGCACTCGGTCGACTACGCCAGTGAGAAGGACCGGAAGGTCCTGCAGTCGCATCCGACCCTGGCCCTCGACCTGCTGAAGCAGATCACCGTCTGGGAGGAGATCCTCCCCATGATCCACGAGCACCACGAGCGCTGGGACGGCAAGGGCTATCCGCTCGGCACCGCCGGCGAGGGCATCCCGCTGGGCGCGCGCATCATCTCGGTGGCGGAGGCCTTCGACGCCATGACGAACCGCAAGGCCCACGGCCCCGCCCGCACGCCGCAGGAGGCGCTCGCCGAGCTCGAAGCCTTCGCCGGCACGCAGTTCGATCCGAAGATCGTCCGCTTGTTCGTGGCGGAGTATCGGCAGACCGAGCTCGGCGAAGCGAAGAGCTGACGGCCCGCGGCCTAGCCGCCCAGCAAGCTCTTCAAGACGAAGAAGACGTTCTCCTTCCTCTCCCGCAGCCGGCGATAGAAGTAGGGCATCCAGTGCGTGCCGTACGGCACGTACACGCGCATGTGATAGCCGGCGCGGACGAGCTCGTCCCACTTTCGGGGCCGCAAGCCGTACAGCATCTGGAACTCGAACCGCGAGGGCGCGATCTTCTGCTCCCGTGCGAACGCGATCGTGTCCTGGATGAGGGACTCGTCGTGGGTGGCGATGGCCGGAGTGTTGCCGTGCTCGAGCAGGCCGTGCGCGTACCGCTTATAGCTGTCGCGGATGCGGTCCATATCGCTCCAGGCGACCTCGGCGGGCTCCTTGTACGCGCCCTTGCACAGCCGGATGCGGTCGCCGTGCGCGAGGGCGTTCCGTACGTCGAGCTCCGTCCGATGGAGATACGCCTGCAGCACGGCGCCGACGTTGTCGTACGTCCCTCGCAGGTCTCGGAAGACGTCGAGGGTCGCCTGCGTGTGGCGCGAGCCCTCCATGTCGATGCGGACGAAGCCGCCCACCTCGCGGGCGGTGGTGAGCAGCGCCGCCGTGAGGTCGGTGGCCAGCGCCCTCGAGATGTCGAGGCCCATCATCGAGAGCTTGATCGACACGTTGCGGTCGACGTTCTCCGGGATCCGCCGCAGCAGCTCCTGGACGGCGGCGGCGGAGCGCCGCGCCGCCCCTTCGTCCTGGACGTCCTCGCCGAGGAGATCGAAGGTCGCACGGATGCCGCGGCCCGCGAGCTTGCGCCCGGCGGCGATGGCATCGTCGGCCGTCTCCCCCGCGACGAACCGCCGCGCCAGGAAGGTGAGGGCCTGCATCTTATTTACCCTCGCGAGTGCCGCGACGTCGCGTCACTCGCGAGGAGCGGGGCCTGCGGGGCCACCACCGCCAAACTATGGGGCGGCTCCTCGGCCCCGGGGGCACCATTAGCGCCGGCCGCGTTTCAGAGACGAAGGTTTGGCCGGCTTCTGCGTCGCGGCCGCGTAGCTCGCCCGCACGATCGTGGAGATCCCGCCCCGCACGTTGAAGTCGCCTTCGACTGTCATGCGCCGCGGCGCCAGCGCGGCCACGAGGTCGTCCAGGATCACGTTCGTGACGTGCTCGTAGAAGATGCCCTTGCTGCGGTACTCGTGGAGATACAACTTCAGGCTCTTGAGCTCGAGACACGCCACGTCGGGGACATACGTGATGCGGATGGTGCCGAAGTCGGGCTGGCCCGTCTTCGGGCAGACCGAAGTGAACTCTGGGCAGCGGATCTCGATCTCGTAGTCGCGGCCGGGGTGACGGTTCGGAAAGGTCTCGAGTTTCATGAGTGCCTACGGTTCATTGTATCCAGAAGCTATTGACTCGACCGGACTCACTCTGTAGTCTGCACGCGCATCCGAAAATGAGCGGCCAGACGGACCGGTCGATGCTTTGTATCGTTTGCGGCATCCGCTCGCCCGCGGACGGCAGCGTCTGCGCTCCCTGCCGTGACATCTTGAAGTCGGCGGTCACGGGAACTGTCGTTCCCGCGTCCGCGGATCCCGCCCCACAGTACGACAAAGTCGACGCGCTTTCGGAATCGCCGACCTCTCCCCATCTGCAGACCCCGCCCGGACCTTCCGGCCGGCTCGAGGACGTGGGCCGCCGTTACGGGGCCGGTGATCAGTTGGACGGCCGCTACACCATCGTGGAAGAGATCGGGGTCGGCGGCATGGGCGTCGTCTACAAAGCCCTCGACCGGAACCTGGAGAAGACCGTCGCCTTGAAGCTGATGCGCGCGCGGGCCATGGACGCCCCGAACGTCGCGCGCTTTCGGCGCGAGCTGGCCCTCGCGCAGCACGTGAGCCACGCGAACGTGTGCCGCGTGCACGATCTGGGCGAGGTCGACGGCGTGCTCTACATCAGCATGGAGCACGTCGAAGGCCAGCGCCTCGATCACGTCATCGTCTCCATGGGGCGCCTCTCCCCGCGGCAGACGGTGGCCCTCGGCCGTCAGCTCTGCGCCGGCCTGCGCGCGATCCACGAGCAGGGCATCATCCACCGCGACCTCAAGCCGTCGAACGTGATGGTGAACCGCTCCGGCCACGTCTTCATCATGGACTTCGGCCTCGCCATCAAGCCGGGCCGCGACAAGGTGACGTCGACGGGCGCCGTGCTCGGCACCTTCGCGTACCTCTCGCCGGAGCAGGCGCGCGGCCTCGAGATCGGCCCGCGCTCGGACGTCTACGCGGCGGGCCTCATCCTCTACGAGATGCTCACCGGAGTGGCCCCGCCGGGCGACGAGGTGGCGCTGCCCCTCGCCCTGCGCGACGCCCGCGAGCGCTGCCCGCCGCCCTCCGAGCTCGCCGCCGACACGCCGCCGGAGCTCGACGCCATCGTGATGCGCTGCCTGGAGCGCGATCCGAGCCGGCGGTTCGCCACCGCGGAGGAGCTGGAATCCGCGTTGGGTCGCGTCCAGGCGATGGCGGCGCACTCCACCGGACGGGTGCCACCGAGCGGTACGACCGCCCGCTTGTGGAAGCTCGTGCGGGAAGGCAGGCATCGCTCCTGGGCGGCGGCGGCGTTCCTGCTGCTGGCCGTGGCCGCCATCGGCGGCCTGTACCGCTGGCGGCATCCGGCGTCCAACGACGCCGAGCGCCCGATCGTGGCCGTGCTGCCCCTCACCAACCTCAGCCTGGACCAGTCGTTCTCCGAGCTCGGCATCGGATTGGCGGACGTGCTCGTCACGCACCTGGCCTCGTCGGCGCAGATCACGGTGATCTCCGGCCCGTCAGCGGCTCGCGACGCGAAGGGCCAAGACGTGCGCGGCATCGCACGGGAGCTGGGGGCGAGCCACGTCCTGAGCGGATCGTTGCAAGCCACGGGAGGACGAGTGCGCGTGGCCCTGACCCTGCTTCGCGCCCGTGATTCCGTGATCGTCGGCGTGGAGGAGGGCGACACCACGATCAACGACATCTTCGACCTCCCCGCGCGCATGGCGGAGAAGGTCTCGGCCACGCTCCACGTCGAGCTCAGCGAGGACGAGCGCCGCCGTCTTTCGCGGCCGCCCACCGAGAGCATCGAAGCCTTCGCCGACTACTCGCGCGCGAAAGCCCTCATGCAGGAGCGCGACATGCCGGGGAAGCTGGATCAAGCCATCCAATTGCTGGATTCCGCCGTCCGCAAAGACCCTCGGTTCGCGTTGGCACACGCCGCCCTCGGCGATGCGTGCGGCACGCGGTTCAGGGAAACGAAGGACGTCGCGTGGGCGAACCGCGCGAGCAGCTCGATCATGCAGGCGCTCGCCCTCGATTCCGACCAGCCCATGGTGCGCTTGTCGCTGGCCCAGGTGCTGCACCTCTCGGGCCATCGTGGCGAGGCCGTCGGCGAGCTGCGCCGCATCCTCGCGCGGCAGCCCGACAACGACGAGGCGCACCGCCTCCTTGGCTCCGTGCTGGCCGACGAGGGAGAGACGGACAGCGCGGTCGCCGAGATGAGGAAGGCGATCGCCCTTCGTGCCGGATACTGGCAATACCACGTCGCCCTGGGAAACGTGCTGTTCCAGGCCGGCCGCCACCGCGACGCCGCCGACGAGTACCGCGAGGTCATCCGCTTGCGGCCCGAGAGCGACCGCGGCTACTACCTCCTGGGGGCGGCGCATCTGGCCATGTCGGAGCCCCGGCCCGCCCTCGAGAACTTCGAGCGCGCCCTGCGCATCGCGCCCTCCGCCACCACCTTCGCCAACATCGCCATCGTCCGCGAGGGCGAGGGCAACCTCGAGGCCGCCGCGGAGGGATACCGCCGCGCGATCGAGCTGAAGCCGAACGAGCCGATCTTCTACATCAACCTGGCCGACGCCGAGCGCCGGCTCGGCTCCAAGGGGGCGCGCGCGACCTACGAACGCGCCCTGGAACTGCTCGAGCGCCTCCTGTCGGTGAACGCCAAGGATGCCCCCAAGACGTCGCTGCTGGCGATCTGTGAGCTCGAGCTGGACCGGCGCGGAGCCGCCGTCAAGCATGCCGACGCAGCGGTGGCCCTCGCGCCCAGGAACTACGAAGTGCTCCACCGTGCGGCGGGCGTGCATGCCGGCGTCGGTCATCACGAGCGGGCGCTGGCGCTGCTGCGCGAGGCCTTTGGCGCCGGCTACAGCATCGAGCTCGCGCAACGCAGCGAAGCCTTCGAGCCCCTACGCAAGCTTCCCGCATTCCAGGCGCTGATCACGGAGGTCCGCGCCAACCGAAAACGAGCCGCGCAATGAAGGAGGCCAATTGATCACGAGACTTGGCGTTGCCCTTGGGTTCGCCGTCGCCTTCGGCACGTTCGCTTGCGCCCCCGCGGTGCAGAAGGCGGGCGCACCCGCCGTCCCCAAGGCAGGCACGTTCCCGGAGGCATCATGGTTGTGGAACAAGCCGTCAAGGGTCGAAGTGTCCTCGATCCTTCTCGATGAGCTCGCGTACTACCCGCTGAACCAGCCGCCACCAGCGGACGAGGGCTACTGCCGCAAGAGGTTCGTGAGCCCCCGGGTGTTCGGCCACAAGCAGCAGGGCGCCGACGGGCCGACGGTGGCTTTCGTCTGGGGCATCGTCAACTCCTGCGAAGCGATCACGAAGCCCACGCCGACACCGATGCCTGTCGCGGCGGAGGGCCAACGCGAGGGCAACGCGCCGGCGAAAGTGAGCACCGATACCGCCAAGGACGCCTGCACCACGGCGACCATCAAGCTTTCGCAATGGCAGTTCGCACCCGAGAACACGTTGGACAAAGAAAAGAGGAGCTGGCCGGAGAAAGGTGCGCGGAACGTCGAAGACATTTCAGCCTTGTTCGACGTCAACGCCTGCCGTGGCGGTGAGAAGTTCGCGGTGAGTGCGACGACGCTCCAAGTGGACGTGCGGCGTCACGACACGAGTTGGATAGGATGTCTGCTCTCTCCGAAAGCCGAAAAGGGCTTGTACAGGTACATGGTCGAGTTCTGGGCCTGCGGCGACAAGATCGAGAACCGCGACCCGATCATCGATATCGGAGAGTAGCCGGAGGACCGACGGCCTAGCGCGGACGCCGGGCCGCCTTGCCCGCGCGGGAGGACTTGGCGGAGGCGGCGAACGTCTTCCCCGCCTTCGCCAGGTCCTTCGCGATCTCGTCGCGCAGGCGCACGGGCAGCACCACGCGCACGTGGGGGATGAAGCCTTTCACCCACGACTTGAGCTCCGGGCTCGGGTGCACGTTCATGCGCAGGACGGTGGAGCCGTCGGGCTTCTCCTCGAGCTGCTGGCTCTCGTGCCAGACGCGCTCGCGGATGTAGCCGGCCTGTGAAGGATCGAAGACCATCTCCACCGGTTCCGGCTTGCCGCCGGCGATGCCGAAGGCGCCCTTCACGTACTCGGTGGCGTCGAACGCCTCCTGCGACTTGAAGTTGAGGTCGAGGACCTCGATCTTCTGGATGCGCTCCACCGCGAACGTGCGCACCTCGCCGTACTCGTGGGCGCGCGCGTACAGATACAGCCCGCCGCGGAAGTACACGAGCCGGTAGGGGTCGAGGGTGTAGGTCTTCGTCTTCTTGCTGTTGAACGAGAAGTAGGCGATACGCGCCTGGCGCTGGTGCAGGATGGCGTCGATGATGGCGGCGATCGTGTCCTGCTTGTTCGAGTAGTCCTTCCACGGATCCGGCCGGGCCAGGAACAGCTCCTGGATGCGCTGCAGATACGGGAGGCTCTTGACGGGCAGCGCCTCCTGGATCTTTGCGAAGGCCGACTCCAGCTCGCCCGCGAAGGGGGCGCCGCCCAGGAACGACATCAGGTTCTTGCCGAAGTACAGCGCGCTGAGCTCGGAGAGAGTGAACGTCTGGTTCAGGCGCTGCTTGTAGCCGTCGACGAGGCGCCAGATCTTCCGGCCGTCGGAGCGCTCGTCATAAAGAGGAAAGCCCGCCTCCTGCAGCGCTTCGATGTCCCGGCGAATCGTCCGCTCGGTCACGCCGTGCTCGGCGGCGAGGTCGGCCGAGGTGGTGTATCGGCCCGCCTCGATGCGCTTCAGGATCTTCCACTGCCGAATGACCTCGGCGTTTCTCAATTTTTGTCGTCCTCTCGGTGGAAGAGATAGCCCTGGCCGAGCTCGACGCCGATGTCGACGAGCACGCCGCGCTCCTCCTCGCGCTCCACGCCTTCGGCGATGACGCGGGCGTTCATTCTATCCGCGAGTATGCGCAGCGAATCCACGAGGCCGCGCTTGATGGCGCTGCGGTCGATGCCGCGCACGAGGCTGACGTCGAACTTCAGGAAATCCGGCTGGATCGAGGCCAGCGCTTTGAGCGACGCGTGACCGGCGCCGACGTCGTCGACCGCCACGCGGTAGCCGCGCGACTTGAAGGTGCCGAGCGCCTTCTGGAACGAGTCCTGATGCTCGATGCCCACGCGTTCGGTGATCTCGATCACGACGTCGTGCGGGGTGATGCCGTTCTGCGCGAGGAGATCGTCGAGGGCCCGGCTCGACCACTGCGGATCTTCGACCGCCCGCGCAGAGGCGTTCAGGAACAACAGTCCGCGGTCCGGAAGCTCGCCCACGGTTCGGATGGCGGCGCCGCGGCAGAGGACCTCGAACTCCATCGAGAGCGGCGTCGACTCCGCGAAGGCGAAGAGGTCCTCGACGGAGTCGAAGGGCACGCCGCCCACCGGCCGGGTGAGGGCCTCGTGGCCGATCACCGTGCGGTCGGTGAGGCGCACGATCGGATGGTAGACGGAGCGCACGTTGCCTTCGGCGATGAGGCGCGCCAGCTCCTCCAGGCGCACCGCCTCGATCGTCTGCCGCTGGAGCAGGCTCATCATCATGGCGTCGGTGACGGCCTGCTGCACGATGCGCTCGACGCGCACCATGGGATCGTGCGCGCAGTGGGCGTGGCCTTCGGTCAGGCGCACCGCGTGCAGGAGACTGGCCGGGCGCGCCGAGGCCAGCGCCCCGCGCAGCCGTGTGACCAGGGCCTTGCGCCGGTCGTCGGCGCGGCGCAGCGCCTGCGCCAGCGACTCGCCGGCGGTGCCGCCCAAGAACACGAGAAAGCGATCGGAGCGGACGGTGTCGACGCAGACGAGGTCGTGCTCACCGAGGGTGCCATCCGCGCGGAAGCCGGCGACGACCCGCGCGAACTCCTGCACCGCCTCGTCGTACGCCTCCCAGCCGAGCTGCGTCTCCTGCCAGCCGGAGCGTCCGAGATCGAGATAGACGACGTGCACGGAGCCGCAGGCCAGGGTCGTACGCCGCAGCTCCTCGATGAGCGCGGGCAGCGTGGGCAGGCCGGTGAGGGTGTCGTAGAGGCGACTGCGAAACTGCAGCCATTCCATGCGGAGATCGGCTTCGTCGAGCACGGCATCTCCTCTGGCGCCCATAGCTCGGATTCTAGCGGTACGCGCCGCCGGCCGCCACATCGGCCACCGCTCACGCTATACTCTCACCCTCCCTCGCTGGAGGCTTCATGTCCGATCGTCCCCTGCGCCTCGGAGATGTCATCGACGACTATTGCCCGCGGTGCCGGCTGCTGCTCAATCACGACGTGGCCAGCCTCGCCGACGGCACGGCGCAGAAAGTGACGTGCCGCACCTGCTTCAACACCCATGACTATCGGCAGGGGCAGGTACCCGCGCGCCGCAAGACGAAGAAGGACGCCGAGAAACAAAACCTCATCGACCAGGTGCTGGCGGGAATGCCCGCGCCTCCGTCCGCGCCAGCGGCGCCGCCGCCGACGACACCCACCCTCAAGAAGCGCCGCGACCTCTGGGCTGAGCTCGAGCGCATCCGGAAGAAGTAGGGCGAGGCCAGGCCCCATGCGGGCGGTCGACCTCATCTACACGAAGCGACAGGGCGGCGAGCTGAGCCGCGAGGAGCTGCAGTTCCTCGTGAAGGGATACGTTCGCGGCGAGATCCCCGACTATCAGATCTCCGCCTTCGCGATGGCGGTCTTCTTCAAGGGAATGACGGCGGCGGAGACGCTGGGCCTCACCGAGCTGATGATGGGCTCCGGCTCCGTGCTCGACTTGTCCGACCTGCCCGGGCCCAAGGTCGACAAACACTCGACGGGCGGCGTCGGCGACAAGACGAGCCTCATCGTGGCCCCGCTCGCCGCCGCCTGCGGCGCCTACGTGCCGATGATCTCCGGCCGCGGCCTCGCCCACACCGGCGGCACCCTGGACAAGCTGGAGTCGATCCCGGGCTTCCGTGTGCGGCTGTCGCTGGCGGAATTCCACGAGGTCCTGCGCCGCACGGGCGTGGCCATGATCGGGCAGACGCCGGAGATCGCCCCCGCCGATCGCAAGCTCTACGCGCTGCGCGACGTCACCGCTACCGTCGAGAGCCGGCCGATGATCGCCGCCTCGATCATGAGCAAGAAGATGGCGGAGGGCCTGGACGCCCTCGTCCTCGACGTCAAGGTCGGCGACGGCGCCTTCATGGCCACCCTCGAAGACGCGCGCGAGCTGGCGGAGGTGATGCTCGAGATCGGCCGCGGGATGGGCAAGCAGGTGGCCGCCCTCGTCACCGACATGAGCCAGCCGCTCGGCCGCTCCGTGGGCAACTCCCTCGAGGTGGCGGAGGCCATCGACACCCTGAAGGGCCGCGGCCCGAAGGACCTCGAGTCGCTCTCCATCGAGCTGTCGGCGTGGATGCTGTCGCTCTCGGGTACGGCCGATACTCTCGAGCAGGCGCGCGCCAAGGCGAGGCAGGCCCTCCAGAACGGCCAGGGCCTGCGCAAGCTCCAGCAGCTCATCGAGCGCCAGGGCGGGGACCCGCGCGTGTGCGACGATCCCGCGCTGCTGCCGCGGGCGAAGGAGACGTTCGTCATCAAGGCCCAGTACGACGCGCGCGTGGGGGCGGTGGCCTGCCGCTCTCTCGGCACCGCCGCCATGCTGCTCGGCGCCGGGCGGGAGACGCTCGAGAGCGCGATCGATCCCGCGGTCGGGATCGTGCTCCACAAGAAGTGCGGCGAGCTCGTGATCCAGGGGGAGCCGCTGCTCACTGTTCACTACAACGAGCCGGCGCGCCTGGCCCGCGCCATGCCGCTGCTCGAGCGGGCGGTGCGCCTCGCGCCGGAGGCCCCCGCCCCCGTGGCCCTCATCCGCGACGTCCTTCACTCATGATCGCTCGCGCCGACGAGGCCGCCGCCGCCATCCGCGCCAAGACGCCGCTGCCCGCGCGGGTGGCGGTCGTGCTGGGCTCGGGCCTCGGCGGCTTCGCCCGCGGAATCGAGCGCCCGGTCACGATCCCCTACACGGCGATCCCCCACTTCCGTACCGTCTCCGTGCCCGGCCATCGCGGCGATCTCGTGGCCGGCCTGTGCCAGGGGACACCGGTGTTCGTGTTCGCGGGACGGCCTCACCTGTACGAAGGCTACTCCGCCGAAGAGGTCGCCTTCCCGGTGCGGCTGGCCGCCCGGCTCGGGGCCCGCGTGCTCGTCGTCTCGAACTCCTCCGGTATCGTGAACACGAGCTTCAAGCCGGGCGAGCTGATGCTCCTCACCGACCACATCAACCTCACCGGCGTGAATCCCCTCACCGGCCTGCACGACCCATCGCTGGGCGACCGCTTTCTCGACATGAGCGACGCCTACGACACGGGCCTCATCGAGATCGCGGAGAAGGCGGCGCGCAAGAACGGCGTGGCCATCCGCAGGGGCGTGTACCTCGGCCTCGCCGGTCCGTCGTACGAGACGCCGGCGGAGGTGAAGATGGCGCGGGTGTTGGGCGCCGATTCCGTCGGGATGTCCACCGTCCTCGAGGTCATCGCCGCCCGCCAGATGAAGCTGCGCGTCCTCGGCATCTCGTGCCTGTCGAACTTCGGCGCCGGCCTCACCAAGCGCAAGCTCGATCACTCCGAGGTCATCCAGGCGGGCCAGCTCGTCGACGCCGCCCTCACCGACCTGCTGACGACGGTGGTGGCGGAGGCGGCGAAGCCGATCGAGGCCTCGAGGTGAAGGTGATGGAGCCGCCGGCCGCCCGCGCCCTGGGCCTGCCCGCCCTGGCCGCCAAGGCGCGGTGGGCCCGCCGCCGGGCGCACGCGCCGTTCTCCGGCTTCAAGGTCGGGGCCGCCCTGCGCGGGCCGCGCAGCGTCACCCTCGGCGCGAACGTGGAGGCGGCCACCTACGGCCTCACGGTGTGCGCGGAGCGGGTGGCGGTCTGGAAGGCGGTCACCGAAGGGGTCAAGAAGTTCGACGCCATCGCTGTCGTCACCGACGCGAAGCGCGTGACCCCGCCCTGCGGCGCCTGCCGCCAGGTGCTGTGGGAGCTGTGCGGCGACATCTGGGTGCACGTGGCCAACACCCGCGGCCAGTCGCGCACGATGCGCCTCTCCGAGCTGCTGCCGCTGCCGTTCGACCGCAGGAACCTGTGAGAAGGCGGTTCGGCGCGCTGCGCACCGAGGCGCGCAACCCGCGCAGCCGCCGGCTCGACCTCCTGTCCGTGCGGGCGGTGGTCGACCTGCTCCTCGACGAAGACCGGCGGGCGCTGCAGGCGGCGGCGCGCGTGGCGGCGGCGGTCGCGCGGGCGGCGTCGGAATTCGCCCGCTGCTACGCCTCCGGCGGCCGCATCGTCTTCGCCGGCGCGGGGACGAGCGGCCGGCTCGGCGTGATCGAGGCAGCGGAGTGTCCGCCCACCTTCGGAACGGATCCGCGGCGGATCCGCGCCGCCATCGCCGGCGGCCGCGCGGCGGTCTTCGCCGCTCGTGAAGGCGCGGAGGACGATGCCGCCGCGGGCGCGCGGGCGGTGTCGTCGCTCGGCGAAGGCGATCTGGTGGTGGGGATCTCCGCCAGCTCCGTCACGCCGTTCGTGCGCGGCGCGCTGCAGCAGGCGCGGCGACGCGGCGCGGCCTCCGTCCTCGTCACCTGCGCGGGCCGGCGCGTCGAACGAGCCGTCGCCGACATCGTCATCGCCATCGACACCGGTCCCGAGGTCCTCACGGGATCGACGCGCCTCAAGGCCGGCTCGGCCACGAAGGCCGTGCTGAACGCCATCACGACGGCGGCGATGGTCGAGCTCGGGAAGACGTACGAGAACCTGATGGTCGACCTGCGGCCGGGATCCGCGAAACTCCGCGACCGCGCGCGGCGGATCGTGGCGCGGCTGGGCGCGGTCGACGAGCGTAAGGCGGCGCGGCTGCTGGCCGCCGCGGGCGGCGAGACGAAGACGGCGATCGTGATGGCGCGCGTGAACGTGCCGGTGGCCGAGGCGCGAGAGCGCCTGAACGCGGCCGGAGGCCACCTGCGCGCGGCTTTAGGCGATGGGGTCAGGTCTGTCGTTTGGCGTCTACGGGGCGTAGACAGCAAACAACAGACCTGACCCC
>Ga0114129_10007984_pt1 | contig 15069 bp, 14 predicted proteins | sample RhiMetdeltSRZDD1_FD_80071 | JGI IMG/M metagenome (GOLD analysis project Ga0114129, IMG submission 80071) | Populus rhizosphere microbial communities from Tennessee, USA - Rhizosphere MetaG P. deltoides SRZDD1 (version 2) (version 2) | ecosystem: Host-associated > Plants > Roots > Rhizosphere >...
CGGCGATGGAATAACGACGATATCGTCGTCGATCGCACCATCGCTCGCGGCCACTGGCCGTGGTGCGTCCTTGTTCTTATCGTCCGCTTCCGCGCGAAGACTCATGCGCCGCTCGTAGAAAGCGACGATGTTTCGTGCGTTCTCAAGGCTCAGCTTTTTGTAGCGTTCGAATGCCGCGTGTTGTCGTCGGGCTTGAGGTTTCGGTTGGCGCATGTATCAGCAGCAACCCGCGCGCCGTCGTCCAGAAGCAACCAGCCGTCTTGGCCAGAAACAGCACCATATCCTCGCCCTCGTCGGGCAGGGCCCGTTCGACCAGATCAACCGAGAAACCCCCAGCCTCGCCAGGGCCACCACTGTCTTTTTGAAATCCTGCGCATGGGCCGGCCCGTGCACGCTGGCTTCCGTGATCGGGCGTACGTTGAATCGCCGCTTGGCCTCACGCACGGCCGCCGCATGCGCGCGCGACGTCTTGCGAAACTAGCGCTGCATCGCGGTGGCAACGTCATCGACGGAATCGCGAATGGCGGCAACTGACTGCGGATTTGGCCGCCTCAAGCCGCGCCCGCACTGTCGCTTACGCGGATTCCAACTGATGAAATATTGGCGCGGGAGATCGCTGCGCTCATCGCACTTTCGCTCCGCGCGAGCAAACAGATCTAGAACAGGCCAACGATCTGACCTTGCGCGTTGACGTCGATCGAGTCAGCGGCAGGCACCTTTGGAAGACCTGGCATGGTCATGATCTCCCCGCAGATCGCCACCACGAACTCCGCGCCAGCCGAGAGCCGCACTTCACGCACATTGATCGTGTGATCAACTGGCGCTCCCTTGGCGTCAGGATTGGTCGAGAACGAGAACTGGGTCTTGGCAACGCAGATCGGCAATTTGCCATAACCCATTTCTTCCCAGCTCTTGAGCTGGTCCTTGACCGACTTGTCGACCGAGACATTCTTGGCGCGATAAATTTCGCGCGCGATCGTCTCGATCTTCTCGAAAAGAGGCATCTCGTCAGGGTAGAGAAACCGGAGCCTGGCCTTGCCTTCGTCGATCACCTTCACCACGGCCTTTGCCACATCGGCGGCGCCTGCTCCACCCATCGCCCAGTGATCGGCCATCAAGGCTTCCACGCCGAGGCCGCGGCATTTCTCTTTCACCAAGGCGATCTCGGCGTCGGTGTCGGCGGAGAAGCGGTTGATCGATACTAGGGCCGGAAGTCCGAATTTCTTCACATTTTCGACGTGGCGCTGGAGGTTGGCCATGCCCGCTTCGAGCGCCTTCAGGTTTTCGGACTTGAGGTCCTCCTTCTTGACGCCGCCATGCATCTTGAGAGCGCGGATGGTGGCCACCAGCACCACGGCATCGGGAGCGAGGCCGGTCTTGCGGCACTTGATGTCAATGAACTTTTCGCCGCCGAGGTCGGCGCCGAAGCCAGCTTCAGTCACCACTGTCGGCGAGCTTGAGCGCAGTGGTCGTGGCAACGACCGAATTGCAGCCATGTGCAATATTGGCGAACGGACCGCCATGGATGAACGCCGGTGTGCGCATTGCCCCAATAGATATGGTTGTCGATCAGCGCGGAAAGCAGATTGTGCGCCGAAGTGGTCGCGTGGAAGTCGCCGGTGAAGTGCAGATTGATGTCTTCCATCGGCACCACCTGCGTATAACCGCCGCCGGCCGCGCCGCCTTTCATGCCGAATGACGGGCCGAGGCTTGGCTCACGCAGGCAGAGCATCGCTTTTTTGCCGATGTGGTTGAGCGCGTCGGTCAGGCCGACGGTGGTCGTCGTCTTGCCTTCGCCCGCCGGAGTCGGCGTAATCGCACTCACCAGGATCAGCTTGCCGTTCTTCTTGGCCTGTAATGATTTGATGTAATCCATCGACACCTTGGCCTTGTAGTGGCCGTAGGGTTCGAGATTTTCCGGAGCAATGCCGAGCTTTTCCTTTGCAATGTCGAGGATCGGTCGCTTCTTCGCGGACTGCGAAATTTCGATGTCAGACTTCGGGCTTTGATGCTGCGAGGCGGGCATTGAGAGAGGTTCCGTTTTTAGAAACTGACGATCAACCGAGCCGCGCCCCGGCGGCGACCTTGGCAGTGGAGATGAATTCGAAGGCGTCGATCTTCTTGCCTCCATCGGGCTGAACACGGGTGATTTTGAAACGGCCGTCGGCGCAGACCACGGTAAATCCATCGGCATCGACCGCGACGACTTCGCCGAGCTTGCCGGCAATTCCCTTTGGGTCCTTGGCCGGCAGCGGCTTGGCATCGAAAATTTTCAATGTCTTGCCGTCGAGCGTGGTCCAGGCGCCCGGCGCCGGATTGCAACCGCGAATCAGGCGGTCGATCTGCTCCCAGGGCTTGCCCCAGTCGATCCTGGCGTTGCCCGGGCCACAGCGGCCCTCGTAGGTTGCCTTAGATTCGTCTTGCTTGTTGCGCGGTGCCTTGCCGGCCTTCACGAGGTCGACGGCCTCCATCATCGCTTCGACGCCCATCGGGAAAAGACGGTCGAAATAGACGGTGCCGAGTGTGTCGGTATTCGAAATCGGCGTCTTTTTCTGAATCAGAATATCCCCGGTATCGAGACCATTGTCGGGCCAGAAAATCGAGAGCCCGGTTTCCCTCTCGCCCTTGATGATCGGCCAGTTGATCGCGCTCGCGCCGCGGTAAGCCGGCAGCAGCGAGGGATGGTACTGGATCGAACCATGCGTCGGGATGTTGAGAAAATCCTCCGGCACGAACAGCGTGACGAAAGCCATGACCTGAAGATCAGGCTTGAGGGCCTTGAATTCCTCCCAGACTTTCGGGTCCTTGTAGGATGTCGGCTGATAGACCGGAAGCTTGGCGGCGATCGCAGCTTCCTTGAGCGGATCAGCCTTGGCGCCTTCCTTTTCCGGCGCGACATAGACGGCGATCACGTTTTCGCCGCGCTTGAGCAGCGCATCCAGCACAGCCTTGCCGAAGGCCTGCTGGCCGTGAACCACTATACGCATTTAGCCCTCCCCCGAACCGGTCGAAACCTACGCCGCTGCAGCCTTGTCTTTCTCCGGTGCGGTGATCGCGCCGGACGCCTTAATCTGCTCGATTTCCTTGGCGCTGTAGCCGAGTTCCTTGGAGAGGATCTCCTCGGTGTGTTCGCCCAGGAGCGGCGAACGCTTCACCTCGGTGATCGAGTCCGACATTTTCACCGGATTGCCGACGGTGAGGTACTTACCGCGCGTCGGGTGGTCGACTTCAACGACCGTGCCGGTCGCCCGCAGTGATTGCTCCTCGGCGATCTCCTTCATCGATAGTATCGGTCCGACAGGGATGTCCAGCTTGTTGCAAATGTCCATGACTTCGAACTTGGTTTTGGTCATGGTCCATTGTTCGATGGTGCTGAAAATATGCTTGAGCCGAGGGAGACGCGCTGGCGGCTTGGCGTAATCCGGATCGGTCTTCCATTCCGGCTTGCCGATCAGCTCGCAAATCGCCTCCCAGACCGGCGCTTGAGTAATAAAATAGATGTAGGCGTCAGGATCTGTCTCCGAGCCCTTGCATTTCAGGATCCAGCCGGGCTGACCGCCGCCGGAATCATTGCCAGCGCGCGGAACCGCTTCGCCGAACGGAATGCCTTCGCCGTACTGGCTGTATTCGGTCAGCGGTCCATGCTTGAGGCGCTGCTGGTCGCGCAGTTTCACGCGCGCGAGATTGAGCACCCCATCCTGCATGGCGCACAGCACCCTCTGCCCGCGCCCGGTGCGCGTGCGTTGGTAGAGTGCCGCGCAGATGCCGAATGCGAGATGAATGCCCGTGCCGGAATCGCCGATTTGCGCGCCGGTTACGAGCGGCGGGCCGTCGCGAAAACCGGTGGTCGATGCCGAACCGCCAGCACATTGCGCGACGTTCTCATAGACCTTGCAATCTTCGTAAGGACCAGGCCCAAAGCCTTTCACCGAAGCGACGATCATGCGGGGATTGAGCTTGTGGATGTGCTCCCAGGTCAGCCCCATGCGGTCGAGCGCCCCGGGCGCAAAATTTTCCACCAGCACGTCGCAATGCTTGATCAGCCGGTCAAGGATTTCTTTGCCCTTGGGATGCTTGCTGTCGATGGTGATTGAGCGCTTGTTGCCGTTGAGCATGGTGAAATAGAGGCTGTCGGCGCCCTTGACGTCACGCAATTGGCCGCGGGTGATGTCGCCGACACCCGGCCGCTCCACCTTGATGCAATCAGCGCCCATGTAACCGAGCAGCTGTGTGCATGTTGGGCCGCTCTGTACGTGCGTGAAATCAAGGATCTTCACGCCCTCGAGCGCCTTGCCGGCCCGTCCGTAAGGCTTGCTGCTCGGCCTTGGCAACCCGTTGGGTTTGCCATTCGATTTCCTGGCGCTGACAAGTTTAACCACCTGGCGTGGTGACCTTTTCGCCGCCACTTTATTTTTATGTTTCCTAGCTTTCTTACGCCTAGCCATAGCGTGTCCTCCAACTCTTGAAATCTGAAAATCATGACGGTCCGCAGGAGTGCAGCCCGTCCCCGCGTACTCCTTTATTTCTTGCGAAGCGCGCTTTGCGGATTGAGATTGCCGATGCGGCCGCTCTCGCTTCCGGCCGCCGGGTCGATCACCGCGTTGATGAGCGTCGGCTTACCTGACTCCATCGCGGCGTTCACGGCGCGCTTCAACTCGTCCGGCGTCGTCGCATTGACGCCAACGCCGCCGAACGCCTCGATTATCCGGTCGTAGCGCGAGCCCTTCACGAACACGGTCGTTGCCGGATCCGAGCTCGCGTTGTTGACGTCGGTACCGCGGTAGATGCCATCATTGTTGAAGATGACGACGCAGATCGGCAGCTTGTATCGGCAGATAGTCTCGACCTCCATGCCGGAGAAGCCGAAGGCCGAGTCGCCCTCGACCGCCAGCACCGGCTTGCCGGTCTCAACGGCCGCCGCGATGGCATAGCCCATGCCGACGCCCATGATGCCCCAGGTGCCTACATCGAGGCGCTTGCGCGGCTGATACACGTCGATGATGCCGCGTGCGAGATCGAGCGTATTGGCGCCTTCGTTGACCAAGATGGCATCGGGCCGCTCCTTGACGATGGTGCGCAGCACGCCGAGCGCGCCGTGATAGTCCATCGGCGAATTGTTGTTCATTAGGCGCGGCGCCATCTTGGCAACGTTCTCATCGCGCTTCGAAGTCACGGTCTTGATCCAGTCCGCCGGTGGCGCCCGCCAGCTGCCGCCCATGCCGTGGAGCAGCGCCGAAACGCACGAGCCGATGTCGCCGACCACCGGCGCTGCGATTTCCACGTTCGAGTCCATTTCCTTCGGCTCGATGTCGATCTGGATAAACTTCTTCGGCGTGTCACCCCAGGTCTTGCCCTTGCCGTGCGAGAGCAGCCAGTTGAGGCGTGCGCCAATCAGCATGACAACGTCCGACTCTTTGAGCACGGTAGATCGCGCCGCGCCCGCACATTGCGGATGCGTGTCGGGCAGAAGGCCCTTGCCCATGCTCATAGGCAGGAATGGAGCCCCGCTTTTCTCCACGAAAGTGCGGATCGCGTCGTCGGCCTGAGCGTAGGCTGCGCCTTTTCCAAGGATGGTGAGCGGGCGTTTGGCGCTTTTCAGCACATCGAGCGCACGCTTGACCGCATCCGGCGCAGGAATCTGCGCCGGCGCCGGGTCGATCACCTTGACGAGCGACTTACGCCCCGCCTCGGTGTTCATCACCTGGCCGAACAGTTTGGCCGGCAGGTCGAGATAGACGCCGCCGGGACGACCCGACACCGCGGCACGGATCGCACGTGCTAGTCCGGTGCCGATGTCCTGGACGTGGAGGATGCGGTACGCGGCCTTGCAGAAGGGCTTGGCGATCGCGAGCTGGTCCATTTCCTCGTAGTCGCCCTGCTGTAGATCGACAATCTCGCGCTCGGACGAGCCCGAAATCAGGATCATCGGGAAGCAGTTCGTCGTTGCGTGCGCGAGTGCGGTCAAGCCGTTGAGGAAGCCAGGCGCCGAGACGGTCAGGCAGACGCCGGGCTTCTTCGTTAGGAAGCCCGCAATCGAGGCCGCATATCCGGCGTTCTGCTCGTGCCGGAACGAAAGGACGCGAATTCCTAAGGCCTGCGCCATACGGCCGAAGTCCGTGATCGGAATGCCAGGCACGCCATAGATCGTGTTGAGGCCGTTAAGCTTGAGCGCCTCGATGATGAGGTGAAAGCCATCCGTCAGCTCTTGCTCTACTTCCGGCGCGGCGTCGCGTTTTTCCTTCACTGCTGCTTCCGCCATGGAACTCCTCCCGATCACTCAGTTTGTTGTTTCGCGCGTGACCGCGCGCATTGGATAAATTTCGCAGGTAAATCCGACATTGGCTTTCATCGCCGGGTCGGCGGCTGCGAATGCACGGGCCTCGGCTTCGTCAGTCAGGCTTACAATTCCCATTCCATAGGCGCCTTCCGGATCGAGCACCGGCCCAAATACCAACACATCGCCGCGATCCTGGCGGTCTTTCCAGTAGAGGAAATGCTCCTGCATCATCGCCTTCTCTTGATCATTCATGTCGTTTGCGAATGTCGGGCGCGGTGCAACCAGCTTGAGTAAGAAGTGTGGCATGTCAGTCCAGATAGTCGGCATAGCGCTGCACGTGGTCGGCCAAGCCGAGCGCGTGATCACGCACCAGTTCTTCCGCGCGGTCTGTCGCGCGCGCTTCCAGGGCTTCGATGATATTCATGTGGTCACGGATTGATCGATCGGCACGGTCTTTTTCGCCAATCGTCTTGCGCCGTATCATGCGCATGTGAGCGAAAAGGTTTTCGGCGAGATCGATCAGTACATCGTTGCGGCTGAGCCGGATGATGGTCTGATGAAATTCGATGTTCACGTCGGAGTATTCGTCGAGATGCGCTCGCAGCTTGCCGTTCTCAAACGTCGCGAACATCTTGCGTAAGCCCGCAATTTCCTCATCGGTCGCAGTCCGGGTAATCAGCCGCGCCGCCATGCTCTCGAGCGCTGCCCAGGCGGTGATCATCTCGATCACCTCGCGTTTGGTCTTTCGCACCACATAAATGCCGCGGCGCGGCACCGAGCGAACAAAGCCTTCGCTCTCGAGCTGCGCCATCGCTTCTCGGACTGGTGTGCGACTGATACCGAACTCATGCGCGAGCTTGCGCTCGTCCAGGCGAATGTCATCCCGGCTGCGATAGATATCCATCGCAACGATCGCGGTTTTTAGCGCGGTATAAGCCTGGTGCTTGAAGCTTGGCGCGGCGTCGATCGGCTCGAGCGTCGGGTGGGATGCAAGAGGCTTTCTGGCGGCGCCCCCACCGCTGGACACGCTCACGCGACTGGAACTGCGAGCTCGGTTACCCATGGCTGGTATACAATATGCCAGGACCATGCGGACAGGCAACCGCCGCTTCTCACCGCCGAGAACAAAAGCCGCCCGCAGGGCTATCCCGCGGACGGGTTTGCGCATTTCGGGCTACATTCAACTTCTTGAAATGAACTTCATACGCATGGGCTTGAGCACTGCGAGCGCCATGACTGCAGCCACGATGTTCAGGATGGCCGCAACGTAAAACACGGCGTGCCAGCTGCCGGTCGCCGATGTCAGCACATTTGCCAGTGGAACAAGCAGCGAGGCGGTGCCTTTCGCCGTATAAAGCATCCCGTAATTCGTGGTGGCGTACTTCTTCCCGTAAAGGTCGGTGCAGGTCGCCGGAAACAGCGAATAAATTTCACCCCAGGCGAAGAACACGAAGCCCGAGAGGATCACGAACAAGACCGGATTGTTGGCGAAATACAGCAATGCGTAGATGCCTATGCCCTCCAGCATAAAGGCAATGAACATTGTGTTCTCACGGCCGATCTGGTCCGAGACCCAGCCAAAGAGCGGCCGACAGATACCGTTGAGCACCCGGTCGATAGTCAACGCAAATGTAAGCGCTGGAAGCGTCAGGCCGACCAGCGATACCGGAACGTTTGCAATCTTATAGTCATTAGCGATGGGCGCGAGTTGCGCAATCGCCATCAGGCCGCCGGCGCCAACGGCGACGAACATCACGTACATCACATAGAATGGCGGCGTCTTAAGCACTTCCTGCCATTCATAGTCGCGACGCGATTGCTGCACGGCCTGGCTGGGCGGGACCTCACCAGGTTCCGGCGCGCGCAACATCAGTGCCACCAGAACGACCACGAGGCCCTGCGCGAGACCGAACCATAGGAAGGCCGCTTCGTAACCGCTCGATGTGATCATGTTGGCAATCGGAATCACGGTCAGCGCGGAGCCGGCGCCGAATCCCGCAGCCGTCAGACCGGCGGCGAGGCCGCGCCTATCGGGGAACCACTTGAGTGCATTGCCGACCGACCCGCCATAGACAACGCCGGCGCCAATCCCGCCAATGGCGGCACCTAAATACAGCAGGAATAAAGAATCCGCGACCGAATTGATGACCCACGCAATCGCAACCAGCACGCCCGAGCCGCTGATCATTATACGCGGACCAAACTTGTCGATCAGATAGCCCTCGATCGGCACCAGCCAGGTCTCCGTCAGAACAAAGATGGTGAAGGCGGCCTGAATCGCGGCGCGGCCCCAGTGGTATTTTTGATCGATCGGACCGACGAACAACGTCCAACCGTATTGCAGGTTGGCGATCATCACCATGCAGATGATGCCGAAGATCAGCTGGCCCCAGCGCGTGGCTTCGGACGCGCGCACTCTTTCAGCAGAACCTGCTGCGATTGCCATTACTTCCTCCCCAATTCGGATGTGATTTTTAGTGCGCTTTTTTAGAGTGAATTGGGGCTGCAAATGCGTAAAATTGGCATAAAGAAAGTTGGCACAGAAAAATAGCGACGAGCATCACGCAGTTACGATGCGCGCACAGCGAAGTTCCTGAATGAAATTGCCGAGTCGGAAGCTATTTCACCGCTCGCAGGCCGCCCGTCAATTCGCGCACGTGCGTCCAGCCGGCCTGAATGAGAGGCCAGAACAGAGCGACCAAGCCGAGAGTCATGATCGTGCTCACAAGTCCGTTCGACCAAAACACGCCGAGGCCGCCTTGAGACGCAAGCAGTGATTGACGGAACGCTTCTTCCGCTTTGTCGCCGAGCACGATCGCGAGCACCATCGGTGCCAGCGGGTAGTTGCATTTCTTCATGAAGTAACCGGCAACGCCGAACACCAGCATCATGACGACATCGAACGTGTTGTTGTTCACGGTGTAAGCGCCGATCGCGCAGAACACCAGAATCACCGGTGCGATGATGCTGAATGGAATGCGCAAGATGGCGGCAAACAACGGCACGCAGGTGAGCACGATCAGCAGGCCTACGATATTGCCCATGTACATGCTGGCGATCAGGCCCCAGACGAAGTCCTTTTGCTCGGTAAAGAGCAGCGGACCCGGCTGCAAGCCCCAGATCAGCAATCCGCCGAGCAACACGGCGGCGGTCGGCGAACCCGGTACGCCGAGCGAAATCATCGGAAGCAATGCCGATGTACCCGCGGCATGGGCAGCCGTCTCTGGCGCAACAACGCCTTCGATCTGACCCGTGCCGAACTTATGGCCGTGCCTGGAAATCCGCTTGGCGATGCCGTAGCTCATGAACGACGCAGGCGTCGCGCCGGCGGGACTTATGCCCATCCAGCAGCCGATCAGGCAAGAGCGCAGCGACAGCAGCCAATATTGCGGTAGCTCCTTCCAGGTCTGGAAAACAACCTTGGGATTGAGCTTGGCCGAAGTGCCGCGGAAACTCAGACCTTCTTCCATCGTGAGCAGAATTTCACCAATGCCGAACAGACCGATAACGGCAATCAGAAAGTCGAATCCGTTGAGCATCTGCTCAAAGCCAAATGTCAGCCGCAGCTGCCCGGTAACTTGATCAAGACCGACGGTGCCAAGCGCAAAGCCAAGCATCATCGACGCCACGGTTTTGAACGGCGGTTCCTTGCTGAGGCCGACGAAACTGCAGAAAGCCAGGAAATAGACCGAAAAAATTTCGGCGGGGCCGAAGCGCAGCGCGAAGTTGGCGACGAGCGGCGCGACCAGGGTGATCATGATCACGGCGAACAACGCGCCGACAAAGGAGGAGGTAAATGCTGCAGTGAGCGCTTCTCCCGCCCGACCCTGCTGCGCCATCGGATAGCCGTCGAATGTCGTCGCTACCGACCATGGTTCGCCGGGTATGTTGAAAAGAATCGACGTGATTGCGCCGCCGAAAAGGGCGCCCCAGTAAATGCACGAAAGCATGATGATTGCCGAGGTCGGCGACATGCTGAACGTCAACGGCAGCAGAATGGCCACCCCGTTGGCACCACCCAGACCTGGCAGGACGCCGACGATGACGCCGAGCACGATGCCTACAACCATCAGCATCAGATTGAATGGCTGCGCGACGATCGCAAAACCATGAAACAAATTGTCAATGTTTTCCAACATTCTTTTCGTCCCTTGCCGGCGCGCGATTGCCCCGCCGGCAACCCCCAAATTCAGTACCCCAGGAATTTCTCGAGCGGTCCCTTTGGGAGAGGCACGAGAAACCACCTCTCGAACATCAGGAATGTCAGGATCGGCAAGACAGCGCCAACCGCAATGGCACGGATCCAAGGATAGTGGCCCAGCCATGTCATAAAGGCGACGATCAGAAGCGCGGAGGCAACGTAGATTCCGAGGTAGGGGATGACCGCAACATAAATTGCCGTCGGAAAAACGACTGCGAGCACCTGCTTGAGCTGGCCCCAGCTGGCAAATAAATCGCCACCATCAGCGCTTGCGAATATTTTTGCAAGATTGACGGCGGAGGCGATGACCACAGCCAGGCTGACATAAAACGGAAAAAAGCCGGCCTTCGGCCCTTCTGCACCCCAACCGATGCCGACTCGCACGCTACCGTAAATTCCAATAAGCGCGAGCAGCGCCATGAATGCAGCTACCCCAATCTCGACACTCCGGTGGGACGGACCCGCCCCACCGGACTCTCTTGTTGTATCGCTCATCATAACCTCAAGCGGCTGCGTTCGAGATGCTTCGCAGGATCAGTTGCTGGCTAGGAACCCTGCTTCCTTCATCAAGCTTTCGTGCATCTTCTCTGCGTCGGCGACCCATTTGGCGTATTCATCGCCAGTCATGAAGGTCTGATTGTATGCCCCATCGTCCATCAGCTTCTTCCATTCTGGGGTCTCGCGCACTTTCTTGAACAGGTCGACGTAATAAGCGACCACGTCCTTGCTGACACCCGGCGGCATGAAATAGCCGCGCAACATCAGGTACTCGACGTCCAGGCCTTCCGATTTGCAGGTCGGAATGCTGTTCCAGTCCTGATCGCCGTATATCTTTTCCTTGTAGTCGAGCTTCTTGGAGTCGAACACGCAGAGTGGACGGAGCTTCCCTGCACGCCAGTGCGCGACGGCCTCGATGGGATTGTTTACCGTCGAGTCGACGTGAGCCCCGACGAGCTGCACTGCAACGGCGCCGCCACCAGTGTATGGAATGTAGGTCATCTTCTTGCCGGTCGCCTTTTCCAGCGCGACCGTAATGATCTGGTCCTCCTGCTTGGAGCCTGTGCCACCCATCTTGAACTGTTTATCGGGCGCCTCCTTGATGGCAGCGATGTAGTCCTTCGCCGTCTTGTAGGGCTTGTCGGCATTCACCCACAGAATGAACTCGTCGAGCGCCATCATTGCGACGGGAGTCAGATCCTTCCATTTGAACGGAATGCCGGTGGCAAGCGGCGTAGTGAACAGGTTCGAGAGGGTAATGATCAGCTTGTGTTCGTCGCCCTTGGAATTCTTGACGTCGAGAAAACCTTCGCCACCGGCTCCGCCGGGCTTGTTAATCACCACAACGGACTGTTTCGACAGATTATGCTTGGTGATGATGCCCTGCATCATGCGAGCCATCTGATCGGCGCCGCCGCCAGTTCCGGCAGGGACGATGATTTCGATGGGCTTCGTGGGTTCCCATGCCTGAGCCGGCATGGACACAACAGACAGGCCGCCAATGCAGATGGCGGCCAGGTTCATAGCCTTGGTATGCATTTTCCTCCTCCTGAGAGTCCTCAACCGGCCGATCTTTCGTCAGCTCGGCTTCTATTTTCGTTAGACCGTTCCTTGGTCAGTCGTAAGCAGATTAGGCCAAACTTACCCGGAATAGGTCAAACATAAACATTACATATTTGCTACACGCTATTGGGAGGGTGGGGAAGGGATTATTCGCCGCTTCTGACGCAGATCGGGAAGCCGGCCAAGTCTTTGACTGGGACGCCGTTTTCGTCGCCGGATAGGATCGTCGAGGCTTTCTTTCCAGGGAGTGAGGCTTGAAAAAATGGGCACAGGGGGAACCGTGTTTCCGCAACTCGCGGCCACTGCTCGAAGCAAAAAACGATTTTAGCCCCGGCTTGGCCAGGGCTAACTCGTGCGCATGTGGTTACGGGGGCTCGCAACCAGCGTTGTTTGAACCTTGACTATGCGGTCCTTTAGACAAAGCGGAACTCGAAAGAGGGGTGGAAGTATCTGTGAAAAGCTTGTCAGCCTGGCCCACGTGCATTGGCTTAGGTCATTAGCCAATTTGACGCTATTGAAAATCAGGCACTTGAAGTTGTCGATGGCCTCGCCAATGTCCGCTTTGGGAGCCGACATTTGCAGCGCAAAAAGTCATATCTGCTTTACCCTCGAAAGCGGACATGTGCGGTGCAACTAGGGATGTGCATAGCGAACTCCGATTAGCGACAGGGTGAAAGTCACCCACGCGGATATTGACAGCGGGCCAGTGCGAGTAAATTGCCCCAAGGGGAACCGACTGTTTTTGTTTTTATGTTTTTTATTTCGTCCGCTTTGGGTCAATAGCGGACATTCGCACCGCAAAAAGCTATGTCCGCTTCACCCCCGAAAGCGGACATGTGCGGTGCAGCTAGGGATGTCCGCTTTGGGCCAAAAGCGGACTCATGCAGCGCAGCAAAAAAGATCGCTAATCGATCACCTCGTCAGCGCGGGCGAGCAGCGTTAGCGGGACAGTTAGGCCGATAGCCTTGGCCGACTTCAAATTGATTACGAGGTCGTACTTCGTCGGCATTTGCACCGGCATTCTCGGCAGGCTTCTCGCCCTTGAGGATCCGGTCAACGTAACCTACAGCGCGTTTGTACTGTCTGTCCAATAATGTCGGTTGCGTAGCTCATCAGGCCGCCGTGAGCCACAAAAACCCGATAGGCGTAAACCACCGGCAGTCGAAACTGTGTTGCAAGTTTGATGATCAGGTCCTTGCGTTCAAGCGCCGCTGCGCTCACAGCGGTGATCATGCCGCTATTCGGGAATTGCGCGAATGCCGAAACAGCGCGTTCAATGTCAGCGGCCTCCTGAACATTGATTGGCGTCGTCTCTATGTTGAACGAGCCGCAACCCCCAGCAGCCTCAGCATTAGCGCTTTCTGTACGTGTAGCCGGTTCTCCGCCTCGTCGATCGCCACGCAACTAGGAGCGTCCAGGACCGCATCGGTCGCCTCGACATTGCGGCGCACCGGCAGGCAATGGCTGAAGATCGCCTTGTTGGTCATGGCCATCTTTCCCTCGTCGACGATGAAGCGCACGTAAGCCCTCGACAGGTTCCATTCCCTCTCCGGGTCCCCGTAGTACGGCAGCGCTCCCCAGCTGTTCGCGTAGACCACGTCCGCGCCCTCGTAGCCGTCGCGGATCTCGTGAGTCACAGAAAGGCGGCCGCCGCTCGCCGCGGCGTTCTCCTGCGCCGCCTTCATGAAGCGCTCGTCGAGGACGTACTCAGGACTTGGACAAAGCAGGCTGACGTTCATCCCGTACTTCGTGGCGATCATCACCACGGAGTTAGGGAGCGCGTCGCTATTGACGCAATGAGGAATTCCGCCCGGTGAAAAGCAACTCTTCATTTCGCGACAACACGCGCGGCGCGAATGATATAGCCTTGGATTCCCTTTTCTGTTCGCCTGCGCGACGTTTACAAGTCGTAAGATAGAGCAAACATTGACCACCCTTCGCTGCTCGCTTAAACGTCAGATGCCACATACACTTTTTGAGCAGCCAGCATGAGCGTCTTAGCTGAAAGCAGAGTCGCAACGTCTCAAGTTGACAAAACGGATTTGCTCAAGGCAGCTGCTATATTTTTGGTCGCAATCGATCATTTTGCGATCTATTTTGTAGAAACTGAGCCGCTTGACGATTGGCTGCAAGTTGTTGGCCGCCTGGCTGCGCCAGTCTTCTTCTTTCTCGTAGGTTTCGCGACGAGCCGTACTGTTCCAATAAGATGGCTGGTGCTTGGGTGTATCCTGACGGTCTTTGACGCGTGGGGTGACGACTGGGACTGGGGACCTGGCAGTATTCTCTTCAGTTTTGCCCTCTTTCGGTTCGTGCGCCCTTATTTCAGAAAAATACTTTGTGCAAGCTGGATTGGCACATTTGCTTTGATCGCGTGCTTGGTCATTGCTAGCGCAGTATATGAGGTCTCGCAGTATATAGAACCGCTTGCTCTGGATGGTGCATCTGGTTGGCTTTGGGCGTTACTCGGACTTTGCCAGCGCGAATACGTTGACGCGCAAGATTCGAACAAGGGGTATTTCGCGTCGCTTCGCTGGCTTCTATTGCCGGTGACGCTTTCCGTATTTTGGCTCCGAACTGCAGAACACTACAGTGAGTTCACCGCCATCCAAATGGGCGCGCTAGCCGTTACTTCTACGATCCTGGCGCTTGTCTTGGTGCGTTTCAAACGAGGCGCAAGCGGTTGGCAGCCAAGCAGCATGGCGGCGCTTGTGCTGCGCTTCCTTGGCCACAACACGCTCGAGATTTATGCAGCCCAGTTGATACTTTCGCCCATTATCTTGGAGATATGGCCGCAATTAGTGTTTTAGCTCGAGTTTGTTTGCTCGACCGCGCCTAGCCTTTGCAAAGCGCAATCCCCCGCGCTTCCTGAAATCCTCACACACTCACGAGACTATGACATTTCCCGCTAGCCGCTTGAGCTGCGGATGGAAGCCGACGAAATCGGTTGCTCTGAGAAAACATCAGACAATAGCTTGCAGCATGACATAACGTGACATTTGCAAGCTGCGCGATGAAGCAGGCCAAGACGCTC
>Ga0114129_10007986_pt1 | contig 15069 bp, 12 predicted proteins | sample RhiMetdeltSRZDD1_FD_80071 | JGI IMG/M metagenome (GOLD analysis project Ga0114129, IMG submission 80071) | Populus rhizosphere microbial communities from Tennessee, USA - Rhizosphere MetaG P. deltoides SRZDD1 (version 2) (version 2) | ecosystem: Host-associated > Plants > Roots > Rhizosphere >...
CTCGGCGACCGTGAACCGATCGACCAACCGGAAGTGCTGATAGACCATCCCGATCCCCGCAGCGAGGGCATCTCGAGGCGAGTGGAAGGACCGCGCCTCGCCCTCGACGACGATCTCGCCGGCGTCCGCGCGGTACAGCCCTGCGAGGATCGAGCAGAGCGTCGACTTCCCCGCCCCGTTCTCACCGAGGAGAGCGTGGACCTCGCCGTGGCGGAGATCCAGATCGACGGCGTCGTTGGCCGCGACGCCGAAGAAGGACTTCGAGATGCCGCGGAGGTCGGCCGCGAGGACCGCGGAGGGTCGGGCGCTCGCGTCGCCGCGAGCGCCCTCCGGCCCCTCCATCGGCGGGCCGATCAGCCCTGGACCGAGCCCTCGACCCCCTCGAGCAGCCACGTGCAGCACGCCGCGCGGTCCTCGATGGGGATCGTCTCACCCTCGGCCACCTGCACCTTGCCCTGGTTGTCGACCAGCGGCCCGGCGAGGACGTCGAAGGTGCCGTTCGCGATCTCCTCCCTGCGCTTCTCCACGAGGTCGATCACGCTCTGCGGCACGTCCGGCCCGAACGGCGCCAGCCCGACCACCCCGTCGGCGATCCCGCCGTAGTACACGCCGGGCTTCCAGCTGCCGTCGGCGATCGCCTTCGCCTGCTGGAGGTAGTACGGCCCCCAGTCGAAGGTGAACGAGCCGAGCCAGCTCTCCGGCGCCCGCGCGGACTGGTCCCACCCGTACCCCATGTGCCAGACGCCACGCCGCTCCGCGACGCTCGCGACGGCGGGCGAGTTCAGCTCGTGGACGAGGATGTCGGCGCCCGCGTCGACGAGCGACTCGGCCGCCTGCCGCTCCTTGGGCGGGTCGTACCAGCTGTTCGTCCAGACGGCGATCACCTTGGCGTCGGGGTTGACCTCGCGCACGCCGCGGGTGAACGCGTCGACGCCGCGGACGACCTCCTCGATCGGGAATCCGCCCGGGTAGCCGATGATGTTCGTCTTGGTCACCGACCCCGCGACCAGGCCGTCGAGGTACCGGCCGTCCTCGGTGGCCAGCGAGTAGGCGCCGTAGTTGTCACCGGTCTCCCAGCCGCCCCAGGAGATGAACTTCGTGTCCGGGTAGTCGGGCGCGACGGCCTTCACGTCGTCCTGGAAGAACGTCGTTCCGACGATCAGGTCGTAGCCCTGCGTGGCGAGGTCCTCGAACGTGCCCCGAGCCTGGTCGCCGGGCGCGATCCCCTCCAGCGTGGTCGTCTCCACGCCCGGAAGCTTCTCTTCGAGGTACTTGCGACCGGCGTCGTGCGACGTGTTCCACCCGCCGTCGTCGATCGCGCCGTCGTAGACGAACGCGACCTTGACGCCCGCGCCAGGCTGCTCGCCTCCCCCACCGGTCCCTCCGCCGCCGCCGTCGCCTCCGCCGCCGCAGGCGGCCGCGACGAGGGCCATGGCGACGACGATGGCGAACCTTCGCGTCCGCATACCCCCTCCTTCTTCCCCATCGGCCCCGTTGGCCCCGCGGGCGTCGCGGGCCGCACCGGCCCGACCCGCCCGGACCCGGAGACTCTCGTGCAGCTTCAACAACATGTCAAGGTAACGGCGATCCGGCGGGGACCAGCTCGTTCGTCAGCTCCACCAGCCACTTCCGGTACTCGAGCGAGACCTTGTCGACCCCCCGGATGTGCAACTCCGCCGACAGGTCATACGGCAGCTCCTCCGGCCGCTGCGACGACACGATCGGGAGGTCCTGGCCGATCACCAGCGCGTTGAACTCGAGCATCGTCCGGTCGCCCTCCTCGACGTCGTCGAGCTGGTAGTCGCGGCCCATGAACGTGAAGTTCCTGGTGACCTTGGGACTCACCGGGCAGACGCTGAAGAACAGGACGTAGCGGCCGCCCGGGAGATCCTGCTCGAGGAGCACCGTGTTCGGTATCGACAGGCGGTACGCGAGCTGCGTGTTGACGCTGACGTCCCCGCGGTCGATCCCTTCGTTCTTGCCGATGTCGGCCGGCTCCACGTAGTCGGCGTAGCCGAAACGCAGCTCCCCGCCCTCCCGACGCACGTCGTGATCGGGAACCTCCGGATGGTCCCGATCGCCGAGCACGCCGTCGTGGACCCAGGCGAAGTGCGAGAAGTCGACGTAGTTCTCGATCCGACGCGACGCGCTGGTGGGCCAGTCGTAGACCTCGACCTCGATCTTCCTGAACGCCGGGTCGTCCCACTCCGGGAACTCGGGCACGTCGAAGCGCGGCTCGCCCTCGAGGCAGACGTACACGAGCCCGTTACGCTCCACCGCCCGGTACGGCGTGAGCTTCGCCCGGCTCGGGATGTTCGATCCGAACCGCGCGGGGATCTGGGTGCAGACGCCGTCGGCGCCGTACGTCCAGCCGTGATACGCGCAGCGGAGCTGATCCTCCTCGATCCATCCGAGCGACAGCGCCGTTCCGCGGTGGACGCACAGATCGCGGAAGCACCGGACGTCGCCGCCGAGGCGCACCAGCACGAGCTGCTCGTCGAGGAGCGTCGCGCGGACGGGACGCTCGCCCACCGACGACGCGTACGCGACCGGGTGCCAGAAGTGCCGGAGGGCCCGGTAGAGCCTGGCCTCCCCCGCGGCGTCCAGGTCGTTCGTGACCGTGTATTCCGTGAGTTCGGTGCTCACCGCGAACCTCCAGGCCGGTCGACCCGCGTATCCTGCCCCACGGTTCAACAGATGGTCAACCGCGACCCACGCTCCGTTCGCAGGACGGTTGACAGGATGTTGAGCCCGTGGGTGGATACGCGGGTTCTGACCGAGGGGGTGCGCGGATGGGGATGCTCGACGGCGCGGTGTCGATCGTGACGGGCGGGGCGCGCGGGATCGGTCGCGCGTACGCGATGGCTCTCGCCCGCGAGGGGTCGTCGGTGGTCGTCGCCGACCTGAAGGAACCCGACGAGACCGTCCGAGCGCTCGAGGAGCTCGGTGCGGGAGCCCTGGGGGTCGAGACCGACGTGAGCGACCGGGCGTCGACGGAGGCGATGGCCGCGGCCGCGATCGAGCGGTTCGGCCGGATCGACGTCCTCGTGAACAACGCCGCCTTCTACCTGTCGGTGACGAAGTCGCCATTCGAGGACATCACGGTCGACGAGTGGGACCTGTGCTTCGCGGTGAACGTGCGAGGGCCGTGGCTCTGCGCGCGCGCCGTCGCCCCGACGATGCGCGCACAGGGCTCCGGACGGATCATCAACATCGCCTCGATGACGGTCGAGGACGGGACGCCCGAGTTCCTCCATTACGTCAGCTCGAAGTCGGCGGTGATCGGGATGACACGGGCGATGGCGCGCGAGCTCGGGCGCGATGGGATCGCGGTGAACACGGTGACCCCCGACTACATCCCGCACGACAAGGACTACGCCGCGCAGCAGTGGGAGGGCCTGAACGCCTGGATCGAGGGCGATCGCTGCTTCCCGCGCGAGCAGGTGCCCGAGGACATGGTCGGGACGATCCTGTACCTCGCCGGACCGTTGTCGGGCTTCGTCACCGGTCAGAACATCCGGGTGAACGGCGGGCGCCGCTTCTTCTGAGGGGACCGAAGGTGAACGAACGCGAAGAGGGTCATCTCCGGCAGGCGATCGAGGTCGCCCGGCGCTCGGTGGAACACGGGAACCTGCCGTTCGGCGCCGTCCTGGTGGACGGGGACGACCGCGTCGTCCTGGAGGCGGAGAACACGTCCGTCACCGAGCACGACCCCACCGGGCACGCCGAGACCAACCTGATGCGGGAAGCGGGCCGGCGCTTCGAGCCCGACTACCTGGCCGGCTGCACGATGTACACGAGCTGCGAGCCGTGCGCGATGTGCGCCGGCGCGGTCTACTGGGTGGGGGTCCGGCGCGTCGTGTTCGCGCTGGACATCCCCGGTCTGGACGCGATCGTCGGCGGCGACCCGCGCAACCCGACACCGCACCTGCGCGCCGACGTGGTACTGAACGGCGGCAAGTTCCCGATCGCGCTGGAGGGCCCGGGCCTCCTGGAGGAGGCCCGGGCCCTCCACGGTGGCGTATGGCACTGAGGTTTGACGTTCTGTTGAAACCGTCCCTACGATGCGCCGTCGACCCCACGGAGCTTCCGGGGAGGAGGTCGCGGTGCAGCCGGTCACGGAACCCGTCGAGTCGCTCGAGGTGACGCTGACGGTGAACGGCACGACCGTTACGAAGCGCGCGCCGGTGCGCAAGCTCCTCTCCGACTTCATCCGGGAGGATCTCGGTCTGACCGGGACGCACGTCGGCTGCGAGCACGGCGTCTGTGGCGCGTGCACGATCCTCCTCGACGGCGAGCCGGTCCGCTCGTGCATCATGTTCGCGGTCCAGGCGGACGGGCGCGAAGTCACGACCGTCGAGGGCATCACGCCGCCCCAGGGGTTGAGCCCCCTCCAGCAGGCCTTCAAGGACCACCACGGGTTGCAGTGCGGCTTCTGCACCCCGGGCTTCCTGATGACGATCACCGGCGTGAACCCCGACGACTACCCGGACGAGGAGAGCATCCGCCACATGCTGGCCGGCAACCTCTGCCGGTGCACCGGGTACCAGAACATCGTGAAGGCCGTCCAGGCCGCCTGGGGGCGACCAACGGCGTGACGGATCTCCGTCTCGCCGGCCGGCCCGCGTACTTCGGCGCCAAGGTCGCCCGGGTCGAGGACGACCGGCTCCTCACCGGCCGCGCCTCGTTCGTCGCCGACGTTCGGCTGCCGGACATGGTCGAGATGGCGATGGTGCGGAGCCTCTTCGCGCACGCGACGATCTCCGTCGACCTCGACGCGGTGCGCGCCGCCGACGGTGTGGTCGACGCGGTCTCCGCGTCGGACCTCACCGACGTCGGCGTCTACCCCGACTTCATCACGTACATGCAGCCGGTGAAGGCCACGGTGCTGGCCACGGACAAGGTCCGCTACGTCGGCGCCCCGATCGCCGCGGTGGTCGGCGAGGACCGCTACCGCGCGGAGGACGGCGTGGAGCTCGTCGAGGTCGAGTACGGCGAGCTGCCGGCGGTCACGACGGCAGACGCGGCCCTCGCCGACGGCGCGCCGAAGCTCTTCGACCATTGGCCGGACAACCGGATCGTGAACCTGCCGCTCGAGCTCGAGGACGTCGAGGAGGTCTTCCGGACCCATCGCGTGGTGAGCGGCCGGTACGCCACGCATCGCCACTCGGGGGTCCCGATGGAGACCCGCGGCTGCGCCGCCGAGTACCGCCACGGGCGGCTGACGCTCTGGACCGCGACCCAGAGCCCGCACATCGTCCGGACCACGCTCTCCTACGTCCTGCCGATCGCCGAGCGGGACATCCGGGTCGTCGCGCCGGACGTGGGCGGCGGCTTCGGGACGAAGACCCACATCTACCCCGAGGAGGTCCTGGTCTGCTGGCTGGCGATGCGGCTCGGGCGGCCGGTCCGGTGGATCGAGGACCGCACCGAACACCTGGTGGCCACGAACCACGCCCGGGAGCACACGCTGGAGCTCGAGGCCGCGATCGACGACGACGGCACGATCGCCGCCGTCCGGTGCCACCTGCTCCACGACGTCGGCTCGGCGGAGATCTTCATGCCGGGGATCTGCCCGACGTTCGTGGCCGGGAGCCACGTCGCCGGCGCCTACCGGATCCCGCTCGCCCAGAACTCGTACACGCAGTACGTCACGAACAAGACCCCATCGGGGGCGTACCGCGGCTTCGGGGCGCCGGAAGCCTATTTCGCCGTCGAACGGCTGGTCGAGAAGATCGCCAAGGAGGTCGCGGTCGACCCGATCGAGCTCCGGCGGAAGATGCTGCTCGACGACGGAGACCTGCCGTACACCACCGCGACCGGCGGGATCATCGACTCGGGGAGCTTCCGCGCCTCGTTCGAGCGCGCCGTGGAGCTCGGCCGGAAGGCCGAGGCGAAGCGCCGGAGCGAGCACGACGACGACGGCTCCCGGATCGGCTTCGGCGTCGCGACGTACCTGGAGGGTACGACCCCCACCTACTTCGGGACGACGGGCCACTGGACCTCGCACGACTCCGCCACGGTCCGGATCGAGCCGGACGGGAGCGCCGTGGTCTCGGTCGGCGTGACCACGACCGGCCAGGGAACGACCACGATGGTGGCCGTCCTCACCGCCGACGCGCTGGGGATCCCGATCGAGAGCGTCCGGGTGGAGATCGGCGACACCGACTCGTGTCCGTACGGGCTGGGCGGCTGGGGGAGCCGCAGCACGGTGGCGGGCGGCGGCGCGATCCTGAAGGCCGCCGGGCAGGTGCGCGACAAGGTCCTGCGGATCGCCGGCCACCTGCTGGAGACCGACCCGGCAGACCTCGAGATCGAGGGCGGCCGGGTCCACGTGGCCGGGAGCCCCGACCACTCGGTCTCGATCGGCGACGTGGGCACCGCCGCGTGGGTCCGGACCGTCGATCTGCCCCGGGACGAGGACCCGGGGCTCGAGGTGACGGCGACCTACGACCCCCCGCTGCTCGAGCACTTCGCCGACGAGCGCGGTCGGATGAACGGCGCGGCGGTCTGGGCCAACGCGACGCACGCCGCCGTGGTGAAGGTGGACCTGCAGACCGGCGTGGTGGACATCCTCGACTACGTGGTGGTCCACGACTGCGGGCCGGTGCTGAACCCTCCGATCCTCGAGGGGCAGGTGCACGGCGGCGTGGCCCAGGAGATCGGCGGCGTGCTGTACGAGCACTTCCCCTACACGGAGGAGGGACAGCCGCTCGCCACGACGTTCATGGACTACCTGATCCCCTCGGCCACGGAGGTCCCCGACATCGTCGTCGAGCACTTCGAGAGCCCCTCGCCGAACATGCCGCTCGGGTTGAAGGGCGCCGGCGAGGGCGGGTGCCTCGGCCCGCCCGCGGCGTTGTCGAACGCGATCTGCAACGCGCTCGAGGAGTTCGACGTCGACATCACCGAGCTGCCGCTCACGCCCGCGGTGATCCGGTCGAAGATCCGCGCAGGGCGCGGGGATGCCTGAGTCTCAGCCGACCGACTGCGATCTCCTGCTGACCGGTGGCGCCGTCGTCACGGTGGACGACGAGCGCAGGGTCCTGGAGCCGGGCGCTGTGGCGATCGCCGGCGACCGGATCGTGGCGGTCGGCACGCCGGAAGAGCTGGCCGGAGTCCGGGCGGCGAGGACCGTGGACTGCCGGGGCACGGCCGTGCTGCCGGGGCTGATCGACTGCCACAACCACCTGTTCCAGGGTCTGGCCCGGGGGTTGGGCGAGGGGATGTCGCTCTGGCCGTGGCTCTGCGACTTCATGTGGCCGTACTCGGCGGCGATCACGCCAGAGGAGGCAGTCGTGGCCGCTCGGCTCGGCGCGATCGAGGCCGCGCGGGCCGGCACGACGGCCATCGTCGACAACCATTACTCCCCCGCCGACCTGGACACGACGATCGCGGTGGCCGACGCGATCGAGGGAGTCGGCCTCCGCGGCGTCGTGGCCCGGGGGATGTTCGGCGAGATGACCGAGGTGGCGAGGACGCACGGGTTGGCCGAGTCGCTCTTCCGCTACCCGATGCAGGAGGACCTGGACATCTCCCGCGCCGCGCTGGAGGCGCGGCGCGGGCGCCGCGTGGGGATCTGGCCGGCGCCGATCAACATCATCTACAACGACCAAGAGCTGGTCCGACGCGGCGTCGAGATGGCCCACGAGTTCGGGACCGGCTGGCACGCCCACTGCTCCGAGGCGAAGGTCGACCCGGACATCTACCTCGAGACCTACGGGATCCGGCCGATCGACTGGCTCGACGGCGAGGGCCTGCTCGGACACGGCGCGACGATCGCGCACGGGATCTGGTTCGACGACGGCGAGGTGGACCGGATGGGCGCGTCGGCGAGCAGCGTCTCGTACAACCCGACGTCGAACCAGTACCTGGCCTCCGGGTACCTCCGTCTGCGCGACCTGCGCGACGCCGGGGTCACCGTCGGGCTCGGGACCGACGGACCGGGTTGCGGACACCGCCAGGACCTGTTCGAGCAGATGAAGCAGTCGGTGCTGTTGCAGCGCGTCGCGGCGAAGGAGCCCACCGCGTCCAACGGCGAGGAGGCGCTGGAACTGGCCACCCGCGAGGGCGCTCGCTACCTCGGCGTCGACGCGGGCGTGCTCGCCCCCGGCAAGCTCGCCGACGTGATCGTCGTCGACCTGCGACGACCGCACATCACGCCGCTGCATCGGGTCGTCGCGGCGCTCGTCTATTCGGCTCGCGGCTCCGACGTGGTGCTGACGATCGTCGACGGCGAGGTGATCTACGAGGACGGGCGGTGCACGAAGGTCGACGAGCAGGAGATCATGGCGGAGGCGCAGGCCCGGGCCGGCGAGCTCGTTGAGCGCGCGGGGCTCGGCGCGCTGCGAACGCCATGGCGCAGAGAGGCCGGATGAGCGACGAACCGCTCGCGCGCTGCGACCTGCTGCTCACCGGCGGCTCGGTCGTCACCGTCGACGACGATCGCCGGGTGCTCGATCCGGGAGCGGTCGCGATCACCGGCGATCGGATCTCTGCCGTCGGGACCGCCGACGAGCTCTCTTCGGTCGAGGCCACACGGACGATCGATTGCACGGGGAAGGCGGTGGTCCCCGGGTTCGTCGACTGCCACAACCATCTGTTCCAGTTCATCACCCGCGGGCTCGGTGAGGGCATGGAGCTCTGGCCGTGGCTCGCCGACTTCATGTGGCCGGTGAGCACCACGATCACCCGCGAGGAGGCGGTGGCGTCGGTGCGGCTCGGCGCGCTCGAGGCGGTGAAGTCGGGGACGACGGCGATCGTCGACAACCACTACGCGCCCACCGACCTGGCGTCGACGATCGCCGTCGCCGACGCGATCGAGGAGGTGGGTCTCCGCGGCGCGGTGGCCCGGGGCATGACCGGCGCCGCGACCGACGTCGCCAGGGAGCTGAACCTCGACAAGGGGATGTTCCCGTACACGCTCGACGAGGAGCTGGCGATCACCCGCGAGGCGATCGAGGCGCGGGCCGGCCGTCAGGTCGGCGTCTGGCCGGCACCGTTGAACATCATCTACGTCGAGCAGGACCTCGTGCGAGCCGCGGTCGCGCTCGCCCACGAGCTCGGCACCGGGTGGCACGCGCATTGCGCCGAGTTCCGCACCGACCCGGTCACCTACCCGAAGCACTACGGGAAGCGGGCGGTCGATTGGCTGGGCGACGAGGGGCTGCTCGGGGGCGGCGCCACGCTCGCGCACATGATCTTCCTCTCGGACGGCGAGGTCGCCCGGGTGGGCGAGACCGGGACGGGCGTCGCCTACTGCCCGGTGTCCCACGAGTACATCGGGCTCGGCGTGATGCGCCTGCGGGACCTCCGCGACTCGGGCACCGCGGTCGGGTTGGGCTACGACGGCGCGAGCGGCCACCGCCAGGACATGTTCGAACAGATGAAGCAGGCGATCCTCCTGCAGCGCGTCGAGACGCTCGAGCCGACCGTCTCGACCGCGGAGGAGGCCTTCGCGCTCGCCACGCGCGAGGGCGCTCGGTACCTGGGGGTCGACGCCGGCGTGCTCGCCTCCGGCAAGCTCGCCGACGTCGTCGTGGTGAACCTCGAACGGCCGCACACGACGCCGTGGCACCGCACGGTCGCCGCGCTCGTCTACTCGGCGCGAGGCGCCGACGTCGACATGACGATCGTCGGCGGCCGGATCGTCGTGGAGGACGGTCGGAGCACCACGGTCGACGAGGAGCAGGTGATGGCCGACGCGCAAGCGAAGGCTGATCAGCTCGTCGAGCGCTGCGGCCTCGGCGGCCTGCGCGTTCCCTGGCGCCGCTAGCTCGGCGGGTCCGTGCTCTGGAGCTCGTAGAGGTTGCCGTCGGGTCCCCGGAAGTGGGCCCACATGAACCCGTCGCCGTGCTGGACCGGGTTCACCTCGATCCCCGCGGCCTCGAGCTCGCGCGCGCCCGCCTCGACGTCGTCGACGACGAACCCGACGACCGGTGCGTCCGGGAACCACTCGTACTGCTCCAGGCTGGTGTGGAACACGTCGATCGGGTCTCCGTTCGGGAGAGCGAACATCGTCCGCCCCGGCTGCTCGATCCCCACCGGAAGGTGCATCACGTCGCGGAAGAGCCGGACCATCTCGTCGAACCGCTCCGTCCGCATCCCCAGCCAGCCGAGCCGTCGAACCTCCACGATCGCCCCTCGCGTTCCTAGCTCGCCGCCCGTTCGAGCGGCTCCTCCCGCTCACCCAGCGAAACCAGCAGCTTCCGGAGCAGCCGGGTGAGCTGGCGCCGGTCGGCGTCGGTCAGGCTCTCGAGGATCCGCTCCTCGTTCCGCACGTGCGCGGTGAGCACGCGGTCGATCAACGACCGCCCCTCCGCCGTGAGCTCGACCAGGACGCCGCGTCGATCCTCGGGATCCGCCAGGCGTCGCACCAGCCCCGCGGATTCGAGCCGGTCGAGGCGGTTCGTCATCGCCCCGGTCGACAGGAGCACGGTCGCGGAGAGGTCGGTCGGGTTCAGCCGGTACGGTTTCCCGGCCCGGCGGAGCGTGGCCAGCACGTCGAACTCGCCTCGGTGCAGACCGTCCTCCGCGAACACCCGGCCCATCTCCAGGTCGACGATCCGGGCCGCCCGGAGGATCCGGGCCAGCACCGCCATCGCCGATCGATCGAGATCGGGCCGCTCCACCGCCCACTGCTCGAAGATCCGATCCACGTGGTCGCGCACGACGCGAGTATATGTCTCGATGTCAAGAATCTTGACGTCGAACCTTCTGAGCCGCTACGCTCGGCGGACCGCGTCGGGAGGAGGTCCGGGTGGACGACGGCGAGTTCGACGGCATCATCATCGGCGGCGGCTACAACGGCCTCACGACGGCCGGCTACCTGGCCAAGGCCGGGCTGAAGATCCTCGTCCTGGAGCGCCGGATGAGCTACGGCGGCGCGACGATCACCGAGGAGGTCACGAGGCCGGGCTTCTACCACAACCTCCACGCCAACTTCATCTGGTCCTACGGCCCGCCCCACCAGGACATGGAGCTGCACCGCTACGGCTTCGAGATGATGTACGGCGAGGCCGAGCGGGCGTACCTGTTCTCCGACGGCGCGTCGTTGATCACCTACACCGACGACCCCCACCGCTCGTATCGGAACTTCAAGCAGCTCCTGCCGAAGTCCGACCTCGACACCCTCGAGGAGGTCTTCCACCGATACCTGACCAAGGTCGAGGAGGAGTTCTACGCGCCGCCCAAGCCGACCGAGGAGCGGGGAGCCGGCCTCGAGGACGAGGACCGCAAGCGCTACCAGGCGTTCTGCGACATGACCGGGCGCGAGGTGATCGACGAGCTGTACGAATCGGACCGCCTGAAGACGTGGATCTCGATGAACGCCTGCGTGCGCGGCATGCCCGACCACGCGCCGGGCACGGGCGATTTCTTCCTGCGCTACGCGGCCTCCCCGAAGCTCGGCATCGTCCGCGGCGGCACGCGGCAGCTCGCCCACGCCCTCGCCGCGTTCTTCCACCAGCACGGCGGCCAGATCCTGAACGGCTACCACGTGTCGGAGATCGTGATGGACGGCAACCGGGCCGTCGGGGTGAAGTGCGAGAACGGCGCGTCGTTCCGGGCCACGAAGTTCATCGCGTCGGGGATCGACCCGCCGACGACGTTCCTCGACCTCGTCGGGGAGGACAAGATCTCCTCGCAGATCGCCGATCGGTGCCGGAACTGGGAACTCGAGCAGCACACCGCGCTGTTCGGCTTCCACGCAGCCACGGACGTGGCGCCCGACTACACGCCGAAGTACCCGGCCGACGCGAACGGGGCCCTGGCGATCTTCATGGGCGTCGACTCGCTGGCCGACCTCGACTCGCATTGGCGGGAGATCGAAGCGGGCAACCTGCCGAACGCATCGGGCGGAGACGCCTGCTGCCACACCAAGATCGACCCGTCGTACGCGCCCGACGGCAAGCACACCCTCCTCTTCTGGCAGTTCGTCCCGGCCGCCGACAAGCTCGCGGGCGGCAAGACCTACGACGACGTGAAGTGGTCCTACTTCGAGCGCCTGGCCGATCGGTGGCGCGAGTTCGCGCCGAACCTCACCGACGACCACTTCCTGGGCAAGTACTGCTACACCCCCGCGGACATCGAGGAGCGGATCGTCAACATGAAGGGTGGGGGGTGCCGGCAGGGCGCGTACACCGGTCATCAATGGGGGTACACACGGCCGTTCCCCGAGGCCAACGCCTACGCGACGCCGATCGAGCAGCTCTACCTGTGCGGGTCCGGGTGTCACCCGGGCGGCTCGATCCACTTCGGTCCCGGATACAACGCCGCGAACCGCATCGCGGAGGACCTCGGGATCGAGAAGTGGTGGCCGAAGTACCGGGTGATCGGCAAGCCCCTGCTCTCGAGCCGGCCGGAGTAGGCCGCCGCGGTGGGGCGGGCGCTGCGTCAGGTCGGCTGCGGCGTCCAGTCCGCGACGCCGTCGCCGCCGGCTCGCTCGGTGAGGCGCACGGACCGGCTCCCATCGGTGGAGATCACGTACAGCTCGAGGTTCGCGTCGCGGGTGCTGTCGAACAGGATCCACCGTCCGTCCGGGGACCACGATGGAACGACGGAGTGATCGCGGCCGTCGGTGAGCGGGCGCTGCCGCGAACCGTCGGGCTCCATCAGGAAGATCTGGAACTTGCCGTGTCGCTGGCTCTGGAACGCGATCGTGCGGCCGTCCGGCGACCAGGACGGCTCGTCGTCCTCGCCCTCCGCGTCGGTCAGCCGCCGCACGTGCGAACCGTCGGCGTCCATGGTGTACACGTCGAAACGTCCCAGGCCGCCGCGGACGAACGCGAGCGACCGACCGTCCGGGGACCACGCGGGAGCGCCGTCGAGCTCCGGCGAACGCGTCAGCCGGCGGACGTCGGATCCGTCGACGTTCATCGAGTAGATCTCCGAGTCACCGCTCCTGGTGCTCTGGAAGGCGATGCGGTGCCCGTCCGGCGACCACGCCGGCGCGAAGTCGGCCTCCACGTTCGTCGTGAGCCGCACCACGTGCGCACCGTCCGCGTCCATCGCGTAGACGTCCGCGTTCCCGTTGCGCTCGGCGGCCCAGGCGATCCGTCGCCCGTCCGGCGACCACGACGGCGTGAAATCGGGGGACGAGTTGAACGTGAGCTGCCGGAGATGGGTCCCGTCGGCCTTCATCACCAGGATCTCGAGGTCGCCGTCGCCGTCGCTGACGAACGCGATCGAGCCCTCGGCGCCGGGAAGCCGCGGGAGCACCTCGGTCGGGAGCGGCAGCGCGGCCGAGGGCTCGATCGCGCTCGGACCGACCGGCCCCCCCGCCGATGGGGAGCACGCCGCGGCCGCGATCGCGAGGACGATCACGGCGACCGAGCGACGCGTCACCCCCCAATGATGCGACGCGGGTCACTCCTTCGCCGCAGGATCGAGTCCGAAGCTCACGCCGTGGTCGACTGCGTTGACGGAATGTTGAAGCCGTCGTACGGTCCGCTCGGTTCCCCCTCCTGGAGCGCCGGATGCTCGACCCTGTCTCGGACACGATGACCGACGTCCCCTCCGCAGCCGGCGATGGACCCGTCGCCGTGGAGCTCCGAGGGATCACCAAGCGCTTCGGGACGCTCCTGGCCAACGACGCCGTCGATCTCGACGTGCGCGCCGGCGAGATCCACGCACTCCTGGGCGAGAACGGCGCCGGCAAGACCACGCTGATGCACATCCTGTCCGGCTACCTCAACGCCGATCGAGGGGAGATCCTCGTGGGCGGCGAACCGGTCTCGATCCGCTCGCCGATGGACGCCTTCGCGCGGGGGATCGGCATGGTGCATCAGCATTCCGCGCTCGTCCCGAACCTCACGGTCGCCGAGAACGTGTTGCTCGGCGAGCGTGGGCTCCGCTTGCGCAGGCGCGACCTCGAGGCCGTGTCCGCGCGGATCGTCGAGCTCGGCGCGCGGAACGGCCTCGAGGTCGCGCCCGACGCGCTCGTGTGGCAGCTCTCGGTCGGCGAGCAGCAGCGCGCGGAGATCCTCCGCGCGCTCTCCCGCGACGCGCGGATCCTGATCCTCGACGAGCCGACCGCCAGCCTCACGCCGAACGAAGTCACGCCGCTCCTCGACAAGCTCCGCGGGATGGCCGACCAGGGCGCCGCGGTCGTGCTGATCACCCACCACCTCGACGAGGTGATGGGGTGCGCCGACCGCATCACGGTCCTTCGCAACGGTCGGCGGGTCGCGACGACGCGACCCGCGGACACGAGCACCCGGGAGCTCGCCCGACTGATGGTCGGGCGAGACGTCGGGCTCGTCGCCGTGCTGACCGGCGACGAGCCCGAACCGGACCACGCCGGCGCCGCCGAGCGCGCGCCGGTCCTGGCCGTCTCGGGGCTCACGGCGACCGGGCCCCGCGAGCTGCCGGCCGTCCGCGACGCCTCCCTGGAGGTCCGGGCCGGGGAGATCGTCGCCGTCGCCGGCGTGGAGGGCAACGGCCAGAGCGAGTTCGAGGAGGCGCTGTTCGGACTGCGGCCCCCGGGGTCGGGCACGGTCTTCCTCGACGGGACCGACGTGACCGGGCTCCGCCCGGAGCTCCTCGCCAGGCGCGGCCTGGGGTTCATCCCGTCGGACCGGTACCGGCGCGGGCTGGTCCGGGCGCTGTCGATCGCCGACAACCTGGTGATCGACCGGATCGACCGCGAGCCGTTCGGCGGCCGCTTCTCGCTGCATCCCCGGGCGATCCTGAACGCGGCCGGCGAGCTGATCCGGCGCTTCGACATCCGCCCCGCGGCCCCCCGGCAGCGCGCGGGGACGCTGTCGGGCGGGAACGCGCAGCGGGTGGTCCTGGCCCGAGCGCTCAGCGCCGAGCTGCGGGTGCTGATCGCCGCGCAACCGACCCGCGGCCTGGACGTCGGCGCGATCGGGTTCGTCTGGGACCAGCTCCGAGCGCAGCGCGACGCGGGTGTCGGCGTGCTCCTGATCTCCACGGACCTGGACGAGGTGTTCGCCCTGGCGGACCGGTGCTACGTGATGTACCGCGGCGGACTGGTGGGTCCGTGGCCCCGGGAGGCGTTCGACCGGGAGGAGTTCGGCCTGGCGATGGGCGGCGCGGCCGACGGATCGA
>Ga0114129_10007987_pt1 | contig 15068 bp, 14 predicted proteins | sample RhiMetdeltSRZDD1_FD_80071 | JGI IMG/M metagenome (GOLD analysis project Ga0114129, IMG submission 80071) | Populus rhizosphere microbial communities from Tennessee, USA - Rhizosphere MetaG P. deltoides SRZDD1 (version 2) (version 2) | ecosystem: Host-associated > Plants > Roots > Rhizosphere >...
CTCAGTCGTTAAGTTACATCCGCGCCGCGCACGAAGACGTTCGAGCCGGTCGAACGGTAAAGGTGAAGGGAGTTCCAACGGTAAAAAAATTGGCCGCGCTCGCCCGCAGCAAAGGCCTATTCAAGCGCCCGCGTGCCTGATCCTCAATTCACCCCTGCTTTTCTTCGACGCGTCGCCGAGTTGGAAGACGTTACGTCAGCAGCTGAACGGGACGTGCTTGATCGAGCGTTAGCGCGCATCGTCACAATTCCGTACCTGCCTGAGCGTTTCCCAACCTTTTACGATCCGAACCTACCCACCTACTTTGTCAGGTCTGATCCGTTTCTGATCGAGTTTGCGGTGGATGAAGAGACCGATACGGTTACTTTCATTAGCTTGTTTTACCGAAGTCAAATTCGTCGTAATTGACAGCCGTGACGAATGGATCAAAGTTCTAGGCTGGAATCGATCAGCGTTCCCATGGCGACTCTGGGACAGCAGGCGGTTGCTTCGTTGCGTCTTCTACAGCGTTCCAAAAGCCTGGATCGGGCCTTGGCAGAGAATGGAGTAAAGTCACGAAGTCGGTGCCGGTAAACCGTAGCGGCTTAACATTAGGTATTTCACAAATCAGCTCTCCGCCCCGCTCGATCACAAAGGTCTCACCGCGATAACAAACACGGTCGAGCAGCTCGGAAAAGCTGCGCGCCGCGTCCGTTGCCGAGATGACGCGGCTGCCCTTGGCCGAATATGCAGCCCGAACCGGTCGCTTCGACTTTGTCCCGGGCTTTCTCCGCCGGGGCTTCTTATTGTTATCCTTTATCATTAAATCTGATTGTCTGATTTTATCTGGCATTGTCAAGGTCATGCTTAGCGTGCATCGAGCCCTGGACCGTCGGAAAAGCCCGAAGCTGATTCCCGACCGAGAAAATCGAATTAGAAATTACCCCCGCTTTTGTCGACTAGCAATTGGTCACGAACAGAAGCACACGCGTGATCTATAGACCCGCGAAAAGCCCGAACTGGATATTCGGAAACGGGTATAATCCTCGCCGTGGTACCTCAACAACCATCGAGCGTTGTCTGGGACCTAGGTGGAGGTTCGCAAGCAGCAGCTTCAGAAATTGGCGGCCACTGACTTGACCTTGATGGCCATAATAGCTACTATGGCCAACTATGGAACGAGACCGAGCCAGCGTCGCGCAGGCCAAGAACACGCTTTCTAGTCTGATTAATAGAGTAGCCTATGGAAAGACGCGCATTGTACTGGAGTCTCGTGGCAGACCCAAGGCAGCGCTGATTAGCGCGGAGGACCTGGAGAAACTGGAGCAATTAGAACAGGGAGAGAAAACCCCGGAAGCTCGTTTGCGCTTCCTGGCCCAAGCACAAGCCCTCCGGCGAAAGATTCACCAACGCCGGGGAAAGACACTCGCCGACTCCGCTAGGCTCTTGGATCGTTTGCGCGAACAACGCGGCCGTGGACTCTAGAATCTGCGTCGATGCGAGCTTGGCGCTCAAACTCGTGCTGCCCGAACCCGACAGCGATCATGCGGCAGTTGAGTGGCAAAATTGGACGAAGTCTGGAGTGGAGGTCGCGGCACCGTATCTTTTCATCTATGAAACCAGCTCCGTCCTACGAAACCGTGTCTGTCGCAAAGAGCTTACACATAAAGAGGCAGATGATGCTCTGGGAATTCTGGTCGGGTTGGGTATTACTTACCTTCATCCACCGGCCATTCTACAATCCGCATGGGAGTTCGCCCGTCGTTTTAATCGGCCGACCGCTTATAACTGTTTTTATCTAGCTCTCGCGCATCAGCAAGGGTGTCCTCTCTGGACAGGCGACAAACGCCTGTACAATGCTGTGAAAGACAGTTTGGGATGGGTGCATCTCCTGGGTCGCTAATTTCAAGCGGTCGTCGGTAACGCATTCTTGTCGAAATTTTTCAGTCGAAGCGACTCGATGTCCCTGTTTCTGTTTCTCCCCCGACGAGCGTCTTGAACAGGTCTTGAAAAGCTAGCAGAATTCCTTCGGATGACTATCCGCCACAAAGTAAAAGAGACCATCCGTCGATATCAGTTACTTTCCCACAGTAACCGTGTCTTACTTGCCATCTCCGGCGGGCCGGATTCGGTGGCGCTGCTGTATTTGCTGCACGAGTTGCGCGAAGAATTCGGGGCGCAGTTGGAAGTCGCGCATTTGCAGCACGGCATTCGCGGTGAAGAAGCAAGAGAGGACGCTCGATTCGTGGCCGAACTGGCTGAATCGCTGAAGCTTCCGTTCCATTTGAAAGAGATTGATCTGCCGCGCATGAAATCGAATGCCGGAAGAGGCAATTTGGAAGCTTGGGCGCGCGAAGAGCGCTATCGGTTCTTCGCCGACGTCGTACGCGAACGCCAGCTTGATAAAGTTGCGACGGCTCATACCGAGGACGATCAGGCGGAGACCGTGCTGATGTGGCTGTTGCGTGGCACTGGCATGAAGGGGTTGGGGGGGATGTCGCCATTGCATCTTCGTCGCGCAGGCGATTCGACAAATTTGCTTACGGTGATTCGCCCGCTGATCGAGATTTCAAAGGGCGAGATCGTCCAATACCTGAAGGAGCGGAAGCTCAATTATAGACTGGACCGGAGCAATCTTGACTCATCATTATTACGAAATTGGATCCGCTTGGAGCTGCTGCCAAAGATTCAGCAACGAGTCGGTGCTGGTTTTTCGACGCGGTTAAGTCAACAGGCGGAACTGCTTCGGGACGAAGATACTCTCCTCGAAGAGCTCGCGCGAAAGAGCTATGAAGCCATGCGCGACTCGCAGGGCCTCAGTCGGGCCGCGCTGATGAGAGAGCCCAAAGCATTGCAAAGGAGGATTCTCCGCTACTGGATTGGCTGCGCACGCGGTCACCTGCGCGGGCTGGAATTCGTTCATATTGATGAATTTTTGCGTCTAATGAATGAGGGACCGCCACAAGGTCGGCTATCAATTCCCGGTGGGTGGGAGCTAGTACGCGAATATGACCGGATCAAACTGGCTAAGGCCTCTAGAAGTCTGAAACGGATTTGTTATAGCTACCACTTTACTATCGGCACACTTTTGAGGATTCCTGAAGCCGGGATGCAGCTTTCCAGTCAGCAGGTCGATACCCCCTTTAGTCCTAAGGCTACAGAACCCCTGGAGTCGATGTTCGATCTTGGAGAGCTGCCAGGGCCGCTGGTCGTGCGGAACTTCCGGCGAGGCGATCGGTTTAAGCCTTTGGGAATGAGTGGTCATCATAAAAAGCTAAAGGATCTCTTTATTGACATGAAGGTTCCGCTATCGGTCCGGGCTACTTTGCCGCTCTTGACGAGGGGGGATGAGATCCTGTGGGTTCCCGGTTACGCCCAGAGTGACATCGCTCGATTGACCGACAAAACTAAGTCCGTTCTTCATATAAAAGTAGTATCTATCGGCTCTTAAACATTATTACTCATATTGATAGAACGGATCACGTGTGTTAAACTTTTTACGATTCTAAATAGTTAGGGAGTAGCGGTTGAGTCAGTCATCGAAACATATCGCGCTTTGGTTGGTTTTAGCGTTGATTTTCCTGGTCATTTTCAGTGTGTTTAACAAGCAACACGGACGTGAACCGGAGATTGTCTTCAGCGAGTTCATGACCGCCGTCGATCGCGGCGACGTCCAGCGGGTTACCATTCAAGGCCACAATATCCAGGGAGAATACAAAAACGGCGAGCGCTTCCGCACTTTTGCTCCAAACGACCCGGAGTTGGTCAAGTCGTTGCGCGAGAAGAAGGTTAAGATCGCTGCCAAACCTGAAGAAGATTCGCCGTGGTACATGGTGCTCTTGCTCAACTGGTTTCCAATGCTTTTGCTGATCGGTGTGTGGATCTTTTTCATGCGCCAGATGCAAGTCGGCGGCGGCAAGGCGATGTCCTTCGGAAAAAGCCGGGCAAAATTGCTGACCGAGAACCAACACCGGGTTACGTTCAGCGATGTCGCCGGGGTAGATGAGGCAAAGGACGACCTCCAAGAAATCATCGCATTCCTGAAAGATCCGAAAAAGTTTACCAAGCTAGGCGGTCGCATTCCCAAAGGGTGCCTGCTCGTCGGCCCTCCGGGAACTGGAAAAACGCTGTTGGCTCGGGCGATTGCCGGCGAGGCGGGCGTTCCGTTCTTCAGTATCAGCGGTTCGGACTTCGTTGAAATGTTTGTTGGCGTGGGCGCATCTCGAGTACGCGATCTTTTCGTGCAAGGGAAAAAGAATGCGCCGTGCATTATTTTTATCGATGAAATCGATGCGGTCGGGCGCCACCGTGGCGCCGGCCTCGGCGGCGGTCACGATGAGCGCGAGCAAACCTTGAACCAGTTGCTGGTGGAAATGGACGGCTTTGAAGCGAACGAAGGCGTCATTCTTATCGCAGCGACTAACCGGCCTGATGTTTTGGACCCAGCGCTGCTGCGGCCCGGCCGGTTCGACCGGCGCGTGGTGGTGCCCCGCCCGGATATAAAAGGCCGCGAAGGTATTCTACAAGTGCATACCCGCAAAGTGCCAATTGGTCCGGATGTCGATATAGCCGTGCTCGCGCGGGCAACACCCGGCTTCGCCGGCGCCGATCTGGAAAACCTGGTCAACGAAGCGGCGTTGTTAGCGGCGCGCAACAACCAAGAGAAAGTCAACATGCATGACTTCGAGCTGGCCAAGGACAAAGTCATGATGGGCGCAGAACGGCGCAGCATGATCATCAGCGATGACGAAAAGCGCAATACCGCGTTTCATGAGGCGGGTCACGCGCTGGTGGCGAAGCTTTTGCCCGGAGCCGATCCGATCCACAAGGTGACGATCATTCCGCGCGGCATGGCGCTTGGCCTGACTCAGCAACTGCCGATGGACGAGAAACACACCTATCCAAGAGACTATCTCCTCAACAACTTGGTGATTCTCTTTGGCGGGCGTGTAGCCGAAGAGCTGGTACTCAACCACATGACTACGGGAGCGGGCAACGACATCGAGAAGGCGACCGATCTTGCCCGTCGCATGGTCTGCGAATGGGGCATGAGCGAAAAGCTCGGTCCGATGACGTTCGGTAAAAAAGAAGAAGAGATCTTTTTAGGGAGAGATTTTACCCAAAAGGTGGATTACTCCGAAAGCACCGCCATCGAGATCGATTCCGAGGTGAGACGAATCATTCAAGAGAGTTATCACAAAGCCAAGGATCTCTTGAAGGCGAATCTCCGGCTCCTCCATAAGGTTGCCGAATCACTGCTAGAGAAAGAGGTTCTGGACGGCTCCGAGATCGACGCCATCGTCAGAGAGTTCGGCGGGAACGGTGGAGACCCGCTTACCCCGTCGGCGGCCGCGGCTGTCGCTTAAGCCACGTCTTGTGCTGGAGCCATTGGCTCCCTTAACTCCACGTTCCAATCACGATCATTCTCCGGTACGAGCCCCGGGCCGTGCCCGGTTTGGGAGAAGCTCCCGCGCGATTCCTGGGACCACCACTCGGCGTAGAATCTCAGACTATTTATCGAAGGGTGCTCGATGCCTGATCAGAAACCGCGGGATTTGAGCGCAACGTTAAGTCGGTTCACGCCGCTATCACCGCTGGCGACGGCGGAGCGAGGAACGTTGCTTACCCGTCATGGTAAGCTCGATTTTGCACGCCGCACGTTAATCATGGGCATTGTCAACGTGACGCCGGATTCCTTTTTCGACGGCGGGCGACGGCTCGACCCGGCAAAGGCCATTGCCGATGGCGCGGCGATGGCGGCGAGCGGCGCGGACATTATTGATATCGGCGGCGAGTCCACCCGGCCCGGCGCTCGACCGGTTTCGGAAGAGGAAGAGTTGGCCAGAGTGCTGCCGGTAGTGCATGGGTTGCGTCGGGAAGTCAAGGTGCCGATTTCAATTGACACCTACAAATCTAACGTCGCTCACGCGGCGTTGGACGCCGGCGCGGACATCGTCAACGATATCAGCGGGCTGCGCTTCGACGCAAAAATGCTTTCATTGGTTGCCGCAGAAAAAATCCCTGTCGTTTTAATGCATATGCAGGGCACACCAGGGACCATGCAGCAGGAACCGCATTACAGCGACGTGGTGCGAGAGGTGAGGGATTTTTTAGCGACGCAGCTTTATGAGGCGATGGATGCCGGCGTTGCGCCGGAGGCGATCATCATCGATCCGGGAATCGGCTTTGGCAAGACCATCGAGCACAACCTGCAGCTGCTGCGCGGCCTCCCAGTATTGGCGGCTCTGGGTCGGCCGTTGCTCGTCGGCGTCTCGCGTAAGGCTTTCATCGGGAAAATCTTGAATCTGGCGGCCGAGGAGCGACTGGAAGGGAGCCTCGCCGCGGCGGTTGCGGCGGTGTTAGCCGGCGCAAATATCTTGCGCGTACACGACGTTCCCGAGACCTATAAGGCAGTGCGGGTGGCGGATGCGGTTCGGTTTGGGTTTCCCCAACCATGAGGTGTGGCGATGTTGGAGTTGATCCGGCAGATTCGTTGGCAGGATGTCGTCGACATCGGCATCATCACCTTCCTGATCTACCGCTCGCTGCAGATCGTCCGCGGCAGCCGGGCGATGCAGATGATCATTGGTCTTGCGGTGATTCTGGTCGCCTATGTCTCCTCGCGCGCGTTGGGATTATTCACGCTCAACTGGATTCTCGACAACTTCTTGGGATCGATCATTTTAGTGATCATCGTGATTTTTCAAAGTGATATTCGCCGCGCGCTGACCCAAGTCGGCAGCGCCCCGCTCTTCGGGAGCGCCGAGCGAATGGTGCAGCGGCACGAGGATATCATTGCAGAAGTCGTCCAAGCGACGCAGGCTCTCGCGACAAGACATGTGGGCGGGCTGATCGTGATCGAGCGCGAAGTGGGGTTAAACGAATACATGGAAATCGGCACACGGCTCGATGCTCGGGTAAGCCGCGAACTGTTGGAAAGCGTGTTCTTGCCGCATTCGCCGATCCATGACGGCGCGCTGGTGATTCAAAAAGGTCGGGTCACGGCCGTGCGCTGTCTCTTGCCGCTAAGCACGAACCCGAATTTGCGCAAAACCTGGGGCACCCGTCATCGGGCCGCGCTCGGTGTGACGGAAGAGACCGACGCGGTCGCGATCGTTATCTCGGAACAGGAGGGCACGGTGGCCCTTGTGGTTGGCGGGAACGTGACGGAGAATATCGATACTGAACGGTTACGTTCCGCATTGCAAGATCTGGCTAAAACATGAAGGAGTTTTGGCAAAGGATCGCCGCGGTAGTCGGCAGCAATGTCAAGGCACTGGTCCCGATCATCGCAAGATCTGATCAAAGTATGAAGGAGTTTTGGGAAAAGATCGTCGCGGTAGCCGGCAGCAATGTCGGTCTCAAGGCGCTGGCGCTGATCATCGCCGTCGGGCTTTGGCTCGCGGGCCATCGCGATACCGAGCGCGCGATAGAAGTGGCGGTAGAGTTTCGAAATATACCTGCGGATTTAATGGTCATGGATAACCGAGTGGACTACGTCGTATTGCGCCTGATGGGTCCGCGCACATTGGTTTCCACGCTGGATGCCGAGGAAATGAAATTGTCTCTGGATCTGAACGGAGCGAAACCCGGTTCATTGAGCTATCCGCTGGCCGCGAACTATTTCAATATCCCACGGGGCGTTTCGGTCGCTAGAATCACTCCGCCCGTGGTTCACCTTCGACTGGAGCCGGTGGTCAGGCGCACGTTGCCGGTGAGCGTACGAATGTCCGGTAAGCCCGCTTCGGGATACCGCATCGCCCAGACCATCGTGCAGCCTGAGAGCGTTGCGGTCGAGGGACCCGCCGAAGACGTGCGCCGTTTGGATGCTATCGAGACTGTGCCGGTCGACATCGAGGAAAGCCGCGGCGGCAGCAGGCGACGCGTGAGGTTATCGACGGACGGCAAACCTTTAACAATCATCCCCGAGCAGGTGGAGGTATCGATAGCCATCGAGGAGGAGCAGATAAGCCGAGATTTCGACCGGATCGACGTCAGTGCGAAGAGCTTTAAAGGAAATTACACCATCGCGCCGCCGACGGCGTTCTTGCGGCTTTCCGGACCGAAAAGTGCTGTGGAGAAACTAAAATTGACTTCGGATCAAGTCTATGTGGACTTAAAGGGAATGTCCCTCGGTGATCATAGCGTGTCGTTGACGTTTGATTTGCCGGCGACAATTAAAGTGCTCGAGCAAAGGCCGCAGCGTTTCAGAGTTCACATAACCAAGTCGGCGGAGTGAGTTTTTCTCGCAAAGGAGCTTTCGCGATGACCGAGCCACAAGTCAAACCTCAAAAAACCCAACGCCACCTTTTCGGCACCGATGGTGTGCGCGGCGTTGCCAATCAAGAGCCGATGACATCGGAAATAGCACTAAAACTCGGGCGCGCTATCGCCAAAGTGTTGTACGAATCCACGGCGAGCGACCAGTCGGGCCGCAGGCCGCCACCTTCGTTTTCGCGCAAAAACGGCGAAGATGATAAACATCGCTACAAGATCTTGATCGGCAAAGATACCCGTCTTTCCGGCTACATGCTCGAAACCGCGTTGGCCTCGGGCATCGTGTCAATGGGCGCCGACGTACTCTTGGTCGGGCCATTGCCGACGCCAGGCGTGGCCTTCTTGACGCGCAGCATGCGCGCGGACGCGGGCGTGGTGATCTCCGCCTCGCATAATCCTTATCAGGATAATGGGATCAAATTCTTCTCCTGGGACGGCTTCAAACTGCCCGACGCAGTCGAAGCGCGCATGGAAGAGATGATTTTCGGGGGCGAGACCGAGGAGTCCAGACCGACCGCTTCGGAGATTGGCAAAGCCTTTCGCATTACCGACGCGGTGGGCAGATACAACGTGTTTCTCAAGAACAGCTTTCCGCGCCACCTGACTTTAGAGGGTTTGAAGGTGGTTGTCGATTGCGGCCATGGCGCAGCCTATAGGGTGGTGCCGGAGGTGCTCTCCGAATTGGGCGCTGAAGTTCTTCCGATCGGCGTGCAGCCGGACGGTGAAAACATCAACCGCCGCTGCGGCGCACTCCATCCGGACGCCGCTCGAGCAGTCCTGCTCCATGAGAGCGCCGATTTTGCCGTGTCCTTGGACGGCGATGCCGATCGGGCGATTTTCATCGATGAAATGGGCGAGGTTCTCGACGGCGATCAAGTTATGGCAATTTGCGCGTTGGACATGCAGCAAAGAGGAGTGCTCAAGGGCGCCGGCGTGGTTGCCACGGTGATGAGTAACCTGGGACTGGATTTGGCGATGCAAAAGGCGGGATTGGAAGTCATTCGAACCCAAGTTGGCGATCGCTACGTGGTCGAGAAGATGGTCCAGGGTGATTACAATCTCGGCGGCGAACAATCGGGGCATATTCTATTTTTAGACCATAACACCACGGGCGATGGAGCGATTACCTGTTTGCAAATACTCGCGTTGATGGTCGAAAAGCGCAAACGGCTGAGCGAACTCAAAGCGGTTATGACACGGCTACCGCAAGTGCTGCTCAACGTCAACGTCAAAGAGCGAAGAGAACTTTCCAGCATGCCAAAGGTGACGCAAAAAATCGCCGCCGTCGAGCACCAATTGGCTGGACGCGGACGCGTGCTGGTGCGCTACTCTGGAACCGAATTCTTGGCGCGAGTGATGTTGGAAGGCGAGGATGAAAAGACGATTCGCGCGATGGCGCAAGACATCGCCAACGAGATCCGCGCGGCGGTCGGTACGTAGCGATGATTCGTTTAGGGGTCAATGTCGATCATGTGGCGACGGTGCGCCAGGCGCGCCGTGCCGAGGTTCCGGATCCCGTTGAGGCGGCACTGGTCGCGGAAAACGCCGGCGCCGACGGCATTACCGTTCACTTGCGCGAAGACCGCAGGCATATTCAAGAGCGTGATGTTGAGCTGCTGCGCGAGCGGGCCACGACCAAGCTCAATTTGGAAATGGCGATCACGCCGGCTATGGTGACGTTCGCCGAAAAGCTACTGCCGAACGATGCCTGCTTCGTTCCGGAAAAACGCGAAGAATTGACTACCGAGGGCGGCCTCGACGTCGTTGCGCATGGGACGAAAGTCAAAGAAGCGGTCATCCGACTTCAGGACCGGGGCATTCACGTTAGCCTTTTCATCGATCCCGAAGGCGCGCAAATCGAAGCGGCGCGCGAGGTCGGCGCCTATGCTATCGAAATCCACACCGGTAGTTATTGCAATGTCACCGGCCTAGAGCGGGAAAAGGAACGGCGAGCGATCACGAAAGCCGCTGCTTTTGCGCGAAACCTGGGTCTCGAAGTTCATGCCGGACACGGCTTGGACTACGATAATGTGACGCCGATCGCGCAAATTCCCGAGATCGTCGAACTCAATATCGGCCATAGTATTATTGCTCGCGCCATCATCGCCGGCATCGAGCAGGCCGTGCGAGAGATGAAAGAGCTTCTCATTCGTGCTCGTGGATCGTGAGCGTCGTTTTGGCGCCACTACCGATCGTTTTCTGAACGAACACGACCCACGAACACGTTTCACGGTTCCTATGATCGTTGTTACTGCCGCAGAGATGCGCGAGATGGATCGGCTCACGATTCAAAAGTACGGTGTGCCGAGCCTCACCTTGATGGAGCGCGCCGGTGAAGGCATCGCTCAAACAGTCATAGAGCGCTACGGAAGCAATGCGAAAAAGGGCGTATTGGTCGTTGCCGGAAAAGGCAATAACGGCGGCGATGGCCTCGTTGCTGCGCGTCTGCTCAAAAAAAAGCGGTTTCCTTGCGAAGTGGCGCTGCTAGCGCAGAGAAATGAACTTTCTCCTGATGCCAGCGACAATCTGCGCGCCTACCAAAAAATTAAAGGAAAACTAGGGGAAATTGACGCTAATCGGTTGAGTTTATTGAGCCAGTGGATTGGCAAGAATGGCTTGATCGTCGACGCGATCTTGGGTACGGGGATGAAAAACGACGTGCGCGGTTTGTTTGCCGAAGCGATTAAGATGATTAATGCCTCGGTTCAGCCGGTCGTCGCCGTCGATATTCCGTCGGGACTCGATACGGATCGGGGAACGCCGCTCGGTGTGGCCATACAGGCGGAGCTGACAGTGGCGCTCGGCTACCCGAAACTCGGCGAGGTGATTTATCCTGGTGTGAACTACGTTGGCGATCTCGTCGTCGCTGACATCGGTATCGCCGCCGAAGCTGTGGTGGAAGTTGCGCCGAAGATCGAGCTCTTGGATCGCGAGACCGTTCGCCGCCTCGTGCCCCGGCGCGCGCCGGATACACATAAGGGCACATACGGCCATGTGCTGGTCGTGGCGGGCTCGCGCGGCAAGACCGGTGCGGCGATTTTGGCCTGTCGCGCCGCCATGCGGACAGGCGCGGGATTGGTTACTCTGGCTGCGCCCCGTTCACTCAATAATATTTTTGCCGGCTCGCTGGTTGAAGTAATGACGGAACCTTTACGCGACAATGCCGCAGAAGAAATCGAACCTTTGAGCGACGACGACTGGCACCGCTTGCTGGGGCGGAAAAACGCTATCCTTTTCGGACCGGGTATCGGCGTGAACAACGGAACTCAAAATGCTTTGCGCTGGCTGTTGAGAAATCTAGAGATGCCATGGGTCATCGATGCCGATGGGCTCAACACCCTCGCCCTCGATGTGCACCGCCTGCGCCACGCCAAGATGCCTCCCGTGCTTACACCTCATCCCGGTGAGATGGCTCGGCTGACGGGTAAGAGTAGCGCGACCGTCAACGCTGACCGGGTTGGGAATGCTCGATCTTTTGCTTTGGAAAACCATTGTCACGTGGTGCTCAAGGGCGCCCGCACCGTGATCGCAACGGCCGAAGGAAAGGTCTTCATCAACCCAACCGGCAACCCCGGCATGGCCAGCGGCGGCATGGGCGATGCATTAGCGGGAATTTTGGCTGCGCTCTTGGGCCAGGGAGTTTCTCCCGAGGATGCCATGAAGCTCGGCGTTTATCTTCATGGTTTCGTCGGTGACAGGGCGGCCGCTGAAAAAGGCCAGATCGGGCTCATTGCATCGGATATTATCGAGGGGCTGCCGGCCGGGATAAGCGCCCTCGCGGCGGCGAACCCTTAGTCTCGAATTCTCCATAAAAATATAATACTTCTCTGGTGAGGCCCCACTTGATGGGTTCGTGGACCGTTGTTTCCAAATCTACCCGCCAGACCATGGGGTGGGGGCGAAAATTGGCGAGGGTGGTGCAGGGTGGGGAAATTATAGGCCTGGTCGGTGAGTTAGGAACCGGCAAGACTTGTTTCGTGCGCGGCTTTGCGGCAGGGATGGAAGTGAGCAAGGACGCTTGGATTCGTAGCCCCACGTTCACTTTGATCAACGAGTACCACGGTCGCCTGCCGATCTATCACATCGATCTGTATCGGATCGGTGAACGCCACGAGTTGGAAGGGCTCAATCTGCGCGAGTACTTGTACTCGGACGGAGTCAGCTTGATCGAATGGTTCGAGAAGCTTCCGTTGGCGGAGGCTGATGAATTTCTCGAAATAAGAATTGCCCATGGCGGCGCATCGAAGCGACAGCTCACTTTTGTCGGGCATGGCGAGCGCTATGAAAAAATTATCGAAGTGTTCAAAGGTTCCAGGGTTCAAGAGTTCAAGGGTTCAAGAAATTCTCGATACTGACTTTGCAACTTTGAACATTGAACTTTTGAACCCTTGAACGACGATTGTCATGGCTTTGTTAGTGCAAAAATACGGCGGAACGTCCGTCGGATCAGTCGATCGCATCAAGCGAGTCGCTGCAAAAGTCGCCGCGGCGAAGCGCGCCGGGAATGATTTGGTCGTGGTGGTCTCAGCGATGGCGGGCGAGACCAATCGTTTGCTCGCGTTGGCGCATGAATTTTCGGAGATGCCGGACGACCGGGAAAAGGATGTGCTGCTCGCGTCCGGTGAGCAGGTTTCCGTGGCTCTGTTAAGTCTCGCTCTTAAAGAGTTGGGACAGCCGGCGAGATCTTACCTGGGACATCAGGTCAGGATCGAGACTGACAGCGCTTACGGCAGGGCGCATATCTTGAGCATCGATTCGACCAAGATCGTGCGCGCGTTGGAAGCGGGCGAGGTTGTGGTCGTCGCCGGGTTTCAAGGTGTGGACGAAGACGATAACATTACCACGCTCGGACGCGGCGGCTCGGATACCAGCGCGGTGGCCTTGGCGGCGTTTCTCAACGCCACAGCGTGCGAGATCTATACGGATGTCGAAGGCGTTTTCACGACTGACCCGGGGATTTGTCCGGACGCGAGAAAGCTTCAGCGTATTTCTTACGAGGAGATGATCGAACTGGCGAGCACGGGGGCCAGAGTCTTGGAAATACGTTCGGTTGAATTTGCCAAGAAATTTTCCGTGCCGGTGCATGTCCGTTCGACCTTTTCCGATGTCGAAGGGACGTGGTTGGTCGACGAGGAGGAGAGTATGACCGATGTATTAGTATCCGGCGTGACCTGCGATAGGAACGAGGCCAAGATTACGCTGGTGCGCGTTCCCGATCGGCCGGGCTTGGCGGCGCAAATTTTCAGCCCGATAGCGGACTCCCACATCGTCGTCGACATGATTATCCAGAATGCCAGCGAAGATGGCACCACGGATTTGACTTTCACCGTACCCAAAGCGGATCATAAAAAGGCGCGGGCGATCGTCGAAAGCGCTTTGCCGGCGCTGCATGCCAAGGGTATCAGGGTCGACACCGACATCGCCAAAGTTTCCGTTGTCGGCGTCGGTATGCGCACCCACGCAGGTGTTGCGGCGCAAATGTTTCAGGTGCTGGGAAAAGAGGGCATCAATATCGAAATGATTTCCACTTCGGAAATCAAGATTTCCGTCGTGATCGACGCGAAATATGCGGAGCTCGCGGTGCGCGTGTTGCATGAGGCGTTTATCGGGAAGCAGGGAAAGGTATGAAGGACGTTTTACTTTACGATACGAGTTTGAGGGACGGTTGCCAGGCGGAAGATGTTTCGTTCACCCTCGAAGATAAACTGCGCATCGCGGAGAAGCTCGAGGAGTTGGGCATTGACTACATCGAAGGCGGTTATCCGGGCTCCAACCCGCGCGACGCCGACTTCTTCAAACGGGTGAAGAAGCTCAAGTTGAAGAATACCAAGATCGCATCCTTCGGCACGACCAGAAAATTCGGCGCCAAACCGTCGCAGGACATCAATCTCAAAGTCCTCCTGGCCGCGGACACGTCGGTAGTGACCTTGGTGGGCAAAGCCTGGGATTTGCATGTGCGCGATGACTTGCGCATCAGCCAAAAAGCCAACCTGGACATCATCGCCGATTCGATCGCCTTCATGAAGAAACGCGTCGATGAAGTGATTTTTGACGCCGAGCATTTCTTCGACGGATTTCGCGTCAATCCGGACTATGCGTTGGAATGTCTCAAGGCGGCGCAGGAAGGCGGGGCGGATTGGATTGTCCTTTGCGAGACCAATGGGGGCCGTTTGCCAAGCGATATTCACGCCGCCCTAACTCACGTGAACCGAGTGATCAAAACGCCGGTCGGCATTCACTGTCACAACGACGGTGAACTGGCGGTGGCCAATACCCTCGCCGGCGTCGAGAGCGGGGCGACTCAGGTTCAAGGCACAATCAATGGTTTCGGCGAGCGTTGCGGCAACGTGAACTTGATTTCCGTGATCGCCAACCTGCAGCTCAAGATGGACAAGAAGTGCGTCACGCCGGCGCAGTTGAAGAAGCTGCGCGATGTTTCGCAATTCTTCTATGAGCTGGCAAATATTCAGCCGAACAAACGCCAAGCCTATGTCGGCGATAGCGCGTTTGCGCATAAAGGCGGGCTGCATGTTTCGGGCGTGCTCAAGAACCGTGAAACCTACGAGCATATCGATCCGGAACTGGTGGGCAACCGCCAACGCGTGCTGGTTTCCGATCTCTCGGGCCGGAGCAATATCGTTTACAAGGGCAAAGAGTACGGCATCGACATGAAAGACAATGATGCCGTCAAAGAGATCCTGCGCCGCACCAAAGAGCTCGAGGGGCAAGGCTACGAATTCCAAGCTGCGGAAGCGTCGTTCGAATTGTTGATCCAACAGGCGCTCGGGCGAAAAAAGAAAAATTTCAACCTC
>Ga0114129_10007988_pt1 | contig 15067 bp, 11 predicted proteins | sample RhiMetdeltSRZDD1_FD_80071 | JGI IMG/M metagenome (GOLD analysis project Ga0114129, IMG submission 80071) | Populus rhizosphere microbial communities from Tennessee, USA - Rhizosphere MetaG P. deltoides SRZDD1 (version 2) (version 2) | ecosystem: Host-associated > Plants > Roots > Rhizosphere >...
ATCTTTGCTGTGTGTTCGTTAATGAGTATGGAGGCATTTGTGAATAACACGACCAAAACAATACTGGGGGCGTTTGTAGGGCTGATCCTGCTTGCCGGAGCTTTTTCCGGCGGATTTATTGTTGGACATCTTATGCCAGCAACCGGTCAGTTACCTGCCCTGGGTGACGTTATCCCCGGCGTGCCGGGCGCACAACCTGAACAGCAGGCTGCCACCCCCGATGAACTGGAGACTCTCTTTGTGCCGTTCTGGGAAGCCTGGAACGTGGTCCATGACCAGTTCGTGGAGCAGCCTGTGGACGATCAACTTCTGATGCAGGGGGCGATCCGCGGCATGATGGATGCGCTTGGCGATCAGCAGACGTTTTACATGGAGCCGCAGGTCTATGAGAATGAAACCTCCTCCCTGCAGGGCCAGTACGAAGGCATCGGCGCCTATGTGGATACCGAAGCAGATTACCTCACCATCGTGAGTCCGATCGAGGGCTCTCCTGCGGAAAAAGCGGGCCTGCTGCCCGGTGACAAGGTCATCGCGATCGATGGTGAAGATATGACGGGCGTCGCCCCGGAGGAAGCGCGTTTGAAGGTGCTGGGACCGGAAGGCACCACCGTGACCTTAAAGGTTGCTCGTGAAGGAGAGGCAGCACCGTTGGAGTTCACCATCACACGCGCCCAGATCGAGATCCGCAGCGCCGAAGGAAAGATGCTCGAGGACAATCTTGGGTATATAGACATCAATACTTTTGGTGAGCACACCACCCAGGAGCTGCGCTCGGCGCTGGACGATCTGCTCAAGCAGAACCCGCGCGGCATCATTATTGATCTGCGCAACAACCCCGGCGGCTACCTCAGCACGTCAGTGGAGGTCGCTTCAGAATTTATCGATCAGGGCGTTATCCTGTACGAGCAGTATGGTGACGGTCGGCGCGACGAGCATAAAGCCCTGAGTAATGGTCAGGCCACCGACATCCCACTGGTAGTACTCATCAACGAAGGTTCCGCTTCTGCCTCAGAAATCCTTGCTGGCGCCCTGCAGGATTACGATCGCGCCACGCTTGTCGGTGTCAAATCGTTTGGGAAAGGCTCCGTTCAGAACTGGGTGCCTCTTTCCAATAATCAGGGAGCTGCGCGTGTGACGATCGCCCGCTGGCTGACACCCGACGAACGATTGATCGATCACATTGGTCTGACGCCGGACGTGATCGTCGAGATGACGCCCGAGGATTTCGAGTCGCAGCGCGATCCGCAGCTGGATGCGGCTGTTCAAACATTGCTGGCGATGCTCGAAGGAAATCCCATCCCCACTTCACAGCCCACGTCTCTTCCAGCACTCACAGCTACACCTGTCCAATAGTACTTTTTGCCTGATTCAAAAGGAGTAAACCATGTTTTTCTTTGATCCCATGTATCTCATTTTCATGATCCCTGCCCTTGCGCTGATGGGATTCGCCTCCTGGTATGTGCGGCATGCCTATAATAAGTGGAGCCAGGTACGCGCCTCCAGTGGGTTGACCGGTCATCAGGCAGCCCAGCGCCTTATCTCCACAGGCAATCTCTATGGCGTACAGGTGCAGGGGACGGCCGGCCAGCTCTCGGATCACTACGACCCGCTCATCAAAACACTTTTCCTTTCACAGGGTGTGGCGAGCAGCCCATCGGTCGCAGCCGTGGCGATCTCCGCCCATGAGCTCGGTCATGCGCTGCAGGATGCCGAAGAGTATTTCCCCATGAAGATCCGCTCGATGCTTGTGCCCGCTGTCAATATCGGCTCGAACCTGGGATGGATCCTGATCATGATCGGGCTTGTCCTGCGCATGACAAATTTGGCGTGGATCGGTGTGTTCGTCTTCTCGGCCGGTGCCCTGTTTGCGCTCGCGACCCTGCCCGTCGAATTCAACGCCTCCGCCCGGGCGAAACAACTGCTCTACCAGACCGGCATTATCCAGACGGAAGAGGAACAACGCGGCGTCAATCAGGTCCTCAACGCCGCCGCACTGACCTATGTCGCCGGACTCATCACTGCTGTGATGCAGCTACTCTATTACGTTTTCCTGGTCGGTGGCATGGGCGGCAGACGTAGAGATTAACCAGCATTCATGTAACTGGGAGACACGCTCTCACAGGTACAGAAGCAACACAAAATCCACATCCACACCCGCGAATTCGTCGCGGGTGTTTGTGTATAATCTTCCAGGTATGCGGAAATTCATATTCATTCTTCTCCTGTTCCTTGGCGCCGCGTTTGTCTATCTTAGTTTTGGTGAACTGGAAAGCATCCTAAAAACGCTTCAACATGGGAATATTTGGTTTGTCCTCCTGGCGATCCTCATTCAACTCGCCTGGTTCTTGATGATGGGATTGATCTATCGCTCTCTCTACCAGGTCCTGGACATGGAGGAGAGCATTTCAAGGCTTTCCCTGCTTGCTGCTTCTGCCACGTTTGTCAACATTGTTGCCCCCACGATTGGCATGAGTGGCATGGCGTTCTTTATCGCACATGCCGCGCGCAAGGGGAGATCGGTTGGCAAAATCACCATTGTCAACATGCTGGGTCTGTTCCTGGATTATGCTGCTTTTCTGGTGATCCTTACCCTCGGTTTGATTGTTCTGTTCCGCCGCAATGACCTGGACCCCACCGAGATCGCTGCATCCGCGGTCATGTTTGCCATTGCTACCGGATTCGGTTTTTTGCTGTATCTCGGCTCGCGCTCTGCAGATGCCCTGGGGGATGCGCTCGCATGGCTGGCGCGCCTGGTCAATCGTGTTGCACAGCCATTTATCCATCGAGCCTACCTCAGCGAGGAACGCGCTCATGAATTTGCGCATGAGATGGCAGACGATCTAAAGTCGCTGCCGGAGAAATATCACAGTCTCATCATTCCCCTGCTGTACTCGCTGGGGGGCAAGGCACTGTTGATGTGTGTGTTGGTATCGGTCTTTATGGCATTCCAGGTGCCGTTTACCGCAGGAACCATTATTGGCGGTTTCGCGATTGCGTATCTCTTTCTCATCATTACGCCCACGCCCGCCGGTGTTGGGATCATCGAAGGCGTGATGCCTCTGGCGCTTTCCTCGCTGCGGGTCGCGTGGAGTGAGGCAGTGGTCATCACGCTTGCCTACCGCGGCATCACCTTTTGGATTCCGCTGGCGGTCGGCGCGATTGCCTTCCGGGTGCTGCAACGGGAAAAGAAATAAGACATGCCGCTTGCATCCCTTCTCGAGTACTGGAAACGCGATCCCGAGACCGCGCCCAACCTGGTTGCTTGGCAGACTCTGCCTCCGCGGCCTGCGCAAACGCATCCCTTCCCGGATGATCTTGCGGCTCCCATCAAACAGACCCTCATCGCTGCCGGGATCCACACCCTTTACTCTCACCAGCTCGAAGCCTGGACCCACGCCCGCGCGGGCGAGAACGTGATCCTCTCCACAGGCACAGCCAGTGGAAAAACCCTTTCCTACAACTTGCCGGCCTTTGCTTCTTTAATTCACGATCCGGACGCTCGCGCGCTGTACCTCTTCCCCACCAAAGCCCTGGCGCAGGATCAATTTTCAAATCTTCAATCGCTAGCCGCCCGCCTGCAGTCTCTTACTCCAGCCATCTACGACGGCGACACCCCGCAATCTGCCAGGTCTGCCATCCGCAGGAACGCCCGCATCGTCCTGAGCAACCCCGATATGCTTCATACGGGCATCCTGCCGCATCACACCAACTGGCTGGAATTTTTCTCGAGCCTGCGCTTTGTCGTCATCGATGAGACTCACACCTATCGCGGCGTGTTCGGCTCGCACGTCGCCAATGTGATCCGCAGGTTGAAACGCGTGGCAGCTTTTTATGGAGCGAAGCCACAGTTCATGCTCGCCTCCGCAACGATCGGCAATCCCCGACAGTTGGCAGAGCGCATTATCGAGGAGCCAGTTCATCTCATCGATCACGACGGCTCCGCCCGTGGACCGCGCCACTTCATCATCTACAATCCGCCGATCACAGATCCATCTCTTGGCTTGCGAAAATCATCCCTGCTGGAGGGTGTCAGGCTCTCTCAGGATCTACTGAACCAAAATGTTCAATCTGTGATCTTCGCCCGCTCGAGGAGAAGTGTCGAAATCATCCTGCGGTATCTCCAGGAAAACCAGTTTTTGCACGATGCGTCCAGTCTCCAGTCTCCAGTCTCCAATGTCCAATCAATCCGAGGCTACCGCTCCGGCTACCTCCCCACCCAGCGCAGAGAGATTGAAAAGGGCCTCCGCGAAGGCACCGTCAAAACCGTCGTCGCGACAAACGCTCTCGAGCTGGGCATCGACATCGGCGGACTGGACGCGGCGATCCTCGTCGGCTACCCCGGCACCGTTGCTTCCGCCAGGCAGCAGGCAGGCCGCGCCGGCCGCGGACTCGAATCGGCAGCCGCCGTGATGATCGCTTCCGCGAGCCCGCTCGACCAGTTCCTTGCCCACCATCCCGAATACTTCTTCGAGCGCTCGCCGGAACAGGCGCTGGTGAACCCGGATCATTTGTTGATCCTGCTCGAGCACTTACGCTGCGCGATGTTCGAGCTCCCTTTCCAAACAGGGGAAGGCTTCGGCTCACTGCCTGGAGAGATCGTGGATGAGTATCTCCAATTCCTGCTGTCCAACAACGAAGCACACCTCTCGAATGAGAAGTATTACTGGATGGCAGACCAGTATCCCGCCGCGAATATTTCCCTGCGCTCCGCCTCGCCGCAAGGAGTTGTCTTGCAGGCGGTGACCACCGACGATAGACCATGGACCATCGGCACGGTAGATGGCGAAAGCGCGTTATGGATGGTCCATCCCGGTGCGATCTATTTGCATGAAGCGCAATCGTTTTTTGTAAAAGACTTGAATCTAGAAGAGCACATCGCCTATTTGACGCCAATTCTCAGTGATTACTATACGGAACCATTGCGCGGTACAGAGGTCACGGTTCTATCTGAGTCCGCGAAGGAAAGGGTTCGTGGCGCTGAGAAGAAGTGGGGCGAACTGCAAGTCACCACACAGGTGACAGGCTTTCGCAAGCGCCGTTGGTACACGCATGAAAACCTGGGCGAAGAACCGCTCGACCTGCCTCCAACCGATCTGATGACGACCGGCTACTGGGTTTCGCTCTCCGAAGAGACAATTTCCCGCCTGCGCGAAATGGGAGCCTGGACGAATGACCCTAATCATTATGGCCCTGGCTGGTCTCAAACTCGCGACCGCGTGCGGGCACGCGACAACTATACCTGTCAGGTCTGCGGTGCGGTGGAAATGAATCGCCAGCATGATGTGCATCACAAGGTCCCATTCCGCGCCTTCACTTCGTTCCTGGAAGCGAACCGATTGGAGAATCTCACCACGCTTTGTCCCTCCTGCCATCACAAAGTGGAGCAGAACTTTCGCATGCGCAGCGGACTCTCCGGGCTGGCGTATGTGCTCGGCAACTTGGCGCCGCTGTTCCTGATGTGCGATTCAGGTGACCTGGGCACCCATGTGGAACCTGTCGAAAATCAGAATTTCGGCCAGCCGACCATCGTTTTATACGACGCCATCCCCGCCGGGATCGGTTTCAGCGAAAAATTGTTTGAGATTCACGATGAACTCATGGCACGCGCCCTCGAGCTCGTCAGCGAATGTCCCTGCGCCGATGGCTGTCCCTCCTGCGTGGGACCGGGCGGCGAGAATGGCTACGGCGGCAAGCAGGAGGCGTTGGAGATATTAAAGGAACTCACTCTCCAAAGCGAATAAATTGGTTTGAACGTCAACCCGGACCGGGGCGTTAAGGGAGTGGAGATATAGATGCAGCGATGTCATAAAGGTACCCTGATCGTTTCAATTCTTGGTTTGCTCAGTGCAGGTGCATGTCATGCTTCTCCTGCAGCACCGACCGCGCCCTTAGAATCTGCCCAGCCAACTTTTACTCCGCCAGCACCAACCCCCACCTCCACTTCTATCCCAATTCTTATTTTCGCCTCGTTCATACCACCAACACAGCCTGCACTTCCCGCTGCCATCACACCGGATCCCATCCAAGTGGAACGATGGAAAGAATATGAAGAGGCGCTGGCAAGGGCATGATTTCCGTCAAGTTTCATCCCCGGTCAATTTCTGTGTGAATGGGAGATCCTGGGAAGATCTGAGTCAGAAGTATACGTCTGGACAGTTTGTATGAGTATCTTTCCTGTTGCGAATGAACTCCCACTTCACTCGACAATGCCTGTTGTAATCTATATCAGCGCAGACGGATCTATACAAACTGTGGAAGTTCCTGGAGGTGGAACGAATTATGCATCCGATATAAGGGAAATGTTCCCAACCTATGCGCAGGAAAAGTATTTTGATAAACTGATCCACTTTCAAGAGTTGACCGATCATTTGAACTGGAGGCGGGAACATCCGCAAGAACCACCCCTGATTGTCCTAAGTACAACTCCAACACCATGAATTCGATGAACATTCGCCTCCTCATTGGACAGGGGAGCAATACGATCGCTGTCGAGCGTGCCCTGGTGTCCATGCACCAGGAATAGTCTTCCTAATTCTTCCTCCTCAGCGTGCACATGCAGAATGAGAGATTCACACACTTTGAGGAAACCACCTCCCAGCGCAGGTGCGAGCGATTTCTCGACCAGGTCCGGATGACTCCAGGCATCATCGTGATTCCCCTGGAAGCGGAAATAGCGTCCATCCCGATGGAATTTTCCTTCGAGTTCGATCGCGTGAGCCTAGGCGTTTAAGACGGTTTGCGGCCATTATAGAGGAAATGTGCCTTCAATTCAACAGGAGTAACGAAATTCCTTTTTCCACGTCAAGTCTATAGATCTTTATCTGTTCGTTCGATTTAGCAGTATTGAGCAAGCTTGGAACCAACCCTTCCTCCCGTTTCTCCCTTAGCCTCAACGGGCACAAACCTCCGGATTGGAGGCTTGCGATTACCCTTTCTGCGCACGGTATTTGCGATTCTTTCGCTTACCACAGTGAGCTTCTTCAGCCTGGGGGTGCCGCTTTATTTCCTAAATTACATCGAAAACATTGACGAGGAAACTCTCTCCGCGCTGAGGGGGCTGGGACTCAGCGCTGCCTTCTATGCCACCTATCAAACCGTTCTGGTGATGCTGCTGGCAATTGCCTTCTCCATCGCGGGCCTGATCATCGCCATGAACAAGTCAGATGACTGGCTGGCGCTGCTGGTTGCGTTCACGCTGATCGGTCAGGGCGCGAACGCCTTCGGCCCCCTGCAGCGCATGGCAGCGATCCCCAGCTTCGAGATGCCGGTCCGTTTCATCATTGCGATGGTGCTGATGGGATTACCGCTTTCCTGCTACCTCTTCCCCGACGGCAAAGTCCAAAAACGCTGGATGCTGTATGTGGTGAGCATCTGGTTCGCCTGGTTGATGATCTCTGTCTTCTGGCATTCCTTTCCGCTTAATATCTTCGAGCGCGGCGGGAACGCCACGTTGCGATATCTGCTCTCACTGCTCGCCGTGTTGAGCACCGGGATTTACGCGCAGGTCTACCGCTACCGGCATACGACCAGCCCGATCAAGCGCGAGCAACTTAAGTGGATTGTCTTCGGCATTGCCGTGGGCATTTTCATGGGCATCGGCGTCAACCTCTTTCTGATGTTCTTCGAGCTGACGAACCCCTCCGCCTCGACCTACCTCATCGTGGACATAGTCACGCAGACGCTCTCAGTCATTGCACAATTTACGGTGCCCGTTGCCGTGGTCTTTTCCATTCTGAAATATCGCCTCTATGACATTGAACTGGTCATCAACCGATCCCTCGTGTATGGTTTGCTGACGATCATCCTGGCGGCCGTCTTCGGCGTCATCCTCTTTGGCTTGCAGGCTGCCTATCGAGCTGTCACAAACCAGACCAATCCACCGACGATCGCGGTCGTTGTCGCCACGGTTACGGTCTCCAGTCTTTTCCAACCGACTCGCAAGGTCCTTCGCCGCTTCATCAACAGCCGAATTTACGGCATCGACGTCGACTTCGACGAGCTCAAACGCCGCGAGGTAAAGAGGGAGCAACTCGCGCTTATGCCCTCCCAGGGGGTGACTAGTGTCGGGGGTTATAAAGACCTGGAATTGATCGCGCGCGGCGGTATGGGGGAGGTCTATAAGGCAAGGCACCCGAACCTGAACCGGACGGTCGCGATCAAAGTGTTGTCGGCATTCTTCAAGGATGATCCGGGCTTCAACAAGCGCTTCGCCCGCGAGGCAAAGACCATGGCGCAATTGCGACATCCCAATATCATCACCATCCACGATTTCGGTGATCAGGAGGGATTGCCCTTTATCGTCATGGAATACCTGACGGGCGAGACCCTCTCACAGATCCTGGCGAGACAAGGGTGTCTCGCCCTCGACGAGGGACTGCCTCTACTCCAGGACCTGGCATCTGCCCTGGATTATGCCCACCAGCAGGGAGTCATCCACCGGGACATCAAACCGTCCAACGTCATCATCGAGCCCATCACTACCCTGTCCGCGGGACGCACACGCCGCGCCATTCTGATGGATTTTGGCATTGCCCGTTTCGTCAGCGAGAACACCGTCCTGACCGGGAGCGGCGATGTGCTCGGGACGGCGGATTACATCTCGCCGGAACAGATCCACGGCATCACGGAATTGGACAGCCGCACGGATCAATATAGCTTCGGGGTGATGACCTATCAATTGCTGACAGGCCGAAAGCCTTTCGAGCGCAACAACACCTGGGCGATGATCCGCTCTCACCTCGAGGAGCCGCCGCCCGATCCGCGAATCCATGTTTCCATGCCAGAATGTATCGCAGTGGCCATTCTTCGAGCGCTGGCGAAAAAGCCTGAAGAGAGATTCGCTTCGGTCGGTGAATTTGTTGCGGCACTTGGCCAATAACGTGGCCAGGTCCACCGGGGAATACCGGCCCACTTGACTTTCTGATACCTCATCTGTATAGTGAATGCTATCAGGTCGTTACTTTAGCGATCCCGCTCATGGAAGCCAACAGGGAGACATTGTATGCTCTATACCTTTACAGTTGTGGTCAATCTACTCGCCTTGGCTGTTGCGATCTGGCTGGGCATTTACATTGTCACGCGCAGTCCGCGCAGCCAGATTGCCTGGCTGGCCGGGCTGGCACTCTGGTCGATTGCCGGTTATTTCCTGAACACGATACTGGCACTGAACCCACCACCCTCGCCCTCACTGATGCCTTTATGGGTGCGTCCCTTGCTATGGTTCTGGCCTGCCGGCGCGTTCGAGCATGGATGGGGCAACTGGCTGCAGGGCTGGCAAATTACACCGGCAGTGATGATCTGGCATCACGTCACGCTGCTGATCCGTACCGGGCATATGAACCCTTGGCGCTGGACACGTGTGGTGATCGGTTATATTTTCGCGATCGCCGCGATTCTAGGTCAGCGTTACACCGGGCTTGTCTATATAACGACCAGCGGAGATCCGCTTTATCTCACCGCGCTCGTTCCAGGTCCCTTGTATCCGCTGTACATGTTCGGTCTCCTGGTCTTTACATGCCTGAGTCTGATCAACTTGCTTCGTTCTGCCCGGGCCGCTCCGACCGTTATACAACGGAAACAGCTCAACCTCATGGTGTCTGCCACAGTAATTGCCGGTCTGGCAGGACCCATTTCCTTTATCTCTTATAGGCTGGATTTCTCGTTGCCGCGCATGGTGATTACACTGTTGCTCGGCTCCGCCGTGTTCATGATCGGTTATGGTGTGGCGCGCTATAGTGCCCTGATAGAAGGAAGAGTGATCGGGCGCGATTTCCTGTATAACGGACTGGTGATTCTCCTGATTGCTACCGTCTATCTGTTTGTGGTATGGGGCTCAGTCGTGATTTACGGCGTGCCTGTCGTTGCTATCGCAATCGTGGTCATCCTGGCTGTCCTGACGCACTCCCTCGTGGATGTAGGACGACGGTTATTTGATTTCCTTTTCTACAACCGCGAGACGCGGGAATTGCGGGCGCAGCTGCGTCATCTTGCCCAGCGGGCATACAGGGCAGAGTCGCTGGGTGAAAATCTTTCCAGCGCGCTGGAGACCTTGGGCCGGTTCGTACACGCGACCTATGGTTTGATCATCCTCTTCAAGGATGAGGATCTCCAGCTGGCTGCCTCGTATCGATGGCGGCATCCCCTGCCAGATCTGCAGCGAAAAGACCTGGTTTCTGATGATGTGGTACGTCTGCTGCAGAAACGATTCGCACAGCCGCTTGAAGAAGCCACTCTTCTTATCCCTTTGTACGCCGGAGAGATACAACAGGGCGTTCTGATCCTGGGTCCACCAGAAAATGCGCTAACCTATGCCAAATCTGATGTGGAGAGATTGCTTGAAGCAGGCGACCGCCTCGCAGATCTCATTCGCGATGCCCACCGGGAGAGCGAGCATCTTGCACAGCTTACACAGATCGTCCAGATCTCTCCGCCAAAACTTAACCTGGATGGTGAGATCGCGGCCCGGTCTGTGGAAGAGGCGCTGCGGAACCTGTATGATTATGCCTATCTTTCAGACTGCGCGCTCGCAAAGCTAACGCGCATCCAGGCGGCAAGTTCTAATTCCGGTAGCACCCACCTCGACCGGGGAAAACTCGTCTACCAGACAATTTTAGACGCCCTAGAAAAATTGCGTCCGCCAGGCGAGATGCCGCGTGAGCCGATCCCGCGCCAGTGGTATCCCTATCTGATCCTTTACCACGCATATCTCGAGAACAAACCCAATAACGAGATCATGATGCGTCTCTACATTTCGGAAGGGACATTCAACCGCACCCGCCGTGCCGCCATCCGTTCCCTGGCACGTGTCCTGTCGGAAATGGAAGCAACTGCTCCTTAACCAGATTTCGATCCAATTGCGACCCGGGAATCGCCGCCTTTGCAGGCGGCGATTTCTTTTAAGCAGAGCGGCGGTTTTTGGCAGTTGTTTCTCTCGTTTTGGCAGTCTGAATACGCGATAGTGGAGACAACAAACAGCCAGATGGAACTTTCACAGCAAATTCCTGTCAAACCAGAGGAAGCATCATCAGGGGATGTTGACGGGAAGAACTACGTGAGATTTCACAAAGGACAAAGGAGAACACCATGTTGCAGGTACCGCCCTCTCATAAAACCTATTTCATCGACCTGCCTCTCGCCCGCCTTCATATCCTGGAGACCGGCAGGGGAGCGCCTCTCATCATGGTCCCTGCCACCATCTCGGAGCTGGAGAACTGGCGTCCCCTGGCGCAATTTATGGGACAGTGGTTCCACGTCTATTTTTTCGAATTACCAGGCCATGGACAGTCCCAACCGTTTCGCGAGCCGTTTTCCAGCCAGCGCGTCGCGCAACTTGTAGAGCAGTTGGCAGACAAACTGGGCTTCGAGCGTTTCAGCCTGATGGGCTTTTCCTTTGGCGGGATTCTGGCAATGCAGACCTTCAAACGGCTGTCAACACGGATCGACCGCATGGTCTTTATTGCTCCCTGTCTCGACCATCGTGCCCTGCCATTTTCCTCCCTCCGACTTTCGGTGATCTATAAGTTCAATCAATTTCTGAGCGACCCCAAAATCCAGAGGCGTTTTTGCAGCCTGATTCATAACGAATTCACGGTTTCGATGATCGTAGGATTGTTGCAAAAGGTAGGGCACCTGGAAAACACACTGCATCTGGAGGAAAAATTGCTCCATACGGCTCCAGGCACGATCTCAGTCCTAAATGCACAGATCCACGAGATCCTGACAGCAGAATTTGAGGTGACTCCAGTCAAACATCAGACGCCCTGCTATGTCGCCATGTCGGTCTACGATCCACTGCTGCGTTTTGACATCACCCTGAACGTCCTCTACAACCACTTTGAGAACGTGAAATCTGTGCCGCTTTTCTATCCATTTCACCAGCCGCCCGGTGCATTTACCTATGAAGAGTTGAACCGGAATTTTTATAAAACAGTTGATGATTTCTTACGCCTAAGTGCCTAAAAAGGAGACTGTCATGAAAAAGCTTATCGGTATTTTTTTACTCATCCTCACACTGATCACAATGTTCGAGCTCCGTGAAGACCTGCTAAAGGGGCTGTCCTGGTTTGGAAATCTGGAGGCGATCACGACTTCCATGAAACACGCCGGCATTTGGGGACCTGTTGTTTTGTTCATCCTGTTTGTCCTGCAGGTCTTCCTGGCCTTTATTCCAGGACAGGCGCTGATGATCGCCTGCGGTTATCTGTACGGCTTCTGGGGTGGCTTCCTGCTCTCCTGGCTAAGCCTGGTCGTGGGAGGAGAGATCGCCTATTTCCTGGCACGGCGCTATGGGCGTCCCTTCGCAGAGAAATGGATCGCCCCGTCCGTTCTGGAGCGCTGGAACAGCGCCGCCGCAGGTCAGGGAATTGCCTTCTTTGCCCTATCCCTGGTGATGCCTCTTGTCCCCAATGATGCCATGTGCTACGTGGCAGGCCTGGGCACGATCCGACGGATCCACTTTTCCATCGCGAATTTGTTGGGGCGCGGCATGGCCTGCCTGGTCACCAGCGCGGCCGGCGCGTTCGGCGGGAGCCTTTCCTGGCAGGGATGGATGATCTTGATCGGGATCTTTGTGATCATCGGCATCGCCTGGCATCTGGGCAGGCAGAACAAGGCCAGTTTTTTGATCGCCTAGGTCTACCGCATGCCTTTCCAAATCCTGACGGGTCAAATCATAGACCTGTGTCTGCTTGAAAAATCGTTGTGCAAAAAAGGAGAATCCAAAAATGTCCCAGCCCTCTTTCACAAGCCTGATCGTGACCTATAACAGCGCCGGCGAAATCTCGAACCTGCTGAATGATCTTCTTTTGTATATGCCGGAGGGCAAAATCATGGTGATTGATAACGCCTCGAGCGATAAAACGGCAGACGTGGTGAAGCAGCACTTTCCTCAAGTAGAGCTGATTCGAAATTCCACGAATCGCGGTTACGCCAAAGCCGTCAATCAGGGGTTTGCGCAATGCCAGGCGGAATATGTGCTGCTCTTAAACCCGGATATTCGAATCAATTCGCCAGAGGTTTTCGCCGAAATGGAGAGATGTCTGAAACATTCACGACAGATCGCTGCCGCCGCGCCTCTGCAATTCAAGTACGATGGAAAAAAATACCTCAACTTCACATGGTCGTATACGACCACGTCGGCATTCAAGGTGTACTTGTCCCATTTACTGCAGGACAAACAGGCGCCAACCGAACCCATTCGAGTCACATTTTTGAATGCGGGCTGCTTACTCATTCGACGGGCAGCTTTTGAGCAGGTGGGGAGACTCAACGAGAAATATTTCCTATATGGCGAGGAACCGGATCTTTTCCTGAAATTCAGGAGACAGGAATTCGAATGTTACCTGCTTCCCAACGTTGGGGTGACTCACTACCGGGAGCGTAGTTTGATGACGAGACCAGCCTCACAACGTCTGCAAATTCGGTTCCTCGCGGCGTGGAACGTTACCGATGCTCTGATCCACGGATGGACGGATATTCTGCTCGATGAGCTTTTGCTCAAAGGAATACGGTTTATGAACGGGAAACGGCAAACGTCTTATAAGAAACGGACCTTCAACACTCCGGGCTAACAAACGCGCTAGGGGATGATCTCGTAAGGTACGCCGCGTACTTCCCATTCCCTGCCATTTGCTTCTCCACTTACTTTCACGGGCAGCAGCTTGGCAGGGACGCCGGAGTCAGGCATCCAAATGCGGTCCTTGACCGGGAGGATGAGCAGCCCGTTGTCATCGCCGACCGGCGTGAACGTCTCGTTGGGCTCCTGTTTGAACACGGACAGGCCCAACTGTGTAACCAGTTGATTCGCCAACGCGATGACGTCTTCGGAGGGCAATCCGATCTCACTCACGTTCAGGATCTGTGAAGAGTTGAAGTCTCCGGCAGTGGCGTTCTGTAAATTGTGCCGCGCGATAAATTCCAGCACGTTTCCCGCTGCATCCAGGAAATAAAGGGAGGTGGAAGCCCAATTAGTCGATTCAAAATCCTCCTGGCCAGTCTTGTCCCGTAATATGGAGATGCGGCCTGTGATCCACTGCTTGGCTGCCTGGTACTGGTTCTCGGGGATGTTGAAGGCGAAATGATAGGCACCCATAAACTCGGACGGAGCCTGCGTAAATCGTAATACTGTCCGCCCGGCTTTCACTTCGAGGATCGCGGAATCCAGCCTGACCGGCAACTCAAGGATATCGGCGTAAAAATCCCTTTGCGCAGGCAGATCCACAGATGAAATTTCCAATTCAAGGATTTTCATGAAAAGCCTTCCTCCTGACAATAGAGATCATGTGCCCGGCGTCGGCGTATAACTTGTAAGAATCGCCTGGATCTGGTCCACGCGGTCCTGTACCATTTGCCGGACATCTTCTGTCAGGTTCGGGTCATCCGACTCGAGATAGATAAGATAGTTGACCAGGGCATGTTCCAGGTCGCCTCCAGAATCATAAATCCTTGCCAGCATTCCGTAGTTTGCCGGGGTTGGCGAGATCTCGATCAGCCTCTCCAGGTAGGCTGCCGAAATCTGGTAGTGTCCCAGACCGACTTCAGCCATTGCCATATATTCTAATGCCTTGGATAGATCATCCGGATCTGAAAATTCCTCCAAGTGGGGACCCAGAGTATCCACAATAAATTGAGAATCTCCATTCGTGTAAAGGGCTTCATACGCCTGATCCAACAACACTTGAGCGGCTGCTGTTGAGGCAGGCATAAGTGTCGGCATCGCCGGAGGGTGAGCCATTTGGACAGCAAACAATCCTGCAGCGGCGAAGACAACCAGGCAGACTCCGACCAGGAAGCCGATCAGCCCATATTGAATCCATATTCCTGGTGTTTTGTGTTGTGTGTTATCCATCTGGACCTCAGGGAGTGATGCCATGGACTTCAATGGAGCCATCTGTTCGCTGAAGCACCAGCGTAATGCCGAATGTATCAATTGTCGTTTCCAGAGTGGCATCGTCGTTGTTAAGACGGATAAACACATCTCCATCCGGAGAAACGAATTCGCCTGCCGAGTTGATTCGATTCTCACCCCACTGAAGTGTATTGTTTCCGCCCCACATGTTGAAACGGAAAT
>Ga0114129_10007989_pt1 | contig 15066 bp, 22 predicted proteins | sample RhiMetdeltSRZDD1_FD_80071 | JGI IMG/M metagenome (GOLD analysis project Ga0114129, IMG submission 80071) | Populus rhizosphere microbial communities from Tennessee, USA - Rhizosphere MetaG P. deltoides SRZDD1 (version 2) (version 2) | ecosystem: Host-associated > Plants > Roots > Rhizosphere >...
CCGTCTCTACCGCGGCGAGTCAACCTACAGCGCGCATCCGGGATTGGGTTTGCTTCTGAGGTACGTCAAGTGGGGCAAGGAGGGCGCGCAGAATACGGTGATTGCGAACCCCGGACGCACCTTTCCAGCCCAAGAGCGAATCGCTGCAATGCTGACGATCATTCTTGCGCAGCACGTCTATCAGGCCTTTGGAATCGTCGCTGATCCGCGACTTGACGCGCTCTTTCTGCGCCTTGCGCCGGCGCCGGACACCGACGACTAAGCCGCCTCACGCGTCGCGGACACGCCATATCTCGCGTTCGGTGGTCCGGCGCGGAGGTTTTCCTATCCTCGCGCCGACCGCAACTAGCTGCGTTTCAACGCCGAACCGCTCCACTTGCCCCGCACTTGCCCCACGCGGTCACGGCATCTTCGGAATCGTGTGAACGTCCGTGATCGCCTCGCCCGGCTTCCCCATGAGCGCCTGCGACCCCCCACACTTCGGGCAGACGATCGAGCGCAGCCTTGGTCTCCTGGGCTCTGTCCTTCACCGGCTCGAAGGTGACGACGTTCACCCACGAGCTGCCGCACCTCGGGCACGTCCACTGGCTCGTCGCCTGTGGCATCTCGCGCTCCCCTACTTCGATTCTAGGCGCGTCCGCAGGGTCCGCGGCCGGCACCTCCCGGGAGCCTCCGCCAGTTCCAGGCGGCCGAGCCGCGGCGACAGGTAGACGAGCACCGAGTCTGGAAGGGCGGAATTGTCGCGGGGGCACCCCGGCCTGGGGCCCCCAGCGCGGTCTGGATCGAGGGCTCGATTTTTTTCAAATCGGGGCGGGGCATCGAGCGCGGACACATTGCATCGCGTGCAGAAAAGGAGACTCATACAGCATCGCGGAGCATCGGCGGACGTTCGCAACCAATGACGAGTACGCGCTGCGCTATGACCTTTCGGGCGCCGCAGGATGGACGGGCGCGTGGATCGTGCGTGTGGCACGAACGAGCACCGTACCGCCAACGATGCCCGCAGACGGGATGGTGGCGAAGAAAGCTTTCGATCGGATCTCGCCGCCGCAGCTCGGCCGAGTCGACGGCCGCGTTGAGCGCCTGGGCAGCCGGTGCGTTCGCCAACGCCAGCACGGGGAGCGCGTGGCCGGCAACAGCAACGATGTCTCTCGTCGCGGCGACGATCTTTCGAGCGAAGCCGCCGAGATAGCTGATGAGCACCAAAGCCGCCTTCGTGCGCGCGCTGGACCCGCGCTTGAATCTCGACCCTGCTCAGGAACGGCGCGGGGAGCTACGCCCGTCTGGCGTACCTGCGGATGACGGCGAAAAGATCGGCGGGCAGGCAGGGCTTCATCACTGCCGCATCGGCTCCCCCTAATGTCGCCTCATCGATAGGGGCGCCACTCAGGAGGATGATCGGTATACCGGCAGTGGCTTGATCGGCTCGAAGGATCCGGACGACGTCTGGGCCGGTCAACCCAGGCATACGCACGTCGAGCACGATCACATCTGGGAGGGTCTTCTTCGCGAGGCCAGCCGCCGTCGCGCCATCGGTCGCCGTTTGCGCGTCCACACCGACCGCCGCCAGGTACAGACCATAGCCGTCCACGGTGTCGGCGTGATTGTCGGCAACGAGGACGCGCAACTGCCGATGGCGACGACCTAACGACGAAACGCTCGGTTTGGTGAGCGTCGACATGATCACGCCTCCTAATGCCGTTCCTCGCCGTCATAAACACGACTGTACTTCGACGTTACACCCGGTCAACGCGCAGGATCAAGCCTTTCGGGAGGCGGGTCAGGGTTGCCCTTGTGAGATCGGGCGAACCTCGGCTGCTTCTTCCGGCAGGCGCACCGTGAGTCCGCACCCGGCGACCAGGGCGGCTTCCTCGGTCCTACAGTTTGGGCAGGTGCGGAAACGGCATGGTCCCCAGCAACCGCCCGCGTACGAACATGCCTTGCTTGCAGGCAGAACACTTGACGTATTTTTCGCCGATCCTAATGGCTGCCGTACAGGACTCGCATCAGCTCGCCGAAGAGCTTGTCGGGGAGACAAGGTTTCTCCACATACGCATTCGCTCCCGCGCGAAGCGCGCTGTCCCGCACCTCCTGCCCGCTCAGCACGAGAATGGGGATCTCTCGCGTCTGCGGCGCGCCCTTCAGCTCCCGAAGGACATCCCAGCCGGTGAGTCCCGGCATCGCCATGTCCAAGACGATGATGTCCGGTCGATCGGCGCGCACGACCGCGAGGGCGGACTGTCCTTCGTGGGCCGTGAGTACGCGGATACCGATGTGTTTGAAGAACAGCGCGTACATGTCGGCGACATCGGGCACGTCATCGACAACCAAGACCGTCACGCGGGCGCGCGTGTCGACGGGCAGACGGCCGACGTCTGGCGTCTCAGCACTGCCACCATCCGGCCGCCTCCGCTCAGCAATGCGGATCGGCTGTGGAGCCTGGTTCACAGTTTTTTTATTGTAACGCAACGCCGCACCCCTCGGCAGCGCAATCAAGGCACTTGACCTCCGCACGACGCGACGGTACCTCACAGCGCTTCCTTGACATGCAAGAAGAGGGACGGCTTCTTGTACTCGCGCGTGACGACTCAGATAGCTCGAGGCGGGAGCATCAGGGTGCAAGGCCCCCCAGAGTGGGGGGGCGCTGGCGTCTAGCCAACGCCACTCGCGCGCCGACGCGGCGCCGCGCCTACGAGTCCGAGCTGATTCCAGCTTCTGGCGACCTTGTACTGTTGTTCGAGCGGCTTTCGGGGTTGAGCGGCGCGAAGGGCGCGGCACAGGCCGCTCGTGCCCGCGCCCCGCGAAGTTGGTGCTGGCGCCACGCGCGACCGGCCGCGTTGACGAGGTATCTCCTCCACCAGTAGCCTCCTCCCGTTGACGCGGGCCGAGTTCCGGAAGATCCGGCTCAGCCTCGGCATGACCCAGACCGACTTGGCGAAGCTCTTCGGCATGAACAGGAACACGATCACCCGATGGGAGGCCGGACTCATTCCATTTCCGAGGATCGCCGGCTGGGCGATCAAGGGTGTCCTGGCCGAGGAACGCGCCGCTTCAAGGGACAGGCGAGGATAGAGCCAGTCGCACCGAATCTGCGTTAGACTCCTTCTCTATTGCTCCATTTTGGAGCATCAGCCGGACGGCGATGCAAACCACAAGCGACGCGACGCACGTCACGAGCCCCGCAGCGTCAGCGAGGCGAGCGACGCCGTTACTTCTGGCGCTGCTGGCCGTAAGCACGAGTTGCAAGGGTTCGGGCAGTGCTGTGACCGTTCCGCGCGGTGTTCCCGGGCTGCAACTGGGAATGACGATCGACGAAGCCGCCGCGGCATACACGTTGGAGGCTAGAGAGGCTCCGGCTGTCACCATTGGTCAGGACCTTCAGAAGCGCCTCGGGCCGGAGTGGGCCCCATCCGAGGAAATCGACTACGCGCGCCGCGTCGCTCAGGTGGCCGGCGCCCGGTTCTACGTCGTCACCGCCAGCAACCGGACCGCGCGCGGCGCGCTGCCCGATGGTGTGTCGTCCGCACATGCACAGTTCACCCACGGTGTTCTCTACCGACTGGGTCTCCACTACGGCGCCGATCATGTCAAGCGCGTCGGCTGGCGGGGTGTCGCGGCTGGATACCTCGCAGAGCTTGGTACGCCGATGAGCGACAAGAACGCATCCTGCGTCTGGCAGGACGAACGCACGGAGTTCGCGCTCTCGAAGGTCGGCGAAATCGTGAATGCGTTCTACACGGACCGCGGGCTTCACCGCGAGGTGCGCCGCGTGCAGGCTGAAGTACCCCGGCCAATGGCGAGTGCCGAATGACCCCGTCACGGAGGATCGTGCTGCGCAACGGCCACGAGGGGGCACCGAGATCGACGAGCGAGCGGGAGAAGTGATGGACGGCGATAGGAAGGTCGATTGGAAGATCTGGGTGGTCAGCGCGAAGGCCTGGGCGACCAACTGGGGAGCCTGGGGCCTGCCGGCGACGCTCGGCGGCCTGGCGCTCGCCGCCGGCGTGGGAATCAACCTGGGCGGTGGAAAGGCGGCCCTGACCGATATGGAGGGCCTGCCCGGCGCCGTGGTGCTCATGCGGGTTCTGTTCAGGCTGACGCTGGGACCGGACTACTGGAAGGAGAGGAAGCGGCGGGCGGAGTTGGAGGCGCTCGCAGCGCGGTCGCGCGCCGAACCCGTGGATAGGATCGCGGTGCCGCTGCCTGCCAAGGCCGAAGAGGAACCACCGCTGAGTACCGAAGAAGCGGAGAAGGTCGCGGCACGGTTTCGGGCCGAGTCCGAGGCGGTCGTCGACCGGTGGTCGCGTGCCGAGGCCGAGGAGAAGATCGCGGCGGGAAGTGGGCTGATACCCAACTAATTTAGTTGCACTACGCCCGCCGCCTGCCGGTTGCCGGAGGAGGTGAGGCATGGATGACACACGGGGCGCCGAATGTCATACGACATGGATCAGGTCGTGGCCGAGATTGCGGCCATGGACAGGGCGAAGGCGGACGCCAGAGAGAAGGCTGAACGTCCTTTCTTGCGGCAGCCGAGCGTGCGTAGGGCGATCGTGCTCGCTGTCGGCTGCTGCGCCTTCTTCTTCCTGGGACTCTTCCCACCGTGGCGGCAGACGACCATCTTCGCCGGTTCCGACAGGCCGTGGCCGCGGATCGAGCGGCCCGTGGGGCACTACTCGATCATGGGTGGACCCGAAAACGCTCTACCCGCACCAGGTCCGTTCGAGGGAGACAAGTTCCCGATCTTCAGCTCGGGCACGGTCGGGAGGGTCTACGCGGTGGACTACGCGAGGCTCGCCATGCTGTGGGCGATGACCGCCGCGCTCACCCTCGCAGGCTGCGTCCTCGTCCCTTTGCTCCCGCGATCCGAGGACAGCACGAGCCGAGAAGAGGCTGCGGCGTCTCCCAAAGCTAATGCCTCCGCGTCGGCCGTCGCCAAACCGAGGACTTCATGACTCGTCGACTCACGCCGACAGATCCTCGTACCTGCCCCTTCGACGTCACCGCCACGAGGGCAGGCGAGCGCATCACCGTCACCTACGCGGCGTCATTCGACCTCAGCCCTACTTATTCTCGGCGTACTTCTTCAGCAGGCCCAGGAGCCTCACGGCCTCTGCTTTCGCGCCCTGTTCCGTCGCGCAGTCCTCGGCTTTGACGCGCTCCAGGTGGAAACCTTCGTGCACCAGCATGGTGGTCCGGATGTGAGCTTCTACCGGTGTTTCCTGGTGGATCGTATCCCCGTCGACCTCGACATGAAGGACCTTACCTCCACGAACGATGATGAAGTCTGGCTCTATGCGCCGATAGTCCTGTCCGCCGCGGATGAACACGGGCAAAGGCGCGAACGGCACTCCTGTGGCCTTGAGAGCCTTGTACAGGTTGATTTCGGCCTGTGATCTAAAGAGCAGACCGTCCCACTCGCGGGATGCTATGTTGCTTGATCTGACGCGTCCCTGATTCGTCACCCCTTCCCCGGCCACCCACGCCATCGACTTCTTACGCCATTCGTCCTCTGCGCGAGGCTGCCACGGCTGGACTGCGATGTCGGAAATGTGATGACCGGGCACGTTGACGCAATCTCGCGCCACCTCGGCAATGGTGTTCGATACCGCTTGCCTTTCCTCGGCGCTCAGGAACCCCCACACCTCGGGTGAAATCGCGAGGCAGAGCGTCCAGTACCACGTCCCACCGTCCCAGTTGTCGTACCGGCCGTTGCCCCAACTCGGCGTGCTCTGAGCCACGATCGCGACAGCACGCGAGTCGCCCCTAACGGTGAGAATCTTCGCGATGGTCGACAGCACGGCTTCCAAATCGACGTCTGGCGTGTCTTCCACGTGGGCAGTTTACCAGGGGCGCGCACCGTCGCTGGTCGATTTCGGCCTGCCCTACCTGGCCCACGCCTGCGGCATGTGACGTGACCCGGTCGCTAGCGCAGGGCGCGCGCGATCTTCTCAATCTCGGAGGTTTCCTCGCGAAGAATCGTGCGCAGGACCCGGTTGATGTCCGCGTCGCGGGGCACCTTCCCCTTGACGCGATTGCCGGGAGTCGCCACCAGATGCATGAGCAGCGTTTCAATGTCCTTCAGGTAGTTGACGCGCTTGATACGAAAGATGACGAAGCTGTCCCATCTCTTGGCGTGCCGGTCTCGCAGATGCCAGCGAACGCGGCCGAAGAGGTTCTTCGTCAAGCCGACGTAGTACAGCTTGGAACCCTGGTAGAGCGCATAGATGCCCGCGTAACCACGCATGACACCGCGCAGGCCGACGCGGAAAAGGGGGTTCTCTAGGATCTCGTGCGGGAGCCGTTTCGTCATCCCCTTAATAAGCGCGCCCTTCCCCATCCCGCTACGCTTCGGCTTCAGTCGCCGCAACTTCTCAAGCTTCGGGTCGGTCAACTTCGGTGGCCGCTTCTTTTTCGCGCGACGCTTCAAGCTCACCTCGCGGCGGAAGTCTACGTCATCACTTGGACGCCGGCAGCGCGAGCCGCGGTCATTGCTGGCCGCGTACCCGACCGACAACGACAATCACGGCCCAGACAACCAGCAGCCCGAGCCGTTCCATCGGCGTCCATGTGAAGAAGTCAAACACGCTCCAAGCAACCCCGACGACAAACGCCAGGAGCGCGACGGGGCCAGCGATCATCCATCCAAGTTCCTTAAGTACCTCGACGGTCTGAGCCCATGTGACCTTGCCAGTGATGAGAGCATTGAGCGCGCCGAGTCCGTAGACGACGAGATACGGAAGCGCCCACAGGAAGGCAAGACCGAGCACCACGCCCGCGATTCCAGCCAGCTCGTCCATGGCCCTACTTGCTCGCCAGCTCGCGCATCATGGCAACGTGCATTCCTTGACGAGCACGTTGAACATGAGCCCGTCCACTCTCCCGGCAACCGTGACCATTTCGCCGGGCGACAAGGAAGCAGACGCGGGTATCGAGCTGTCCGCGAGGAAGCACTGAACCGTGGGAATCTCCAAGTCGAATTGCTCCCGTCCAACGGTGATGTATGCGTTATTCAAGATGTCCTTCTTCACGTCCTTAACGTAACCCCGGACGCGGACGCGCTGGCCCTTGTAAAGCTGGTCCGCCCTCACCTCGTTCTGTTTGTACCAGCCCAGAAGGTTCCGCAGCTCTTCCCGTTCCTGTCCGTGTAGCCGCTTCGCTTGAGCCTGCGCCTCGCGCACCTGTGCGACGGTCTCCTTGACGCGGATCGCTTCCATTTCCTTGGCGATCGTTGGCCGCAACTTTTCAAGGCGGCCCGAGAGCGCGAGTAGATCGGCATCCGTCGCCAGTTCCTTTGACGCCAGCGCCGGCTTGATCGCCTGATCCGCTCGCGTGACTGCTCCTTTGGCGTCAGCCCAGCGGCCAGCACGAGACAGCGATTCAGCGGCGGTTACTTCGGCCGATATCGTGGCCTTGTGGCGTGGGAAGTCCGCGACGAGCGCCGCTTCCTTCTGCTTCGCTTCCTCGGCCGCTTTCTCAGCGTCGACTTTCGCCTTCGCTGCTTTCTCGGCGGTCTCCTTCTGGGCAGCCTGCTTACCCTGAAGCGCCGCGAACGGCATGCTGACGATACACGCGAGCACGAATCCACCAGCGATGGTTACGAGCCAGCTCTGACGGCTGAGCATGATTCCGATACCCAGCCAGACCGCGAGGAAGCCAGCCCCGCAGGACCCGATAGGCCAGGTGAGCGCAATGCCGGCCAGCACGAGACCTCCACCGATAGCCAGCGTGTTCACGGGTTGCCGAGTTGGTACCCGCGGGCCCGTGACGACGGAGCCCGCCGGAGCGCTCCCGGGCGGAATGGGCGGACCGGTCACAATGGCCGGCGTTCCATGCGGAGGCGTAGGCGCATCACCCGCGATCGGTCCAAGGGTCGCCGGGGCCGGAACGTCCCGCCCGCAGAAGCGGCAGACCTTGGCCTCGGCCAAGATCATCTCGGCGCAATGCGGGCAGGCACGGCGGGGGCGAGTGTCCTCGTTCTCAACCATCGTATAGGCCTCCGGCGTCGAGTCTACCGGGCCAGTCAAGGCCGAAAGCGTTGTCGCGTTTGTTCTCCCGTTTATGATCTTGAGTTGAAATGGCAAAGGCCGACGACGATTTCGACGCGCTCGCCCGCCGCATCGAGAACGGCTTCGCCGTCACCCGACGCGAAGCCCAACGGCTCCTGAATGAGGTCTTGGAGCTACACGTCTTGATTCAGGAACTGCGCATGGAAGGGTGTCCGTGGCGTGAGGAAGGCGGCCGGCACTTCTGCGCCTACTGCGATGCCGTTCTCAAGGACAAGCCCGGGGACGAGCCCATAGCGAAGCACGAGAAGGATTGCGTGTGGCTCAAGATCGAGAGCGTTGCGCTCCGGCCGTGGAATAGGCTGGCACATTAGACGGGACGCGTCCACTCGCGGGACGTCAGAACGTAACCATGTTGGGGAGCTGTTCAACGATCGGAAGGAGCGGTGATGCCAAGGATCACTTGGATTGGAACGCGGCCAGCCAATGCGGACGCGCTAGAGAAAGCAATCGAACCAGTCTTCGGCCCGGTCGGCGCCGGTACGGTCGAGATCTTCAACCAAGGCGATTGCCTAGACGTGCGGCTCGCGACGAGCCCGGCCGGCAAGGCATACAGGAAGGGCGACAGCTTTGACCCGCTGTCCAACGATCACAAGGACGATGTGAGGGAGGCGCTCCGAAAAGCCGGCGCGAAGACCTGTGGCGACTGAAGACGAGCCCCTGGACCCGCGACTCGACAAGAAGGTCCTGGACGGCTGGGAGCCGGTTGAGCCGGTCCGGCCGATCGGCGAGGGTCGCCAAGGCGCTGTCTACGTCGTGCGCAATGTGGACGCGTACAGGCTGCGTTCCCATTCGGCAGAGAAGATGACTGAGGCGGTCAAGCGGATAAACAGGGGCGAGGGTGCCGCCACATACGTTCTTGCGGATGAGCTAGCCCGCTACCAGAGGGCCGACGAGGGGCGCCTTGGCGCTGTAAAGCTTTTCAAGTTCGGGCCCGGCGAGGAGGGCAAGCGCGACCGAGCCAGATTCGCGCAGGAAGTTGCAATCCTGAGGGACTCGCGTTACCCGGGGCTGCTACGGCTCCTACACGCCAACGTCCGGAAGGAATTCTTTATTACCCGACTCTATCCCGCGACGTTGCAGGAGCGCCTGTCGCTATTCGGCGGTGAGGTCGCGAAGACGCTTGAAGCGATTTACCCTGTCATCAGTGCGGTTGCCTGGCTCTACGACTCCAAGCGCACCGTCCATCGAGATATCAAGCCAGACAACATGTTTGTTGACGAAGATGGGTCGGTAGCGCTGGGCGATCTTGGCATCGCGATAGAGGTTAGTGCCGATGCTGAGCGGCGAACGCAGATCGGCGACAAGCGCCCAAAGGGCACGATTTACTGGATGGCGCCGTGGGCATATCGCGGTGATCGCCCGGTCCCTATCGACGAGATTGACGGCAGCTTCGACGTCTTCTCGCTGGGCAAAGTTATCTGGTCGATGCTCTTGGGTAAGCCAATCTACTCGCCGCATGCGTTCGCTGATGACCCGGACAGCGAATACAACCTAGAGCGGGTCTTCCCTCACATTCCGGCGATGAAATCAGCGGCCGAACTGCTCCGCAAATGCGTCGTTCGCTCACGGGGCGACTGCCTCGACTCTCCCGGCAAGCTGCGGACGGAAGTCTCTAAGATCCTGCATGAAATGAATGCGCCACGAGCGTTTGACCTCGCAGCACGTCGCGTCACCGGCCGTTGCGGGATGTGCAATCGCGGCGCGTACGTCTTCGCGAGCCAGGGTGGCGCTGGCGTCGGGACGCTATCGAACCTACTTACCTGGAACTGCAATGCATGCGGGCACGTCGTGATGTTCGCCACCGATGGCGGACAGCCGTTCCAGGCCTGGACTCGCTAGGAGGGTCGAGAAACCGTCACGCGCGCACGGGTCCGCACACCGAGCGGGCGTGCTCGCATGATGCTGACCTACTGGTATCGAAACAGCCGACGGCTACGTGATGCGCACCACGCCAGGCAGGTACGGGCGATTCATCCGGACGTTGGAGGTCCCGGACGAGGAAATCGCGGACCGCGTGCTGGCGGCGTTGGAGTCGAAGCTGTAGACACGAACGCTCTCGCCCGAATCCCGAAGGAGCGAACGGGGGCAATAATGCGGCATGCTTGACCTTGGGAAGTACCTACCGCTTGCGATCCCGGCACTCGTCGGCGCCTTCGCTGCGCTGTTGGTCGCCCCGGTAACGGAGGCCATCAAGCTGAGCCTAATGCGGAAGAGCTGGGCCCGGCAGGAAATGTGGAAACTGAAGGTGTCGCTCTACGAACGGCTCCTCATTCCACTCGCCAAGCTTGAGAACCTCATGGAGCCGCGTTACGAGTCGAATCCTCCGTACTACCCCGACCTGAACGAGTCCGGCACGAAGTCTTTCTATCAGTACCTCGGCGATATCGAGGCGGCAGAGGCTGTGGCTGCCATGTGGTTACCGGACGCGGCAACGAAGGCCCTAGCCGGGCTTCGCGGCACCGTCGATTACGCGGACCCGTCGGAATGGCGAGAGCAAGTGTACGAATCCGCGTGCAAGACTCGGGAAGTCGTCCTTGCCATCATCAAGGAGAACCTCAACACACTCTAGCTCGCCGCCCTCATGCAGTGTCATTCAGCGACGGCCTCCGTGCGCCTGTCCCTGGGCCGGCGTAGAAGAGAACGGCCGTGCGATTGCGCATGATCGCTCGCCGACCGCGGGCGGCGCTACGAGTTGGCCGACAGGTGCCGCGGCGCGGGCGACGGCCCCGCTCCTGGAGCCGAGCTGCTCTACTTATGGTTGACGGTGCGCAACTCCGGCCGCCACGTCGACTCCCCTCCATCCTCGTCGAGGTGACCGGAATCGACAAGCACGACGGCTGGTTTGGCGGAACGGTGTGCCGCCACGACGACGAGTCCCTCGGCAACGCGTGCCACCACAAGCACGGCAGGCTCTATCCGGGCACGCAGTGCGCCGGTTGGGTCCTGTTCGAGGTGCCGAAGGACATGGATGCCGGCACCGCCATCGCCACCGCATCAACGCACGAATACGGAGGGGGATCTCTCTTTATTGGCCGCTGGTCGCTGTGGACGGAGAAGTAGCGGACCTCGCAGACCGCGCCGCGCCAAATCGACGCGCGCGCTAGAATCTCTGTTGCTCGGCTAGCCGGACGCGGCGAACGGCGGGCGCATCCCGACCCGCCTGCCGAGCGCGTTACTTCACTCGGGACCGCGCCGGGAGGCGGACGTGTCCGAGGGGATCAAGCTCGATCCACAGGCCCCATGGGTGGCTGAGCTGCGCGCCCGCATCGTCGAGGCGCACAACCTGGTAGCGGAAGCAATCGCCAAGTCGTCATCCTCCGACCTCTGGACGCGACGCCTCGCGAAGCTGGCTGACAACGCGCTCGCGGCTTTCAACCCGCTTCTTGCGGGGCTCGATGGGCGCGATCCGCTGCCCAGGGATCCGGTACTCAACCCGTGGCTCCTCTGGCAACTCCAGAAGGACTACCAGGCCGCCATCTCGTCGGGCCGCGGCGAACAGGCCGATCGTGAGCTCGCGGCGTTCATGAAGGCGATGCGGCAGAAGCCAAAGGGTCGACCTACCTCCGTTCCGCTGGGCGATCTCCAGAAGATGAAAGCCCTACGAAAAGCTGGCCGCAGCTACGGCCAAATAAGCAAGAGGCTCGGACTGAGTGCGGAGTCGGTTCGCCTTGCGCTCGCGTACCACTACCCCCGAAAGAAATCCCCGTGAGATTTCACTCCGAGAAAGTCCGCCGCCTTTTTCTCGGGGCTGACTCGTCAGTAGTCCGTTGCTAGCCTCCACGTAGCGACTCGAATCGCTGCAGGAGGCTTTGATGGACAAGGAAGCGTTGAAACCCGGCGAGGCCGCCGCCCTTCTCGGTGTCGGCCGCAACAGGATCCGCCAACTCGTCGCATCCGGCGAGTTGCCCACGGTGAAGCTCGGGCCTCGGTCGGTCCGCATTCCCCTGTCGGCGCTGCGGAAGTGGCTTACCGAGCGCACGATCCGCCGCCCCAATGCGGTGACCTAAGTGGCCGCGCCCATTCCTCCTGCCGATGGCCAACCGGAAGGCGGCGGAGCTGCCGGTGATGGTCCCCCGCCGCCGCCCCTCGGGCTCTACGACGGGATGAAGGCCGAGCCTGCGAGACGCGCGCCTGCGATACAGGATCAAGAGCCCGAGCGCCTCATGCCGCTGCGGCTCGCGCCGGGGCCCGAGCCGGAGTCGCCCGGCTCGGAGCCCTCCTCGGACGCCACGCACGGAGAAACCAGAGAGCGATCGTTGTGCCCCGCGGCGCCGCCGCTCACTGCGCCCACACCCGGTGCCGAGCCCCAGACCGAGCACCCGCCCGCCGATGCGCAACCCATCGACGCGACTGATTCATCAACGAGTCCTCAACCGACGCCCGCGGGCCAGCCGCGGGATGAGAAAACAGCCGCCGTCGCGTCACGTCGCCGCTTCGCCCTCACGGACGCGGGCTTCGCGGAGCGTATCCTCTCGCAGCACGGTGTCGACCTCCGCTACTGTGAGCCGCTGGGGGGATGGTTCGTCTGGAACGACGCCCAGTGGCGCCGCGACGACTCGGGCCAGATCTGGCTTCGCGCGCACAAGACGGCGCGCGGAATTCTCATGGAGGCGGCAGAGGTGGACGGGGACGACGAGGCGGCCAAGGCCAGGGTCAAGGCGATCACCGCGTTCGCGCTTACCTGTGAGAGCCGCAGCCGCCTCGAGTCCGGCGTGAAGCTGGCGGCAAGGCTCGGGTCCTCGTTCGGCGTCGTCGCTCGACCCACCGACTTCGATGTCGACCCGTGGCTCTTGAATACCCCCAGCGGCATCGTCGACCTGCGGACTGGACGACTCCAGGCGTCCAGTCGTGACGCGATGTGCTCCAGGATCACGGGCGCGCCGTACATCCCCGGCGCTCGGTCCGACCTGTGGGACAAGTTCCTCGCCCGAGGTCTTCCTGATCCCGAGGTGCGCGCCTTCGTCCAGCGGGCGGCGGGCTCAAGCATCACAGGCAATCCGACCGAGGAGAAGCTGTACTTCGCCCACGGCGTGGCCGCGACAGGCAAGAGCACCTTCGTTCGCGCCGTGCTCTCGGCGCTCGGCGACTACGGGATGACCGCTGACTTCGAGACGTTCCTCTCGCGCGAGTTCACCAGCGGGAGCCCGAGGAACGACATCGCGCGACTCGCCGGGGCACGCTTCGTTGTGTCAATCGAAGTCGACGAGGGCAAGCGTCTGGCCGAGGGCGTCATCAAGGCCCTGACCGGCCGCGACCGCGTGCCGGCCCGCTTCCTGTACCGGGAGGCATTCGAGTTCGCTCCCTCCTTCACACTCTGGCTGGCCGCGAACCACCGACCCCATGTGAGCGCTGACGACGGCGCGATGTGGCGTCGCATCGTTCAAGTGCCTTTCGGCGTCCAGATCCCCGAGGGCGAGCGCGACCCCTCCCTCAAGGATCGGCTCTGCGATCCGCGGGGCGGCGGCACGGCCATCCTCTCGTGGCTGATCGAGGGCTGCCTGGCCTGGCAGCGTGAGGGGCTGCGCATCCCCGAGGCGGTTCGCCGAGCGACGCAGGAGTACAGAGACGAGGTGGACGACGTCGCGCACTTCATCGACGAGTGCTGCGATGTCGGCCCGACATTCGACGCCCCGGCGGGCGACCTGCACGAGACGTATCGCAAGTGGTCGGCGGTGAGTGGCGGCGTCTCCATGGACCAGAAGCGTTTCAAGGCCGCGCTCACAGCCAAGCGATTCCACCACCAGCGAATCAGCTCCGGCGTCGTGTGGAAGGGGCTGCGCATTCGCGCGCAGCCGATGTAGGTGTGTAGGCGAATGCAGGGATTCCCGACAAACCTCCTTGAGAGACACTCGTGTGTCGAAGTCTTCCGTTTTTGCCTACAGAAGGCTACATCGCTACATGACGGAGCCGCCGCCACCAAGACTCGGTGCGGATCCCGGCTCGCTGAGCAGGCCCCGCCCGGTGGCGAAAAGGGGGGCGCGGGGCCCAATCGGACAGGACCGCAGGCGCCATCGTCTCGCGTGCAGGGACTCTCTGGGGATGCCCGCAGGCCGGGGATGTCCGCGCCCCATCTTGGCCCGCGCCGCCGGCCGCAGGAGGGGCCCCCTCCCCTTGGCTGAGCTGGTCGTAACTTCGACCTCTGCCGCCCGCGGGACTCTTACCGTTGGGGTTTGTGGGGGCCCCCCGAACGCACCTCCTCGTGACCTGGCCGGACGGCGCCCGCGTCACCCTGACCGTCGGGCTCCTGGGGACCCCCCAACGCCTCGGCGACGTCCGCTGCTGGTTCACCCGCTGCGCGTGCCTCCGCGGGGTCGGCTGCCTGTAAACCCCCTCCCCGAATCAGCCCTTCGCGTCCCGCCGCCGCTGGCGCCTCGTCTACCGGAGCCAGTGCGAGCCGGGGAACCTGCGGTGGCTGCGGGCGGTCGTGAGGGCGGCCGGGCTCCTGACGACCGCGCCCAGGCGGGCACTACAGCTCCACGACCGCCTCGCCCGCCGAGCGGCCTCCCTGCATGCCGATTTCGTCGCTGTCCTGGAGTAGAGGTGATCCAGGGAGACACAGTGAGGCAGCACGTATTATCAGTATTACTAGTATTACTGGTAAGACTGGCTCCCCCGTCCGCCGCCCTCCCCAGGAGCCGCCGGTGACATCGGCCGCGCCCCCGCGCCTGTGCTCGCCCGAGCGGCGCCGGTGACCGCGCGCGAGCTGCTCGACGCGCTCGTGTCCACCGTCAGGGAGGCCGACCCCGCCGAGCTGCCGGCGATCGTGGGCAGGCTCGCGGAGGCCGACGCCATCGCCCGCGCGCGGATGATGACGCCTCCCCCGGCTCCCGCACCTCCCTCCACGCCGGAGCACTGGATCACGGCCGCCGAGGCCGCGCGCATCGCGGGGGTGTCCGTGGATCGCCTCTACGTCTGGGCCAGGGGCCAGCGATGGGCCTCGCGGCCGTCGCGGCGCTGCCTGCGGATCGATGAGAGAGGGTTTCGACGATGGCTCGCATCA
>Ga0114129_10007991_pt1 | contig 15064 bp, 14 predicted proteins | sample RhiMetdeltSRZDD1_FD_80071 | JGI IMG/M metagenome (GOLD analysis project Ga0114129, IMG submission 80071) | Populus rhizosphere microbial communities from Tennessee, USA - Rhizosphere MetaG P. deltoides SRZDD1 (version 2) (version 2) | ecosystem: Host-associated > Plants > Roots > Rhizosphere >...
GATGTCCGCCCGCTACGGGAAGAATCTCGTCGCATCTGCAGAGCTGCTCCCGGCGGATAAATACGGCTATCACCCGACAGACGCGCAGATGACGTTCGGTCAGCTCATCGCGCACATCGTTCAGACCAACGTCGCGCTGTGCGCGGGAATCTCCAGCGTGGCGGCCCCGATGACGCCGGACGAATTGCGGAAGCTGACGGGAACCGAGCCGAAGGATGCGCTCGTCGCCGCGATCAGGCGGTCGTTCGACTACTGCACGGAAGGGCTCGGGAAGGTGAACGACTCGGGGCTCAACGAGGAAGTCACGATGTTCGGGCGTCCCGCCGGTGTGTCGCGCGCGGCGGCGATGATCACGCTGGCGATGGACTGGGCCGATCATTACTCTACAGCCGCGTCGTACCTCCGGCTGAACGGGATCCTCCCGCCGACGGCGCAGCCGAAGAAATAGAATTAGATGTGTCCGCAATGCTGAGGCGTCGATGGCTCGGCGCGTGTTGACGCTCGCGCTCGCACTTGCTGTCGCCGGTGTCCCGCTGGCCGGCGAGATATGCCGCGCCCTGTGCGCGGATCACGGACAGCATCACAATCATCACGCTGACGCGGCGCCGGTCTCGAGGACCGCGACCATCGGCGCCGTTGCACACTCGTGCGGCGAAGCGACCTCGCTGGTTGCCGACTCGCGCGACATCGTCCGAACATCCATTGCGAGCGCCACGATCACGGCTGCTGCTGATCCCGGTCTGCTCGTTCACGCGCCCGCGACGAACGCCGTCGAGAGCAGACACGGTCCTCCGGGTATCGTCCGTCTGCCAGCTCAACTCCGAATCTAGGCGCCTCTCCGCGACTGTCCGATGGTCGTATCCGGGAGAGGTCTATGTACACGCTTGTTCGATTGTCATGTGTTCTTGCTGCCGTACCTCTCGCGTCGATCGGCGCCGCCGCGCAAACGCCTGCGCCACCCGAGCAGCATCAGCACGCCGCCGCAGGGCCGGAGCACCAACATTCCGATGACGCGCAGATGGCGCGCGAGGGCTCGGGCACGGGGTGGCTGCCGGACCTCACGCCGATGTACGCGATCCACTGGCAGCATGGCCCGTGGCAGCTGATGACGCACGGGAACGCGTTCATCCAGTTCCTTCATGAATCCGGCGACCGGGGCGACGACCAGCTGGGGAGCATCAACTGGATCATGGGGATGGCGCGGCGAGATCTGGGGCATGGCCGCGCGACGTTCCGCGGCATGTTCAGCGCAGAGCCGTGGACAGTCGGCGGCTGCGGCTATCCAGACGTCCTCGCGAGCGGAGAACGATGCAAGCGCGAGAAGATCCACGATCGCCAGCATCCGCACGACCTCATCATGGAGCTCTCCGCCGAATATGACGCGCCGCTGAGGGGTTCCGTGCGCTGGCAGGCGTACGGAGGCCCCGCCGGCGAGCCGGCGCTCGGACCGGTGGCCTATCCGCATCGGCTGTCCGCGATGCCGAACCCGGTCGCGCCGATCGCCCACCACTGGCTCGATTCGACGCACATCACGTTCGGTGTGATCACAGGCGGTGTCTACGGCGCACGCTGGAAAGCCGAGGCGTCCGTCTTCAACGGCCGCGAGCCAGACGAGCGGCGAGCGGATTTCGATTTTGGCGCGCTCGATTCCGTGTCCGGTCGCCTGTGGTATCTGCCGACGTCGAACGTCGCGCTGCAGGTGTCGGCAGGCCGACTGACCGAAGCCGAAGCCTCCGAAGGGAGCGGGCCGCGACTCGATGTCTCGCGGGTGACGGCGTCGGCAACCTACCACCGCACGGTCGCCGAGAACGGCATCTGGGCGACGACGATCGCATGGGGACGGAACGAGGAGTCCGGGCACGGCTCGAATGCGCTTCTCATCGAAACGAATCTGACGTGGCTGGATCGTGACGCCTGGTTCGGGCGATTCGAGACGGTCGGCAAGACGTCGCACGATCTCGCGGTCGCGGAGGCCGACACGGCGTTTACCGTGGCGAAGCTCCAGGGCGGCTATACGCGGTACTTCCCCGCATGGAACGGACTGCAGCCGGGCATCGGGGGCGCGGCATCGGTGGGCGTTGTGCCGGAGGGACTGAAACGCGCGTACGGCCGCCGCGCGAATCCCGGATTCGGCGTGTTCCTGACGTTACGTCCCGGTTCGCGCTCGCCTCACCCGTGACGCGTCGAAGGTGATCAGCGCGGAGGAGCGGGTCACTTGCCGACCTTGATCACTTTTCCTTCAGGCGTGACTTCGACCTCGCCGTTGGCGAGCTCCGCCTCGTACAGATACTTTGGTGCAGCCAGCCTGGAGATTCGTCCCGTCTTGCCTTTCTTGACGATCTCCGCGCGCACCTCGGCTCGTTCGAACCGCTTTATCGTCTGGCCCTTTGCGGCCTTTCTGATAGCTGCTACCGCGGCTTCGGGTACGTCCTTCACATTCACGATGGTCGTGACGTCGATGACGGTGCCGTCCTCGGCCACTTCGATCTCTCCCTGGTCGCCCTTGAACTCGATGTCGTACAGCGTGATGCCGCTTTCCTTCTCGATTTCGATCTTGTCGATCTCGGCGCCGGGCTTGTTGGCGTGAATCGCCTGGCTGACCGCCGCGGGCAGGCGCTGATTTTTCGCGCGCTTCGACGCTTCCTGCGCGGCCGCTGTCGCCGCGGCGAACAGGACGGCGACTCCGATGGTCAATGTCAGGTTGCTCCCGCGTCGCATGCTTCACCTCGATTCATGGTCGACTGCCGCAGCGAGGTCCGCCTGCCCCCTTACGTGCGGGTCGACCGCGGTCTATACCGGCATCACCAGGTTGGCGTCGCGCGCGAGCAGCCACCGCCCGTTCTGCTTTCGCAGGATCGTCAGCGTATATCCCGCCCGCCGGTGCGGCGCGCCGCCGTCCAGCACGATCGTCACTTCGATGTAATTGCGGAGGTACGCCCAATCGCCCAGGACCTCGAGCTCGTCGATCGTGGCCCGTCCGTCGACGCGTACGTGTTTCAAGCGCTCCGACGCCGCGGCAAACGCCTGCTTGCCGAACGGCTTCTGACCGGGAACCATGAAAATGACATCGTCGGCGATCAGGCTCAGCACGGTCTCACGATCGCCGGCCCTGGTCGCGGCCATCCACGTGTCAACGAGGGCTCGAATCGCGCGTTCGTCGTTGGTCATAGTGTGTGCTCGACGCTGTGATGGTGCCGGCCTACGATGCCGCCAGCCAGCGCAAGGCCTCGGTCAGAACATCCGGCGGCATCTCGTGACGGCCCTCGAACTCGCGGAACATCACGTCGTACCCCATCGACCGCAGCCGCGGCACGATGACGCGGCTGCACTGGTCGATAGGCAGGATCGGATCCGACTGTCCGTGCGAGACGAAAAACCGCGGACGTCCCTGCGGCGGCATGCGGATGACGAATCCCGGCGAGCAGGCGATCACGCGCGGGAACAGATCGCCGTTCCCGATGGCGAGCGAGACGGCGTACGAGGCGCCGTCGGAGAAGCCGCCGATCGCGACGCGCGCGGGATCCACTGCCACGCGCGCAAACACGTGGTCGAGCATGCGATTGAGGAAGTCCACGTCCTCGCCGAAACCGCCGCCGATGGCGTCCCACGTCGTGGATCGCGAGTCGGGCGCGACCACGACGACGCCGGCCTGATCGGCCACCGGGCCGATCCGGCGCAGCATCCCTCCGCCGCGCTGCGTCGCGCCGTGCAGGAACACCAGCAGCGGCAGCTTGCCGTCGCGCGCCGCGGTGGGCATCTGGACGACGCCGTCGCGGTCCGAGGCGAGGCCGAGCGTGCCGCTCTTGAGCGACGTCGTCGAATCGCCGCGCGGACGCGCGCTCAGCCGGCCGTCGCTCGGCTCGAGCTCCCTGGTCGCGGACGCGCACGCGTCGCCGAACGCCATCGACGCCCACGCGCCGGCCGCCGTGATGCCGAATCTGCGGCGGGTGATCATGCGGTCATGCGCGGACGCGACTATTCGCTGCGGAGCGCCGTCAGCGGATCGGTCCGCGCGGCGCGCAGCGCGGCAGGCAGGACGGCGCCGAGACCGGTCGCCATGAGCACCGCAGCGACCGCGCCGATGCTCAAGACATCGGACTGGGTCGTGCGGATCATGCTGCCAAGTCCGCGCGCCACCCAGATCGACAGCACACCGCCCGCCGCCAGCCCGGATCCGACCATCAACGCGCCCTGTCCGAGCGTCCTCCTCATGAGACGCATCGGATCCGCGCCGAGCGCCATGCGAAGCGCGAGCTCGGCGCGCCGGCACGCGACGTCGTGCGCGGCGACGCCGAAGAGCCCGATCGAGCTGAGCACGAGCGCCAGCAGCGCAAATCCCGTGAACGCAGCAGTCAGCAGGCGCCGCGCGGGAACTCCCGGCGACGCCGCGACGACAGCCTCCATCGTTTTGACGCTGTAGACGGGGATGTTCCCGTCGAGCCGCGCAACCTCTTCGCGTGCGGCCGCAATCGCGTCCGCGTCCGGACGCGCCGATCGGACGACGACAACGCTGGTACGGGAGGGTAGCTGCAAGGCCGACAGATAGACCGTCGCCAGCGGTGCTTCATCGAGCGCACGCAGCTTCACGTCGCCGACGATCCCGACGACTTCGGCCGGTCGCGGGTTCGCCGCCAGAAAGATTCGCCGTCCGATCGGCGGCTCGAACGCGAACAATCTCTTCGCGAGAGACTCGCTCACGACGACGCGTGGTTCGGCCGTCGCCGCGTCGCGCGCGTCGAACGGTCGGCCGGCGACGACGGGGATCCGCATCACATCGAAGTAGTCCGGGCTGACCGTGCGGACGACGGCCTCTCGTCCGTCATCCGCGGGACGCAGGGCCACCAGGCTGCGTCCCCGGTCGTGGGTCAACGGAATTTCGTCGATGACGGAGACCGAGCGGGATCCCAGCCGTTCCTGCAGTGCGTCCTGGAGCGCGGAGTAAAACGACACGACGCGTTCGGCGGTGGAGTAGCTCGCCGCCGGCAGCGACACCGGCAGCGCGAGCACGCCGCGGGCATCGAATCCGGGATTGATGTCGAGCAGACGGAGCACGGTGCGTCCCAGGAGCGCCATCGACACGAGCAGGACGAACGCGAGCGCGACCTCGCCGGCGACGAACGCGCGCCGCAGTGTCAGCTCGTGCGGCGACGGCGTCGCTCCGCGACGCAGCACGTCCACGACGCTGCGCCGCGCCGATCCGAGCATCGGCAGCAATCCACAGACGCCCGCGCAGGCGAAGGCGGCCGCACCGACCGCGGCGATCACGCGCCAGCTCACGTCGACGTCACTCTTCGCGAGATCGCCGAACTGCGCCAACGCCAGGCGCGCGACAGCCGGCGTCATCCACCATGCGAGCAGGACGCCGGCGACGGTCCCCGTCGCCACCAGCGCGAGCGCCTCCAGCAGCAGCTGCCGTGCAATCTCGGCCGGACGCGCGCCGAGCGCGCTCCTGACCGCCAGCTCGCGCCGGCGGTCGATCGACCGGACGATCAGCAGCCCCGCAAGATTGATGAAGGCGATCAACATGGCGAGCGCGGCGGCACTTGCGAGCAGGACGAGCGTTCGCGCGCTGTCGCCCGCGATGGCCGCCGCGACCGGCGTTACCGACGCGCGTGCAGGTGGCGAAGAAGTCCGACTCACCTCGTCGAGGGCCGTCGCGAGGTGTGCGGGCGGCGCGTTGCGAGCGAGCCGAGCCACGGCGCCCACGCGGTAGCCGGTGCGCGCCGCCTGCGCCGGCGTCACGGGGAGCGGCCGCCACAGGTCGCCCGCGTTGAGCCCGAAGACGAAGCGCTCCGGCAGAACGCCGACGATCGTGTGTGCGCGGCCGCCGAGCACGAGCTGTCGGCCGATCGCGGCTGGATTCCCGGCGAGCCTTCCGCGCCAGAACGCGTGGCTGACGATGACCAGCGGCCGTCCGACATCGTCGCGATCGAATCCACGACCGAGCGCCGGCGTGACGCCGAGCAGGGGCAGGAATCCCGGCGTCACGTCGTTGGCGCTCACGCGCTCGGCCGCGCCGAGCCCGGTCAGCGTCAGGTTCGTGCCGTCGAACGCCTCGAGCCACGCCAGCGCGCCGGCGCGCTCGCGCCAGGCCTCGAACGTCGCATACCGCACCGCTCGTGGAGCCGAGGTCGGGTCGGCAATCGGGGTCTCGCCGACGGTGACAAGGGCTTCGGGATTCGCGAACGGCGGCGGCGTAAGGAGGACCGCATCGACCACCGCGAAGATCGACGCGGCGGCGCCGGAGGTGAGCGCCAGCGTCAGAACCGCGGCGCCCGCGCTCGCCGGTGAACGGCGAAGGCTGCGCACGAGGTGGAGCAGATCGAGATGCACTCGAGCAGTCTACTCCCGCTCCGCTGCGACCGACGACTTCGCGGCAGGCTGAGGCAGCGGCAGCTCCAGGACGCCGAGCAGCGCGGGCGTGGGATCCGCGCCGACGCGGCGGTCGCCGCGCGCCCGCGCAAGCGCCAGAATCTTGCGGCTGTCTTTGAAGAGGCTGGGACGATTGTCGCCGGCGGCGACGGCCCCACGATCGGACGCGAGACCCACGAGGATCGCGACGGCACACATGGCCCGCAGCAACCGAATCATGACGTTCCCTCCGTGAGGCGTCCGCATTCTACAATGCGTGCGACGTGGCACGACTTCGAGCTGCACGGGCGATCGTCATCATGCTGCTTGCCGCGGGCGCGTTCGCCTGCCGCCGGTCCGGACCGCCGTACACCCCGAAGGAGGCGCTGAACACCTTCCGGATCGAGCCGGGATTCCGCATCGACCTCTACGTCGCCGAGCCGGACATCCGCAGCCCTGTCGCGATGGAGGTCGATGAGGACGGCCGGATCTACGTGGTCGAGGATCCAGGGTATCCGCTGAACGTGGAAGGCAAGGTCGGCCGCATCATCCTGCTCGAAGACACCGACGGCGACGGCCGGCCCGATCGGCGTACGGTCTTCGCGGACAAGCTGACGATGCCCACCGGCATCATGCGATGGAAGAACGGCGTGTTGGTCACCGATGCGCCGGACGTTCTGTACCTGGAAGACGCGGACGGCGACGGCAAGGCCGACATTCGGAAGGTGATGCTCACCGGCTTCGCCTTCACCAATCCGCAGCACACGGTCAACAACCCGGTCTACGGTCTGGACAACTGGATCTACCTCGCGCACGAGGGTCCGGCCACGGCGATTGTCTTTCCCGAGAAGTTCGGCGATCGCGGAAGCGACGTCCGCTTCGCCGATCGCCCGGATGCGCCCTCGCTCAAACCGGCGCGCCGCATGGTCCGCTTCCGGCCCGATACGGGACAACTCGAGTATCGATCGAGCAGCAGCCAGTTCGGCCACAGCTTCGATCAGTGGGGCCACCAGTTCACCGTCAGCAACGAAGACCACATCCGCGAAGAGGTGCTCGCCGCGGCCTATGTGACGCGCAATCCGGACCTGCCGGTCGGCTCGGTGATGGAGCGCATCTCCGATCATCGGCCCGCCGCGGACGTGTACCCGATCGCCCGCAATCCGCGTGTCGAGATGTTGAGCGGCGTCGGATCGTTCACGTCCGCATGCGGCATCACCGTCTATCTGGGCGGCGCATTTCCACCGTCACTCGGTTTCTTCTCGCTCGTCGCCGAGCCGGCGCAGAACCTGGCGCATCGCGACGTGCTCACGCCTTCCGGCGCGACGTACGTGGCCAGACGGGCTCGCGAAGGCGTGGAGTTCCTGGCGTCGACCGATGCCTGGTTTCGTCCCGTGAACTTCTACACCGGGCCCGACGGCGCGATGTACCTGGTGGACTACTACCGCCTCGTCATCGAACATCCGGAATGGATGGCCACGCACACGCACCACTCGCCCGACCTCTATAAAGGTGATGACCGCGGCCGGATTTACCGAATCTCTCCAGAAGGCGGGCTGCCGCTTCCCGGCAAGATCCGGCTCGGCCAGGCATCCGACGAGGAGCTGGTGCATCTGCTGGCCAGCCCGAACATCTGGTACCGCCGCACCGCGCAGCGTCTGCTCGTCGACCGCGGACACGCGAGCGCCGTGAAGCCGCTCACGACGCTCGCCGCAAGCAGTCCGTCGGCCGTGGGACGCCTGCACGCCCTCTGGACGCTCGAAGGGCTTCACCAGCTCGACGCGAACCTTGTCGAGCGCGCGCTCGACGACCCGGAGCCGGGCGTGCGCGAAAACGCGATGCTGCTCGCCGAGCCGCGCCTCTCCACCAACCCCCGGCTCGTCGAGAAGCTGCTCGCGCGCGAGCGCGATCCGGATCGCCGCGTGCAGTTCCAGCTTCTATGCACGCTCGGTGGCGTCGACTCGCCGGCCTCGCGCGCCGCGCAGGATCGGCTGCTTGCGCAGAACATCGACGATCCCTGGATGCAGCTCGCGGCGCTCAGCGCCTCATCGGATCGCGCGCCGCAGCTGTTCGCCTCCGCCGCCGCCTTCACGGACAAACGCACGGACGCCCGCGCCACCTTCTTTCATCAGGTCTCCGCCGTGATCGGCACGCGCCGGAGGACCGACGAGATTCGACGCCTGCTCGCCGCGCTTCTCGGCGCGTCAGGCGGCGGGTCGTCGTGGTGGCGCGCGGCCAGTCTCGACGGCCTTGCCCAGGGCCTTCGCGGGTCCGGCCAGCCTCGCCGATTCACAGCGGTCGAGCCGTCCGGCGGCGCGAATCTCGGCGAGGATCTGCTGCTGAAACTGTTCGCGAGCCCGGACGCCGACGTGCGCCGCGCGTCGCTGCGCGCGCTGGGTGCGACCGGGCTTCCGAAGGAGGCAACTCCGATGCTGCGGTCGGCCGCCGCCACCGCGCAGGACAGCGCACGGGATCCGGCTCTGCGCGCTGATGCGATCGGCCTGCTCACGCTCGGCGATCCGGCGGCTCACGAAGCGATGTTCAGGCAATTGATCGACCCGCAGCAGCCCGAGCCCGTCCAGGCGGCGGCCGTCCGCGCCTTGGGCCGAGTGAAAGGCGCAGCGGTCGGCAGTTTCCTGATCGAGCGCTGGAAATCGATGACGCCCGCGGTGCGCACGGAAGCCGCCGATGCGATGTTCCTCGATCCGGAGCGGCCGAAGCTGCTGCTCGACGCAATCAGGACGGAGACCGTCCAACCGTGGACGCTGGCGTTTCGTCACAAGCGGCAGCTTGTCATGCATGCCGACACATCGCTCCGGGAGACAGCCCGCTCGCTGCTCGAGGAGAAGCCCGGGGAGCGGGAAGCCGTGCTGAAGCGCTACGAAGCCGCGCTCGACAAGGACGGCGATCCTGAAAGAGGGCGCGTCGTCTTCGAGCGTGTGTGCGCCAAGTGTCACAGGCTGAACGGCCTCGGTCACGACGTCGGCCCCGACCTGGCGACGATTCGGAATCGTCCGGCCCGTCTCATCCTGCCAGACATCATCATGCCGAACAGATCGATCGCGCAGAATTACGAGTCGTACGTCGTGGAAACCCGGTCGCGTGGAATCATCGAAGGCATCCTGGGATCTCAAACGCCGACGACGATCACCATTCGTCATGAGGGCGGCGTCGAGGATGTGATTCGCCGCGACGACATCAAGGACATGCGCATCACCAAGCTGTCCGCGATGCCCGCCGACCTGGACAAACAGATCACCGTCGATCAGATGGCCGACCTTCTCAGATTCCTGAAACAGTGAAAAGACGGAGAGGGCTGTCATGAAGCTTTCGTTTGCTGTCGTTCTACTCCTCACCGTTTCGATCGTGCCGGCGGCCGCAGCTGAAACCGGCGTCCTCCAGGCGGGCGCGGCCAAGGTCGACATCACGCCGCAGGCTGACGCGGCGCTGCCGATGAGCGGCTATGCCGGTCGCCAGGAGGGCTTCAAGGGGATTCACGACCCGATCTATGCGCGCGCCATCGTGCTGAGCGACGGCTCACGGCAGGCGGCCATCGTCTCGTGGGAGCTGATCGGAGTGCCGACTGCCGTGTGGGAGGAGCTCTCACAGCGCATCGCGAGGGAGACCGGAATCGAGCGCGAGTACTTGCTGCTCGCCGCCGTCCACGATCACGCGGCGCCAGCGCCGTTCGGCATCTACGGCAACGACTCGCCCAAGTCCGCGGCCTACACGAAGCAGCTTCAGGATGCGACCGTCGACGTCATCCGGCAGGCGAAGGCGAATCTGCAGCCGGCAAGAATCGGCATCGGGAGCGGACGCGCGTACGTGAACGTCAATCGGCGCGAATACTCATCCGAGAACGGCTGGTGGTGGCTCGGCTACAACCCGGAGGGACCGTCGGACAAAGAGGTGACGGTGATGCGGTTCGACGCGCTCTCCGGCAAGCCGATTGCGGTCTTCATCAACTATCCGGTTCATGCCGTGGTGATGGGGCCGGAGAACTTGCAGATCAGCGGCGATCTTGCCGGCGCGACGTCGCGCTACGTCGAGAACTACTATCGCCGCAAACCGGAAGAAACGCCGCGAAGCGATGCCGGCTTCGCGATTCGGCTGCGGCCGGACGCGGCGACCGACGGCGTCGTCGCGGTGTGGACGAGCGGCGCGGCGGGCGATCAGAATCCGATCTCGGTGGCGCGCGGCTCGAACTTCACGATGGTCGATGCGCTGGGCCAGATTCTCGGCGAGGCGGCGGTCCGCGCGGCCAATACGATTCACACGACCGATCGCGCGCGCATCTGGGGCAAGCAGCAGGTGATCACATGTCCCGGACGAAGGGTCGAACCGGGGCGGCTCCCGCGCAAGGACTACAAGTGGGAGGATTCGGACGCCATCAGCGTCCGTCTCTCGTTGATCACGATCAACGATATCGCGCTCGCCGGCGTGTCGGGCGAGGTCCTGACGACGATCCACCAGCACTTGAAGAGAGAATCGCCGTTCAGCCGCACCGTCATGGTGACGCATGCGAACGGAGCGAGCGGCTACATACCGGACGATGCCGCTTTCGATCAGGTCAGCTACGAGATCACCACGTCGCGGCTGAAACCGGGCTGTGCGGACAACGCCATCGTCAACGGCTTCCTGAGTCTGATGGAGCAGCGCTGAGCGATTGAGGCTCCGACGATAGTACTGTAGGAGACGAGGAGAGTGGTGACTCGGAGCGAGGACCGCGGGGCCGTGTCAGCGACGAGCTCCGACGTCCGGTCGGACGAGGACAAGCTCGATGAGGCGCTGGACGAGACATTTCCCGCCAGCGATGCGCCTGCCAATACCGTGGCGACCGGCGCTCGCGCGCGCGATCTGACGCCTGACGGCACGCGTGTGTCGGACAATCCGGCGCGGACGCGGTTCGAGCTGACCGTCGACGGCGAGACCGCGTTCCTCGCGTACGAGCGGACGCCCGAGAGCTTGACGTTGATTCACACCGAGGTGCCGGAGGCGCTTCGCGGCCGGCATCTCGGCGACGAGCTGGTCGAGTTCGCGTTGAACGCCGGCCATGCCGCCGGCCTCCGCATCGTCGCCGTCTGCCCGTTCGTCCGCGCCTACCTGCGAAAGCACCGGCGGACGGCGTGAGCCCTACGGCTGCAGCGCGCGGACCGGCCTGACCTCGACGCTGCCCTCGCGAGCGGGCGGAATCTTCGACGCGATCTGGATCGCTTCGTTGAGATCCGTCGCCTCGATCAGATAAAACCCGGCGAGCTGCTCCTTGGTCTCGGCAAACGGACCGTCGGTGACGGACAGCTTGCCGTTGCGGACCCGAACCGTCGTCGCCGTCTCGACCGGCTGCAGCGCCTCGGCGGCGACGAGAAGTCCGCGCTGACGGAAACCGTCGCCGCAGGCGGCGCACTCGCTGTCGTGGACCGCGTGGAGCTTGTGGTCTTCGAGATACACGAGGCAGATATATTTCATGATCGTCCTGAGTCGAGCTCGGCGATGCGGCGCTCGAGGAATCGGCGCTCGGGCTCCTGCCGCGTTAACGCGCGGGCGCGCTCGTAGGCGTCGCGCGCGTCGGAGGTTCGACCCAGCCGGCGGCAGAAGTCCGCTCGTACGGCGTGCGCGAGCCGATAGTCGCGGAGGTCGCCCCGATCGAGAATGGCGTCGACGATCGCCAGGCCGGCCGCGGGGCCGTCGCGCAGCGCGACCGCCACGGCGCGATTCAGCTCGATGACGGGCGACGGCGTCATCCGCACGAGCGCGTCGTACAGGCCGACGATCTCGTTCCAATCGGTGGCAGCCGCGTCACGCGCGTTGGCGTGGACCGCCGCGATCGCGCCTTGGATGGTGTACGGCCCGAACCGCCGCGACCTCAATGCGCGCTCGACGAGCGCGGTGCCTTCGGCGATGAATTCCCGATTCCACAACGATCGATCCTGATCCTCGAGCAGGATCAAATCGCCGGACGCGGACATCCGCGCCTCGCGGCGCGACTCGTGGATCAGCATCAGGCCCAGAAGTCCCAGCGCCTCGGGCTCGGGCAGCAAACCGACGAGCAGCCGCCCGAGTCGAATCGCCTCGGACGACAGATCGTGCCGCGTGACAGCCGCGCCCGACGAAGCCGTATACCCCTCGTTGAACACGAGGTAGATGACGCGCAGGACGGCATCGAGCCGCTCGGGCAGCTCCGACGTCTCCGGCACTTTGTACGGAATCCGGGCGTCGCGGATTTTCGCCTTGGCCCGCACGATCCGCTGCGCCATGGTTGGCGCCGGCGTCAGAAACGTGCGCGCGATTTCCTCCGTCGTCAAGCCGCAGACCTCGCGGAGCGTGAGCGCGACCTGCGCGTCGGGCGCGAGCGCCGGATGACAGCAGGTGAAGATGAGGCGAAGCCGATCGTCCTCGACGCTTTCCCTGTCGGCCCACGCCTCGGGATCGACCGAGCCGGTCTCCGGGACGTCGCCGCTGTCGTCGAGCGGCTCGAACCGGGAAAGCCGGCGCCTCGTATCGATCGCCTTGAATCGACCGGTCGACACCAGCCACGCGCGGGGATTCGCCGGGACGCCGTCGCGCGGCCACTGCTCCAGCGCCGCCCTGAACGCGTCGTGCATCGCCTCTTCGGCCGCGTCGAAATCGCCGAGCAGGCGGATCAGCGTGGCCAGCACGCGGCGCGATTCGGACGTGTAGACGGCATCCACCGTCTCACGGATGTGCTCGGTCGCCTCCACGCACGCCCATCACACCATGCGCCGAAGGGCCGCGCAAGCTCCCCGCCTCCTCTGATCCCTGGTCGAACGGAGCGCCCGGATATCGACAGGCCGCCGACTGTCGATTTGCCGGCCCACTGTTCGACCACGGAGCAGGAGGGACATGTGAAAGCCAACCGCACGTTGTGGACGATGCAGGGGATGCTCGCGGGGCTGTTTCTGTTCGCCGGTGTCATGAAGCTCGTGCTGCCGATCGAGGCCATGGCCGGCCCGGTCGCGCTGCCGGGATCGTTTCTGCGGTTCATCGGGGTGGCCGAAGTCCTCGGCGGCCTCGGCCTCGTGCTCCCGTGGCTCTTGAAGATTCGGCCGATCCTGACGCCGATCGCCGCCGGCGCGCTGGGGATCGTCATGATCGGCGCGGTGACCATGACGGCGGTCGGCGGCAGCGTCGCCGGCGCCGCGTTCCCGCTCCTCGTCGGCGTGGCGCTTGGCGCCATCGCGTACGGGCGAGCGTCCGCGTTGTCGGCGATCTGACAGCGGCGCTGTGGAGGGGAGGCGCGCGGCCACGCGCGGGCAGCCACGGCGAGCGACGCGGCGCGCGACGCCGATGCGCTGCTGCTCGCGGTGCACTAGTCCCGAGTCGACGATGTGTTGAAGCAAGCCGGCGACGTGTCGGGCAACGACGTGGGTTTCGATCCGGTCGACGCTGGACCGCTGCGAATCGCGCGGTCCAGCGAGCCGTTCGCGCTGCTCGTGCGCTTATGTGCTTTAGAACATAAGCGCACTTATGTACTGGCAGCAATTATGTGCGCTTGTTCTTTGGTGACCGGCATCCCACGGCGTCAGCGCCTCTGATCTACCGCTTCGTAGAGGAATTCTCGCCCTCGGGGAGATGCCGCTCTGTTAAACACTGCGGCGTTTCCCGGGTGTAAGGACTCGAGCGCGCTGTGGCATCTCTCGAGATGGCCCACGATCTTGGGTGGCCGATCCTGGGATCGCGAGTTTCACTTGCGGACGGATAGCGCGGATACCTGACTGTGAAACTACGCAATTGCCGTTCAAAATGGCTTTCCTGGCGTCCGGGCGCGGCGGTCTCCGCTTTGCTACTCGTGCCGTTGGGAGCTATTCGCTCATGCCACGCCAGATGCGGTCCTCTCTTTGTGTCTGGGCATCACTGGCCCCGGGCCGACGGTGGGCCTGACGACCCGCCAGGAGGGTATCTGTGTCATGAATCACCTGGGCGTGCGAGCTCTCACTCGCCAGTGTCTTGCGTCAGGAGGAGTGACATGCCACACCGTTCGTTGTTCGTTCTGCTCGTCGCCGCCGTGGCCACGCTTAACGTCCTCACCGGGGCCGCCAAGGGCCAGACGCCGGCGCCGCCGCCGTTGACGTATGAGCGGGTCATCACAACGACCTGGAAGAACCTTCACGACAAGATCCTCCAGATGGCCAAGGACACGATGTTCCCCGACGACAAGCTGGAATGGAGGCCGCATCCCGATGCGCGATCGGTGCTTGAGGAATTCCGCCAGGTCACGAATGGCCTCGAGTGGAGCTCGGCTCAGCTGCGCGGCGAGAAGCTCGACGGCCCCACGGTCAGCGCCCGCCGGAACGCCGACGCCGGCAAGCCAAAGACGCGCGCCTCGATCGTCAGCGAGATGGAAGCCGCGATCGCGGTCTCGTATCCGCTCGTGGAAAAGTCTCCCACGCCGCTGCTCATCGGCTGGATCCGTGACCAGGCCGAGCATTACGGCAAGCTCGTCACCAGCTACCGCGCCATCGGCATCGTCCCTCCGGTCAGCCGCAAGCCCGCGCCGCAGTAAGCGGTCGCGCGCCAATTGTCCTTCAGCAGTCGCTCGCTCGATCGGCCTGGCTCCGAAAAGTCGCTGCGCCGCTTGTCGTTCGCGAAAGCAGCCATTCTCACTAGCTGAGTAGCTCCGGTCGACTTATTCGGACGCGGTGTCCGAGAGGCCATCGAATGAAGTCGCCGAGGCGCCCTCTGTGGACGCTCCGAACGC
>Ga0114129_10007993_pt1 | contig 15061 bp, 15 predicted proteins | sample RhiMetdeltSRZDD1_FD_80071 | JGI IMG/M metagenome (GOLD analysis project Ga0114129, IMG submission 80071) | Populus rhizosphere microbial communities from Tennessee, USA - Rhizosphere MetaG P. deltoides SRZDD1 (version 2) (version 2) | ecosystem: Host-associated > Plants > Roots > Rhizosphere >...
CATTATTACGATCCCGACAAGGCCGTGTTTCAGGATTTCGAGCCGTTCTGGGAATTCGTCTCGGGCCCGATCCACGCCGGGAGCTTCCCGCAGAATGCACTCGACAATACGTTCGGACCGCAGCGCGTCTACGTGAAGGCGCCGGGCACACCCAACGCGCCGCCGAGCGAGGGCTTGCAGTTCTTCGGCCATGTGACGATCGACGGCACCACGCGGGTCATGACCGTGACGCTCAAGGACGTCGACGACACCGCGCTATGGTCGACCACGCTAGAGCCGAAGCTGGGATGAGACGCCGTAGGGTGGACAAAGGCGCGCGAAAAAGGCCTTACCGAGTTAGAGAGCCGTAACGCGAGCGCCGTGCCCACGCGTCGGTCGACAACGATCGCCGCACTAACCCGCGTGGGCACGGCGCAAGCGCGCCCATAGCGCGTTGAAGACGCGCGTAAACGCGCTAATGGCCCACCCTACGATTCATTTATTCGGGGTTACGCCGATTTGCGCAGCGTGGTCGCCAGTTCCGGCGCGGGCGCGGGCTCGGTCTTGCGCAACTTGGTCGAATAGTACGACGCGTTCTGCTCGCCGCGCAGCGCCTCGCGCGTGAACTGGATGAGGTGATGCGCGATGAAGCCCATGCCGAGCACGGCGTCGATCTGGCCGCGACGCAACGCGTGGCGCGCGGCGCGCCAGAACGGCTTGCGGTAATCCGACAGGATGCCGATGTACAGCGCCACGCGAAACGCCAGCACCAACGCGCCCGAAAGATTTCCCCACGTGAGCTTGCCCCGCGCGGGCGTGATCATCCGGTTCACATAGGTCGACTCGACCTGATGATGGAAGCGCTCGAACAGCCGCTCCGGATCGTTGGCGTAGGCGACGCAGCGCCGCCACATCGACACCACATCATCGTAAGGGCGCAGGAAGCTAACATTGCTTTCGAGCGTCGGATCGTCCACCAGCCGGCCCGCCGCTTTGAGCCGGTCCCACAGCGGCGTCTTTGGCAATGCCTGCAGCAGATTGATGGTCAGCATCGGGATGTGCGAGACCTCGATGAAATCCTTGAGCCGCGCCTCGGTATCGTCGGAATCGGTGTCCAGGCCGAGAATGATGCCGGACGTGACCTCCAGGCCGTAGTCGTTCAGCTTCTTGATCGACTCCATCATGGGCACGGAGACGTTCTGGTTCTTGCGCATCGCCTTGAGCGCATCGGCCTCGGGCGTCTCGATGCCGACGAAGATGCCGAGAAACGATGACTCGCGCATGAGCGCGAGGATTTCCGGCTGCTTGGCGATGTTCAGCGTCGCCTCGCAGGCGAAGCTCATGGGATAGCCGTGTTGCTGCTGCCAGGCGACGAGGTGCGGCAGCATGTCCTTGGCCGCTTTGCGATTGCCGACGAAATTGTCGTCAACGAAATAGACCACCGGCGGATGCCCCTTCTGCCGGCGCATGGCATCGAGCTCGGCGGTGATCTGCGCGGCGGTCTTGAGCCGCGGCTGCCGGCCGTAGAGATTGGGGATATCGCAGAACTCGCAGAGATACGGGCACCCGCTCGAGAACTGCAAGGTGAGCATCAGATAGTTCTTCAGCGGGATGAGGTCGTAGGCCGGAATCGGGAAATCCTCCAGCGGAAGCCGCTCCTTGGTTTCGAAGCGAACTTGCGCAGGCGGGCGCGCGGCGCTCTCGTCGAGGCACGCGATCAGCCGATCGGTGGCATCCCCCATCTCGCCGATGTGGAGATAATCGATGTCGGGATACATTTCGGGGGAAGCTGACGCCGATGGGCCACCCAGCATGACGACCTTGCCGGCCGCGTGTGCGCGCTCCGCGATATCGTGGATCTGCTGGCGCTGGACGTGCATGCCGCTGACCAGGACCACGTCGGCCCATGCCAATTCGGCGGCGGTCGCCTTGCGGATGTTCTCGTCGATGAAGCGGACCGGCCACTCTTCCGGCATATAGGCCGCGATCAGGAGGAGGCCCTGCGGCGGCATGAAGGCGCGTACCCCCTTCATCAGCCGATATGCGTGGTGGAAGGTGCCGAACGAGGGGGTGTAGTGCGGGAAAACGCACAAGACCCGGCGTCTATTCTTGACTGGGATCGGGCAGCGCACGCGACCTCCCACCTCTTGCTGCCATCGTCGCCTTCCCCGTGCCGCGACGCAAGGGGCTCTTGCACCGCGATGCCGCTAATATGCGTCTCGACGGGCCGCTCGCTGCCATGGATGGGCGGCAACGGCCGTTTTTCCGCGAATCACCATAAACGACCGGGTTTGCGGCTCACCGGCCGGTGGCGCGGGACAGGCAGCGCCAGCCTGCACGTCGGGCAATGCCGACTTTGACGTTGCGATCGGACGATCGATGCTTATATTGCAGCGCAGCGTAGCCCTGGCTCGGCCGGGCCCCATCGGATTTCCCTCATGTCGTTGCGCAACTTGGCGATCATCGCCCACGTCGACCATGGCAAGACCACTCTGGTCGATCGCCTGCTGCAGCAATCCGGCGCCTTCCGCGAGAACCAGCGCGTGGCGGAGCGGGCGATGGATTCCAACGATCTCGAACGCGAACGCGGCATCACCATTCTCGCCAAGGTCACCTCGATCGACTGGCACGGCACCCGCATCAACATCGTCGACACCCCAGGCCATGCCGATTTCGGCGGCGAAGTGGAGCGCATCCTCAACATGGTGGACGGCGCGCTGGTCTTGGTGGACGCCGCCGAGGGCCCGCTGCCGCAGACCAAGTTCGTGGTGTCCAAGGCGCTCAAGGTCGGCCTCAAGCCCATTGTGGTGATCAACAAGGTGGACCGGCCGGATGCGCGGCCGACCGTGGTCGTGAACGAAGTGTTCGACCTCTTTGCCGCCCTCGATGCCAGCGAGGAACAACTCGATTTTCCCATCCTCTACGGCTCCGCCAAGGAAGGCTGGATGGCGGCCTCCCCCGACGGGCCGAAGGATCAGGGCATGGCGCCGCTGTTCGATCTGGTGACCCGGCACGTGAAGGAACCGACCATCGAGGAGGGACCGTTCCGCATGCTCGGAACCATTCTCGAGGCCAATCCCTATCTCGGCCGCATCGTCACCGGCCGCATCAGCTCGGGCTCGGTCAAACCCAACCAGACCGTCAAGGTGCTCGACCGTACCGGCCGCCTGATCGAAGAGGGTCGCCTCACCAAGGTGCTCGCCTTCCGCGGCCTCGACCGCACCGGCGTCGAAGAGGCATCGGCCGGCGACATCGTCGCGATTGCCGGCCTGCCCGAGGCGACGGTGTCGCACACGATCTGCGCGCCGGAGGTGACGCAGCCGCTCCCGGCCCAGCCGATCGATCCGCCGACGCTGGCGATGACCTTTCGCATCAACGATTCCCCGCTCGCCGGTACCGAGGGCGACAAGGTGCAGAGCCGCGTGATCCGTGAACGGCTGCTGCGCGAGGCCGAAGGCAACGTCGCGCTGCGGATCAGCGAATCCACCGAGAAGGATTCCATGGAGGTCGCCGGCCGCGGCGAGCTGCAGCTCGGCATCCTGATCGAGACCATGCGGCGCGAGGGTTTCGAGCTCTCGGTGTCGCGGCCGAAGGTGCTGCTCGATCGCGATCCCAACGGCGAGCTGCTGGAGCCGATCGAGGAAGTGGTCATCGACGTCGACGAAGAGCACAGCGGCATCGTGGTGCAGAAGCTGTCCGAGCGCAAAGCCGAGATGATGGAGATGCGCCCCTCCGGCGGCGGTCGCGTGCGGCTCGTGTTCCACGCACCGACGCGTGGCCTGATCGGCTACCAGGGCGAGCTGCTCACCGACACGCGCGGCACCGCGGTCATGAACCGCCTGTTCCACGATTACGGCCCTTATCGCGGCGAGATCGTGGGCCGGCGCAACGGCGTGCTGATCTCCAACGATCAAGGCGAGGCGGTGGCCTACGCATTGTGGAATCTGGAGGACCGCGGGCCGATGATGATCGAGCCGGGATGGAAGGTCTATCGCGGCATGATCGTCGGCGAGCATACCCGCGGCAACGATCTGGAAGTCAACGTCCTCAAGGGCAAGAAGCTCACCAATATCCGCACCCATTCCAAGGATGAGGCCGTACGCCTGGTCCCGCCGATCCAGATGACGCTGGAGAAGGCGCTCGCCTATATCACCGACGAGGAATTGGTCGAGGTGACCCCGAAGGCGATCCGGCTGCGCAAGAAGCTGCTTGACCCCAACGACCGCAAGAAGGCGGAGCGGGTCAAGGAGACCGAGCGGGTGTGAGACCCCTCATCGCCTGAGCCGGAAGCCCGCCGCTGTCGACCCCCGCAGGCGTGATCACAATCAACAACGCGAGACTGTAGGTTGGCCACCCGCGCCGACGGCACGACCGCGTTGCCGACCTGCCCGCGGCGACCTCCGGCGACGCTTTCCCGCCTTCTATCGCACCAATAACGGCGCCTTTCCCGGCGAGGCGGGGCGCGCAATTCCGCTTTTGCGGCGCCGCACGACTCCTCGCACCTGCTCGCAGCCGCCGATACCTCCCCGTGCGGCGATCCACCCTTACCGCCGCGATGCACCGCGGCGAGGCCGTGTCCGGCCACGTCTGCCGGTCATTTTCAGTTGGCATCTGGGCATTCCGCTCAAAGCGCCGGCGGGCGCCGCCAAGGGCGCGCATCGCTCCCAGTGGCTTGGCCGATTCGCGCCGACCGTCATTACCCCGGCAACACCGCTGCGGGTCGCGCGCTTTGCCGCTTGCGCGTGTCGCCGCTGCAACATCTTTGCAGGTTGCCGGCATCGCGAGCAGCGCGCGGGGCGTCGCAGTGTGGCAAATCCACATCAATCGCCAACGCTATTAACCGAGCATTAAACATAGCTCTTGAAGCGCGGCGAAGTGCTTGCTTGTATAACGCCATGAGCACGATCCTCATCGAAGTCCGTCGCGCAAAGCCGTCAGATGCATCGGCGATCGCAGCGACTCATGACGAGGCCTGGCGCGGTGCCTATCAGGGCATCATTCCCGGGCCTGAACTCGACAAGCTCATCAACCGGCGCGGCCCGCAATGGTGGGACAGCGCCGTGCGCAAGGGCAGCCGCATCGCGGTGCTTGCGTTTGGCGATTGCCTCGCCGGTTATGCCAATTACGGTCGCAACCGCGCGCGCAGCCTCTACTACGACGGTGAGATCTACGAGCTCTATCTGCGGCCGGAATTCCAGGGGCTCGGCTTTGGCCGCAAGCTGTTCTCGGCCGCGCGCCGCGACCTGTTGCAGAGCGGCCTCCAAAGCATGGTGGTCTGGGCGTTGTCGGACAACGAGCCCGCGGTCGGCTTCTATCGCGCGCTCGGCGGCAAGGCGGTGGCGCGCTCTTCCGAAAAGTTCGGCAGCCGCGTGCTCGACAAGGTCGCCTTCGCCTGGAATAGCTGACGACCGAGAGACTGCGGACGCCGGATGCGTCCGCGTCGGTTCTCGCCGCATCCCGCTTTTTGGCGGCTGTCCTTCCTCGCCCGTCGTCCGTTATTCGCGGTCGTCGGTCGGCCCCTGGCCGAGTGACGGGGCCCGCAAGCCGGCGAGCGCACAAGCCGCCCGCACCGTGTTGGCGAGCAGGCAGGCGATGGTCATCGGTCCGACGCCGCCCGGCACCGGCGTAATCGCGCCGGCGATCTCGCTCACTTCGGCAAAGGCCACGTCGCCAACGATCCGCGACTTGCCGTCTTCTCGCGTCACCCGGTTGATGCCGACGTCGATCACGATGGCGCCGGGCTTGACCCAATCGCGCCGCACCATTTCCGCGCGCCCCACCGCCGCAAACAGAACATCGGCGCGACGGGAGACCGCAGGCAGATCGCGCGTTTTGGAGTGCGCTATCGTCACCGTCGCGTTCTCCGCCAGGAGGAGCTGGGCCAGTGGCTTGCCGACGATATTGGAACGGCCGATCACGACCGCCTCCAGCCCGGCGAGCGAGGGCTGCACGGTCTTGGCGAGAAGCACGCAGCCGATCGGCGTGCACGGCGCCAGCGCCGGCAGACCGGCGGACAGGCGCCCGGCATTCAGGGGGTGGAAGCCGTCGACATCCTTGGCCGGGTCGATCGCGGCGATGATGTTCTGTGAATCGATCTGCGCAGGCAACGGAAGCTGCACCAGGATGCCGTGCACCGCGGGATCGGCATTGAGCCGCGCGATCAGCGCCAGCAGTTCGGCTTCGCTCGTCGTCGCCGGCAGCCGGTGATCGAACGAGCGCATGCCGCTCCCCGTGGTCATCTTCATCTTGTTGCCGACATAGCTCTCGCTCGCCGGGTTGTTGCCAACCAGCACGACCGCGAGCCCCGGCGTGATGCCGCGGTCGCGCGCCAGCCGGTGCACGGCGTCCGCGACCTTGCCGCGCAGGTCGGCTGCAACCCCCTTGCCGTCGATGATCTTTGCACTCATGGCCGTACCGCCAGCGTGATGGGCCGCACTCATCCTTCGATGCCGGTCCCTGCGGCTCCCGCGGACGAGCACGGATGAACCGGATTACCCGACGGCGCAGATTTTCTCCAGCATCGCGGCGTGCGTCGCGCCCGCCCCGGCAATCCGGAGCCGCTTCAATCGCGCACTCGCACCGGCGGCCAGGCTGACATCACGTGGAGGCACGCCGAGCGTCTTGGCGATCAGCCTGGCGAGCGCCGCATTGGCTTCGCCCTCGCTTGCCGCCGCGCGCACGCGCACCTTCAGCACCCGGCGTCCGTCCGACAGCTGCTCGATGCCGTCGATGGCGTCGCGCCCGCCGCGCGGCGTGAGCCGCACGGCGAGCATGAGCTCGCCCCCTTCGACTCGCCACGGCGGAGCCGGCGCGCTCACTCAACCGAACGCCGAGACGAAGAGCCAGATGATGAGCTGATCGAGAAACATCAACGCGATGATGAGAATCACCGGCGAGATGTCGATGCCGCCGAGATTGGGGAGGATGGCGCGGATCGGCCGCAGGCCGGGTTCGGTCACCCGATAGAGAAAATCCCAGATCGCGCGCACGGTGGAATTGTGGCTGTTCACCACGTTGAATGCGATCAGCCACGACAGCACGGCCGCGCCGATCAAAAGGTAAATGTAGAGCCAGATCAGCGTATGGATGAGCCAGAGAAACGGATTCATGGAATTCACCCCGAAAAGGCAAACCGGCGAATGGCCGCTGGCGAGTCGCCGGGAGCTAGATAGTCGCGTTGCCGCGTTGACGCAACGCAGAGCCCTCGCCGCAATAGTCGCAGCTCGGCGGGCTGATCCTTGACTCCTTGGACTCCGGGCCGTAAATGGCCGACATTCACGACCGCCGCAACACGGTTGCATTTGGCCGGGGCCGTAGCTCAGTTGGGAGAGCGCCTCGTTCGCAATGAGGAGGTCAGGGGTTCGACCCCCCTCGGCTCCACCAGTCTTCGCCGCTTCGCGGCCGGGCTGGCAAGCCACCCGCCAAAGGCAAAAGCCGACCATCGAGGCCTGCTGACGACCGCAACCCGCGCGCCGGCGCAGACGGCGGGCGAGGATGGGCCGGACCAACCCGCCCGGCGAGAACCATCGGACAGCCATGAACCCGCCTGATGCCGCGCCGGACTCGATCCTGCGGCACCGCCCATTCGTGTTCTATTGGAGCGCGCGCACCTGCTCCGCCATGGGCTTCCAGATGCTGGGCGTGGCGGTGGCCTGGCAGATGTACGCGATCACCGGCAGCGCATTCGATCTCGGGCTCGTCGGCCTGGTCCAGTTCCTGCCGATGGCCGCGTTCATGCTGGTGGCAGGCCAGGTCGCCGACCGCTACGACCGCCGGCGTCTGCTGCAGATCTGCCAGGCGCTCGAAGGCCTCGCCGCCGCGGCATTGGCCATCGGGTCGGTCTCCGGCTCGGTCACGAGGGAGTTCATCCTGGCGGCCGTGTTCGTCTTCGGTGTCGGGCGGGCCTTCGAGGCGCCGACCCAGCAGACCTTGCTGCCGTCGGTCGTGCCGGTGTCGTTGTTTCCACGCGCGGTCGCCGCGTCCCCCTCCACCACCCAGCTCGCGACCATCACCGGCCCGGCGATCGGCGGCATTCTCTACGCCTTCGGCGCGGCCGTTCCCTACACGACCTGCGGCGCGCTCTTCCTCACATCCGCGGTCCTGCTGGCATTCGTGCACATCGAGCGCTTCGTCTCGAGTCGCTCCCCCATCAGCTTCGAAGCATTCTTCGCCGGCATCGCCTATATCCGGCGCAACCCGATCGTGCTCGGTGTCATCTCGCTGGATCTGTTCGCCGTTCTGCTCGGCGGCACCACCGCGCTGCTGCCGATCTTCGCCGATGAAGTCTTCCACACCGGCCCGGAGGGCCTTGGCCTGTTGCGCGCGGCACCCGCGATCGGCGCCTTGGCGATCACCGCGATCCTGACCACCTCGCCGCTCACGCGCCGCGTCGGCCGCATCATGTTCGCCTGCGTGGCCTGCTTCGGACTTGCAACCATCGTGTTCGCGCTATCGAAGTCGTTCATCCTGTCGATGGCGGCGCTGGCGGTGCTGGGTGCATCGGATGCGGTGAGCGTGGTGATCCGCATGACGCTCGTCCAACTCGAGACTCCCGACGAGATGCGCGGACGCGTCAACGCGGTGAGTTCGCTGTTCTCCGGCACCTCGAATCAACTCGGCGATTTTCGCGCGGGCGTCATGGCGGCCTGGCTCGGCGCCATCCCGGCGGTCCTGGTCGGCGGCATCGGCACCCTGCTCGTGGTGCTGATCTGGGCGCGCGCTTTTCCGGCGCTTCGCCATGTCGACAGCTTCTACGCCAAGAAGCCTTGAAGCCGCCGGGGCGACCGGTTGCTCGCGTCGCTTGGTGTCAGCCCGCCGATGCCCGGCTTTGCTCCGGTACCGACTTTCCCAGCCAGTGATTGAGGAAAGCGGCGAGCCACGCGCGGCCGGCCGGATCGTAGACCGCGCGGTCGGCGAAATGGGCGACCCGCGGTTTGGCATTGGGCAGCAGGGTGCGTTCATGCCCACGTGTCGTCCACCGGCACATCATCGCGTGGGTGACGTCGGGATGGAACTGCAGCGCATAGGCCGGACCGCCGTAACGAAACGCCTGCACCGGGAACGAATCGCCCTCGGCCAGCAGTTCGCCGCCCAGCGGCAGATCGAAGCCTTCGCGGTGCCACTGATAGACCTGCTCCGGCCAGGGATCGCAGACCTCGCGCCCGGTGTCGGTCGGCCGGATCGGGTAATACCCGACCTCGGCATGGCCGTCGGGATGCTGGTAGACGCGGCTGCCGAGATGGTGCGCCAGCATCTGCGCGCCGAGGCAGATGCCGAGAAACGGTTTCTTCTCCCGCAGCGGGACTCTGAGCCAGTCGATTTCGCGGCGGACGAAATCGTCGGTGTCGTTCGCGCTCATCGGACCGCCGAAATAGATGGCGCCGGCGTGCCCCGCCATGGTCTCGGGCAGCGGGTCGCCGAAGCGCGGACGGCGCAGGTCGAGCGGATAGCCGCGCTGGCGCAGGGCGTGACCGACACGCCCAGGCGTCGAAGTCTCCTGATGCATGACGATCAGAATCGGCCGCAGCATCGCGTGATCATGTCGAGCAACACGGTCGGATTCAATGCCCGCCTGCTCCTTGCATTTCAAGACCCATCCGCCGGCGCAAGCACGGTCTAACGCCGTCGGTCGCGCATGTCGGCAAGCTTGAGCAGCATGCTGCGCGGGAGAATGGAGATCAGCGCCGTCGCAACCTGGTTGGCCGAGCCCGGGATGACCATCCGGCGTCCCTCCTTGAGGCCGCGATAGCCGTCCCGCGCCACCCGCTCGGCGGAACGCGTGAGGAGCGGCGGAAAAACCTCGCGGCTGATGCCGGCGCGGGCCTGGAATTCGGTCGGCACCGGTCCCGGACACAACACGGTGACGCGCACGCCCCTGGGCTTGAGCTCCTGGTGCAGCGCCTCGCTGAAGGAAATCACATAGGCCTTGGTGGCGTAGTAGACCGCCATGCCGGGACCCGGCAGGAAGCCGGCGATCGACGCCACGTTGAGAATGCCACCCTTGCGGCGCTCCAGGCTGTCGAGGAAGGCGAGCGAGAAATCGGTCAGCGCCCGCACGTTGAGGTCGATCATGGCAAGCTGCTCGGCGCGATCGAGGTTGCCGGCGGCGCCGATCAAACCGAAGCCGGCATTGTTGACGATGGTGTCCGGTTCGAGATCGCGCCCGGCGAGCGCGGTGGCAATTTCCTGCGCGGCGTCCGCGCGCGCGACATCCGCGCGCAGAACCGTCGGCCGGGGCCGGCCGCTCGCTGCAATGGCATCGGCCACCACGTCGAGCGCCTGCTCGCGCCGGGCAACGAGAACGAGGTCATGACCGTGGGCGGCAAATTCTTGCGCAAGCGCCGCCCCGATGCCCGCCGACGCACCGGTGATCAACGTGACCGGGCGTTTCTCCGTTCTCACGTCCAGTGTCCCGATTCCAAAGTTCGCGAACCCTCGCGGGCCCCTCTGATGCGAACCTCGGAATCAGAGGGAGCACGATGCTAGTACGGTTCTTCGATTCGAAGCTCCTGCGCGAGCTTGTGGCCGCAATAATAGGAACCTCAAATCCACCACGCGTGGTCCGTCTCCGAAGTTCGCCAGTACCAGCACGATGCTAACTTCGCAATCTGAGGACCACCAGCGACTTACTAGTGGTCCGATTCCGAAGTTCGCCAGCGCTCGCGACACCTTAAGATGCGAACTTCGGAATCTAAGGACCACTAGCAACTCAATATTCTAGTGCCCCTTTTGAACCCGAGGTTCGCGAATGAACTTGCCCGCGCGATGTGCGCGAACCTCGGGTTCGGGGCACTAGTCGATCTCCTGCCGGCTCGCCACCCGCTGGCCGAGCTCGATCCGCTCGCGCGACGAAACGCCGAGCAGATCCGCGGCCCGCCAGATCAGGTTGCGCTCGAATTCGCTCACCCGTCCGTCGGCATAAACCATTTCCCACATCATTTCGACCACGCGGCGGCGACCGTCCTCTTCGAGCGAGCGATTGATCAGGCTGGTGAAATGATAGAGATCGATCGCCTCATGCTCCGCCTCGGTCGCCTCCGCCACTAGCTCGTCGGTGGTTTCCTCGTCGAGGCCGAATTGCCGCTTGATGACCGCGTGCAGCTTCTCGCGCTCCACGTCGGAGACGGTGCCGTCGATCGCGGCGGCGTGAACGAGCAGGGCCGCGGCCGCGAGGCGATAGTCATCGTGCTCGAAATGGGGCGGACGCTTCTCGCCTTCCGAGACGTCGGACAAGAATTTGCGAAAGCTTTCGAACATGACATGCGCGCCGTGAACGGTTGAGAACGCGCCACGTTGCATGCCGACTTTGTAAAGTCCAGGGCGGCAGTGGCCTCCCGGGCCTGCTGCGTTCAGGCCATTGTTCGCGCGGGCCGCGCTATTGGGTGACCTTCTTGCGGACGCTGGCCTCGAGCAGTTCGAGATTATTCTTGATGTAGGAATTGCCGGGGTCCTGCGCCTGGGCCTCCAGCAGCGTCTCGCGGGCGCGCCGGTAATCGCCGCGCAGCATGTAGGAATAGCCGCGGTTGTTGAGAACCTCTCCGCTGGGCCCGCCGATCTTGATCGCCTGGTCGTAGGCGCGATCGGCGAGTTCGAACCGGCGCAGCCGGTCGTAGGAGGCCGCCAGTCCGACCCATCCTTCGAGGTCGCGTGGACGCAGTTCAACCGCACGGCGGAAATGACGCTCGGCAAGGCTGAAGTTGCCGGCGTTGAAGTATTTCTTGCCGAGGCGGAGGTCCTCGGGGTCCTTGCCGGCCGATTTCTTCGCTCCCGCGCCGGTGGCGGCGTCACGCGCGGCAGGCTGCACGCTCCCGGTCGAGCTCGGATCCTCATCCGAGGGCGAGCCTTGGGGGGACGCGGAATCCTGGGAGGATGACGAAGCTGGGGGCGTGTCTGACTTCGACAGATCGCCCAGCTGGGTGGAGCTCTCGCAACCGGTGAGCCAGAACAGGCACGCCGCGGCCGCAACCAGGACTCGACCCGCACTTGTCCCCATCGGCGCGTTCCCCCGCGGCCAGCGCCGGTCTCGGCCCGCCCAGGACAAAGCACGCGACGCTCCGGTTGCCCAGAACCGGCACCACCAGGCTAGCGGATGACGGTTAAGAAACTCTGCGCGCGCAATCACGGCTCGCAACGGCAGGCGCGCTCCGACCCATGTGCGGTGAGCGCATGGGCAGCGGTGGCGTCCGGCCCACCCGCGCGGGACAAACGCATCGAAGGGACGACGTGGTAAACAATCCGTAACCGCGGTTGATCGCATCGCGCGCATGCGGCAACATCGCCGTGGCGCGCAAGACGCCGAGCGACCGCCGCTGTGCTGGCAGCCGCGGCGCGGGAACAACGGCAGGGAGAGAGTGACGATGTCGAAGCCACGGATCAGTTACGTCGACCCCGCGAACATCAAGGACGAGGCCATGCTGGCCGAGTTCGACCGTTGCGCCCGGGAAGGCACGCCGCGTCCCGAAAGCCAGGCCATCCGCGCCCACGTACCCGCCGTGTTCTGGTCGTTCGCCAACTCCTGGCGTGACGTGTTCAAGAACGGCGTGGCCGACCACGCCATCAAGGAGCTGTGCCGTATCTATGTCTCGCGCTCGGTGCTGTGCGAGTTCTGCGGCAACCAACGTTCAATCAAAGCGGCGAAGCAGGGCATCGTCGAAGATGACTGTCGCGACTTGATCGATTTCGAGAGCTCGACGCGCTATGACGAGCGTCAGAAGGCAGCGCTGTCCTATGCCGAAGCGATCACCTGGGACCTGCCGGTCGACGACAAGTTCTGGGCCCGGTTGCACAAGCATTTCAGCGAGCCGGAACTGGTCGAGATCGGCTACTTCGTCGCCCTGACCATGGGGCAGCAACGCTGGCTGCGCACGCTCGACATCGAGCACCATCAGATCCTCGCCGGCACCGACGCCTCGATGGCGCCGGGCTTTGAGACCGAGGATGCGCTCAAGCGCTCGAAACAGGCGGCGGATTACTGGGCGAAGAAAAAGGCACAGACGCAGGCGGCGGAATAGCTCACCGCTCTCGGCGCCACGGGTTGCACCGTCGCCGTCCCCGCGCATAGACGGGGGCGCATATTCCCGGAATTATGTAGCTGTCTCAGCGTAATTCCGCATATTCCAGACACCGTCGTGTGTGGCACGATGGGTCCTCGAAGCATATCGGCTATAGCCGCTATGCCTACTTAAGGAGCCGATCTCGGGTAAACCCGAGATCGGCCGCGCGGGGATGGCGCAGAGGGATTTGCCGAGCGATGGGCGACGTCTATCCGGTCGTGAAGGTCGCTGCCGTCCAGGCCGCCTCGGTGTTTCTCGACCGCGAGGGTTCGACCGAGAAGGCCTGCCGTCTCATTCGCGAGGCCGGCAGGAATGGCGCGCGGGTGATCGGCTTTCCGGAAGGATTCATTCCCGCGCATCCGGTCTGGTACCATCACCATGCCGCCACCGGCGCGCTCTCCAACCGGCTGGCGGTCGAGCTGTTCAAGAACGCCGTCGAAATCCCGGGTCCGGAGGTGGACGCGTTGTGCGCGGCGGCGCGCGACGCCAACGCCTATGTCGTGATCGGCGCCTGCGAAAAGATGCCGAATACCACCGGAACGATGTTCAACAGCCAAATCTATATCGCGCCGGACGGCAGGTTGATCGGCAAGCACCAGAAGATCATGCCGACCGTCGGCGAACGGCTGGTGCATATGGGCGGCTTCGGTGACACGTTCGGCGCGTTCCAGACCGAGTTCGGACCGATGAGCGGCCTGATCTGCGGCGAGAACTCGAACCCGCTGGCGGTGTTCGCGCTCACCGCCGAGGGCACCCGCATCCACGTCATGAGCTGGCCGAACCACTTTCCCACCAGCGGCGATCCCTTGCGCAATCGCGTGGCCGTGGACGCGCAGGCCTTCGCGCAAATGAGCAAAGCCTTCGTGATCTCGGCCTGCGGCACCGTGGACGAGCGCATGATCGCGATGCTCGAGCCCGACGCGGCGGCCGAGAAGTTCCTGCGCAGCCCCGACTGCAGCGGCGGCAGCGTCATTGTTGCGCCCAACAGCCGCATCATCGCCGGGCCCATGGGCGCCGAGGAAGGCATTCTCTACGCCGAATGCAACCTCGAGCTCGGCATCCAGATGAAGCTTCGGCACGACTTCGCCGGCCACTACAACAGGCCGGATATTTTCCATCTTCAGATCAATCGCGCCGCGCCCAAGCTCTATTCCGTGCATGGCGGCGCGGATGCGGCGATTACGGCCGCGCATGCCGCGGCCGCGAAGCTCGGCCTGAATCCGGGACCAAACCCGTTATTGCCATCCTCCGACGGCGGCGGCGCTGAGGATGAGGGCGGTCGGACCGAGTGACTCTGCGGCCATGCGGTCGCCGGTCGCGCCGGTGCGCTCCGCACTCAACGTGCGCGCGACGGCCGGACGCCAGCCACCCCATCCGTTCCATTTGATTCGAGCACGGGCCGGCCATTGCTCCGCGACGATGGCTTGACCGGGGCGGCAAGGACGCCCCGTCATCTCTGCTCACCCGGTCGCGCGCGCCATCGTCTCCGCCTTGGCGGCGAGCCGTTCCTGCACCAGCCTGCCCACGGCCATGATGTCGACCTTGCCTGAGCCGAGCATCGGCAGCTTGTCGAGCACCCAGACCTCGGCCGGAATCATCAGATCCGAGGCGTGTTTGCTCTTGGCAAAGGCCTGGAATTCGCCCCGCGTCGCGCTCTTATGCTGCGTCAGCAGAATGAGCCGCTCGCCCTTGCGCAGGTCCGGTACCGCCACGACCGCTGACGCTTCGGTCGGCCAAAGTTCGCCCGCCAGCGCCTCAACCGCGGCGAGCGAGATCATTTCGCCGCCGACCTTCGCAAACCGTTTGGCGCGTCCCTTGATGGTCAGGAAGCCCTGTTCGTCGATGCTGACGATGTCGCCGGTATCATGCCAGCCTTCGGGCGGGGGCTCGAGCACCCCGGGATTTTCCACCTTGAGATAGCCGAGCATCACGTTGGGACCGCGCACGAACAGGCGGCCGCCCTCCTCGACGCCCTCGACTTTTTCCAGGCGCGCTTCCATGCCGGGCAGGACGCGTCCGACCGAACCGAA
>Ga0114129_10007994_pt1 | contig 15061 bp, 12 predicted proteins | sample RhiMetdeltSRZDD1_FD_80071 | JGI IMG/M metagenome (GOLD analysis project Ga0114129, IMG submission 80071) | Populus rhizosphere microbial communities from Tennessee, USA - Rhizosphere MetaG P. deltoides SRZDD1 (version 2) (version 2) | ecosystem: Host-associated > Plants > Roots > Rhizosphere >...
CCGCCGCACGCGAGGCACAGCGCGCCGATCGACGCGATGCTCCACCTCACCGTCCGTAGCACGGGCTGACCCTCTCCACTTGGGTCCACCACCATACCCGATGAACGGCTGTTGCGCTAGGTACGGCCTGGTCCTAGAGTCCTTCCCGTTGAGCTGCGCCGCACAGCGCGGCGCCCTTCCGGCCGGTCGATTCCGGCCTTTATGGCCGCGATCGCGGCTGCACGAGGATGTTGGCCATCATGCCGCCATCTTCGTGCTCGAGAATGTGGCAGTGATACACGAACCTCCCGGCGATGCGGTCGCGGAGGAACGGCACGAGAAGCGTCACCTGCCCCGGCGTCCCGCCGCTGGCAAACGGCACATTGATCGTGCCGAGCACGCGAAGGAAGTCAGACCTACTGCCGTTGGTCGCCGTCACCAGAAAATCCGTCAGATGAATGTGGAAGACGTAGTGCTCGCCGGTGACGTTGCGAACGGTCCATTCCTCGACGTCGCCGACCTGAGTCACCGCGTCGTCCCGATCGAGCGACGACTGCTGATTGTTGATGAAGAACGAGTTGCCATCTGGCGACTCGGAGAAGGTGACCGTGCGCCGTCGTACGATCGGCATTCGCAGCAGAGTCTCGACGACCGAAGGGTCGCCGCGCAGTGTCGGTAACGGCGTGCCTGGCAACGATGGTCCCGGCGCTCCGCCTGCGGGCGGGGGACCGACCACGACCGTCCCAAGTCGGACGTCGGGATTTGGATCGCCCATCGGACCGGTGTAGACGGGGAGGGATCCCAGTGCGAAGCGTCCTTCCTTTGCAGCCGGGACGAAGACCGTATATCGGGCGCCTGGCGGGATGAAGAGGTGAGTTTCTTCAACCAATCGATCCAGAGGATTGCCGTCTCGAGAGAGCACCCAAAACGAGTTCTCCGTGATCGCCAGGTCGAAAAACGCATCGGCTCCGACATTCCCGATATGCCAGATCTGCGGCTGTCCTCTCGACAGCGTGATCGTCGGGGTTCGACTGGCCGTTGATTGTCTTCGTCTTCGGCGCCCCATCGGCGGCGCCGGGCAGTTCAACGTCTTTGAGCACCAGGAAGCGCTGCTGCAATCCCACCAGCGACGGATACCAGTCGTTGATGAATCCATCAACGAGGAAGAGACCGGAAAGGCCGCTGAGTACCTGCGGCTCGGCCTGACCGTGTGCGTGCGAGTGATACCAGAAGGCGCCCTGCTCGTGATCGTCGGGAACGCGCGACCGGTAATCGAAGACAAAGTCATCCCGCATGGCCATCTGGTGGTTTGAATGGCTCAAGGTCTCCGGGTTTTCGATCATGTCGAGCGAGGGAATGGTGATGTAGATGTCGTCGGCGGGAGGGTTTGGGGACACGCTCATGCCGTGGTAATGCAGGTTCGTCGCTTGCGTGTCGTCGATCTGCACCTCTGCCGGTCCGATGCGATTGATGAGGCGTAGGTGTAGCTCCTCACCACGACGCAGCAGAAAAACAGGAGGCGTGTACTGACCGTTGTAGACATTCGAAATGAACGAACGCCCCGCGACCGTGACCGGGTCTGGCGCAGCTTCGAGCGTCAACTCGACGACGCCGTGGTCGGCGCGAATCACCTGCGGCTCGATGAGCGGCGGCCCCAGCGGTTCGTCTGCGCCGGTCAAGACGACGACGCTGATTGCGGGAGGACCATCGTGCCGACGACTGCCAGGTCGCGGACGACACGTTTTCTGCTCAACGAAACATGCATCGCAGGCCCCCGATGTTTCCCAGGCGCATCACGTGTTGCCGTTCAATCTTTTGGCCCCGCCGCCGGAGCAACAAGTGATCCTGCCCTTCGATCGAGAGGTGCTCGTCGAGAAGACGCCGCGCTGTAAGGACTTATCGGTGTGGTTGTACCCGACGCGTTCTTCAACCGATCACCGAATCCTGTGACCGGTTGTCGATAGCCCGCAAGGCGTGCTCCGGTGGCGGCACGGTGCCGAGTGCGAGCGATCCGACTGACGCGGAAAGTAAGTGAGCTGAATCAAGCCATCGACAGCCGATAGGTTCTTTGAAAACTACATAGCCCTATTTAAGGGCAACCTTCAAATGCGCGGCACTGGCTGATTCAGCGTGATGTTTCAGCATCAACGCGTTGCTCTTTTCGGCGTTCGTGTGTGATCCACACATGGCGGCAGGACGAGCAATGCCAGTGGAGATGATCGGCTCCGCTCCACCGGAACGGACTCACGGTCACGGTTCCGACATTTCCGCAGTTCGGGCATGTGCCAGCGACGGGCATGTCTGGGTCTGGCGGAGACGAATCCGGCACGGGGATCTGCCGCACTATAGCTGGCTTCTGGTTGTCAATACAGGGAATTACTGACATCCGGAAAACATCGTGCAACGCCCTGCAGAGGGGAAAACCCGGAACCGTCACTAGTCGGTCTTGCCCCTGACTTGCCTTACAGCCGGTCTTGACCCCTGACGCAGTGAGCGGTTCCGGGGTTGCGTTGGGCGCAGTATGCCGCAAGGTCTGGCTGACGCCATCGGGCAAAGGTAGGGGATGGTCTTTGTAAAAAGGCCAAAAGGCGTTTTCGTGTTGCAGTGTCAGGCGTGCGGATCCCGAGGGTCGGCTTCGGGCGGGCGTCCAAAGATATGGGCGCATTTGGAGCAACACCAATACATCATCACGCCCGTGACGCTTATGGCTTCAGCGTCAGGAGCGCCGCATTTCGGGCAGGGAGGGTCCTGCGGCTGCGGCTGCTGCGGCGGCATCGGGGGAGGATCTGAGGGCGCGCCGAGACGATACCATAATTGTAATCAGTTAGTCGAGACCATTTCGCACTTTAGATGACAATGGCGACAAAATATGCGACCGATGTCGCATCTGTCTAACCAACGTCTGACAGTGTTTTCCTGATGCCGAGTAAGGATTATCCCTACGTAATCCCCTGTAGTTCAGCGTATGAGAGTGCCTAACTCCGGTATCGTCGCCCGGTGACGGCGTGGTGGCCCCCCACGCCGAACCGCCAATCTACTCCGAGGCCATCAGTCTCGGCCACCTGAATGTGGAGACCGATCTTTTAACAACTCGCGAAGCGAGTCGCGCACCCTGCAGGACTCGAACCTGCGACTCCTGGTTCGTAGCCGTTCGGTCGCGTACAAACCACGCCGTGGTTGTTGAGGAAAACGGCTACTGCCACGCGGTCTGAAAGAAGGTGTAGTGACGCCCGCTACAACGTTTTGGCAGGGGAACGTTTCACCCGTCGTGCGGCCTTCACCGGTTTGACAGGGGCCGGTGTCGACGACGCCGAAAGCACGACACGCGGCGACGAAGACGTACGCGCGCCGTGTGCATCGAAATCGATCACCGTGTGGTACTCCTTCACGCTGTTGACGGTGCCGTTTCCGTACTGCGTGTGCGCAACGCGATCTCCAGCCGTGTACTTCAACATGTCATCTCCCGTGCAGGTTGAGTGGACGCCGCGGAGAATCAACGCGCGGCGCACAAGAGGTGCGCCGATACACCACGTTCACCTTTGACGAGATTAACCGCTGGCTTACCGCGGAAGGCTCAGAAAGCAGAAACGGAGGCTCGACAAATGTACATCCGAACGTGCGACGTGAAGTGACATCATGCGCAGCAGCATGATGCATCGTTATGAAGAGGCGTTTCGCTTGTGCGATCACGCGGTATAGCGTACAGTTGCCTGTCGTCGGTTACCGCTTTTCTGAGTCCTGATCGAGCGGATCAGCCCTCACCAAAGCCATTGGGAGGGTTGATGCCAGCTATCCTTTTCCTCTTACTCCTAGTCAGCCTCTGGATCGTGGCTCTCATCCTGTTTGTCTGGATGCATATTCCCGAGCCGACGATCGCAGAGATCATGCGGGCTCTGGAGTCGCGATCATGAGGTTCGAGCGTCCTCCGGAATTGTCGGGATCTCGCGACGATGATGGCACCGTGAAGCCGGCGCAGTGTCCGGAATGCGGATCGAAGAAGTTCGGGACGCTGGCAGCGACCATCACGCGGGACACGTATTGGCGATGTCACGAGTGCGGAACCGTATGGAATGAAATTCGGTACCGGCAGCAGCGCCAGCGGCGGTGGTGAACGGATGTCTCAGTCAGGGCGCAGGACGGGGGCGAAACACCACATCATCATAAACACGAATTTCGGCACTGATCACGCAGCAGCGTGTTAGAGTGTTGGCGGCTGTCCTGAGCCTCCCGCATCCGGCGGGTTCCTCACCATGGCTTGTGCGAGGAACCCATGACGGTCAACGACCCCGTTCCAACCCTTCTCCTCCATCCAACGACTTCGTGTCCGCGGTGTGACGGACGGCGGATCCTTGGTCTTTCTTTCAACCCCGACAGCCACTTCGCGTGGCACGAATGCCACGAATGCGGTCATCTCTGGGCGATCCCTCAAGGCTGGACGCCGCACGAGGAACCAGGCCCGCGCCAATTGCGGGAGCAAGGAGCCGCATGATTTCACGTCCACCGCATCTGAATGCCTACGAGTTCGCGGTTGTGGCGGCGCTTCGCGCCCAGCAATTGATGGCCGGCTGCACGCCACGGCTGTGCGGTGAACACGGCGCCACGACGATGGCCCAGATGGAAGTCGCCGCGGGCTGCGTCGCACGGAGTGACGGAGACGTGCTTGCGACACCACGGCAATGTGGTTGGCAGCGCTAGGCGGTCGGCTCGCATATCTCGTGCACCGCGCCAGCGGTCACGCGGTCACGTGGAACAGACCGGCGACTGACGTATCCCTCTGTGCAGGCGACATCGTGTGTCACGAGTGTGGCCAGGTGCTCTGGTGCCGCGCCCATGATCCGTGGCGTGCAACGACAGTCGACGCGCCGCCGGACCACTGGGGCGGCACGCGGGCAAACTGGTCGCAGTCGACGCTGTTCGAGAGCCTTCAGCGCGTTCTTCGGTTGGCCGAAGAATGTCCGTCGGGTTCGTTCGGTGATGCGATACGACGCGGCGCGTGCGAATTGATTGAAGCTGATTCCTGGCGAAGCCGATCCATCTGTCGCCGTCGGATGCTGAAATCTGTTGCTCACCTTCAGCGGCAGCAATTGCACGGCGTATCCCGCGCAGACGACCCGACTCCGCTGATGCTGAAGCGGCTCGGGGAGGCACTTCGGCGCCACGAGTACGAGTAATGGAGCACTCGTGCCAATATCGCTCGAGTCGACCGCACAACTTCGCCTGCTCGGGCGTTCAATGCTGCTGATGATTTATCGCTACTCGGAGATTGACGATCGCGCCACTGATGATCAGGCCCACTGAAGTATGTTCCCGGATCTCCGAGGAGATCCGGGTTGAGATAACCGCGCTTACCAGCGAGATTGGCGCGGCTGACGGCCACGGTTGAACCCGCCACCGCCATCACCTCGAGGCGCCATCGGCCTCGCCTCGTTAACGGTGAGGTTTCGTCCGCCGAATTCGTGCTTGTCGAGCTCGGTAATCGCGCGACGTGCGCCGTCATCGTCGTTCATCTCGACGAACGCGAATCCTCGCGCTTGTCCTGTGGCGCGGTCACGGACAATGTTGACGGAGGCGACGGCTCCAGCACCCTCGAACAGGGCTTGAAGATCGGACTCGCTCGTTTCGTACGGCAGATTGCCGACGTAAAGTTTGGTACTCATGAACTACTCCTGCATCTCGAAGGATGCAATTCGGTCTGATGGCAGGCTCGAGCGGGATGCTCGACGACGACACGCAGGAGAGCGAGAAACTCGGATCTAGTGCGAGAGGCCGGAATGCACAGCGGTCAGAAGGCATTCAAAGTGTAACACTCTATTGCATCGAAATCTGTGGCGCGCTCTGCCGGAATGAAGCCGATCCAAATCAGCGCTGCCGCCGGGGCGACAGCGGACGCTGGCTGCCGAGGACGCGTTTGAGATTATCGCGGTCGCGACGGGCTTGCTGTTCCGCTTCAGTTTGATGCACATCGGCGTAACGATGTTCCCCACGCGTGTTGGAGTCATGACTTGCATCGAGGCGGTCTCGTTCGGAACGAGGCTCGCGGTCCGGTCGCCGATTCTTTCGCGTCGTGTGGCTCTTCATGCCGCTTTGCCTCCTCCGTTGGTGTTGCGATTTTCGAGCCGACGCCGGATCTGACTCATCCACGGGCCGACTTCGTTCCTTTTGCGGTCTGGCGGTTGCGCTGTCAAATAAAGAACAGATGAATAAGGTGGGTGACATTCAGTCGACGGCGGCATCGATTGAGCTGCTCGGTATCGAACCGTTGGAAGAGCATGCGAGGCACCTCGCGGCTCTGTTCACCGTGTCGCTCCGGCGACGCGGCAGCGCCACGCACCTGAAGGCACTTCGACGACATAGCTTGGCGCTGCGACGCGTCTACACGTCGTTGGCTGGCGATGTCGCGCGCGGCGAACCGTCATCCCCCGCTGCTGATTGGCTGCTCGATAACTTTCACATCGTTATCGCCGCGGTGCGCGACATTCACCACGATCTGCCCCCCTCGTTCTTCCGCAGGCTTCCCTGGATTGCTGCTGACGAGTTCGCGGGTCTGCCCCGCGTTTACGCGATGGCGCGTGAACTGATTCGCAACAGCGCCGGTCGGCTCGATCCGCAGCGGCTGCATCGGTTCGTCACGGCTTTTCAATCGATCACTCCCCTGACGATGGGCGAGCTCTGGGCATGGCCGTCGGTGTTGAAACTAGTTCTCGTCGAACACGTGCGCACTCGCGCGGACGTGATGGCGACGAGCCGCGCCCATCGTCTCGATGCTGATCGCCTTGTGGATGCGCTCGGCGCGGACACGCGAACTCGCCAGCCCTGGCCGTCGCAGGCGCACCCGGCATTTGTGATTCGGTTGCTCCAGCGCTCTCGCGAACACGAGACCGCCGCCGCCCTGCGGGAGCAGCTCGATGCCGCCGTGGCGGCCCGCGGACAGACGATTGAGGACGCCATCCGCTCCGAAGCACGGCACCAAGCGTCCGAGCAGGCGTTCATGGCGAATCTGATCGGCAGCCTCCGGCTGATCTCGACATTCGATTGGAGCGAGTTTTTCGAGAGCGTCAGCCTGGTCGAACAGGTGCTGCAGCGCGACCCGGCGGCCGTTTATGGACGCATGGACTTCGGCAGCCGCGATCGCTATCGCCATGCAGTCGAGGAACTGGCAGAGCCGACCGGCGAGGGCCAAGTGCGCGTGGCACTCAAGAGCGTCGAACGTGCGCGGCAGATCGCGGAACGGGAACCGGGCGCGCGCGAGGCGCATGTCGGCTACTACCTGATCGGCGGAGGCCGCTCGCAGTTCGAACGGGGCATTGGCTGGAAGCCGGGAGCGGCCGTTTGGCTCAAACGGGCGTTTTTCCGCTACGCGGCGCCAGGTTATCTCGGCACGATTGGCCTGTTGACCGCGGCGCTCGTCGTTGCGGCCGTCGCGTACGGTCGCGCACACGGCTCCCAGTGGCCAGCGCTCGGCGTCGTCGTTCTCCTGACGCTGGTGCCGGCGAGCGAGCTGGCGATTCAGATCGTTCAGCGGTTGATCGCCCGTTGGGTACCGCCGCGGCGCCTTCCTCGGCTCGATCTCCGGCGCATTCCGGAGTCGGCGCGCACCATGGTCATCGTCCCCACGATTCTCGATAGCGTCGAACGCGCGCGGGAGTTGGTAGCGCATCTGGAAGTGCAGGCCCTCGGCAATCTGGATCCCCACATCCACTTCGCCATCCTGAGTGATTTCAGGGACGCAGATGCGGAACGGATGCCGCTCGACACAGAGATTCTCACCGCGGCGGCCGACGCGGTGCGCGCGCTGAACGCCAAGCATGGCGATGGCGGTCCCGACCGGTTTTTCCTGTTTCACCGCACGCGTCAGTGGAACGCGCAGGAGCGCCTCTGGATGGGATGGGAGCGCAAACGAGGAAAAATCGAGGAGTTCAATCGGCTGCTTCGTGGCGCCACCGACACAAGCTTCGTGCTGACCGTTGGCGATGCATCGATTCTGCCCGAGATTCGGTACTGCATCACGCTTGACAGCGACACGCGATTGCCACGCGACACCGCTCGACAGCTGATCGGCATCATTGCGCATCCGCTGAATCGGCCTTCGTTCGATCCGGCGATGGGGCGCGTCACCGAGGGGTACGGCATTCTCCAGCCTCGCATCAGTGTCACCTTCACGAGTGCGGCCGGCTCCCTATTTGCGCGGTTGTATTCCGGGCATACCGGCGTCGATCCATATACGACCGCGGTATCCGACACTTATCAGGATCTGTTCGGCGAGGGCATCTTCACCGGAAAAGGCCTGTACGACGTCGACGCCTTCACCGCCGCACTTGCGGACGCTGTTCCTGAAAACGCTCTGCTGTCCCACGACTTGTTCGAAGGTCTGCATGCGCGCGCGGCTCTCGTGTCGGATATCGAGCTGGTCGACGAGTATCCGTCGACCGTCCTCGCCCACGCCCGGCGTCAGCACCGGTGGATTCGAGGCGACTGGCAGATTCTCCTCTGGTTGTTTCCGTTCGTCCCGACTCGTCACGGGATGAAGCGAAACCCGTTCTCTCTGATCTCGCGATGGAAGATTCTCGACAATCTGCGCCGCAGTCTCGTTGCGCCGATGCTGCTCACGCTTCTGGTCGCGGGGTGGACGGTTCTGCCAGGCGCTCACTGGTTCTGGACGGTTTCCGTGCTGACCGTGATGGCGTCGCAGCTCCTGCCACTGGTCGCGCAGATGCTGGTGGGACCGCGACGGGCGCAATCGTTCCCGGTGTTCTGGAGGAATCTCCGCGCCGACGCGGCGATTACGCTCGCGCAGGTCTTTCTCGGCGTGACGTTTCTCGCCTACCACGCGTGGCAGACCGCCCACGCGATCGTCTTGACGTTGGTGCGCCTGACAATGACCCGGCGCCGCCTGCTGGAATGGGAAACCGCCGCTGCGACCGCCGCGCGCGCTGCCCGCACCCACGGCGGCCGGGTGCTGCTCCGATTCGTCGCCGGCATGATGGCCAGCCCGATCATCGCCGCCGTCCTCGCGTTGGTCGTGTCGGCCACACACCGCACGAGCTTGCCCTCCGCGATGCCGTTCCTGCTGTTGTGGTTCAGTGCGCCCGGCGTCGCGTACTGGCTCAGCAAGCCAGTGGGTCCTCGCGAACGTCCCTTGAGCGTCGCTGACAGGCAGCTGCTACGCAGGACCGCTCGAAAGACATGGCGCTACTACGAGACGTTCGTAACGGAGAGCGATGCATGGCTACCGCCGGACAACTATCAGGAACGTGAAGGGCCGCGCCTGGCCCGGCGCACGTCGCCAACCAACATCGCGATGTCCTTGTTGTCGATGCTTGCGGCACATGATCTCGGATACATCACGACCGAGGCGCTGATTCGGCGGCTGGATCGGACCCTCACGACGCTTGAAGGTCTGGAGAAGCACGAAGGTCATCTGCTCAACTGGTACGACACGGCGACGCTCGCGCCGCTTCATCCCAGATACGTCTCGACCGTGGACAGCGGCAATCTCGCTGCGTCTCTCATCGCGATCGCCGAAGGTCTGGTCGCGCTGACTACCAAGCCGCAAGCTCGGACCGCGCGGCTCGAAGGTTTGGTTGACTCCGCGGATCTGTTGGCGATGGCGTCGGCATCGAGCCCGGCACCAGATCAGCCGACTCGCGACGCCGTCACACGTATCAACGGTATCGCCAGAGAAATCATCACCGAAGCCCGGCGCGAGCTGTCGGGCGGCAACCCCGCTGCTCTGGCGAACGTGGGTCGCGAACTTGGAGAGACGCTCTCCTCGGCGCCCGACCATGACGCCGCGCGCGGTGCCTTTGACGAGATCGCATTCTGGTCCCGTGCGGTGATCGAATGCGTCGCGGCGGTGGAGGTCGTACCAGCCGTGTTCGTGAGCGAGCTCACGACTCTCGCGCGCAGGGCATCGGCAATCGCCGTCGGCATGCGGTTCGACTTCCTATACGACAAGCGTCGACGGATCTTCTCGATCGGGTACCGCCTCGCCGATGCGGATGGTCCCGGACGGCTGGACGGATCCTTCTACGATCTGCTCGCCTCGGAAGCGCGGCTGGCGAGTTTCGTCGCCATCGCGAAAGGCGACGTACCCCAGCATCATTGGTTTCATCTTGGCCGCATGGCCACAAACATCGATGGCCACGCCACCCTCCTCTCATGGGGCGGCACGATGTTCGAGTACCTCATGCCGCTGCTGTTGCTGCGCAGTTATCCCGGCACATTGCTCGATCAGAGCTGCCGTGCGAGCGTTCTCCGGCAGATCGAGTATGGACGGGAGCGTCGCGTTCCGTGGGGTGTTTCAGAGTCGGCGTACGCGTTCACCGACCGGTCGGGAAACTACCAATACAAAGCGTTTGGCGTTCCGGGTCTTGGGCTCAAACGCGGGCTCGCCGACGATCTCGTCGTCGCGCCATACGCCACCGCGCTCGCAGGTCTCGTTGATCCTGCCGCCGCGGTATCGAACTTCGCCCGGTTGATTCGAGACGGACTCGACGGAAGGTATGGCTTCTACGAATCGATCGACTACCAGCCGGCGACACCCTCAGCCGATGCCGGTGGTACGTCGTCCTCGGATGTCGCTCCGGAAATCGTGCGGGCGTTCTTCGCACACCATCAAGGCATGTCGTTGGTCGCGATCGCCAATATCCTTCTCGACGACGTCTTCGTCGAGCGATTCCACGCCGACCCGCGGGTCAAGGCGACCGAACTGCTGCTACAGGAGCGCGTGCCCCGAGAGGCGATTCTCGCGGAAGCCCGGCCTGCCGAGGGAGCCGCTGCGGCCCCGTCGATCGGCACCGTTCCGTCGCGGCGCTTTCGTAGCCCGCACACCAAAACCCCTCATACGCATTTCCTCTCGAATGGCAGGTACACGGTGGCGCTTACGCATGCGGGCGGCGGGTCGAGCAGGTGGCGCGACCTGGCCGTCACGCGTGGACGCGAGGACCGCACGTCCGATTTCGGCGGGCAAGTTATTTACCTCAGAGATCCGTGGTCGGGCGAGGTGTGGTCGCCAAGCTACCAGCCGATTTGTCGTGAGCCGGATCAATACGAGGCGGTCTTCGAGCTTGAAAAAGCGACGTACCGGCGGCGCGATGGCGATTTCGAAACGCAGCTGCAGGTGGTCGTCTCGCCCGAGGACGACGTCGAGGTGCGCAGGCTGTCGATCACGAATCGTGGCGATCGGCCCCGGGAGGTCGAGGTCACCAGCTATGCGGAGATTGTCCTCGCTCGTCCCGAAGACGATCTCGCCCATCCGGCGTTCGCGAAGCTGTTCATCGAGACGGCGTATGACGCGCAGAGTGCAGGCCTTCTATTCAACAGACGCCCGCGCTCGGCCGAGGAACCCCACCCTTGGGCATTTCACGTGCTCGCCATTGACGGCCGTCTCGGAGGCGCTATTGAATGGGAGACGGATCGCGCGCGGTTTCTGGGACGGGGACGCTCGCTGACAAACCCGGCCGCGCTCGACGGCCGCGCGCTCTCGGGAACCACGGGCGCGGTACTCGACCCCGTGGCCAGCGTCCGCGAGCGTGTGCGGCTCGCGCCCGGCGGGTTCGTCCGCGTCACCTTTGCGACGGGAGTGGCTCAGGACCGCGCTTCCGCGCTGGCGCTCGTGCGCAAGTACCGCGACGCGAGCTCGGCGGCCCGCGCATTCTCGATGGCCACGACACAGGTGCACATCACGTTGCAGCACCTGGGACTGACCGATGATCACGCGATGCTCTTCGATCGCCTGGCATCGCGCGTCTTCGGGTTGGACGCCTCCGCCGCGAATCCTGATGATATCGCTCGTAATATCGGCGGGCAGGCGAATCTGTGGCGGTTCGCAATATCGGGAGACCTGCCGATCGTCCTCGTCCACGTTGCGGACACCAACGGCCTCACGCTGGTCCGCCAGCTGCTGCATGCGCAGGAGTATTGGCGTGTCAAGAATCTTCGCGCGGACGTGGTGATCCTCAACGATCACGCCGTGGATTACCTCGACGAAGTGCAAAACCAGCTATCAAGCCTGCTGCGTGAACCGCGATGGAGCGGCTGGCTCGAGAAGCCCGGCGGCGTTTTCCTGCTGCGTTCCGACGGAATGCCACAGACGGATCAGATCTTGTTGTCCGCTGTCGCGCGCGTCGTCCTCCGCAGTGATCTTGGCGATTTGGCGCCCCAGCTCGATCGCAAGGCGCCGTGGTTGCCGCCAACAGAGATCGTTCCGGCATCGGCGGTGCTGCGGTCTCCGAGGACACCGTCTGCGCTCGCGCCTCTCGAACCGCGGGTGATGGAGAACGGCATCGGTGGGTTCACGCTTGACGGTCGAGAGTATGTGATCGTTCTCGACAGAGACCGGCAGACGCCTCTGCCCTGGTCAAATGTTCTGGCGAACCCCGAGTTCGGCACCGTGGTGAGCGAGTCGGGTGCCGCGTATACGTGGGCTGGAAACAGCCGGGAAAACCGCCTGACTCCCTTTGCCAACGAACCAATCACCGATCCGACCGGCGAAGCGATCTTTGTGCGCGATGAGGAGGCCAATACAGTCTGGAGCGCGACGCCGGGGCCGCTGCGCCGTACGAGCGAGTCGGGACGCTGGGTCATTCGGCACGGTGCCGGTATCACTCGCTTCCAGTACGCCGTGGAGGGACTCGAGCAGGATTTGGCCGTGTGTGTCGCGCCGGACGATCCGGTGAAATTGTCCCTTCTGACGCTGAAGAACACGTCGAGCAACACTCGACATCTGAGTGTGTTCGGGTACGTCGAGTGGGTGCTCGGTCCGCCACGATACGGTGAGCGGCGGTTTGTCGTCCCCGAGGTGGATGAATCCACCGGCGCCATCGTGGCGAGGAATGCATACAACACGGAGTTCAAGGATCATGTTGCCTTCTGGCACGCCACCGAACCGCCAAGCTCCCTGACATGTGATCGCGCGGACTTCATCGGGCGGAATCGGACGCTCGCGGCGCCGGCCGGGTTATTGCGCGAGCGCCTGGGCGGCCGAACTGGCGGCGGCCTCGACCCGTGCGCCACGCTGCAGGTAAGGATCGACATTCCACCCGGTGAGTCGCGCCGCGTCGCGTTTGTGCTGGGTCAGGGCAGCGACGCATCTCACGCCGCAACGCTCGCCGAGCGGTACTCGCGCCTCGAGGAAGTGGACGAGGCGATTGCACGCTCGGGCCGATTCTGGGACGACGTACTCGGCGCGGTCCAGGTCCAGACGCCGGACGATTCGTTCGATCTCCTGGTGAATCGGTGGTTGCTGTACCAGACACTCAGTTGTCGGATCTGGGGCAGGAGCGGTCCGTATCAACCCGGCGGAGCCTTCGGGTTCCGCGACCAGTTGCAGGATGTGCTGGCGTTGCTGCATTCGCGGCCGGAGCTCTGTCGTTCACACCTCCTGACGGCCGCCTCGCGGCAATTCGTCGAAGGGGACGTCCAACACTGGTGGCATCCGCCCACTGGACGCGGAACTCGGACGCGGTGTTCCGACGACCTCCTCTGGCTTCCGTATGCCGCAGCGCGCTACGTGGCCCGAACTGGCGATCAGTCAGTGCTCGATGAGGTCGTGCCGTTTCTGGAGGCGCCGCCGCTCCAGCCGGACGAAACCGAAGTGTACGGCTTTCCCTCGGTGTCGTCGCAGACCGCCTCGATCTTCGAACATGGCATTCGGGCGATCGATCGTTCGCTGAAGTATGGTGCACACGGTCTTCCGCTCATCGGCTCAGGCGACTGGAACGACGGCATGAATCGCGTCGGCCACAATGGTCGTGGCGAGAGCGTGTGGCTCGGATGGTTTTTGATCGTCGTGCTAAACCAGTGGGCCACACTCTCGGAACAGCGAGGTGACGTCGAACGGGCGCAACGGTATCGAAACGAGGCGCAGTGGCTCGCCGGCATGGTGGAGCTCGCATGGGATGGCAATTGGTATCGACGCGCCTACTTCGACGACGGGACTCCGCTCGGATCGGCGCAGAACGAGGAGTGCCGTATCGATTCGCTGACGCAGTCATGGGCCGTCTTCTCGCACGAGGCTGACCGACGCCGCACCTCACGCGCGATGGAGGCCGTGCGCGCTCACCTCGTGCGCCGCGACGCGCAGGTCGTACTGCTGCTGACGCCCCCCTTCGATCGGATGACGCACGACCCGGGGTATATCAAGGGCTACGTTCCAGGCGTGCGCGAGAACGGCGGCCAGTACACGCATGCGGCGATATGGACGGTCATCGCGCTCGCGCAACTTGGCCTCGGCGACGAGGCCATGGAGCTGTTTCACATGGTCAATCCGATCAATCACATGCGCACGCCAGCGGGACTCGCGCGGTACCGTGCGGAGCCGTACGCGGTGGCCGCAGACGTCTATGCCCATCCGATGCATCTCGGCCAGGCCGGATGGACGTGGTACACGGGCTCGGCCGGGTGGATGTACCAGGCGGCGATAGAAGGTCTGCTCGGACTCTGCCGCCATGGCCGCACCTTTGGCATAGAACCCAGTATTCCCGCCATGTGGCCGAAGTTCTCGATTCAGTGGAACGTGGGCGGGACCCGCTACAACGTTTCAGTCTTTAACCCGGAGCATCGTTGTATGGGTGTCAGGTACGCCCAACTCGATGGCGTGCCGGTTGATCACAAGGCCATTCCGCTGGTTGAGGACGGAGCGACCCACAACGTCGTCGTGGAGCTGGGCGCACGTGCACATGCGGCATCGTCGGGGCTATCGAAGACAGCCGCCGAAGCCGAGCGAGGAGTCGGGTGAAATCGGTACAGCCGACTCACCGAGCGCGGCCGGTATTCTCATTGCACTGCCGAAGAGAATGAAACGGCGACGGGGTCTGCACTATGCGCTGATGACCGCAGTTGCCGCGGTGATGGGATTGCTGCTGCTTCGTGCGCCGTTCGGCTCTGGATCTCTTACGGCTGACTTCTTCTCGAACCGCTACACGTTCACTTATCTCTTCGTGGCGAGGGCCGTAACGTGTCTCGGACTTGGTCACGTGTTGGGTCGCCAAGCCGACACGCTGCGCCGGCTGTCATCGACGGACCCGTTGACCGGCCTGTGTAACCGCCGCGCACTCGATCATCGTTTGCGGCAGGAATGGGA
>Ga0114129_10007995_pt1 | contig 15061 bp, 27 predicted proteins | sample RhiMetdeltSRZDD1_FD_80071 | JGI IMG/M metagenome (GOLD analysis project Ga0114129, IMG submission 80071) | Populus rhizosphere microbial communities from Tennessee, USA - Rhizosphere MetaG P. deltoides SRZDD1 (version 2) (version 2) | ecosystem: Host-associated > Plants > Roots > Rhizosphere >...
CGAAGTCGTCCTCGTCGGAGCCGAAGTCGTCTTCGATGGCTATTGATGGCCCGAGCACGCGGGCGTCGTAGTCGTCTTCGGTGGCAGGAGCGGCGGCGAGCTTCTCTTCGGCATCGCGCCCTCGTTCCGTCACAGCGTCGATCTTGGCCTCGATCAAGCCTCGGAATGGCTGCTGATCGCAGATGGCCTCGTAGACTGCGAGCCGCGCACGATGCGGCCGTTTCTCTCTCGAGTCGCCATTGACGGCCTGGCGCACCTTGCCGACGTTCGCGCGCCGCCACAGCCAGTCCTCGACGACGGCGAGCGCCGCATCGAGCGCATCCTGCCCGCCGCCGCCGAGGAAGCAACCCATCTGCGGATCCCACGCGCGAGAGATCCATGTCTCGCCTGGGATCTCCTTCGACGGCTGCACAACCGCGACGACGACGCGATCATCGAGGGTCACGTACCAGGTTCCCTCGCCGGGCACGCCATTCGCGGCCTGGACGGCGAGCTCTGCGCGAGGGTCGGTCATCCGAAGTCCTCCTCGTCTTCGTCGTCGAAGGTCTCGCCCGTCTTGCCCATCGGGTTCGCGTAGACCTTGGGGTGCTCGAGCGCCTGCAGGCGGATCCAGACGCCGGGCTCCTCGCCGTAGATCTTCGCCTCCCCGGCCAGGAGCGCGCAGACCTGCGAGTCGTCGTGGTACATGCCGCCGTGTTTCAGCGCATCCAACACGACACGTAGGAGCTTGTCGTAGTCTGGATACACAGTGTGGAAGTGTGGTGCATTCGGCTTCGGTTGACCCGCCATCGGGCCTGTCGGCCTGAGGTCTCCCTTGCGCCGTGTGAAGACGAAGGTGCACCCCACAGCTACGGGCGTCCCAACCCGGAATAGCGGCGCCTGGCGCAAGCCACGAGCTCTGGCGGCCTCTCCGGCTATCGCCTGGCCCCAGTCACGTGCAGCATCCGAGTCGATCACCATGGCGGTCTTACCAGTGTGCTGATTCCGAATCGGCCTCGGACTCCCTTTGGGCCTCGGCCTGCCGCGGACGAAGAATTCCAGCACGCCTGCACAGTGCCTATTCTCGATTGCCGCTGTCAAGATGTTACTCGCCGCTGTTCTACTCGGAATCTGTGCCTGGATCGCCGTCCGGATCGGGTCGGGCATCACCGGTCAAGCGGGCCCACGACTGCTGGATCGACCCCCGGATCGCAAGCGGCTTATCACCAGCGTCACCAAGCGGTCCCGGGCCTACTACGTAGGGCCCGGGGCCCGCTTGACTTGGTGAACGCGGGCCCTCGTTGGGCCCGCTTGAGGGCCCGCTTGGGCCCGCTTGGGCCCGCTTGGCCAGGATGATGGGTGGTTTCCAGTTGGATCGGGCCGCCGTACCGACCTCGAGGATCTCTCCAGTTGTAAGCATCCTCGCAATCGCAGAGCGGTTATCGCGCCCCTTTCCGCCAGCCCTCTCCTCCACGATCCTGGGGGCCACAGGCTCCGACAGGCGCTCCATGAACGCTCTGACGCGCTGCTCCGAGCGCTCGAACGTGTCGGCCTGGCGGGCCTCGTTCTTCTCGGCGGCGCGTTGCTCGCGCAGCTCGGAGGCCTTCTGGATCTCGCCGGCGTACGAGAAGCGGCCGCTCTTGCCGTGGTACTGGAGAGCGAGCACGACGTCGCCCTCGCCCATGCGGCTCTTGCCGACGTTGAGATCGAGCGCGCGCCACCCGCGCCCGTCGTCGTCGCCGAGCACGCCCAGCGCGATCGTCACGTAGGCCAGGCGCTCGAGCTGGGCGCTCTCTGCCCCGGTCGCGGTCGTGTCGGCGCCGAGCGCCTCGCCGCTCGAGAGCATCGTCGATGAGCCGCGCGAGCCCTGCGACGTGAGGATGACGATGACCTGCCCGATCTCGTTCCAGCCCTGGATCAGGAGCCGCAGTCTCTCGAGGATCGCCGCGAACTGCAGGCGCTCCGTCATGTCGTCCATGAGGATCTGCGCGTAGTCGATCGTGCACAGGAGCGGCAGGCCCTTGTACCGCTCGAGGAGCGCGTGCACGCGCTTGGCGAGGTCGGCGAGGCTCATGCGGCCGAAGAGGTGCGCGCGGGGAACGTCGAGGGCGGCGCGCACTTGCTCGAGCGGCAGCGCCGCGGCGTCCATCCACCCGGCCCCGACGTGCTGCCCGACGAGGCGAGCGCCGGTCTCGGGGATCGAGAGCTCCAAGCCGAAGAACGCCGCCGGGCCCGTCCATTGCGCGTGCGCGCGACTGGCCTCGAGGCACATCGACGTCTTGCCGCGGCCGGTGCCGCCGATCACGACGATGATGCCGCCGGGCTTGAGCCTGAGGATCTCGTGCGCGCCACGCTCCGGCGTCGGCAAGTAGATGGGCACCGTCGGAAGCGCGCCCCAGGCCGCGGTCGCCTCCGCGCGCTCGAGCCACGTCGAGCCGGCGAGGACATCGACGGGTGGCTCCGGCTCCTTCGCGGGCTTCGTGTCGCGGTGTCCGTTGCGGCCCGGCTTCGGCGGGTGCTTGCGCTCCCACTCCGCGAGGCCGTGTTCGATCACCGCCTCGAGGCCGGTGACCTTGAGCGCGCCAGCGAGCTCGCGCAGCTCGGCGGCAGCCTCGGGGTGGAAGGCGCCGCGCACGAGCCGATCGATCGCCCGGCGCAAGACCGGCGGAGCGCCCGCGCGGATCGCCTCCAGGTCGAAGGCGGCGCGCGGTTGCTCTACGAGCTCGGTGACCTCGATCGTCTGTGGTGCCGAGGTGTCCGGCGGCGCCCAAGAGGGCAGGTCCGGTTCGGCAATCGGGACGTCTTCAGTCAGCCACGGTGGTGCATTGTCAGTGTCGTAGTCGTCGTGTACGCTCACGTTGGCGCTCGGACAGGGGTGTTGCGCAGGCCCGGAATCTCGACCCCCGGGCCTGTGCTTTTTTCGGGACTACACTCCCCACCCTACGCGCCGCCGAGTAGGCGCGCTACGGCCTCTCTCGCCTCATCGACTCCGCCGTGGTGCGGCATGAGCTCTGCGAGATCCTTGCAACCGAGCGCGCTGCGGCACTCGACCACGATCACGTCCTGTGGCTGGAGGCCGCAGCGGAGGGCCGCGGTGGTGGCCCGGTCCACGCCGACCGGGCCCGCTTCGACGCCGGCATCGTCATGCGCGAAGATCACTAGCTTGCTCCCCATCTTCGCGCAGTGGGCGGCGGCGAAGGCGGCCACGGTCCGGATCTGGCCCGCGTCCACGGCGCCGAGGATGTCCTCGTCCGGCCAGGCCAGGCGCGCCGCGAGGTAGTCGGCCCATCCTTCCACCACGTACACGTCGCCCAGGCCGAGCGAGGCCGGCCGGCCGTAGCAGCCCACGAGCTCACCCTCCAGGGAGGTGACGCCGCCGGGCATGCCGAGAATCTTCGGCTCGCCCTCGCGAGGCTCGAGTCGGCGGGTGCGAACGTCCACGAAGGCGTCATCGACCACCGACCGAACCGGGAGGCAGACGGCTGCCGGGTAGAACATGCCGCGCGTCTTCTTCAGCTCGTCGCGACCGTGCACCTCGGCGGGGTTGATCGCGCTGGGCGTGAAGCTGATCGGCTCGCCGAGAGCGGCGAGGGCCTCGATCGGCAGCCCGCGGCGGGCGAGGTAGTCGCGTCCCGCGGCGGCGCCGCGGGCGTCGTGGCCGAGGCGCAACCACAGCCACTTGGCGCGCAGGCGCGCGATCGAGACGCGCTGTAGCTCGGCCTCGCGATCCCGCTCCGGGCGCGCACGCCGCGGAGGCGGCGCTGGCTGCCCGCCGAAGTCGTCCTCGTCGGGCACGCCGGCGATTCCCGCGGCGAGCTCGAGCACGGCGCCGAAGTCGCGGCGGACGTCGAGCGACTCGGCAGCCGCGACGAGGTGCAGCAGATCGCCGCCCCGATCGCACGCATGGCAGTGCCACATCCCCTCGCGCGAGAGGCCGAAGGCCGGCGAGACGTGCGTCATGATCGGGCACCACTTCGACCGGAACCACCGCCCGAACCACCGGCCCTCGGCCTGGTAGTGGTCGATCAGCATCTGCGCGGTGAGCTCGCCGAGCACCCGGTCGCGGTCGATGCTCATGTCGTCGGCCAATCGGTGAACGCTCCATCAGAGCGGACGCCAAGGAGGTGGCGAGTCCCATCAAGCCGATGGAGTACAACGCGTCGCTCCTGCAGGCGCCGCTCCTGCAGGCGCCTGGCCTCGCGGTACCAGGCGCACAGGGGGCAGAACGGGCCCAGCGGACATTGACTCATCGGATCATGTCCTCGGTGACACCGGCCAGGATCTCCCCCTGCTGCGTGAGACTGCCGCTGGCATCGACGTAGATGACGCGCAGCCCGGTGAGGATCAGGCCGAAGGCCACCATCCCCTGTCGATCGTAGTCGCGGATGATCCCGCGGAACCATCGGAAGTCGCGCGCCGTCTTGATGGTGTAGATGCTCTCCCAGACGTAGCGCCGCTGGACGCGGATGATGCCAGTCATCGCCGTCCCCAGAGGCGCAGACGGAGACCCGCCGCCCCGCTCCAATACAGCACCGGGATGGGTTCGATGCCTCGATATCGAGACCACCATCCGGTCAACGGAACGATGCCGACAAGGAGTCCCCAGCCGTCACGAGCACCGGTATCGAGCCGGCCGACCCTGCATAGGCGAATCGCCATCCATTGCAGGATGAGGAAGTTCACGAACCACAGCCACGTCGGCACGTGGCGGGTCCACCGGCGGCGGACCTTGCTGCTCAGCACTCCTCACCTCCCTCCGCCCGCTGGCGGATCAGATCGAGTCGGCACCGCTTGGCCTTGCCGGCGACCTTGCGGCCGACAGCGCTGCGGCGCTTCGATGGCACCTGCGGTTGCGGGATGCCCGCCTGGCCAGCCCACTTCCGGATCAGCCATGCTGGCAGGCCGAGCGCGGTGCCGATGTCGTACGCGTCGGCGCCAGCGCGCAGCATCTCGAGGGCGCGGGCGCGCCCGGGCGACAGCCCGGTCACCTTCGTGTATGGGCTCATTCGACCATCCACGCCGGCAGATCGTCGTATGCGCCTATCCCCGTCATCTGCGGCGCGCGACCCACTGCGTTGTATAGGAAGAGCGCGATTCGTCGCGCCTCTTCCCTCTGCGCGGTGACCTCGGCGAGCTGCTGGACCAGCGGGTTCGCGGCGCACGTCATGGTGTGCTCGCGCAGCATCCCGCTGGCGTCGCGTGGGTGGATCTCCAGGCAGTGTGCGCACTGGGCCACCGTCTTGTCCTTCGCCATGAAGTCGGCAACCTCTCCGACCATGATCTCGAACTGCTCATCGTCGAGGTCCGCCACGCGCTTGCCGGCGCCCGTGAGTCGCTCCACCTCGGCACGGAGGCGCTCACGCTCCTCCATGGCGGCGGCAATGATGGCGTCTACCTCAGCCATCACGCTCGGCACCGTGACCTCGCGCAGCCGGCGCACCTCGGCGATCAGCACGGTCACGGCGTTCGCGATCTCAATCCACTTCGGCAGTGGGTTTCCGGGGTTCACCATGGCCGCGGCCACCCGCGTCTCCAGCTCGGCGAGCTGTTCGAGGCGCTGGTGCTCCGAGCCGTCGACGTCCTCGGCAGCATCCGCCTCGAGGGACGCGATCCTCGCTTCGAGCTCCCGGAGGCGCCCCGCCGCCGATGTCGGCGCGGCCATGTCGGACCCGACCCGGCGACCGATGGCGCGTCGGATCGCGGCGAACACCTCGGCGCCGCCCTCGAAGACGCAGCACTGCAGTTGCTCATCGTAGAGCACGTCGATCGCCGCGATCGCGAAGCGCGCGACCTCCGGGGCGTCGCGGGCCGCGGCGACGAACGCGCGATCGGCGGGCCCGATCGACTCGCACACCATGGCGCCTCCGTCGTAGAGGCGCGCCGACCTCTCCGCGGTGAGACGGCGGTACTCGGCATCCTCTTCCGCGGACCAGCGGTTGTTGGCCGCCATCACCTCGCAGTGCCGCCCATCGGAGTCGTGCAGGTAGGCCCGCATCCGCTCCACCGCCTCCGGGTCGAAGGAGGCGACGCAGTCTGGCGCGGCACGCCACGGCCCCTTCGTCGCGGCCGCGCCGGTCTCGATGATGCGGTTGGCGAGCGCCTTGATGTCGTCGGTGGTTGTCATCGCTTCTTGTTCCTCCGCAGCGGGCATGCGCTGGTATGAACCCAGTCAGTCGATCCGCAGGTGCACGTCATCGTGCGCGACACGGCAGGCTCAACGGCAGGCTCGACCGGGTAGGTGGGCGGCAGCACATCCGCATCGGCCACCTTGACGACTCTCCCGCGCTGCGCGCGGAGCTCGGCCACCGCGTTCGACAGGTCGAGTCGGATGGCAGCGAGTCCCGCGCCCTGGTCATTGAGACGAGCGACGATGCCGCTGTCGCCCTCCTCCAACTTCAGGATGCGCGCCTGTAGCCCTTCGGGGTTCATGAGCGCGGCCTCGATGCGGGCGAGGCGCGTCGGGATGTCGGGGCTGGCGGACAGCATGCCCAGTGCCCCCTCGACCTTCTCGAGGCGCTCGCCGAGGGCGTCTTGGTCCACGAGGCGACCCACCGCCACCCGGGCCTCGGCCTTGATGGCCTCGTCGGTGTAGCTGATCATCTCGATCTGGGCCTTCTCGATTTTCTCGGCGAGGCGCGCCTCGAGAGCGGCGAAGGCGGCTGCATCGCTGTCGAAGGCCTGCCACGCATTGATCGCCCGATTCATGTCATCGGATGATCCGGTGGTGGTCCTGTGGTAGGCGATCGTGGCGCGAGCGATCTCGCGCAGCAATTCGAGCTCCGTCGTCATCGCTTCCCTCTCCTGTGCTGCTTCGCGTTCGGGCACGTCGCGAAGTGCGCGATGTACCGGGTTCCGGCGACCGCGAAGAGGTCCGGCTCCCGGACATGCGCGATGTCGTCGATGATCTCGATGTTGCCGCCGACCACGGGGTCGCGGTCGATCGGCATCGGCCTGCCGGTCGTCGCCGAGCGTGCCCAGAAGATCGACGCCCGGCACGACCCGCACTGGTAGAAGTGCGTCATCCGAAGTCGTCCTCGTCGGCAGTCGGCGGCGCGCCTGGGATCGTCTTCGTCTTCTGGTACTCGTCCAGTCGCTTGATCGCCGGGGCCATCGCTGCGCCGACCTCTTCCATGATGTGCGCAGCGGCCGCAGCGCCGTGCTTCATCTTGATCCCGACGTAGGCGGCTTTCGACTCGTCGCGGAAGCGCAAGAGCATGGCGCGCGTCTTCGCCAGCCAGTCGAAGTCTTGTGCGGACATGAGACTCCTCTCCTCCTCGCAGCGGCCGCAGCCGCAGATCGCGAATACATGGGGCCATCGAGCATCGATGACCCACGGGGGCCACGCTATCGCGGCGTCCTCGGCGAGTAGCGCTCGCGCCGCGGTGGCTCGTAGGCCGGCTCCCGGGTCGGGACGGGCATGACCCACGAGGCCTGATCCACGGAGATGGTGGCCTCCTCGCCGAGGACTCCATCGGAGGCGACCCACCGCACGCGCCAGCGCGTGTAGAACATGCCGCTCGCGCCCTTCCATGGCAGCTGGCCACCGACGAGGACGGCGCGCTGCCGCTCGACAGCGAGCGTGGCCCGGACCCGCCGCGGCCATGGCGGCGGGGTGACCAACACGTGATCGCCCGGGCGCCACGCGACGGGGTCCGCCGCGGCCATCTCCTCGCGGGTGATCGTGTACGGCTCGAACGTGTTGCCCGAGATGTGATAGTCGGCAGGCGCTGGCCCGCGCACTATCACGCCCTCGGCCGGCACCACCACGCGCGGTTCCCAGGAGGGCCACCTATTGGAGGCCAGATCCAGCCTCTTCAGGTTCGGGAAGGCCCGGTCATAGGCCGCGTTCCGGGCGGCGCGTCCAGCTTCGGTATCTAGGAGCGATGCCATCGCGTTCTCCTCAGTGTTGCGGGTACGAGACCACGCGGGCGCGCCGATCCCAGCACGCCCGACAGGGTCCACAGTGGTTGTCGCGCGCCTCGACGGCGCGGCACTCGACGACGCCTTTGCCATCCTGGATCGGATGACCGGCCGCCGTCTGGACGGTGCTCGTCGGAAGCCGCGCGAGGAGCGGCGCGAGCGCGTCCGGGATCGTGATCTCGCTGTCGATCATGTCGGCCGACAGGCGGATCGTGAGGTTGCTCGGCACCAGCTCGGCGGCGAGCATGGCGCAGAGCGCGGCGGACGTGACGTCGCCGGCGCGCGCCTCGGCGAGGAGCTGGCGTCCGATCGCGGGGAGGCGCAGCTCGAGCACGGCGGCCACGTCGGCAAGCTCGCGCGTGGGAAGCCAGTGGTGCACGTCCGGCGTGCGGACGACTACCTCGAGGATGCGCTCGAGATGCGCCGCGCTCTGGATGTCGCCGCTGTCGTGCCACCGGAAGTAGTGGTCCGGCGCCTGGCAGTGGTGCTGGATCATGCGCACCATCGCGTCGGCCCAGCGCGGATGATCCAGGCCGTCGTGGCGCTTCGAGTGCCCGCGCGCCACCGGCGACCAGCTGGCGTAGAAGTCGTTCATGGCGTAGCACGTCGAGCACACCGACCCGGCCATGCCGCGCAGCTCGCCACCTCGGCGACAGAACCGGGCGTTCAGACCGTACGAGAACCCCGGCAGCTTCGACGGCTTGCCGAGTACGCCGGCGATCTCCTTGGCCTCGCCGAGCGTCATCGCCTGGGGCAGCGAGCGGCGTCTCATGGCGCGGCGCCCTCATCGCGTGCGCGAACTTCCGGTATTTGGCGCGCGTACTCATCCTCGGTCATGCCGCCGCGGCACTCGCCACAGACCACGCGGAGAAAGTGTCCGCGGCCATCTGCATCGGTTCCGAGCTCGAAGTCCATGAAGCCGACACCGACGCACCAATCGCAGTTGATCATCCGCCGGAAGGCACGGCGTATGGGCCCGCGGCGCATTCGGAAGATCGAGATCCGGGCCTGGCGTGAGCCGATGACGGGATGGGGGTCAACGAGTCGGGTTCTCATGATCTCCTCTTGCTCGCCTGCGCTGCGAAGACGCCGGCAACGAGCCCGGCGAGGAACGCCGCGGCGCCGTCCCCCGAGACCAGGAACAGGATCCCGCTGCTCGCGGCGAACACCGCGGCGAGCGCGCTGGCCCATGTCGGACGTGCAGTCATCTTCGCCTCCTCGGCTTCCGCGGCACGAGCGCCGCTGGGCAGTACCGCCGCGCCCAGCGCAGCGTCATGGCGAGCGCATCTTCCGCACCTACGACGCGGCCATCGGTGACGGCCATCCGTTCGGCCCAGAGGTAATCGTCACCGTCACCGATCGCCGATTTGGCGACGCGCCCCACCGCACGCTGCACCACGCGCGCCTCCGCCGCGGTCCGTGACATGCGGCCGATCAGGCGCCGGACGGCGAGCTCGTCGAGAGGGAGGCGGATCATGGCCACACCAGCTGGGGCAGGACCCACGGCCACGCGACGACGGCGATCGCGAAGATCGCGACGTACATGGCCAGCGGTGCCCGCGGCGCGCCGCGGAGCTTGTCGACCACGATGCAGTCGCCGATCACCATGCCACCGGTGACCACGCCGGCGCAGCCGTACAGGATGAGGAGCGGGATCAGCATGCGCCCATCGGCACCAGCGCCAGCTCTTCGAGAGCGGTGGCGGCCAGGAGCGCGGCGAGCGCCCAGATCGACAGGACGAGGCGCGTCACCGCCTCGATCAGGCCCAGGGTCTCCGTGATGGTCTCGATCATCTAGTCCCCCTCGGTTGGAAAGAAGGTCCCCCGGTCATCGCGACGCAACAGGCCCTGCTCTTCCAGCTTCGTGCAGGCCATCCACACCGCGGTACGCGACCGGTCGACATGCGCCGCCACCTCCGCCAGCGACGGCCATCGGCCGAGCTCGCCGCGGAGGGTGCGGATCGCTTCCAGGTACAGTCGCTGTGTTGGAGTCACGTTAACACTTGTACCATTGATGCTCGCCATGCTACACGAGCAATTCATGACAAGCAACAATGAAACACCGGGAACCGGAAACCCGTCGATGGCCCTCGCGCGGCGCGACGTGGACGCACCGCACGCGATCGTCCCCACCACGATCCAGGAGGCGATGTCCCTGTCGGCCGAGCTGGCGAAGTCGTCGCTCATCGCCGCCGAGTACAGGCAGAAGCATGCGGACGTGCTCCACATCGTGCTCGCCGGGCAGGAGCTCGGCCTGCCTCCGATGGCCTCGCTGCGCAACTTCTACGTCGAGAAAGGGCTGCCCAAGCTCACCGCCGATGGCGTCGTCGCGGTGGTGATGGCGCGCCGCGACCTCTGCCGATCGTTTCGACTGATCCAGAGCACCGACAAGATCGCCGAATTCGAGACGGTGCGAAACGAGCCGGACGGCCCCGCGAAGACGCGGCTCACCTATTCGATCGAGACGGCGCGCGGCGCGGGGCTGATCACGAAACCGAACTGGAAGGCGGACACGCCGGCGATGCTGCGCGCGCGCTGCAAGGCGCAGTTGGCGCGCCTGGTCTACCCCGACATCGTCGCTGGCGTGAAGACGGTCGAGGAGGATGACGACGTGCCCGACGCGCCATACGTCGCGCCGCCGCCGGGCAAGGCCTCAGCCGCGAGCGTCGCAGCCGCGCAGACAGCGGCCGAGTCGAAGGCTGCGAGCAAGCGCGCCACTGCCGCCAAGGCGAAGGAGCCACCGTCGGACGTCATCGACGCGGAGTACGTCGAGCAGAAGACGCTCGCGGTGGAGGAGCCGCGGCCGACCCCTCCACCCGCCGCGGCCGATCCCGAGCCGGAACCCGCACCGACCGCGGCGGACGATGGATCGGATGCTTCGGCCTCGACGGATGACTTCGGCGAGCCGCAGCCGTCGGAGCCCGATCCGATCGATGCCGACTTCGTGCGCTTCAAGTCGGACGTCCGGTCCATCAAGAATGGGGCGGCCGCCCTCCTCGATCTCGCGAAGGTGAAGGAGGCATGGCTCCCATGGTCCAAGCGCGACGAGGTGAAGGCGCGCGGTTACCACCTCCAGATGCGCGACCTGTTCGCCGCGCGGAAGGCGGAACTCTCGTGATGGAGTCCCTGGTCACCGGGGCGGCCGCCGACATCCTGCGCGAGACGGCCGACGAGCTGCGCGGCAAGCTCGCGCTCATCCCCGACGCGATGGCGGCCGCGGCGGATGCCGTGGATGCGATCGAGCGCGGATCGGTCCCGGACTTCACCGTGCGCACGAACGCCTTCGGCGCGATCGTCGACACGCTCCAGCGGTTCGCGATCTTGCTGGCGAAGCACAGCGAGCTCCTCGCGGTGATGGGCGCGCGGACGTCGCCCGACGAGGTCATGGCTGCCACGGCAGAGAGCGATCTGCGCACCGGCCAGATCATCACCGCCGGCATGTCGGACGCGGAGATCGAGTCCGGCCTCCGCCGCCATGAGGAGCATTGCCGCGACGTCCGGTGCCGCACCGGCCACGCGATCCGCGCGGCGCTGCGCGATCGCGCGGCGAAGGCTTCGGCGCCATGATGTCGCTCGGCATCGGTCTCGTGGCCGTCGGCCTCCTGATCGCGGTCCGCTCGTGGGGGCGCCGCCGGTGGCGACGGCGCCTGATCGAGAAGCGCCTCCTGATCGCGGTGGGCGAGCGCGAGAAGCGGGACCGCGCGCTCGGTCGGGAGGATCCATGATCGGCCGCGACCCCACCGGATCGAAGTTCCACCGGATCCTCCGGTGCCCGGCGAGCGCCGCCCTGCCCCAGGTCGACGACGTGGATCCGAAGCCGGGTGCGGTGCGCGGCACGGTGATCCATCGCTTCCTCCAGCGCGTATCGGAGCTGCGCGCCGCCGGTGCCGATGCGGTGGATGCCCGCGAGAAGGCGCTGGGCGAGATGGCGGGGAAGGTCTCGACGGACGTCTTCGCCTACCTCGAGATCCTCGACGTCGAGGCCCTACCGACGAACCTCGCCGCGGAGGTCGCACTCGCCTACGACTGGGACAAGGGCACGGCGCGCGAGCTCGGGCGCGGCATCGAGCGCGAGTACACCGGCCTGGCGCTCACCGAGATCCCGATGACGCTCGACGTCCTGGGGATCAGCGAGACGCACGTCTACGTGCCGGACTACAAGTCGGGCCGCGCCGCGCTCCCGGCGCCGGCCGAGAACGGGCAGCTCCTACTCCAAGGGCTGGCGGCGTCGCGCGCCTTCGACCGGGACGAGGCGATCGTCGAGATCATCTACCTCGACGAGGATGGATCGCCGCGACCGGCGTCCGCCGAGCTCGGCCCGCTCGAGCTGGAGGAATTCGCCGCCGCCACGAAGCGCGCCATGGAAGACGTCGTGACGGCGAAGGCGATCGTCGCCCGCGGCGGGATGCCGAACGTTCGCGCCGGCGCGCACTGCCGCTACTGCCCCTCGTTCCGGGCCTGCCCGGCCCAGACGGCGCTCGTGCGCGCGGCGATGGCGGCGCCGCAGCCGATCCGCACCGGCGGAGTGTTCGCTCCCGGGGCGCTGGAACCCGCCCGCGTGGCCGACACGTGGCGCATGCTGGGGCAGGTCAAGGTCGCCCTGGGGCTCCTCGAGGGCGAGATCCTGGTGCTGGCCGGGCGCGAGCCGATCGACCTCGGAGAGGGCAAGGTCTTGGGCCCTGTCGAGGTGGCGCGCGAGAAGGTCGTGAACGCCGACAGCGCGCACGCCATCCTCGAGGCGCGCTACAGCCGGGAGGCCGCCGACGGCGCGATGACGCGCAAGACCAGCAAGGTGGCGATCCGCAAGACGATCGCCAAGCACAAGCCGCCGAAGGCGAAGCTCTCGACGCAGAGGGGCGACGGCGAGCTCGACCTCGTCCTCGACGCCCTGCGCAACACGGGCGGACTGCAGACCACCCGATCGGTCCGGGTCCGCGAGACGACTCCCGATCGCCTGGCGCCGCCGATCGCGACCCCGCCGGGTCTGACCGCGTCGGAGGAGGGGGCCGAGCTCGACGACGAGGACCCGGACGACTTCGGCTAGGGCGTGTCGCGGCCGCGAAGTTCCCAAGCGGTTGCGCTGGTTTGTGAGATTGTTCTATTCATGCTTGCCAGGAACGGAGGAAGTTGCTACAACAGGATCATGACGAACACGACGAACACCGAGAGGAAGCAGCGGGAAGAGCGCCTCGAGAAGTTCTGGGCCGAGCGGCAGAAGAGGGAGCAGGACCGGGCGGGGATGGTGGCGGGGCCGGTCGGAACTGTCCGCCGGTAGGGCGCCCGGGCCTCCGGGCCTCCGGGCCCGGCTCCTTGCGCAGGTCGCCATCCGCTCCCGGATGGCGCCCGACGGAGGGAGGAAGCCATGTACGACCGTCAACGCGAGCTCCACGTTGAGCTCACCGATCAACCTCTGCGCGCCAGCGAGCTGCGCGCCATCGACGTGCTCAAGGCGCGCGGCGAGTCCGCGGCAGACCTCGAGTCCTGGCTCGCGTGGCCGCCGCCGCGGTTCCAGGGCGTGGCCGTCGATCCGGAAGGCCGGATCATCCGCGGCTCCGACGACACCATCCTCGGCTACCTGATCGAAGTCATCCCGGACGGTGCGGCGTGATCGCCATCGACCCCATCACCGCCGGCGCGATCCAGGTCGCGATCGAAGCACACCTCGTCGGCAACTACCTGGATCAGGCGATCGCCTATTCGATGATCAGCGACACGCGGATCGAGGTTCCGCTCGAGATGAACGGCCGCGAGCGGGAGTCGGTCGCCGACGTCTACACCAGGATCGCCGAGGTCGCGGATCGCCTGGTACCTCGCCATCGACACGGGAACCACCATGCTCTCGGCCTTCTGGGTCGAGTGCTACGCGCAAGGTGCACCATGCATTGCAGATCCGTCCCCGCGACGATCGAGATCGAACCCGCCGAGTCCTGGGAAGGCGACGACATCACCAGCGCCCACGAGGTGACCGGCGAGCAGGCCGCCGAACTCTTCCGCCAGGCCCGCGCTGCCGAGGAGGCCGCCGTCCGTATCGAGCGCGACGTCGCGTGGTGGCTGGAGGAGCGCGGGTATCCATTGCTCGCGCTCGATCTCTTGAGCGGCGCCTGGCGCGCCGCCTGAACCCCAACAAACAGAGGAGAACGACCATGCTCGACAGCACCCCTCGCGGTGGCCATCCGCTGCCGCCCTACTTCCATGACGTCGGCGTCCAGCATCGCGCTTGGGCCGTCGCGGATCGCTGGGTGGACTACCTCGCCGCGCGTGACGCGGTCGATGTCGCCGCCGGCCGCATCAGTCGTCTCGTCTCGGTCCTGGGCCGCTTTGCGGTGCCGCCGGTCTCGATCGCGCGTCGCCTGCGCGCAGCGTCTATTGCGCTCCTCCAGGCGTGGAGCGCCGCCGCCATGGCCAAGCTCGCCTATTCGCGCGCGGCCATCATCCTCCACGTCGCGACGCGCTGGCGCGGTGCCGACGATGACGCAGCCTTTGGCCGTCGCGCGCAGTACGCCGTCTCCCTGGCGACCGCGTTCGCGGCCGCGCGGTTCACGGAGGTGCGGCTATGATGCGCGCGTTCCACGACTCTCAAGATCTGAAGGACTTCTACCTCGATCGGGTGCGCGCCCACGCTGCAGCCGACCAGCTGATCCAGGGCACCGGGTGGGAGCACGGGAAGGGATGCGCAGTCGGTTGCACGCTCGAGGCGTACGACCACAGTCGCTATCCGATTGAACTCGGCATCCCGCGCGTGCTGGCGCATCTGGAGGATCGGATCTTCGAAGGTCTGCCGCGTGCCGAGGCGATGACGTGGCCGCTTCGGTTCCTGTCGGCGATCGCGGTTGGCGCCGACCTGTCACTGGTGTGGCCGAGGTTCGTCGTGTGGCTCCTGGAGGAGGAGCTGGCGAAATGGCGCACCCCGCAGAGCGATGCCGTAGCGGCGCTGTACCGTCGTCGGATCGCCGGCGATGAGCCGAGTGATGAGGAGTGGGTAGCTGCTCGTCGCGCCGCCGCCTACGCCTACGCCTACGCCTACGCCGACGCCTACGCCGCCGACGCCGCCGCCGCCGCCGCCTACGCCTACGCCGACGCCGACGCCTACGCCTACGCCGCCGCCGCCGACGCCGCCGCCGCCGCCGCCGCCGCCGCCGCCGCCGCCTCCGCCGCCGCCGCCG
>Ga0114129_10007996_pt1 | contig 15061 bp, 8 predicted proteins | sample RhiMetdeltSRZDD1_FD_80071 | JGI IMG/M metagenome (GOLD analysis project Ga0114129, IMG submission 80071) | Populus rhizosphere microbial communities from Tennessee, USA - Rhizosphere MetaG P. deltoides SRZDD1 (version 2) (version 2) | ecosystem: Host-associated > Plants > Roots > Rhizosphere >...
ACAGCCGGGGGGCACCGCCTGGCTCCATGGCCCAGAAGCTGAGCGTCGCTCCCTGGCAGCGTTCGTCGTCGAAGCGCACGGTCCCTTCGATCGAGACTGGTGCTGTGAAGCGGTCGAACGCAATGACGGTCGTGGACAGGACGGCACCGCGAGGTGACGGATGGACGACGAGCCGCGTCGAGCCGTCGGGGTTCCGGGAGAGCCAGGTCGGGAACGCCCTTTCGATCACCACCCAGTCGGGCTGCATCCCCGGGCGCTGGGGAACACGCTCCTCGAGGGCTCGCAGCAGCGCCAGCGCCGTGGTGGACGTGGTGGGTCTTTGGCGCTCGAAGACAGACACGGAGCACCCCTCGAGCCTGAAGACCCTTGAAAGCTCCGAGAAGTCGCGGGCGATCCCGAGCCCCGCGTCGAACGTGTCGTAGACGGTCCGCAGCACAACCTGCTCGCGCGCTGCGAGGTGGTGCTGGAAGGGCCGTGCCAGCAGCACGGAACGTGCGGCGATCAGCTCGTTGAGCGGGTAGTAGCCGTCGGAGTCGACGGACGGGTCCGCGAGGACGTCGAGCGCAGCCGTCGCTCCGGGCACCGCGCGGTCGGCATTGCCGAGGAGGCTCGCGTTGAGACAAGTCGACGAGGAGACCAGGTAGATGCCTGGCGCGGGCCCGGTCGGAGCTCTGAGCTGGCGCACGAGATCGACCACTTCGGAGTAGTCCGCGCGGACGAGAGGGGTCCATGTCGTCACGGACAGCTCCTGCAGAGTCGTCGGGACGTGGGTCTTCACGCCCCACAGGCCAAGGGTGAAGTTCAGAAGCGACGATCCGAGGACCAGCACCAGGGCCAACGGCCGAAGGCCGGATGTCCAACCGGGAAGCGGGGTCCACAGCAGCAGGACCAGCCCCAGGACGACGGCGGGCGTGAAATGGAGGGAGTACTGCTCACCGACCTGGCGGACGAGCAGGCACCATTGCGCCCAGGACAGGCAGGCGAAGATCAGTACGAACGCCGCCCGGCGCCGATCGACGAGCGTCGAGCGCGCTGCGACGGCGAAACCCGCGCCCGCCAGCAGGAGCGTCAACCAGCCATAGCAATCGGCGAAGTAGCCGACGAGCGCGCCGAGCGGCTGCTCGTAGGACCGGTAAAGCGACAGGAAGTCGTGCTCGAGCATGTGGCGGACGGAGCCGGAAGCCACCGCGACGGCGGTCGCGAGCGCGACGCCCGCGACCAGCAGGATGCGCAGGGCGAGTCCCGCGGCGCCTGTCGGGCGGGGGCGAGCCAGGCCGGCCAGCAGACGTTCGAAGGCGAAGTGAACGACGATCGAGATCAGGAACGCGAGCGCGGCATACGCGAAGTGGCGCCGGAACACGACGGCCAGGCCCAGCAGACCTCCGAGCTTCAGCCACGTGCGGGGCTTCTGGAGCCGGTCGTCCTCCAGGAAGACGAGCGTTGCGAGCACGATGAGCGTGGCGGCACCCGAGTCCGGGTAGCCGCGCAAGGTCGGCACCCAGGTGATGGGCTGGAAGAGCGAAAGCCCGGCTGAAAGCCAGAACAGCATGCGGCCGCCAGTCGGGATCAGGCGCACTGCCAAGGCACCGATCGCGAGCGGCAGGGAAACGAGATAGCAGAGCGCGAGGCCCAGCTCATACGACAGGCGCGAGTTACCGAACGTCAGCAGCCACGGCACCAGCGGAAGGGCAAAAAGCGCGTTGTAGTCCTCGCGATACGACTCCTGCAGAGCCAGAATGCCGCTGCCCGTCGACTCTCGAAACGCCGCCGCCGTCCGGGCCGCGATGTCGTGGTAGGCCGCCTGGTCCCAGAAGTAGAACGTCCGTTCGGACCCGACGTAGACGCAGGTCACCGACAAGACGACCGCCACGAGGGTCATCAACAGCGCGCCGTCGGCGACCCACGCGCGCCGGGCCTCTGTCTCGGCCAACTCGCCCTCCGCGCCTGCGATTCTAACGAAGCCCGCCTTCCCCCGGCCCGTCTCCACGGGCCCCTCGGACTGCGGTTTCGGGGATCGAGCCCGGAGCCTATGATGTCTCCCTGAAACGACCTCGAAATGGGACGCAACCTCGGACTGGTCCTGTGCCTGGTTCTGGCCGCCACGCTGCCTTTTTCCGCGAAGGCGATCCACATCGACGACGTCTACTTCATCGAAGTCGCCGAGAACGTGCTTCGCGATCCGCTGCGGCCCTTTGCCGGCGCGGTGGCGCTCGAGGACATCGACTACCGCGTGTTCGCCGAGCGCAAGGAGTGCCCGAATACTTTCGAGGCCATGGCACACCCTCCGCTCGTCCCCTACGCGATCGCGGCGATTGCCGGGATCACGGGCGGAGTCCGCGAGCGACCCCTCCACCTGGGCTTCATGCTGTTCGCGCTGCTGGCCGCCGCCGCGATGTACGACCTGTCGCGACGCTTCACAGAGCGCCCGCTCGAAACGACGCTGCTCTTCGTCTCTGCCCCGATCTTCCTCCTGAGCGCCGAGAGCCTGATGACCGACGTGCCGGCGCTCGCTCTCTCGATGAGCGGTCTCGCGCTGTTCGTCCGCGGCGTCGATGCCGAGAGCCGGACGGAGCTGTGCGCGGGAGGCTTTCTGGTCGGCCTTGCCCTGCTCACCCGCTACTCGACGCTCACCGTGATCCCGTTGCTCCTGGTCTATGCGCTGGCGAAGGGCCGGTGGCGCACCGCCCTGCCCGCGCTCGGCGCCACTGCGCTGGTCTTCGCGCTCTGGGCGGCCCAGAACCTCGCCGTCCACGGCGCCTTGCACGTCGTCGCGAGCGCCCGGCACTACCGGCTCTTCTTCGAGGGCCAGAGCTTCGACGCCCTGGGTCTCGCGAGAAGGACGCTCGCCGATGGGGCGGCCCTCGGCGGCACCACCTTCGCCGCCGCCTTTCTGCTGCTGCTGACGCGCACCCGCCAGCGCTTCCGGGTCTTCGGCCTGGCGGGCCTCGCCGCCTTCGCCATGTTCCTGCTGGTCCCGACGGGTATCGAGCGGCTCGCGTCGTACCGAGCGCTGGAGATGCTGGCCGTCTGCGCCTGCTTCGCGGCGGGCGTGCTCCTCGTCGTCGAGGCTCTCGCCGGCGCCCGCGAGGAGACGGCCCAGGGCGTAACGGCCGGTCGCTCGCGGGACGCCGGCTTCCTGGCACTCTGGCTGGCGCTGAGCCTGTTGGGCGCGCTCCTGCTGTTGCCCTTCGGTGCGGCTCGCTACGTGCTCCCAGCCCTCCCGCCTCTCGTCATCCTGCTGGTACGACGCTGGCAGCCGTTCCTGGCCAGCGGCCGTCGCCCTCGTGCGGTCGTGGCCTTCGTCGTCCTCCAGGGCCTGGGACTCGCTAGCATGCTGGGGCTCGCCGACGCCGAGCTGGCCGATCGCTATCGCCGGGTGGCTCAGGAGCTGCGTCACGACCACCCGGGCCGCCGGATCTGGTTCGTCGGCGAATGGGGCTTCCGTCATTACATGGGGACCGTCGGTGGTCTCTACCTCCGATCGAAGAGCGCGTCTCCCGGCTTCGCCGACTTGATCGTTCGCCCCGTCATCGCCGGCATGCACGAGATGTCTCCCAGCGTGAGGCGCCGTGCGGTCCCATTCCACCTGGTCCCGCTGCAGAGCCGCTGGCCGATCCGCCTGATGAGCTTCGATGCCAAGGCCGGCTACTATTCGCACCACTGGGGCTATCTCCCCTGGGCACCCTCCCACGCTCCCCTCGAGACGGTCGAGATCTTCGAGGTGCGAGTCCCGGCGCCGCCTGCGTCCCCCGACCCGTGCGAATACTCCTGACGGCCCACGCGTTCCTGCCGCGCTCCGTGGCGGGTGTCGAGGTGTACACGGCGCGCCTCGCGAGCGCCCTGCAGGAGGCCGGTCATTCGGTCATGGTTGTCGCGGCCGCCCACGACCTCGCCGCTTCGCCCTACTCAGTGCGTCGGCGCGCTTTCGGCTCCTTGGACGTCGCGGAGATCGTCAACAACCACCTCGAGGGAACGCTCGAAGCCAGCTACCGGGTTCCCGCGATCGACCGCGCGATCGAGCAGATCCTCGAGGAGTTCCGGCCGGACTGCGTCCACGCTCAGCACCTGCTCAACCTCTCGACCGGGCTCCTGGAAGCCGCGCGCCGGCGTGGGATTCCGGTGGTGCTGACGCTCCACGACTATTGGCTGAGCTGCCCGAGAGACGGGCTCAGAATGCAGGTGGACGGCACGCTTTGCCGGACGGTCGATCATCGCGTGTGCGCGTCCTGCCTGGCCGGCAGCCCGCAGCTGGTTCCGCCCCTTCAGCGAAGTGCCTCCGGCGTCGCGCGCCGGCTTGGCCTGGGCCGCGTCCTGCATGAGGCGCACAGGCGAGCCCCACGCGCGACGGTGACGCTCCTCGCCGCCCTGCGCCGAGCCTGGCCGGTCAGCTCGCGCGGCCTAGAGGGCGCCCTCGACCTGCGGGACGATCATCTGCGAGGACGGCTGCATGAGGTCGACGTCGTTCTCGCGCCGACCCAGTTCGCCAAGGACCAGGCCGTGGAGTGGGGGTTACCCGCCGAAAAGATCCGGGTGCTGCCCCTCGGCGCCGTTCCGGGTCCGACCCGCCCGCGCCTGGCGGCGTCCCGCCGCCGCCTCGGATACGTCGGAACCCTGGCGCACCACAAGGGCGTCCACGTCCTGGTCGAGGCCGCGGTCGGCCTGCCCGGCCAAGACTGGACCCTCGACATCACCGGCAATCCGGCTGTCGACCCGGGCTACACGGCGCGGCTGCGAGCCCTCGCCCAGGGCGACCCCAGGATCCGCTTCCGTGGCGCGGTCCCCGCCACGGAACAAGAGCGACTCTGGGAGAGCCTGGACCTGCTCGTATTGCCTTCACTCTGGTGGGAGAACAGCCCGCTGACGGTCCTCGAGGCGCTTGCCGCCGGCCTGCCGGTCGTCGCGTCGCGAACCGGAGGGGTGCCGGAGGTGCTTCCGCCATCCGCCGGCCTGCTCGTCGCCCCAGGCGACGTTCGAGAGCTCCGCGCGGCGCTCGGCAGCGTCCTAGAGGATCGACTTCTGGCCTCGGCTCTCGACCCGCTGCCACTCAAGACCTGCCGGCAGGGGGCCGTCGAGCTCGTCGAGCTCTACTCGGAGACGCTGCGGCGATGAACGTGGCGCGAGCCGGCGTCGTCGTCCTCGACTTCGGACGGCCCGACGACGCGGCTCGGGCCGCTGCCTCGGCGCGCGCCGCGGACGCCGACGTGCGCGTGCTCATCGTCGAGAACGGCGCCCCGGGCCACAAGCCCTCCGACCGGGACCACCTGCGCCTCGGCGAGAACCGGGGCTTCGGCGGAGGCATGAACGCCGGCTTGCGGCAGCTCGTTAGCGAAGGCTGCGACCCGATCCTGCTTTTGAACAACGACGCCGTGCTCGAGCCCGGCGCTCTCCGACGGCTGACCCACGCCCTCGCGGATCCAGCACTGGGCGCAGTCGGGCCGGTCATCCTGCGCGACAGCGACGGACGTGTCGAATCGCGCGGCGTGGGCGTGGACTTGCGCCTGGGCCGCGTACGGCTGCTGGGCCACGGTGAGACCATCGGACTCGTGGCTGGCCTGGTTCCAGTTTCGGCCCTGTCCGGCGCCGTGATGATGGCGAGCCGCCTCGCCCTCGAGCGCGTCGGCCTCCTCGACGAGGACTACTTCTTCTCGTTCGAGGACGTCGACTGGTGCCTGCGCGCCCGAGCGGCGGGATTCGGCCTGGCCGTCGTTCTCGACGCACGCGCGCACCACGCTGGAAGCCGCACGATCGGTCGCACCTCTCCCAACCGTTTCTACTTTGCGGCCCGCAACCACGCTCGCTTCCTCCAGAAGCACCGAGCTTCGGCATGGGGCACCGGCTGGGTCCCGTACGCCGTCGCGGCGGGCCTCAATCTCGCGCACGCGCTCGCTCAGGCGGACAGTCCGCGACTTCGCGCCGCTCGCGCGGTCCTCGACGGGTTGAGGGACGCTCGGCGCGGTCGGTTTGGACCTCGGCACGCAGCGGGACGCGGAGAACTGCCGGAGCGTGCCGCTACAATCCCACCCGGGGGACCTTGACAGACTCCGGCGAAACGAGCGCGACCGCAGAGCACACGGCTCTCCCGCGCGGAGTGGGCGCACTGCTGTTCCTCTTCGCTTTGGCGCTCCGTCTCCCGTTGCTGCCCCGCCATCTGCTGGTGGAGGGAGACGGCGTCCACTACGCGACTCTCGCGCGGGACGTCCTGGCTGGCGACCTCTCGGCGCTGGCAAACCCGTATTGGTCGAACCTGTGGCCCGGCGCGATCGCGGCCGTCGCATGGTTGACGGGGGTGGATGTCGTGACCGCGGGGCGAATCGCGTCTCTATTGGCGGGCTGCTGCCTGGTGCCCGCAACGGCCGCGTTGGCGACGCGGACTCTCGGGACTTCCACGGGGATCGTGGCCGGTCTGCTCGTGGCAGGCCACCCGTGGCTCATCCACTTCTCGAGCCTGCTGTTCACCGAGTCGTTCTTCGCCTTCCTCGTCGTCATGCTTCTCCTGGGCGCCGTCCGCCGCCCAGGAGTGGCGGGCGCCGCCGCCACGGGAGGCTGGGCGGGCTTGGGGGTGCTCACCCGCCCGGAGGTCCAAGCGGCCAACGCCGCCATTTTCGTCAGCTTCCTGGCCGCGGGCCGATCGAAGGCTCGTGCGCAGGCGGCTCGCCGAGCTCTCCTCTTTCTCATGATCGTCCTGGGGTTTGTCTTTTTCCGCGCACTGCTCGTCCGTCACTTCGGTGGTACCTGGGACTTCGGCGGCACGAAGGCGACTGCGAACCTTTTCGTGGGCCTCGCCGAGACCGACCGCGAGAAGGAACGCGTCTCCACCGAGCTCGCCGCGGGCGACGAGAACGCCCTGGCTCGAAGAGCGGAGGACGAGAGTCCCCTGGTCTTCGCGCTGGCCCATCCAAGCCGGCTGGCTGGCCACATCATGCGGAATGGCGCCGCGCTCGTGGCTTCGTCCCTGCGTGTGTTCCCCTTCGTTCCGCTGGTGGGGGGACGGCCCCCGCCCTGGGGGGGCGATTGGCCGTTGCCGCTGGCTCTCTGGAGCATCGGCCTGAGCGCCATCGCACTCGCGGGCCTGGCCGGGTCGCTGTCGGACGGCGGACCCGCCCGGCTGCTCGCGGCGACGGGGCTGCTGTACGCGGCTGGCCTCGCTCCGTTCACCGTCCACGACCGGCTCGTAGTCGCATTGGTCCCTCTGTTCCTCGTCTTTCTGGCGTCCGGGCTGGTTCGAGCGGCCCGGCGGCTTTCTCCCACTCGAGCCTCCTGGCACGGGCGCCTAGCCGCCGGCTTGGTGCTCCTCGGTCTCCTTTCCCTCGCCGGACTGCTCGGGGCACCCGCCCTCGACTATGCGGCCGACCCTGTCGTGCAACGAGAGGCCGGCGAATGGCTCGCCGCCCGCTACCCCCAGGACGCGGTCTTGATGACGGCGGCACCGTGCGTGGACTTCTACTTTCACGATGCGGCCCACTCCGACCAGGAGGTGTCGCTCCCCTGGGCGGACTACCCTGGCGTGCTCGAGTTTGCCCGACGCCAGAAGGTGAGCGTGCTCGCCATCCCCGAATGGCACCTGACGGCCGTTCAGCATCCCGCCGCGGCAACCCTCCTGCACCCCGAGGCCTGTGACACGGACCTGCGGCTCCTGACGACGCTCGGCAGCGCGGGCGAGCGGATGTTCATCTACGAGCTGCGGCCGTGGACCGCGACCCCGTGACGCGGCGCCGCGAGCTGGTTCTCATCAGGGCGGCGGGCGCGCGCCTGGTGGCTCGGCCGGAGCGAGCATGAGCCGCCGAGCGCTCGCCATCCTGATCGCGTCGGCAGCGTTCCAGGCCGCCCTGGCGGCGATTCCCGACACGATGGGCGACCTGCTCGAATACCGCTCCTGGACCCGCGAGCTCACGCGGAGCGGCCTGGCCGCCGCCTACTGGCCTCAGGAGACCCCGAACCACCCGCCGCAGGTTGGTCTGCCAATCGACTACCCCCCGCTTCTGCCGTACCTGTTCTGGGCTGTCGGCAGGGCAGTCCTCGCTTTCTCACCCGAAGCCCTGGAGAGCAACGATCGTCTTCTCGACTTCCTGATCCGCCTGCCCCTCATCGCCTCGAGCGTCCTGCTTGCCCTCCTCGTCTATCTCGAGACGCGGCGGACGGCCCCAGGCGCCGCATTAATCACCCTCCCCTGATCGCCTTCAATCCCGCAATCGTCTTCAACACCGCCTACTGGGGCCAAGCCGACGCGCCGTGCGCCCTGCTGATCACGGCAGCATTCGTCGCCCTCGTGCGGGGACGACCGGAATGGGCCTTCGCGGCGATCGCGGTAGCCGCGCTCGTGAAGCCTTTCGCCTATCCGTTGGCACCGCTCATTGTCGTCGAGACCTTGCGACGCTTTGGCCTTCGACGGACGCTTGTTTGCGTGAGCGCGGCCGCCGCCGTCGCGAGCACGGCCTTTCTCCCGTTCCTGGGCAGCGGCCACGCGGCCAAAGCACTTCGGACGCTCGTCACCCAGGTCGACGAGATGCCCTACATCAGCGTCAACGCCCACAACCTCTGGTGGCTGGTTGGGCGGGGAGTGCCCTGGACCGAGGCTCACGCCCCAGTCCTGGGCATCCTGTCGGGGACCACGCTGGCACTCCTGCTGTTCGGAGGCCTGTATCTCGCAGTGCTCGTCCTGCTCGTGCGCTCTCGCGAGCCCCGGAGTCTCTACGTCGCTGGTGCCACGGTCGCATTCGGTTTCTTCGTGCTGTCGACCCACATGCACGAGAACCACCTTTTCTACGCGCTCCCGCTGCTGGCGCTTTTGGGAGCCGAATCGAGGCCGGTGCGAATCCTACTTCTGATCCTGACGGCCACGATGCTCGCCAACATGACCTTGCACGACCCCTTCCTCACCGATTGGGCTCGGCCAAATACCCCCGGACCCAGCGTCCTGCTACCGTCCCGGCTGCAGCCGACTCCTGAGCTTCAGGAGCTCTACACTCGGCTGGGTTATCCGTGGATCGCGCGACAGATGCGCGGCGAGATGAGCGTTGCAGGCCTGGTCGCCACACTCGTGAACGCGCAGGCCGTCGTGCTCACCCTGATCGGCTGGCTCGTCGTTCTATGGCGTGCGGGTCTCGACCACACACTTCGCCTCACGTCCTGGCCTGCGCCGCGATGGTTCTGGCCGATGGCTGCCGCGTTCGTCGTCGTCACGAGCGTGCCGTTCGTAGCTCATGCGTTGCGCTTCGAGAATCAGCATTACTTCCTGCTCCATTTCGCGGACGCCCGCAAGCTGTCGGATGATCCCGCTCGCGTGGGCATCCAGACGTTCGACGTCGACGGCGATCGGCGCCAGACGCTCTTGGTTCATCCCCCGTCCGAACTGCAGTACGACCTGGTGCCCCCGCCCCGGGCGGTGCTGCGTGCCGCGATCGCCCTTGATCCTGCGGTATGGTCGGCCGACAAAGGCGACGGGGTCCAGTTCGAGGTCAGGGTCGCGGAGGCGGGCCAGCGGAGCACCCTCCTATCGCGCTACCTGGATCCGAAACATGACCCCGCCGATCGCCGCTGGGTGCCCGTCACGATCGACCTCTCGGCCTTCTCCGGCCGAGAGGTGACGCTCACATTCGCGACCACGGGCGGCCCGGCTGGCAACATCGACTTCGACTGGGCGGGCTTCGGCGATCCGAAGCTCGAGAGCCGCTGAGGCCTTGGCCGACTCGGTTACACTCTCTCGGGCCCTCCATCGCGCACGAAACCGACCGGTGTGAGCCGAGAGCTTCTGATCACGTTGCCGGCGCTGAACGAGGCGGGAAACCTCCCCGAGGTCCTGGCCGGGTTGCGCGCGCGCTGGCCGAGCGCGGCCCTGCTCGTGGTCGACGACGCCTCCACCGACACCACCGCCGCCGTGGCCCGCGCGCACGGGGCCCTCGTCGCCGCCTTGCCGTTCCGCCTGGGTTACGGTGGAGCCGTGCAGACCGGAATCAAGTACGGGCTGCGCTCCGGATTCGCGGTGGTGGTTACCTTCGACGCCGATGGCCAGCACGATCCAGCCGATATCGGACCGCTGGTCGAGGCCGTCGGGGGCGGCGCCGACCTCGCGATCGGATCGCGGGCGCTTGCCAGCGGGTCCTATCGCGGGGGGGTTGCGCGGCGCGCGGGCCGCGCCGTCTTCGCCTTTCTCGCGCGCGCGCTCACGGGGCTTCGCCTCACCGACCCGACTTCCGGCCTGAAGGCCCTGGGCCCGCGCGGCCAGGCTCTCTTCGCCGTCTCGCGCTTTCCCGACCGCTACCCGGATGCCGACGCACTCGTGCTCGCGCGTCGCGCCCGTCTGACAATCGCCGAGCGGCCGGCTCGGATGCGCCCCTCACGCAATCGCCACAGCATGCACGGCGGCGTGGGTTCGCTCGGCTACGGGTTCAACATGCTGTTCTCGCTCTTCGTGGCCGCGACCGGCCGCGACCTCCATCACAAGGAGTGACGCCTTGCCCACGCGACAGCTGGTCGTCTTCCTCGGCCTCGTCCTCGTGCTGCTGCTCGCGATCCTGGAGCTGGTGCGACGGCGCGTGCTGCGGGTGGAATACTCCTGGCTCTGGATCGCGTCTTGCCTCACCAGCGTCCTGCTCATCCTGCGCTACGATCTGCTCGTCGCGCTCACCGAGCTGGTGGGTGCCGTGGTCCCGACCTCCACGCTGTTCTTCCTTTGCATCCTGTACCTGGCCCTGCTGTGCCTTCACTACTCGATCCGGATCTCGGACCTCACGCATCAGGTCAAGGACCTGGCCCAGGAAGTGGCGCTTCTCCGCGTGCAGCTCCGCGACCCGCCGGTCGCCCACCCGACGATACGCGGCGGTGTCGCGAGCAGCGGCGATCCTGCATGACGCCTAGCGGAACCGAATTCAGACCGGGCCCGGTCCGTGGACCGGGCCCGTTCCAGCGCTCCTGGCGCGCCTACTGACAGACCGTCGTGCCGAACCGGACCGCCGGGGCGGGCTGGCCCGCTTCGCGGACCATCCTGACGTTGGATGACGCGGTCGTCGCCGTCGGAGGCACGCCTGGCGGCGGCGGCGGCTTGGGCGCGCCCTTCATCAGCCCTTCATCCGGCGTGAAGCTGCTGCCCCCACGCCCCGGATCGGGGTCGGCCTGCACGGTAATCGCGGCGATGCGGCTGTCGCGGAAGATGCGATAGGCGTCGTCGCCCGCGGCGTTGAGGTCGTAGGCGGCGAGCCCGGTCACCGCACCGAGCGCGTAGATGCTCGAGTCGAACTGCGACCGGCACGGGTAGACGCCCGTTCCGCACGCGAGCGGCGTGAGCGGTGCGAACACCGTGTTGGGCAGGCTGAGCCGGGTGGCGGCGAAGAAGACGCGTCCGACCGGGTTGGCGCACGACCCGCCCGAGACCGAGCCGCACTCGAACGCCGTCGCGGGTTGCACCGTCGCGCGGAACACGGCTTCCGTCGTGTAGCCGCAGCTGCCAGGCGTCGGACCCTGGTCGAAGAAGCGCGAGTGGAGCTGGACCGCCGGCAGGAAGGTCGTCACGGTGCCGTTCGTCGAGCTCGCCCCGATCGCCGTGTCGGTGTCGCTGCCGTCGTCGCGGAAGCCGAACATCTGGAACGGACCGACCGCCCGCTTGTCGGCACCCGACGCTACGAAGATGTGCGGGATCGGGGAGCCGGGTTGCGGCGGCATCCCGAGCAGCGAAACCGCGGCGCCCACGGGCTGGTCCGACCCGAGGTCCGCCACCGGCAGCGCGACGTCGGGTCGCGCCGTCAAGAACTTCCAGAGCCGGCCGTGGACGTCGCCGATGTAGATGCGGGTGACTTGTGAGGCCGCCGGGTGGACCGTCGTGAGCAGGCTGAAGATCTGGGGGTTGAAGCCCACGGCGTTGGCCACGAGGGCGTTTGGGTAAGCCGTGAAGCCGCTCCGAGAGCCGACGTCCACGCTCGCGATCACGTCGCCGGAGAGCGCGTCGAGGGTATAGAACGTCGTGCCCTCGCCGGGCGCGCCGTAGCCCGAGCCCATGAAGAGCACGTAGTCGACGCCGCCCGGACGACGCGACGTGGCATAGATCGGGTTGGTCTTGTCGACGTACGCCACCGTCGGGATCGACCAGGTCTCTCCCATCTTGGCGTAGGCGGCCTGCTCCGCCCCCGTTCCGTTCGCGGGGCCGCCCAGGAGCCCGCTCTCGGTGTCGGGGTTGCCCCGGCTCCACAGCGGCACAGGCGGCGTCGTGTCGAGCGCTTTCATCGTGTACGGCCCCGGCGCCGTCACGTCGAGCGCCGTGACGTACTTGCCGCCGATCCCGCGGCCGAAGAACAGGATTCGCCGCCAGGCCCCGAGCGACGAGGACAAGCTGGCGCCTCCGACCGTGCGACTGTAGGCGCCGGGCACGAAGACGTCGGCGAAACGCACGCCGCGGGCCAGCATGAAGACGTGGTTGTTCTTGCCTTGCGGCTCGTACGCGGGCCGCAGCACCACGGTGTGGAGCTGGTCGAACGGGATGAAGCCCCAGAGCTCCTCACCGCCCGTCTCGCTGCAGGGCACGTCGAGCGCCGGCGTGTCGCACGGGGCGGCCCGGAACGCGTGCAGCATGTCGTTGGCGGGCGCATAAAGCACCGTCATCACCGGCTTCAGGCCGGGCCGCGCCGTGTCGGCCGTGCCGGTGCCACCGCTGCTGTCGAGGTCGGGGTTGCGCAGGCCGAATCCCATCTTGACCTGGAGGCCGGCGCTGTCGACGTTCACACCGCTCGCGCGCGGACCGTCGCGGAAGAGCGTGTACTCGGCCAGATAGGGTGTGGCCTTGGGCTCGGCCGGCAGCGGCGGCGTGACGACCGCCGCCGTCGCGAGCTCGGAGTCACCCAGGATCCAGGGGCGTGCCTTGAACAGGAGCGATCCCGACGGCGATGTCGTACGCTTGATTCCCGAAGCGGCCGGCGGCTCAGTCGCCACGACGGTGGCGCCCGCCATGAAGGCGATCGAGATCTCGCGCGTTTCGCGGCGCGCCGCCCGCAACCTCGCGGCGAAGCTGCCTCCGGTGCAGGCCGAGGGCAGCGCGCTGCCCGTGCACGCCCCGAATTTCTTCTGCATCCACTCGAACCAGCACTGATCGAAGGGCTTCTTCGGCAGCTTGACGGTGTCGGTCGGGTCGCAGAAGTCGTCGACCGGGGTCGGCGGGAAGGAGGTGGGCGCATCGGATGGCAGACCGAGCGCCGTGTCGAAGGCCTTGCTGGCGTTGTCGCTGATGCTGGTGTGCATCAGGCCCGGCGCCGTGGGCGGCCAGAGGGCCAACCGGCTCGTCGAGGTCCCGTCCATCAAGGTGGCGGTCGTGAAGGGGAAGACGCCGTTCCTGGAGGTCGTGTAGATCCGGCGCTTGATCTTCGCCGTGGTGCTGCCTCCGATGCTGACGTCGGTCTCTCCGCCGTGGAGGTCCGCGAACAGGCACTCGCCCGGTCCGCCGCCCTGGCTGCTCGTGTCACAGGTGCTCATCGAGTTCGACACCTGATTGAAGAGCACGTCGCCGGCGCTCCACTTCTGGACCGCGTTCCCGGCGCCGTCGTTGTGGAACGCCTTCTGCTGGCCCTTGAAGCCGGGCAGCGAAAAGCTCGCGATGAAGCGAGTCGGCACGATGGCATTGAAACGGGAGGAAGGCATGGCGGCGTCGTAGGTTGTCGTCGCCGTCGTGGCCAGGTGCACGTACTCGTAGACGGTCTCCGTGATCGACTGCTGGGCGTTGAAGTCGCCGTCCGACGCACCCTGGTCGATGATGCCCTGGAGCTGGGACGCGAGGGTCGCCGCGTCGGGCGCGATGAAGGCGTCGCTGCAGCTCGTGCAGCGGGCGCGCTTGGCCGTGATGCTGGTCGTGGTCTCGGTCCACTGGTTGCCGTCGTTCGCCACGAACAGCGGATCGCCGCCCGTGCCCTGCCCGAGGCCGCTGCCGCCCCACGCGATGAAATTGAGGCGCCGCGGGCTCGCGCCGTTGCCGTAGCCGATGACGTAGGTCTGGACCGAGGAGGCGGAATCGGTCGGATCGATCGGCTGGTAGAGGCGCGCCGCCCAGTAGGCGGCTCGCAGCGCGTTCGGGTCGCCGTTGGCTCCCCCCGTCCGCGTGAAGCAGGTGTCGTCGCCGTCCGTCACGAACAGGACGATCGTCTTCTCCTTCGGCTTCCTCTCGTTGGAGGGGCAGGTGGCCGCTGTGCCGGAGGTCCCGTCGGGACAGGTGCCGTGCTCCTTGATCGGGGAGAGCTGCCAGGGTGCCGGGCCCGCCATCACGGTGCTGCCCGACTGCCCGCTGTTCCACAACCGCGTGAAGCCACGCTCGACGCAGGCGCCGATCGTCTGCGCAACCGCCATCGAGTCGAACTTGCCTGGGAGCGGCGGGGGGTTCGTCAAGCACGAGTTGCTGCCGTCGGCGGCGCCCTTGATGTCGATCAGGCTGTTCGCAATCGGAGTGTTGGCCGTGGTCTTCGCGCTGGGCCCGATCCACGCGTACTGCACGGACCAGGTTCCGTCCTGGGTCTCGACGTAATCCGGCACGCCGTCGGGCACGCTGTCGCCGGCACTGCCGGGCGCGGCGCCGTTCGTGGTCCAGTCGGCCGGGTTGCCCGTGGCGGCGATCGGCAGCTCGTTGTCCAGGTAGGGACCGATCATGTCCATCTGGAGCGGCGCCGGCGGCGACTGCAGGTCGCACGGAACCAGGCTGGCTTTCGACCGGAAGCCGCGGCATTCGTCGGTACTGGCAGTATAGGACGCTCCAGCGTAGCTGAAGGTCGCGCGGCCGGCCTGGTCGGCACCGCAGCCCGTGGCGACGAGCTGCAAGGTGACCGTGGGCGGATTCGTCTTGGTGGTCGCGAAGTCCATCCCGCAGATCCTGCCGTCGCTCTGGACTCGGATCACTTCCCCGTTCCACAGCCGTTGGGCGAATGCCTGGTAGTTGGTCACGGTGGTCGCGCCGATCGGCTCTTGCCACTTGAAGGTCGTCGCGAATCCAGTGCTGTCAGCTGGAGCCTGGACGATGCGGTAGAGCAGCCTGAAGGGTGTCAACGAATTGGTCGTGGTGGCAAAGGCCGGGTTCACTCCCCCAAGCGCTCCCTGGATG
>Ga0114129_10007998_pt1 | contig 15060 bp, 9 predicted proteins | sample RhiMetdeltSRZDD1_FD_80071 | JGI IMG/M metagenome (GOLD analysis project Ga0114129, IMG submission 80071) | Populus rhizosphere microbial communities from Tennessee, USA - Rhizosphere MetaG P. deltoides SRZDD1 (version 2) (version 2) | ecosystem: Host-associated > Plants > Roots > Rhizosphere >...
CATCGAGTAAATCACCGCGTCCCCGTCCGGCGTCCACGTGACCGACGAGGGACCGCTCGTGAGCTGCGGCAAGTAGAGCTCGCGGTAGTAATAGCTGTGCGGCAGATCGATTTGACGGAGTACCGGGATCCGCGCCGGCCCGTCCACCGCACCGAGCGTGGCAGCGCCCGCAATGATCGCGGCGCCGAGTGTCTTCCGCATCGTGGCGCGCATCCTAGCATGCCGATCGCACTATCATGATGCGAACCACACTGTGCGCACGGTGCATTGGCTGTTCGTGGTCGGCGTCGCTCTGTTCCTCAGCGGCCTCGCATTCGTGATCGCGGGCGCGCGACTCGCGAGACAGGCGCCGAAAACGACGTCCGCGGCGTCTGCGGATGTCGCCATCATGCCGGTCGCGAGCGTGAAGCAAATCATGAACGGCATCGTCGGCCCCGCGGCGAACCGTATCTTCGGTGCCGTCGGAACCGTGATCTCCGACAAAGGGACCGTGGAGAAAGCGCCGCACACAGAGGCGGAGTGGGAAGCCGTCGGCAACGACGCGGCGGCCTTGATCGAATCGGGCAATCTGATCCTGATGAGGGGCCGCGCGGTCGACAACGGCGACTGGGTCAGGATGACGCAGGCGATGATCGATGCGGGGAAGATCGTCCTCCGAGCGGCTCAGGCGAAGAGCGCCGACAAAGTGTTCGAATCAGGCGAGGCGGTCAATGAATCCTGCGACAACTGTCACCACAAATACAAACGCGGCTCGTAAACAGATCGCGCTGCTCACGATCGCGCTCCTCGCGATCGTACTGGCGCCGGAGGCCAGCGCGCACGGAGTCTCGGGCAAGGACGCGCTGTTCCTCCAGTCGATTCGCGGAGCAGCCGTCGGACCGCTCATGTATCTCGGCGCCAAGCATATGGTGACTGGTTACGATCACCTGGCGTTCCTGGTCGGCGTCATCTTTTTTCTGTATCGCATGAAAGATGTCGTCGAGTACGTGAGCCTGTTCACCATCGGTCACAGCGTGACGCTGCTGGCCGGCGTGCTCGGCGGCATTCGCGCGAACCCGTACATCATCGACGCGATCATCGGTTTTTCCGTCGTCTACAAAGCGTTCGACAACATCGACGGGTTCAAGTCCTTCTTCGGCGTTCAGCCGGACACGCGCGCGGCTGTTCTCCTGTTCGGTCTGTTTCACGGCTTCGGCCTCGCGACGAAGCTTCAGGCTTTTGCGCTCTCACCCAACGGATTGGTCACCAACATCGTGAGCTTCAACGTCGGCGTCGAGATCGGCCAGGTGATCGCGTTGACGTGGGTGCTCGCGGTCCTGACCTACTGGCGGACGCGGCCCGGCTTCATGCGGCATGCGGTCGCGACCAACGGCGTCCTCATGGCGTGCGGCTTTTTGTTAATCGGGTACCAACTCTCGGGGTACTTCCTGGAGGCGTGATGGCGGAGACGAACACGGATCCTGCGCGCGTCGCGGCAAGAGAACAGATCGCGCTCGTCACGGGCATCGCATTGCTCGTCGCAGGGCTTATTCTGGTCGTCGCCGTGTTGCCCGCCGAATACGGTGTGGATCCGCTGGGGCTCGGCCGGCGGCTCGGCCTCCTGGCGATCGGCGAAGTCCAGAAGAAGGTCGCCGCGTTCGAAGCGACGCGGGCCGCGGACGCCGGCGGCGTGCCGACCATCGCGCCTCAGGAGCACGCGTATCAACACGAAACCGTTGAATTCAAGATCGGGCCGCGCGACTCGGTCGAGTACAAATACCGCCTCGACAAAGGTGAAGCGCTGCTGTACTCGTGGAAAGCGACCGGTCCCGTGAACTACGAACTTCACGCGGAGCCCGACGGCGCGCCTGCGGGTTACGCCGAGAGCTTCGAGAAGCAGAGCGCGACGGCGACAGCGTCGGGCACGCTGACCGCGCCGTTCTCAGGAATCCACGGCTGGTACTGGGAGAATCCCGCCGACTCAGAAGTCACCGTCACGTTGTCCGCCGCCGGCTTCTACAACATGTCTCACGAATTCCACAAGAACGCGCCGCCGAGGACGAAGATGTTTCAGTAAGCGAGCCAGGATGAGCGAGATCGGCAAGAGCGAATTGCGGCGTTGAAGTGTGGGACGTGACTGGCGCTCTCGCCCGAATGCGCGTGTCTGTAGTCTGACCGATCGAAGTCAGACTGTAGTCTGACCGATTGAAGTCGGACTGTAGTCTGACCGATTGAAGTCGGACCATCCGTCACGCCGCGGATGACGAGCGCGCGACGTCGCGATTCCTGGTAGGATCGCGCGCCATACGCGGACCCGCATCCGGAAGGAGCAGTGGGCAATGACATCGATCAGACAGCAGCTCATGTGCCACGTCCCCGGCTCGAGCATCATGGTCGTGGCCGTGCTCGCGTTCGTGTTCGCTGGCGCAGACCGCGCGTTCGCTCAGAGTGGAGCGGCCGAGCGATGGGTCGGCACCTGGATGACCGCAGAAGTGGGACGTCCGCAGAATCCAGTACCGCCGGCGGGGCCGCCGCTGCGGCCGTTCATGGTCAACACCCGGTGTCCCGCGCCGGCCGCGCCGGCGGTCCCTGCGCCGCAGGGACAGACGTTCGCGCCGCCGCCGTACGTCCACTTCACGAATCAAACGCTTCGACAGATCGTGCACACGACGATCGGCGGATCGAAAGCGCGTGTCGTGCTCAGCAATGCGTACGGGACGGCGCCGGTGACGATCGGCGGCGCGCACCTCGCGATTCGCGACAAGGAAGGAAGCATTCAGGCTGCATCGGGCCGTCCGCTGACTTTCAGCGGAAAGGCGACGATCACTATTCCGGCCAACGCGGTGATCTACAGCGATCCCGTGACGCTGGCGGTGCCGCAGATGGCGGATCTCGCGATCGATCTCTATCTGCCCGGCAGCACGAACACGCCGGCGACGCTCACGATGCACGGCGGCGCGTTCCAGACCAGCTACGTTTCAGAAACCGGCAACTACGTTGGAAAGCCCACGATACCGGTGGTGAGCACGACGCGCAGTTGGTTCCTGCTCTCGCGCGTCGACGTCGTCGCGCCTGATTCGACCGGCGCGGTCGTCGCGTTCGGCGATTCAATCACCGACGGCGCGGCATCGACAGCGGACACGAACAATCGCTGGCCGGACCATCTCGCGAGACGACTGCTGGCGCAAGGCATCAAGATGGGCGTGCTCAACGCCGGCATCGGCGGCAATCGCGTGTTGGGTGAAGCGACCGTCCCGCCCGGAGTCGATACCCGCGCGGTGGGCGCCGGGATCAACGCGCTCGCGCGGTTCGAGCGCCACGTCGCGTCGCTGCCCGGCGTGACGCATGTGATCGTGCTCGAGGGCATCAACGACATCGGCAACGCGCGGCAGAACCCGACGCCGACGGCCGAAGATCTGATCGCCGCCCACAAGCAGCTGATCGAACAGGCGCACGCGCGAGGACTGAAGATTTATGGCGCGACGCTGACGCCGTTCTGGGGCGCCGCGTACTACAGTGACGCCGGCGAAGCCAAGCGCCAATCGCTCAACGAGTGGATTCGCAGCGGCAAGGCGTACGACGGCGTCGTCGACTTCGACAAAGCGACGCGCGACCCGAACGATCCGAAGAAGCTGTTCGAGAAGTACGATTCCTGCGACTACCTGCATCCGAGCGACGCCGGCTACAAGGCGATGGGCGATGCGATCGATCTCTCGCTCTTCAAGACCGGTCGTGCCACGACGTCCTCCAGATAGCTGGCTACTGAGGCAATAGGGGCGGTTCGCCAACCGCCCCTACATTGTTCGCGCTAGAAACTCAGCGTGTAGTTGACGCGCACGAAGCGCGGCGTGTAGATCGACGTCGGGTTTCCCCACGTGCCGCCGTTTGCCGTGTTGCCCGCGCTGTACGCGTACGTTGTGTTGTAACCCGTGGCGTAGTTCGTGTTCAGCAGGTTGTTGAGGTCGATGCCGACGTCCGACCGCGTGCGGTGGAAGCGCAGGAGCTTCGCGAAGCGCATGTCGATCTGCGTCCGCCGCGTATCCGCGTAGACGCGGTTTTCGTTGTCGGTGATCTGAATCGTCGTCGTGCCGGTCGCGGTCGCGCCAACCGGCAGGTGACCGAGCGCCGCCGCGATGACGGAGTTCGGCACGATCCACTGCGCCGAATTGCCGCCGCCCGCGACCGTGACGCCCCCAGGAGGCGCGCCGAGCTGGACCGGCGGCTGCGACCGCACGGTCGCGCTCACGAGCACGTCGATCTTCGGGATGGTGTAGATGGCGAGGCCACGCACCTGCGTCTGGAACGGATCGACGCTGTGGCAGCCGCGCGGATCGGGACCGGCGGCGAGGTTGGTGACGGTGTTGACGCGGTTGTATTTCGTCGCCGTGGCGCAGTAGTCGACCACCGCGCGGCCCGTGCCCATGCCGATCGACGTCGTGAGGCGTTGGCGGAGACGCGCGTTCAGCGTGAAGTCGATGCCGTGCCAGTAGCTGGTCCGCTCCGGACCGTAGTCGCTTTCCGACGTCAGATACGTCCTGGAGGGAATCGCGTTGGCCGCGGCCGTCGGCACGTACGTCGTCACCGGGTAGCCGCCGCCGTGCGGCAGCCGCGGGTCTTGCGGCACGGTCAGCGTGTAGCTTTCGTACGCCGTGTTGACGTCGCGATTCAGGTCGTCGGTGACGAAGAACCCGAAGAAGTTGCGGCGCGAGTAGCTGACTTCTCCCGTCACGCGCGGGACGATCTCATGCTGCAGCGTCGCCGTCCATTGATAGTCGCCCGGACGCTTGCCCCAGCCGTGCAGCACGTCGGGATTGACGACCGTGGCCGCGCCCACTTTGCCGAAGTTGGCCTGGTTGCCGACCGCGGCACCGCAGATGTCCCCACCGCTCGCCGATCGATCCTGCGCCGAAACATTGAGCAGGTCGCAGTCGACGACGTAGTTCCGGTTCGAGTCGGTCCAGCCGCGATTCGTGACCGACCGCACGACGGTGAAGCCAGGGTTGGTCGACGTGTACGGCGGATCGTTCGCGGCGTACGCGAGGTAGCGGCCCCAGTTGAACTTGACGGCCGTCTTGCCGTCGCCGAGCACGTCGTAGGCGACGGCGACGCGAGGCGAGATGTCGTTGTACGCATCGACGCCCGGCGTTTGCGGAATGGTAATCGCCGTCGGATTCAGAAATGACGTGCGCGTGGTGCCGTTCTGCTCGACCGGCGCATAGCTCGACGCGCGGTCGTAGCGCAGCGCGCCCTGCAGCGTCAACCGGCCGTGAGTCCAGCTGTCCTGGACGAAGACGCCCTGCAGGTTCGTGATGGTTCGACGGCCGAAATCCGGCAGGTAGTAGCTCACCGCGTTCGGCACGCCCAGGTTGAAGCGATAGCCGAGCAATGTGTCGTTCGCGATCGTCTGATCGAGTTGATCGAGCCGGTTGCCCTGATAGCCGATCTTCATGTTGTGCGCGCCGGTGACGTACGACGCCGACGCCCGCCACCCGTCGGTCTTGCCGACCGCCCATCCCCACGACTCCACCGCGCGATACGCGTACGTCGGCTGCGGCGCGTAGCGCTGGCCGGTCGCCGGATTGATCGCGTTCGATTGCTCGGTGACCGGGATCAAGTTGGTGATGCCGTCCGGCGGCGGGAAACCGAAGATCGGGTTGTAGCGGAACGCCGTGTAGCCGGCCTCGAGCAGCAGCTTATTGTTCACCGGCATCGTCCAGAACGGCTGATTGACGTAGAACGGCGCGTCGAAGTAGCCGCGCGCCGCCGTCGACGTCGCTTCCGGCGATTGGAACGGCGCGGCGTTGTTGCCAAGGCCGATCCAGTCGGCGCTGCGATTGTGGCACCCGGTCGTGTCGACCTTCAGCGGCGTGCCCTCGCAGCGATGTTGATATTCGGAATTGAACGTGATGCGGTGCCGTCCGACCTGGCCCGTCAGACGGCCGATGATCATCTGGCGGTCCTGCACGAGACGGGCGCTGATCGGCGATCCAACCCAGTCCCAGCGCGTCGGGTCGCCGGCGTTGGCGTTGGCGGTGATGCCTTCCATCGCCGTCTGCGTGTCGAGGTTGCGATAGCTGCCATAGAACCACAGACGATCCTTCTTGATCGGGCCGCCGAAGGAGCCGCTGGCGTCGTATGCCTTGATGATGCCGGGCGTCTGCGTCAGACCGATCGCTCGGAGCTTGTCGTCCAGGTTGTTGCCACGCGACCACTCGCCCGCGTCGTTGACGAAGACGGTACCCGCGAAGGTGTTGCCGCCCGATTTCGGTACCAGATTCATCACCGGACCGCCGATGTCGCTTTCGCCCAGCCCGCCGCCGACCGTGATCGCCACTTCCTCCGAGTTCGGCGTGTCGTACACGTACGACGACACACCGCCGCTCCGCGCAGCCGCGACGGTCATGCCGTTGACCGTCATGCGGCCTTCACCGGCGACCGAGGCCGAATTGGATGTACTCGACCGCGCGTTGAAGAACGTCATCGTCGGCGACAACGCCGGCCCATTGGTGTCGACGTTCAGCCCTGGAGTGGCGTTGAGCAGCGCCCCTGCCGCCCGTGCGACCGGTAGCGCCTTGATGATGTCGCTGTTCATCACGATTTCGCGCTTGGCGTTCTGCACGTCGACGACTGGCGACTCACCGGTGACGGTGACGGTTTCCTGCAGCGCGCCGACGCGCATCTCGATCGGAATAGTGAGCGTCTGCGTGCCGGCGAGCTCGATGTTCTCGCGCTTGACCGTCGAGAATCCCGGCAGCGTGAAGGTCAGCGCGTAGGTGCCGGGCCGCAGATCGATGATGCGGTACTGGCCCGATCCATCGGTTGTCGCCAGGCGCGCCTTCTCGATGAGCGCCGGGCTGGAGGCCTCGACCGTGACGCCCGGCAGGATGGCGCCGGACGCGTCGCGAACGGTTCCCGTCAGAGATGCCTGCGCAAAGACGGACGTGGGCAGGAGAAGAACGCCGAGAATCGTCAGACACTTCGTCGCGGTTCGCATAAGAGACTCCCATCGCGACCGACGAGCTACCGGTGAGCCCGCGAAGAATACGGGGCGATTATCGGAGTGTCAAGGTGGACATCGAGAGGAAAAACGAACTTGGCCACGGGTTCTCGACGTCCGATCCAAGAACCCGTCACCAAGCGAGCGCCGCCGCTACCCGGACTGGTCGCCGGCTGCGATCGGTCGGGCTGTGCGGTCTGCGTGCACTTTACCTACCCTACTCGAACCGCTGCCCCGTCGCGGCCGCGCATCCTTCTCTGTACTTGTTTCCGCTCGCGTCGAAGAACTGCGTGACCGCTTCGCTGTTGAAATGGTCCGAATCGGTGAGCTCGATCGTCTGATCGATCCGGTGTGAGCCGGCTTGAAATCCCGGCGTCACCGGAAAGTTCGGCGCTGTCGTGAACAGTACCAACGCAACGCTCGAGGCGTGGTAGGTGTTCGCGCCGCGGGAACGGAACCAGACGCCGTGATCGGGGCCGCGCTGTCCGATCGCGAATGCCGGATTCGTCGTCGCTCCCGTCATCGTCCCGCCTGTTGCGAACGTCAGCAACGCGGAGAATGTCGCCAGAGGCGTTCTCGATGTGCAGTCGGTGAATGCGGTGACGTGAACCCACCACGTCCCCGCGAGCGTCCGGTTCAGCGAATCGGTTCGATCGCTCTCAGCGCGCGCCATCCGCGGCGACGCCACCAATATCGCCGACGAGGTGATGACCGCCAAGGCCGCCAGACGGAACCGCGTGAGTGTTCTCGATCCCATGTTCTCCCTCCCTCAGGTCAGCGGCCGATGCGGCCGCCGTTGTGGCGTCATCATCGAGGGCGGCGCCGTTTCCGACCATGGAGAGAGACTGAAGACGCGCTGGAGTTTTTCTGAAGGTGCCGGCGCCGCACGCGTGACAGAATCGAACCGCTCAGCGATGGCACAGGCCGACTCCCGCAACACGCTACGGTTCGGCGACTTCGAGCTCGATGTCGGCGCGTATGAGCTGCGGCGTCGAGGCCGACAGATTCACCTCGAACGGCGGCCGATGGACCTGCTGATTCTGCTCGTGGAGCGCCGCCGCGCGCTCGTGTCCCGCCCGGAAATCGTCGAACGGCTGTGGGGAGCCGACGTCTTCGTGGATGTGGACATGGGCGTCAACACGGCGATCAGGAAAGTGCGGCAGGTTCTCGGCGACAACCCGGACGAGCCGACGTTCATCGAGACCGTTTCCGGTAAGGGCTATCGGTTCATTGCCGACGTCGAATCCGATCAGGTCGCGCGCGCGCCCTCGCTCTCGCCGCCGCTCACGCTCGCGGTGCTGCCGTTCGAGAATCTGGCCGGAACGGCCGAGCACGAGTACCTCGCCGACGGCTTCACCGAGGAGGCGACGACGGCGCTGGGACAGATCGATCCCGAACATCTCAGCGTCATCGGCCGCACGTCCGTGCGGTCGTACAAGGGCACGACCAAGTCGCTCGCCGAGATCGGGCGCGAGCTCGGCGCGACGTATCTGGTCGAAGGTTCGATCCGCACCGAAGGGAAGCGATGGCGCGTCGCCGCCAAGCTGATTCGCGCGGGCGATCAGGTCCAGATCTGGTCCGCGGCGTTCGACAGCGAGCCGCGCAGCATGCTCGAATTCCAGCAGCAGCTCTGCACGGCGATCGCGGAACAGGTCCGGCTGCGTCTTTCACCGCAGCGTCTCAGCGCGCTCGAACGCCGTCACTCGAAGAGCCCGCAGGCGTACGATCTGTATCTGCGCGGCCGACATCTCTGGAATCAGTCGACGCCGCAGACGAACCGCGGCGCGGTCGAGCACTTCACGCGCGCCACGGAGCTCGATCCCGGGTACTCGCTCGCATGGTCGGGGCTCTCGGACGCCTTTTCGTCGAGCCCGATCAATGCCGACGCGCGCCCGCTGGACGTCATGCCGCGCGCCCGCGAAGCGGCGGCGCAGGCGGTGCGCAGCGGTTCCGACATTTCCGAAAGTCAGACGTCGCTCGGGATGGTCAGCTACTGGTTCGACTGGGATTGGTCGGTCGCGGAGGCGGCGTATCGACGAGCGATCGATCTGGATCCCGGGTACGCGCTCGCACACCGCATGCTCGGCGTCCTGCTGGGGACCGCTGGCAGCTACGACGAAGCGGCCGCCGCGATGCGCCGCGCGCGCGACGCCGACCCGCTTCAACCGATGAATCATGCGCTCTCGGCGCACGTCGCGCTGCTCGCTCGGGACTATCCCGCGGCGCTCGTGTTCGCGCGCCAGGCCATCGTCGTCGGGCCAGCCTTCTGGGTCGGACATTACCAGCTCGCATGGACGTATGAGCGTACGGGGGAGATCGAATTGGCGCTGGAGGCGCTGCAGCAGGCCGACGCGTCGTCGGGCGGCAACAGCAAAACCATTTCGCTCCGCGGCTACATCCTCGCGCAATCGGATCGTCGAAGGGACGCGGACGACGTGCTGCGCACACTGGAGGCCATCTCTCGTGAGCGGTATGTCCCGCCATATGCGATGGCATTGGTGCACGCCGGGCTCGGCGACCGCGAACGCGCGCTGAATTGGCTCGAACGGGCGTACGAAGCGCGCGACGTCCATCTCGTCTGGCTGCCGATGGATCCCAAGTGGGATGCGTTCCGCGGAGACGTGTCGTTTCGGTCGTTGATCGAGCGCTGCGGGTTCGAGCGCGGCGTCAAGGTGAGGGATTCGTGCGGCTGACGATGTGGATCGAACAGTTCTTCCAGGATGTGCAGTACGCGTGCGGCGCCGCCGCGTCCTCTTCCCGCTGGAGCGGGCGGCGCCGGCACGTACAGCCTCGTGAGATACGCGAGGAGATTTCTGAACTCATCCGGCGCCAGCCGCTTGTCGTAGTCGGTCGGCATCAGCGTCCTGGTCTCGTAGACGACCTTGACCTTCGCGCGATCGAACATGTGCAGCTCGTTGTCGGTGCCCATCACCTGGAGCGAATAGCTGTCCTCGTTTTTGAGGACGCCGGTGATGACGGTTCCGTCAGCGCCTGTTACGCGCACCGGTTGATACGTCGTGTTGGGGATGAGGATCTTCGGGATCGCGCCGCCGTCGCCGAACACTCGATGCAGCGGCTTGGTGAGCGCGTCCACGATCGACGCGGTCTTGCGCGTGCCCGCCAGGTTCGTGAGATCGGGACCGACCAGTCCGCCCTTGCCCTTCACCACGTGGCAGTTCGCGCACTCGCCTTTGCCCCGGAAGATTTGTTCGCCGAGCGCGGCGTCGCCCTCGGCCGGCGCGTCGATCGCCGTGCCGCGAAGCGCGCGGATGTACGCCGCGACTTTTGAGATGTCGTCGTCGGACAGCCGGCCGCCGAACCGCGGCATCTGCGTTCCCGCGATGCCGTTCTTGATCGCGTCGAAGATTTGCGCGTCGCTCGCCTGCGCGTACCGCCGCGCCGGCACGCCGAGCGCCGGTCCCATTTCGCCGCCGGCGCCGTCGGCGCCGTGGCACGTCGTGCACGCGCGGTTGTAGATCTGACGCCCTTCGTCGACGCGCTGCGCGCTCAGGCTCAGGCTCAGGCTCGCTACGAACAATGTGATCAGGGGACCATGTGCGCGGTCGCAGGCTGCGAGAATTCTTTTCATGGCGGTGCGAACGCAAAGATGTTGGTGCCGGACGCAATCGCGATGTACTGCTGGCCGTCGATGCCGTAGCTGATCGGCGACGACGTGATGAGATCGCCCGTGTTGAAGTGCCACAGCGATTTGCCGGTGCGCGCGTCGAGCGCGCTGATCTGTCCTTTGTGCTCGCCGGCGAACACGAGTCCGCCGGCCGTCGAGAGCACGCCGGGTCCGTAGTGGAACGAGCTGACCTGCTGGTAGTCCCAGATCTTTTTGCCTGTCGTCGCTTCGAGCGCGCGCACGTAGAGCTGCCACGCCTCTTCCGGCTTCGGACTCTCGAGATAGCCGCCGCCGGCGCCGGGACGATCCGTGGTGCGCATCACGAGCCCGCAGCCTTCCTGCGCGACCAGAAAGAAGTAATTCAGATCCGGGTTGTACGCGGGTGACGGCCAATTCGTCGCGCCCGCCGTCGAGGGACAGGTGTGAGCGCCCTCGACGCTCGGCTCGTGCCCGACCGTCAGGATCGGACGTCCTTCAGCGGTCAAGCCGGTCGCCCAGTTCACTCGGTTGACGAACGGCGTCCCCAGGAGGAATTTTCCATTGGTGCGATCGAGGATGTAGTAGAAGCCGTTGCGGTTCGCCTGCACGAGCAGCTTCCGCGGCTGACCGCCGAACCGCGCGTCGATCAACACCGGCATCTCGAGCGAATCCCAATCGTGCACGTCGTGCGGCGTGTTCTGAAAATGCCAGCGGAGTGTTCCGGTGTCGACGTCGATCGCGACGATGCTGTCGGTGTAGAGATTGTCGCCCTCGCGCACCTCGCCGGCCCATTGCGAGCCTGGCTGCCCCGTTCCGTAGAAGATCACGTTCTGTTCGGGATCGTAGCTGCCGCTCACCCACACCGGACCTCCGCCGAGCTTGAACGAATCGGCGGCCCATGTCTCGCTCCCCGGATCGCCGGCTTTCTGCGGAATCGTATTCCACGTCCACACGTGCTTGCCGCTCTCCGCGTCGTAGGCCTGAATGAATCCGCTCGGCTGGTTGCCGCTCACGATCACGTGGCCTCTGGCGACCAGCGGCGCCTGGCCGGCGAGACGCCATGGCGCGCCGACTTTCGTTTCCCACACCGTGTGCCCCGTGCGCGAATCAATCGCGACGAGCGCGCCGTCGGCCGCCGTCACGAACACCTTGTTGTCGTGAATCGCCGTACCGCGCTGAGGCGTGCGCGTCAGCGGTGGCCGCTGATACTGCCAGACGATGTTGCCGCTGCGCGCGTCGATCGCGTCGATGCGATTGAATTGCGAAATGTACATCACGCCTTTGTAGACGATCGGGACCGCCTGAATCGCCTCCTGTCCCGCCATGTGGTAGACCCATTTGGCCTGCAGCTGTGCGACGTTTCCCGGCGTGAGCTGCTTCAGGAGTGAATGGCGGTGAGAGTCGTAGGCGCCGGAGTACATCAGCCAGTCCTGCGGATCCGGCCGGAGCAGACGCTGATCGGTCACCTGCGCGGCGGTCACGACGGCGAAGGCGAGCAGCGCCGCCGAAAAAAATAGTCGGGTCATTCGACAAGACTCTAACCCAAACACGGCGGTTCACGCGTTCGGAAGAGATCACGACCGCAGTCATTCATGACGCAGCCGTATGAATCGATCTCCGATCGCGCGGGGAACATCGCTTGCACGGCCAGCGCGCGAACACGATCAGAGGAGGCTTGTATGAAACGGATCGGGATTGTTTGGGCAGCGATCGTCACGGCGGTGTGTTCGGCAGGTGCGTCCGTGCAGGACACGACGACCTCGAGAGCGACGCAGTCCGAGCAGAACACGATCACGGTCGTCGGGTGTCTGCAGCAGGGGAATCAGATGAGCGGCGCGACCGGCACGACAGGATCGGCGACTTCGACAACGACGGCGCCGAGCTCGGCGTCGGGAAGCGGGTTCATCCTGACGAAGGCGAGCGTGAGCTCGACACCGCCATCGACGACGACCGCGAGCACGACGACCGCGACGACGAGCGGGACGAGCACGACGCCCGGCGCCACGATGAGCGGATCGGGCGCCACTTATGTCCTGGACGGCAAGAGCGATGATCTGCGGCCGCATCTGAACCACCAGGTTCGGATCACGGGGCGGCTCGACACGTCGTCGACTGGTGCCAGCCGGACCGGCACGACGACCAGCACTTCCACTTCAGGGACGTCGCCGACTCAGAACGCGCAGCGTCTGCGCGTTGAATCGGTGCAGATGGTTGCCTCCACCTGCCCCTCGCGCTAGTCGATGGCTGATGGCACATCAGCCATCAGCCATGTTCATTTCCCTCCACGTCCCGGACTGCTCGATTTCACCGCCGGAGGAAGACCGAGGCCATCCTTCCTGTGATAGTCGGGATAGAGAGGTCGCTTGTAAGCTGGCAGCGGGTGTTCCTGCAGAAGGCGCAGGACGACTTCGACCGCTTTCTCGAGCTGAGGGTCGCGTCCCAAGCGCACCTCGGCTGGATCGAGATCGACATCGACGTCGGGCGCGATGCCGACGTTCTCGACCTCCCACTCGCCGTTGAGGCCGTACAGTGCCCAGCGCGGCGACGTGACTCGACCACCGTCGATCAGCTCCGGATACCCACCGATCCCGATCAGCCCACCCCACGTCCGCTTGCCGATCAGCGGGCCGATGTTCTCTTTGCGGAAGTACCACGGCAGCGCATCGCCGCCCGATCCCGCCGATTCGTTGATGATCATCACCTTCGGCCCATAGATTGATCCCGACGGGCTCGACCAGTCGGCGCCCTCGCGCGTCGCGACCTTGCTCATGAGCGGCCGGTGCAGTTGATCGACGATGTAGTCGGCGAGCTGGCCGCCTTCGTTGAATCGCTCGTCGATGATCGCGGCCTGCTTGCCGACCTGCGCGAAGTAGTAGCGGTTGAAGTTGCTGTAACCGGCACCCGCGGTGTTCGGCAGGTAGACGTAGGCGACGCGACCGCCCGTCATCTCGTCGACCTTGCGGCGGTTGCCTTCGATCCACGCGAGGCGGCGCAAATTCTCCTCGCTCTCGATCGGCACGACCGTCACCGCGCGCGCGCGCGTGCCGTCCGCGTTCGGGCCGACTTTCACGAGCACCTGCCGGCCCGCCGTCTCTTCGAAGAACGCGTAGATGTCGTCGGCCGCCGTCAGCTCGCGTCCGGCGACGGCGAGGATGTACTCTCCAGGCTTCACGTTGACGCCCGGTTGGGTGAGCGGCGCCTGCAGGCCCGGATTCCAGTTCTCGCCGTTGTACACGCGCGTCACGCGGTAGCGGCCGTTTTCGAGCGCGTAGTCGGCGCCGAGCAGGCCGCCCTTCAGCTTCTTCGGCTGCGGGCGCTCGCCGCCGCCGATGAACATGTGGCCGACCGTCATCTCACCCAGCGATTCCTCGAGCAGGTAATTGAGATCCGCGCGCGATGCGAGGCCTTCGAGATACGGCGCATATTTCTTTTCGACCTTCTCCAGATCGAGTCCGTGATGGCGCGGGTCGTAGAAGAAGTCGCGCTGGATCCGCCACGCCTCGTGAACGATCTGCTTCCAAACGGCGAGCGGTTCGACGCGGAGCTGCATGCCGTCGAGTTTCAGCGGTCCTTCTCCCGGTTTCGGCTTGCCGTCGCCGGCGGGCGGCTCCGCGCTCCCCGCGATCGCCCATTGATCCCCTTTGCGATACAGGATCTTCTCGCCGTCGTACGACACGGCGAAATCGTTCGCGTCGTCCAGAAACTTCTCGACCTTCCGTTTGCTCAGATCGAATCGTTGAACGGTGACCTTGAGATTCTCGTACTCGCTTTCGCGAAGGACGAGCGGCGCCTCGGCGAGGAACACGATGCCGGTCTTGCCCGGCTGCATGTTGATGTAGTTGCGCGCGGGAACGGGCAGCGCGAGAATGCGCTGGCCGATGTCGTCGATATCGATCTTCACGACGACCGGTTTGTCCTTCGTCTGGTCGTCCTTGTTCTTGTCCGACGCCGTGTCGGCCTTCTCATCGTCGCTCTCGGGCGCGAGCGGTGACGGCAGATCCTTGTCCAACACCACCACGTACGCGCTTCGCGTGATCGGATGTTCGTTGCTCGACATGTCGAAATCGACGGCGGAGAGCCCGACGTCCGTGCTGGCGCTGAAGTACAGGTACTTGCCGTTGCGATCGAAGATCGGATAGCGCGCGTCGCTCATCCCGTCGGTGACCGGCACGGCCTTCTTCCGATCGAGCGAGTAGATGGCAATCGCGTGCAGGTGGCTCGCGAGCTGTTTGGTATACGCGAGCCACTTGCTGTCGGGGGCCCAGGCCGTCGCGAACTCTGCGCCCTCGTAATAGTCGGTGTCGACCTTGATCGGAGCGCCTGTGGCGACGTCCACGTACCAGAGATTCAGCCGTTTGTCGCTGTACGCGATCTTCGTCGAATCGGGCGACCACACCGGCTTGTAGTAGAAGGATGGGTCCAGCGTGATCGTCTTCGTCTCGCCCGTGCCCGTCTGATCGCGGATCTCCAGGCCGTATTC
>Ga0114129_10007999_pt1 | contig 15058 bp, 15 predicted proteins | sample RhiMetdeltSRZDD1_FD_80071 | JGI IMG/M metagenome (GOLD analysis project Ga0114129, IMG submission 80071) | Populus rhizosphere microbial communities from Tennessee, USA - Rhizosphere MetaG P. deltoides SRZDD1 (version 2) (version 2) | ecosystem: Host-associated > Plants > Roots > Rhizosphere >...
CGGCCATCGATGACGAGCCCGACCGCGACACAGAAGAACGGGATCCCGTTTGCGTAGTTCACGGTCCCGTCGAGCGGGTCGACAACCCAGACCCGGCCGCGACCGGACGTTGGCGCATCCTCGGTCGTCCTGGCGTGGCCGCGCGCTCCCGCATGGCCGCCGGACTCCTCGGCGAGGATCGCGTCACCAGGGAACGTCGCGCGAATGCCGTCGAGGATGAGCGCCTCGGACAGGTGGTCCACCTCGGTGACGACGTCGCGGGCGGACTTGTAGTCGATCCGCTCGACCCGCTCGAAGCGGGCCATCTGGAGCTCACCAGCGCGAGCCGCGATCTCAAGCGCGAACGCAAGCTCGGCCGCCAGCGAATCGCGGGTCACGGTGACGTGCACTGGACGCCGAGCGCGACCGGCTCGCTGCCGAAGGCGGGCACCTCCCGTTCGAAGGTGATCGTTCCGCCCGCGGGCACGACCGGTGTCTGGACGCGGACGACGTGGCCGGTGATGGGACCACGCGGGTCCGTGAGCACGCAGTTCGTCTTGCCGGCACGGGTCCCCGCGTTCGAGATCTCGATCGTGACCGTGAGTCCCGGGCCCGTTGGGACCGCGTCAACCACGGTCGCCGTGAACGGGCCCAGGCCGGCGAGCGTCACGCGGGCCACGACGGCGAGGAAGATGACGAACACGATGATCGCGGTGATTGCGATGCCGTGCGCCTGAGACGAGGCCGGGTCGGACAGGCCGAGCGGATTGCACTCCTCGCAGAGGGCGACGTGCAGCTGCACCGGCCGGCCGCAGCGGACGCATGCGTGCGTCTGGGCGGCATCGGTCGGCGCCAGGTTCGGGGTCGTCACCAGCGGTCGGTCGCCGCGACGAGCGCGTCCACGTCCTCGGCCGAGCGGGCGAGCACGATGGCCCCGTCGGCCCCGGCTGCCTGCCAGCGGGCCCAGGTCTCACGCGGCGCCTGGACCCAGGGGCTGTCGACGATCCGTTCGTCGCTCAGCCAGTCGCGCTGGAAGCCGGCGAGCACCAGCTGGTCCTCGCGCCGCCGCCCGGCGGCCTGGAGCGCCTCGAGATAGATGGGCAAGAGCTCCTCGAAGTTCTCGAACGTGCTCCAGCCGTCGCCGATCCGGGCCGCAAGGCGAGCGCCCGGCCGCGTCTCTCCGCCAATGATGATGGGCGGCGGCGGGTCGGCGACCGGATAAGCGGTCGCGGCGGTCAGCGGGTAGAACGGCGACGGCCGCGACACCGGGCCTCCGGACCACAGGGCGCGCATCACCGCGACGGCTTCCTCGAGACGCGCGACGCGCTCCGGTGCCTCGGGAAAGTCGATGCCGTACGCCGCGTGCTCGCGGGGGGCGCCACCGATCCCCAGCCCGAGGATCAGCCGCCCGCCGCTGGCGATCTGCAGCGTCGAGGCCATGCGGGCCACCACGGCCGGGTGGCGGTTCATGTTGTTGAGCACGAACGAGCCAACCGTGGCCCGGCTCGTGACGGCCGCGGCCATCGCGAGGATCGTCCAGCCCTCTACCACGGGCACGGTCGTGTCGCCCTTGCCCATGAAGTGGTCCCAGGCCCAGATGCCGGCATACCCGGCGGCGTCGAGCCGCCGCGCGCTCTCCAGCCACCAGCCCGGCTCCGACCGGACCGTGCGGAGACAGACCCCGATCGGGAGCCGACCGTCCTCGCCGGCCACCTACAGCCCGGTCTCGAAGAGCCGGATGTCCTCCGTCGAGATCGTGTGGCCGTCGCCGCGCGTCGGGCCGAGGGCCGCTCGCGCGCCGAGGGCGTCGAGGTCCGCCGGGAAACGCCCGATGAGATCGAGCACGACCTTCTGGATCCGCTCGGCGTTCTGGGCGAAGACCTCGAGGACGCTCAACGCATCGACGGCCTCGGTGCCCTCGTGGACGCCGGCGTCGTAGTCGGTGATCAGGGAGATATTCACGACCGCCATCCCGAGCTCGCGGCAGAGCCACGCCTCGGGATACTGGGTCATGTTGATGACCTCCCAGCCGGCGTCCGAGAACCACTTCGATTCCGATTTCGTCGAGAAGCGCGGGCCTTCGATCACGACGACGGTGCCGCGTTCGTGGACCTCGATGCCGTGGTCGCGGATCGTCTCGATGGCGAGCTGCCGGAGGACAGCGTCGTAGATGTCGGCCGACGAGAGGTGCGTGACGATCGGTCCGTCGTAGAACGTGTGGGGGCGGCCGTCCGTGCGGTCGACGAACTGGTCGCAGACGACAAAGTCGCCGGGCTTGACGTGCAGCGCGAGCGATCCGGCCGCGCACGGCGAGATCACCGCCTTCACGCCGAGCGAGCGCATCGCCCAGACATTCGCCCGGTAGTTGATCCGGTGCGGCGGGATCGTGTGGCGCCGGCCGTGACGCGGCAGGAACGCCACGCGGCGGCCGCCGACCGTCGCGAGGAAGAACGAGTCCGACGGCGGCCCGTACGGCGTATCCACCTTGATCTCGCGGACATCCGGGAGGAGCGAGTAGAAGCCGGATCCGCCGAAGACACCGATCTCCGCCCTGTCGGTCACGAGCTCCTCCTCTGCCACTGACGTGAAGGCGATTCTAGCCACGCCGCCCGAGGTCGCCCGATACCGCGGCTGGCCGCCTCGCTACGATGGCAGCACATGACCGAACCGACGAAGCCCGCGGAGCCCGAAGTCCCGGGTCCGCCCCCGCCCGGCCCGTCCTTCGAAGCGCGGATGGAGTCGTTCGGGAAGGACGTCGGAACGCGGATGGAAGGCCTCGGCAAAGAGGCCGAAGATGCCGCACATCGCTGGTCACGCGACCCCGGCGTCAAGCAGAACCTCACGTTCCTCGCGCGGATGTGGGGCCTGGTCGTCCTTGCAGCAGGCGTCTGGCTCTTCGTCGGCGTGACGCTCGGATACGACCTCCCGAGCCTGCCCCTGCGCGACCTCTGGCCGATCGCGCTCATCGTCCTCGGAGGCGCGGTCATCCTGCGCGGGCTCGCCCGACGGACCTGACCGGAGGCTTCGCGGCCGGCGCGACCGAACCGGCGACCGTCGACGAACGGCTCGCGCTCGCGCATTGGCGCCGAACCGTCGCGGAGCTCTACGCGCAGGTTCGACGCCTCGCTGCCACCGACCCATTGGATGCCTGGAGGCACTGGCGCACCGTCCGCGAACGGCTCTACCGCGAGCATGCGCAGTCGCCGGTTCCCGCCGCCGAGCGTCCGGCGTTCCGGCTCAAGGCCTGGCCATATGACCCGCGTCTGCGGTTCGAGGTCACGGTCGAGCCGCTGGCCGCCGCGATCGAGCTGCCGATGAGCATCGGCGGGGTCATGCCAACGATCCCGGTGGGGCGGCTGCGGTTCAGCGCGCTGGGCAGCGAACAGAGCCTCACGGCGTACTGGCTCGGCGGCTACGCGGATGGCCTCTTCCTGCCATTCCGAGACGCGACAAACGGCACCGAGACCTACGCTGCAGGCCGCTATCTCCTCGACACGGCCAAAAGCGCCGATCTCGGCGGGGATGCGAGCCGCCACACCGTGATCATCGACTTCAACTTCGCCTACCAGCCATCGTGCGCGTTCGACCCGCGCTGGGCCTGCCCGCTCGCGCCGCCCGAAAACCGACTGGCGATCCGAATCGAGGCCGGGGAGCGGCTGGTCTGACGGCGGGCGAGCGCATCGTCTGACCGCCCGCGACCCTCCGGCGGTACTTCCGAACGCGGCTGGCCAGACCCGGCCCTACCATCGGCGCCGTGACGCCGACCTCGATGACCGAGCTGAGCCCCGTCTCGCGAGCATTTCTCGAAGCGCCGCGGGTCGCGACGCTCGCGACCGTGACCGCGTCGGGAACCCCGGTCCAGGCGGTGATCTGGTTTCGGCTCGAGCCTGACGACTCGATCCTCGTCAACAGCCGCCTGCCACGGCGCTGGCCGACCGCGCTGCTCCACAGCCGCCGTGCCTCACTCTCGGTCATCGACGAAAACGACGGCCTGCGCTGGCTCGGCATGGACTGCCACGTCCTCACGGTCGACGACGACATCGACCGGGCGCGGGCCGACATCGTCGCGCTCGCCCACCGCTATGACGATCTCGGCGCGGTGCCGGAGTTCATGACCCAGAGCCGGATCTCGTTCCGGCTGGCGATCAGCTCCGTGCACGACCACCTGGGCGACGAGTGAAGGCGTGATCGACGAGCCCGGCCCGATCAAGTTCGGTGCGCAGCTGTGGTCGCAGGCCAGCGGCTGGCCGCGGCTCCGCGACGCCGCCCAGTCCGCCGAGGCGGCCGGCTGGGACAGCGCCTGGACGTGGGATCACCTCCTTGCGATCTTCGGGCCGTGGGAGCAGCCGATCTTCGAGGGCTGGACGACGCTCGCCGCGCTGGCCTCGGTCACGACGCGGCTGCGGCTCGGCCTCATGGTCGGGGCGAACACGTTCCGCAACCCGGGCCTGACGGCGAAGCTCGCGACGACGCTCGACCACGTCTCGGACGGCCGTGCGGTTCTCGGCATCGGTGGCGCCTGGATGGAGCGCGAGCACGACGCCTTCGGGATCGACTTCGGCGCGACGGTCGGTGAGCGGCTCGATCGGCTCGACGAGGCCGTCATGCTCCTGCGCCGCCTCCTCGACGGCGAGCGCGTCACGCACGAGGGCCGCTTCTACACGCTCCACGACGCCGCCTGCGCCCCGCGGCCGATCCAGGCCCGGATGCCGATCCTCATCGGCGGCTCCGGGCCGAAGAAGACGCTCCGGACGGTCGCGCTGCGCGGCGACGCCTGGAACACCTCCGGCTGGGTCGACGAGGTCCGAACAAAGCTCGAAACGCTCGACGGCCATTGCGCCGACGTCGGGCGCGACCGCTCGGAGATCGAGCTCACGGTCAGCTTCCCGATCATCCTCCGCGACCGGCGTGCCGACGCCGAGGGCGCCTGGGCCGCGCTCATGGCGAACAACGGCGCGGAGAGCGGGGGCAACGTGCCGCACCTGTTCGGCTCGCCGCGGGAGGTCGCGGACGAGATCCGGCCATACGTCGAGATGGGCTTCCGGACGGTGATCGTCCGGCTGCCCGCCCCGTACGACGACGAGACGCTGGCGCGGATCGGCGAGGTCCGGGCCGCGCTCGCCGATGCCTGACCCGGGCGCGCGAACCGTCGTCGCCCTCGCGGGCGGGGTTGGGGGCGCGAAGCTCGCGGCCGGGCTGCAGGCGCACCTCTGCGAGCGGCTGACGGTCGTCGTCAACACCGGCGACGACCTCGAGCGTCACGGCCTCCTCGTCTGCCCGGACCACGACACGGTCATGTACACGCTCGCCGGGCTCGCGAACCGCGCGCAGGGCTGGGGCCTCGAATTTGAGACGTTCGCGGCGGCCGAGATGCTCGCGCGCTACGGCGAGGAGACGTGGTTCCGCCTCGGTGACCGCGACCTGGCGACGCACATCGCACGAACGCGGCGACTTCGCGACGGGGCGCGCCTCACGGAGGTTGCGCGCGAGCTGGCGACGGCGCTTGGTGTGCGAGCCACGATCCTGCCGATGACCGACGACACCGTTCGAACGGAGGTCCGAACCGACGACGGCTGGCTCGAGTTCCAGGACTACTTCGTCCGGCAGCGCCAGGCGCCCGAGGTCCGAGAGGTGCGCTTCCGTGGCGCGGAGGCGGCCGAGGTGAGCGCGGAGGTCATGGCGGCGTTCGCGGCCGCCGAGCTGATCGTCGTCGCGCCGTCGAACCCGATCGTTTCGATCGGGCCGATCCTCGCCGTGCCCGGCGTCCGTCAGGCCATCGATGCGGCCCGGGCCCGCGGCGTTCGAGTCACCGGCGTGTCGCCGATCATCGCCGGGCGGTCGCTGAAGGGCCCGGCCGATCGGATGCTCGCGTCCCTTGGCCACGACGCGTCGGCGCTGGGAGTGGCCCGGATCTACGCGGACTGGATCGACACCTTCCTCCTCGACCGCCTGGACGCGGGCCTCGCGGACGAGGTGGCTCGGCTCGGGATCGAAGCGATCGTCACCGACACCGTGATGGCCGACGACGCCGGCCGGGCGCGGCTCGCCGGCGAGATCCTCGCGCACGCCCCGAAGGCAGTCGCCTGATGACGGACGGCCGCATGCGCCCCGATCTCAGCCGGACGTGGGCACTGGTGCCGCTGCGCGGGCTCGAGACGGCGAAGACGCGCCTCGGTGGCGAGCTCGACGCTGAAGAGCGACTCGATCTCGTGATCGCGATGGCCCGCCGGACGCTCGCGGCAACCCGCGATGCTCGACGCGTGGCCGGCACCGTGCTCGTCACCGCCGATGTGGCTGCCGCCGAGCTCGCGGCAGCGTATGGCGCCGAGTCGCTGGTCCAGCGGATCGCCGGTCTCAATGCGGCCATCCGCGAGGCCCGTGCTCGGGCGCTGGATCGTGGAGCAACAGCCGTGGTCGTGCTCCCGATCGACCTGGCGGCAGTGTCGGCAACGGCGATCGACGAGGTCGTCCGCGCGGCGACAGACCATGAGGCGGTGGAGAACGGGCTCGTCGTCGTTGTCCCCGATCGCCACGGCAGCGGCACGAACGTCCTGCTCACGGCGCCGCCGGAGGTGATCGATCCGGCGTTCGGACTGGACAGCCGGGCCGCCCATGCCGCGCTGGCCGCGGCCGCGGGCGCCGCGTATGTCGAGCTCGGTGGCCCGCTGACCTTCGACGTCGACACGGCCGAGGACCTCCTCGCCACGGAATCGCCCGGATGAGCGGCTCCGCCGGGCGTCTCGAGGTCGTCGCCCTCGACGGCATGCCGGAGGTCCGGCCCGGCGACGACCTCGGTGCCCTGATCGTCGCCGCGCTCGAGCAGACCCCGGACGTCCTGCCGCTCGCGGACGACGACGTCCTCGTCGCGACCCAGAAGGTCGTTTCGAAGGCCGAAGGCGCGGTCGTGGACCTGACCACCGTGGAGCCGCGGCCCGAGGCGATCGAGTGGGCGCAGCGCTGGGAGCGCGACGCGCGGGCCATCGAGGTCGTGCTCCGCGAGGCGCGCCGGATCGTGCGGATGGAGCGCGGCGTCCTCATCACCGAGACGCCGCACGGCTTTGTGTGTGCAAACGGCGGCGTCGACGCCTCGAACGTGGGACCGCGCAGCGGCGACCTCGTCACCCTCCTGCCGCGGGACCCAGACGCCTCCGCCCAGCGCCTCCGCGGCGCACTCCGGGAGCGATTCGGGACGGACGTCCCGGTGATCATCTCGGATTCATTCGGCCGGCCGTGGCGTCTGGGGATCGTCGACGTCGCGATCGGCGTCGCGGGCCTCGCGCCGATCGACGACCTCCGCGGCGCGCCGGACGCCGATGGGCGCGTCATGCGGACGACGGTCCGCGCGGTCGCCGACGAGCTCGCGTCGGCCGCCGAGCTGGCGCTCGGCAAGGCCGCCGGGCGCCCAGTCGCGCTCGTTCGCCACGCCTCGTTCACCCGCGCAGAAGCGACGATTCGCGACGCACTCCTGCCGGCGGAGCTCGACCTCTTCCGCTAGCGTTCCGCCGCACATGAAGGCCGGGCTCCAGATCAGCTCGTTCACGTGGCCCGGCGGCACGCCCGCGCTGGCCGAGACGTTCGCGCGTGTCGTCCAGACCGCTGACGACGTCGGGTTCGACTCGATCTGGGTCATGGACCACTTCTTCCAGATTCGCAGCGTCGGCCGCATCGAGGAGCCGATGCTCGAGGGCATGACCGCGCTCGGCTACATGGCCGCGCTTTCGAAGCGGGCGCGGCTTGGGCTGATGGTCGGCGGCATCCACTACCGGCTTCCGGCGCTGTGGCTGAAGTCGGTGACGACGCTCGATGTCCTGTCGGGCGGCCGCGCCTGGTTCGGGATCGGCGCCGCCTGGAACCGGCAGGAGTCCGAGGGCCTCGGATTCCCGTTTCCGCCGCTCGGCGTCCGCTTCGAGATGCTCGAAGAGACGCTCCAGTACGCCTACGGGATGTTCGACGGCGAGCTCGGCTCACGGGGCGAGCTGGACGGCCGCCATTACACGGCGACCCACCTCCTGAACTCGCCGCAGTCGCTCTCGCGACCACGGGTCCCGATCATGATCGGCGGCGGTGGCGAGCGGAAGACGCTGCGCCTCGTGGCTCGCTACGCCGACGCCTGCAACGTCTTCGGCGGGCCGCAGATGCTCCACCACAAGTACGCCGTCCTGCGCCAGCACTGCGAAGCGGTCGGGCGGCCGTACGACGAGATCGAGCGCTCGACGCTGCAGTCGGTCCGGATCTCCGAGGACGGGGCGGACGACACCGAGACGCCGGCCCAGGTCGTCGATCGGTTCGGCGAGCTTTCGGACGCCGGTGCCCAGCACGTGATCTTCTCGGTTCGCGATGTCTGGGACACAGCGAAGCTCGAGCTCCTCGGGCGCGAGGTGCTGCCGGAGCTGGCGGCTCTCTGACGCAACGGCCGAACGGCGCCCGCCACAGGTACAACCTTCCCCCTCGACCCTCCCTCGCTTCGGGCCCACGCTGATCACGACGACCGGGAGTCTGTCCGCTGGGGGATGCGGCTGACCGAATTCGTCACAGTGGGGGAAGCGCGTGCCGTTCCGCTGCGCCTTCGTTGCGCCATGGCGATGAAGTCGCTGTGGGGCGCCCCGGGCGAACCGCCCGAGGAGCGGCGCCTGACGATGGACGCCGGCCGGCCGGGCGTGCCGGTCTTCTCCCCGATCGACCCAGCGCCAACCGGGCGTCCGCGCCACGTGAGTCGCGAGCTGGAGGTCGATCCGGACGTCGACGTTGCCGCGGCCATCAATCGCGGCATTGCGACGATGCTGTGGGCGGTCGACCAGATCGAGCTCCACGATCCCATCCTGCCCGCGACGATCCGGTTCGCGTCACGCAACGGTCCAACCCGGATCGCCTCGCCGATCCTCGGTGCCTGGCGCCTGCGCCTGAGCGGCCACGGTGGTCGCGGCCGTGAGACGCCGTGGGACCTCGGCTTTGATGCGTTGCCGGGATCAGCCGCGTACGCCCGAACCGACGGCCACGGCGCGCTGTGGCAGCCGCGCGAGAGCGATTGGATGGATCGCGATCCCAGCGGCTTTGCCCACCGGCTCCTCAGCCCGATCGTCCTTGCCGAGAACTTCGAGTTCCTGGCCGGCCTCGAGGACGATCGCAACGCCGAGCTCGCGCGCGCCGCGACCGAGCTCCTGCGCGAGGTCCAGCCATTCGCCGAAGCGGACCTCGGCGCCTGCGTCGTCGGCGACGACCCGTGGCGCGACACGTTCGCCCTGTGGCTGCTCGTGCGTCGCCAGCGGGCGCTCGCACGCCTTCATCCGCTGGCCATCGCGATCGCGACCCGCTACGGAACGCTCGCCAGTCGTCTCGCCGGCCTCGTCGCTGGCGTCCGGCATCCGTTCGAGGGCGTGCCACTCGTGTCGGCCAACGCCCACCTCGGCGTTGCGCTCTGGGCCCTCGACTACCGCCCGTCGCTGCTGCCCGGGTTGGTTGCCTTCGTTCGATCGCGTCGCCGTCCGAATGGCGGCTTCGGCGAGGACGGCCAGCCGGCCGACGTCCTGACGACCCTCGCCGCCGGCGACCTGCTCGCATCCCTCGACCCCGACTTCGACCCCTCGATCACGGCAGCCTATCTCGCGTCGGCGCAGGAGCCGGCTGGCTGGTGGCGCGCGCTCGATCCGGAGACGCCGTGGCTCACCGGCGCGATCGTCGAGTGGCTCGAGGCCGCCGGGCAGCCCTTCGCCCAGCGCTTCCGCTGGCCGGTGCACCAGCGACTGGACCTCGATCGGAAGACGGGCGTTTCCGGCTACGGCGCGTTCGACCGGATCGCGCGCGTCTTCGACACCCTGCCAGGCCTGGCGGGTGCCCGCGTCGAGCTCGCGTTCAGCGACCTCGTCCGGTTCCGCGAGTTCAACAACCGGTTCGGCCAGGAGATGGGCGATCGCGTGCTGCGCGCCTTCGCAGCGGCTCTGGCGGACGTCGGTGCGGCGCTACCGATCCGCGACGGCGGCGACGAGTTCATGGTCGTCGGCGCCCCGACGCGAACCGGGCTCCTCGATGACCTGCTCGAGCTCTGCTCGGCCTGGCCCGCACGGTTCAGTGCCGAGTTCGGCTCGGACGTTCCGGCGGTGGCGCCCCGCTTCATCGTTGCCACCACGAACGGCCGCGAGCTCGTGAAGACCCGCGAGCAGCTCGGTCGCGCAATCACGCACCTCAAGGAGCTCCATCCGGAGCTTGGCCCAACCGGGATCATCCGCCCGCTCTGACGTCGCGCACCACACCAGGGCGGCGACAATGACTCCCAGGTCTGAGTGTGACTGGGCAGCGATTCGGGGGAGTATCGAGGCCCTCAAGTTGGCTCGGAGGTGGCCTCCGAGGGTTTAGCGGGGTCATCGAACGGGCCAGCGGGGCTAGTTATGTCTGAATTGGGCACCCCTGGCACTCGCTGGAGCCTCGGCGAGCCGCTTGTGGGCGCCGAGAGCCTCACACTCAGAACCCCCAGTTCTAACTTGGGCTGGATACTCCCAGGGGGTATGCGCATCGTGGTAGGATGGACGGAGCCATGACCGACTCCACGCCGACCGCGCCACGCGGTCCCGAATCGAACGGGAGCAAGCCCGGGGCTAACCCCGCGAGCGCGCCCGGAAGCAGCCCGCTCGACTTCGGCCTCACGATTGATTTCTCCGGTGATACCTCCGTCAGCGCGCCCGCCGCGGCGGCACCAATGAACGCGCCGCCGATCGCGTTCATGCCCGACCTGCAGGCCGAGGCCGGCGCGCCCAGCGTGCCCGTCGGCGGCAGCGGCCGAACCGAATCAAAGCTGATCATCGTCGGCTCCGGGCCAGCCGGCCTGACGGCCGCGATCTACGCCGCCCGGGCCAACCTCGAGCCGATCGTCCTGGCTGGCTCGGTGCCGGGCGGCCAGCTGACGCTCACGAGCGACGTCGAGAACTACCCGGGCTTCCCCGAGGGCATCCAGGGTCCCGAGCTGATGGAGCTGTTCCGCGCCCAGGCACTGCGCTTCGGGACGCAGATCCACGACGTCGACGTCGACCGCGTCGACTTTTCGAGCCGGCCGTTCAAGCTCTGGGCGCGCGGCGTCGAATACCGCGCCCAGGCGGTGATCGTCGCGACCGGGGCGTCTGCGATCTGGCTCGGCCTCGAAAGCGAGACGCGGCTGCGCGGCCGCGGCGTGTCCGCCTGCGCGACGTGCGACGGCTTCTTCTTCAAGAACAACGAGATCGGCGTCGTGGGTGGCGGCGATACCGCGCTCGAAGAGGCGACCTACCTGACGCGCTTCGCGACGAAGGTCCACCTGTTCCATCGCCGCGACACGTTCCGGGCGAGCAAGATCATGCTGGCTCGTGCGGTCAACAACCCGAAGATCGAGATCCACACGAACACGGCGATCGACGAGGTCCTCGGCGACGCGAAGGTCGAGGGCGTGCGGCTCGTCGACACCGAGACCGGCGAGCACCGAACGATGCCGCTCGAGGGCCTCTTCATCGCCGTCGGCTACCGGCCGAACACGGAAGCGTTCCGCGACTGGCTCGAGGTCGACGCGAAGGGCTACCTCGTCCCGAAGGATCACACCGGCACCCAGATCGAAGGCGTCTTCGTCGCCGGCGACGTCCACGACCATCGCTACCGCCAGGCCGTGACCGCGGCCGGAGCCGGCTGCGCCGCGGCCATCGACGCCGAGCGCTGGCTCGAAGTGGCGGGCATCGTCGAGGAAGCGCACGCCTCTGCCTGGTAGGCCGCCGTCTGGCCGGCCGCGTCGTGCGTTGCTCACTGTGCGTGCGCGCTCACGGACGTCGGGGTCCGCTCGCTCGCATGCTCGCTCGCGCCTTCGGCGCGACCACCCATCCGGCGGCCTAGAAATCGCCCAGCGGGAAGTTGCTCGCGCAACATCCCGGTTCGCGTGATAGGGTCCGCTCTCCGATGAGTTTCCGCCAACGCGGCGGCCCGTTCGCCGCGCCCCCGCTCCCGGCCTCCATCGTCCCGCCCGAGCGGCGTGCCCGTACGGTCCGCCGGATCGCGGCGTTCTTCGGGCCGTACCGCGGACAGGTCGCGATCGTCGTCGTCGCGATACTCGCCACGAGCCTCATCGGCCTCGTCAACCCGATCCTGCTGAAGCTCCTGATCGACGATGCGATCCCGCGCCTCGACTTCGGCCGGCTGAACCTGTATGTCGGGCTGATGATCGCCCTGCCGATCGGCTCGGGGCTCGTCGGCGTCGGCCAGAGCTACCTGAACAACATCATCGGCCAGCGGGTCATGGCCGACCTTCGCGAGGCGCTCTACCGGCACCTCCAGCGAATGCCGCTGCGGTTCTTCACGGAGACGAAGACCGGCGAGATCCAGAGCCGCCTCGCGAACGACGTCGGCGGCGTCCAGGGCGTCGTCACCGACACGGCGAGCTCACTCACGAGCAACCTTGCGATCGCGATCAGCACAATCATCGCGATGTTCATCATCGACTGGCGGCTGACCCTGCTCTCGCTCGGCCTGCTGCCGTTCTTCATGGTCCTGACGTATCGCGTCGGGAAGGTCCGACGGACGGTCAGCACCGCGACCCAGAAGTCGCTCGCCGAGATGTCCGCGGCGACCGAGGAGACACTCAGCGTCAGCGGCGTCCTCCTGACGAAGACCTTCGGCCAGCAGGAGACCGCGACGCGGCGCTTCACGAAGATCAACCTCGAGCTCGCGGCGCTCCAGATCCGCTCCGCGATGGTCGGGCGCTGGTTCTTCATGATCATCGGCACGATCTTCTCGATCACGCCGGCGTTCGTGTACTGGCTCGCCGGCTACCTCGCCATCCAGGGCGACCCGAGCGCTCCGACGATCGGCGACATCGTCGCGTTCACGACGCTCCAGTCGCGGCTCTTCTTCCCGATGGGCCAGCTGCTCAACGTCCAGGTCGAGATCCAGGGCGCGCTCGCCCTGTTCGACCGGATCTTCGAATACCTCGATCTCGAACCGGGGATCGAGGAGGCACCCGACGCGGTCGCGCTGGACCGCGCGACCGTCGCGGGCCGGGTTCGGCTCCGCGACGTCAGCTTCCGCTACCCGGCGGCCAAACCGGCGGACAGGGCACCAGCGGAGAACGGGCTGGCGCCCGCACCGGCTGAGCCGCTCGCGCCGTTCGGGCTCGAAGGCATCGATTTCGAAGCCGAGCCGGGCCAGCTCGTCGCGCTCGTTGGTCCGTCGGGCTCAGGAAAGACGACGACGACCTACCTGATCCCGCGCCTGTACGACGTCGATTCGGGCGCCGTCGAGATCGACGGCCACGACGTCCGTGCGCTGACGCTGGCCAGCCTCGGCGACGTCATCGGCTTCGTTACGCAGGAGACGTACCTCTTTCACGCGTCGATCCGCGAGAACCTCGAGTACGCGAAGGCCGGGGCGACCGCGGCGGAGATCGAGGCGGCCGCTCGAGCCGCGGCGATCCACGATCGGGTGCTCGAGCTGCCCGACGGCTACGACACGATCGTCGGCGAGCGCGGCTACAAGCTCTCGGGCGGCGAGAAGCAGCGGATCGCGATCGCCCGGGTGCTGCTGAAGGACCCGAAGATCCTCATCCTCGACGAGGCCACCTCGGCGCTGGACACCGTGAGCGAGCGACTCATCCAGGCGGCGCTCGAACGACTCGAGCAGGGCCGCACGACGATCGCGATCGCCCACCGCCTCTCCACGATCCTGCGCGCGGACCAGATCCTCGTCTACGACCGCGGCACGATCGTGGAGCGGGGCACGCATGCCGAGCTCCTCGAACGCGACGGGTTGTATGCGCGGCTCTACCACGAGCAGTTCCTCACCCCGCCGCCGTCGCCGATGGCGATGGCCATGGCGGCCGAGTAGCGAGGTCTGATGGCACGCGAGAAGCGGGTCGAGGTCGTGCACGAGGGCGGGATGGCCTTCGCGGCCGCGATGAGCTCCGGCCACACCGTCCGCTTCGACGACCGGACCTCGAACACGGGCGCAAGCCCGGTCGAGACGGTTCTCGCGGCGCTCGCCGCGTGCAGCGCGATGGACGTTGCGGGCATCGCGCTCAAGAAGCGCCAGCGGATCGAGCGCTACCTCATCCGGGTCACCGGCACGCAGCGCGCGGAGTACCCGCAGGTCTTCCCGCGGATCGACGTGATCCACGAGTTCGACGGCGACGACATCTCCGAAACCGCGATCCAGCGCTGCATCGAACTCTCCGCGCTGAAGTACTGCCCCGTGAGCGCGATGCTCTCGGCCGGCGCGACCGAGATCCACCACGGCTACGTGATCCGAAGCGGCGGCAAGAAGCCGTACGAGGCGGCGGGCGAGGTTGTCGTCACGGGTCCGTACCGCCGGCCGGAGGTCGTCTCCTAGCGAGCGCCGCGCCCGTCTGGTTGCATGTCTATGCATCAATCACGTATAGTCATGCGCCCATGAACGCTGCTGTCGACACCGCCACCGCGTCGCCTCGGACCGAACGAGCTGGGCGCGTGCGCGTCGCGATTGTTGGTGCCACGGGTTATGTCGGCGCAGAGCTGATCAGGCTCCTTGGGCGGCACCCGTTCGTCGAGATCGTCGGGCTCGTGGCGCGTGGCCGAGAGGCGGATCCGATCGGTGGCACTCACGCCCATCTCTCGGGCACCGGCCTCGTCGTCGATTCCGAGGTGCCCGAAGCGGACGCGGTGTTCCTGGCCCTGCCCCACGGCGCCTCGGCGGCGATGGCGCCGGATCTCGTGAAGCGAGGCGCAACGATCATCGACCTCGGGCCGGACTTCCGGTTGCGCGATCCAGCTGACTATCCGCGCTGGTACGGCTTTGACCACCCCGAGCCGGGCCTGCTTGCGAACGCCGTCTACGGACTGCCGGAGCTGCATCGTGACGAGCTCACAAGCCTCGGCGGAACGTCGCCCGCGATTGTCGGGGCGCCGGGCTGCTACCCGACGGCGACGTTGCTCGCGCTCGCCCCGATCGCGCGCGCCGGGTTGATCGCCGACCTCGTCGTCGATGCGAAGAGCGGGGTCTCGGGTGCCGGCCGCGAAGCGAAGCCGGAGATGATGTTCGGCGAGGTCAACGAGAGCGTGAAGGCCTACGGCATCGGCGGTCACCGCCACGTCGCGGAGATCGA
>Ga0114129_10008000_pt1 | contig 15058 bp, 7 predicted proteins | sample RhiMetdeltSRZDD1_FD_80071 | JGI IMG/M metagenome (GOLD analysis project Ga0114129, IMG submission 80071) | Populus rhizosphere microbial communities from Tennessee, USA - Rhizosphere MetaG P. deltoides SRZDD1 (version 2) (version 2) | ecosystem: Host-associated > Plants > Roots > Rhizosphere >...
GTCTCCTTAGTAGCCCAAGTCCCATGAACCAAGATTGCAATGCGGGATGGACGTGGCGTCCCGACCGGATCTGAGCCGGCAATCTCCGTGAAAAGTCTCTGCGCAAGAATGCGGTGCTCCCCCAGCGCGAGCTCAACGAGCTTATCAGGGGCGCTCCAGCGCTCGCGGAAGTAGGCTACCGTGTCATTTTCGGTCCAAGAGGAGGAGAACCGTCGCGGCGCCGCTCGGTAGGCGGCGAGCCCCGCAGCTAGGAACGTCGCGAGCGCGCGGTATGTGGACGTGATTTCAAAGAATGTGCTAGCGATCGTCTCTCGGCGGAGCTTAGATATCAGATACAAACCGCCCTTCCACACATCTTCTTCTTCGGAGGATAGCAGCCGGATCGTAAGCTCCTGGGGGAAGCGCGGCCTTGCACCCTCCTGGCGGAGGCTGGCGTACCTTGCTGCCAGACGGAGAAGGGCGGTGTGTTCGGAGTCCACGATTCGCTGATGGTAGCGCGGGGCAACTTGACCACTCTTAAGCTGGCGGTCAGGCCTCCTTGCTGCAACCCTAGGTTTTGCTCTAAAGCCCTCGCTGAATTCGGCACACTACACGTGGACGGAGTCGGCGCCGTGGACCCAGCCTCAACGATGAGTTCACGGATCATTTTGCCCAGTCTCATGCTGTGTCTCCCTTCCCAGCCGGGGGGTCGAGCCCAGCCGCTCCAAGATCTCCCGCTCCACGTCGCTGCGCGCCTCAGCCACCTGGACCCGAGTGAGAAGTCGCACGTGATGTGCCGCTTGCGTGCCACCGGCCGGTGGCCGCGGCACCGTGAGGCGGCTTATCCGGGGCGTGCCGTCCTCCCCGACGACGCGGGTCACGGCGTTATAGCTGGACAACCCTAAGAGATCTCGCTCGCCGAAACGAGGCCAGACGAGCGGGGGCAGGGCACCAAAGCTGGCGCTCGCTCCTTGACGAAAAAGGATCATGTGGCCCAGCGCACCGAGGATCGCCTCCCGCAACCGTGGCGCGAGAGTCTCGAGTCGCTGCTGCGCGAGCACGAGCCCGACGTTGAACTTTCGTGCTGCGGCGAGGAAGCGCCCGAACCCATCAGTGGCAAACTCGTGGAATTCGTCCACGTAGACGTGAACCGGCCGCCGCTCTTCAGGTGCAACTGAAATAGCTGGTTATGACGCCATGCAGGGCATCGCGAGCTTTCGCACGGGGGGGCGCACACCTGCGTCAGGGATTCCCGTGAAGCCGAGCACCGGTTCATATACTTTTGTGGTTACTCAGCAATGATTGTTGGATGAGCCCCCTTGTTTCGCGCCAGCGTGTAGCGCCGGACGTCCGAGCGAGAGTCCAGAGGCTTCATATACATGCCGAGAAGCTAGTGTTCGCGATGTCGCACGGACCCATTGCTGTCAAACCGGTACCGGTCACCTCATTTCTTGCCGCGACGCGGGCGACGTCGGGAGTTCCGCTCTTGTCTTGATGCCTTCTTTCGTGCTAGACGGCTAGCTTGCTTGCTCCGACGCCGGTTTTCGGCGAACGCCTGTCGAATGAGCGTCGGCGATGGAGCATTCGCGATTCCGAAGGGTACGTGAACGCTGGGAGCGACCCCTGCCACGCCTTCGATATGCTGGAGCTGGTCGTCGAAGAAGATATGGGGCCTGAATTCCTCAAGGATTCTCCGCTTCTCGATGCCTCCAAGAAAGAAGACCTCGTCCACCGAAATCCCCCAATCTCGCAGCGTGGTCACGACTCTCTTGTGAGCTGGAGCGTTGCGAGCTGTCGCTATTGCCGTACGTAGACGGGGAACGTACGACCGGTCTTCGCGTTGCCGGCGCAGCTCGAACTTCTGCAAACGGGCAATCTCGCGGAAGAACCGCGCGAGCGGACCGTGCCTGTGGGGCTGGCCAGCCAGTCTTTGCTCATTCGTCTGGAAGGCCCGCAACCCTGCAGTCTTAAAGACAATCTCGCTCGCGTCGTCGGCAAGGATGCCGTCGAAATCGAATGCCATCCTTAGGCCGGGGTCGTGAGCACTGTCCGCAAAGTCCGTCGGGAATACACGACCAGCGGGAAGACCTCTTGTTACAGCCTCCTTTACATCGGCAACGTTTGCCGAAAGGAAGAGGGACGCATTGAAAGCCCGCATGTATCGGAACGGGTTGCCGCCATTGACGAATGATGCTCGACTAATGTCCAAGCCGTAATGTTCGATCGAGTTGAAGACCCGTAGTCCTGTGTCGGGATCGTTTCGGGATAGCAGTACCACCTCGACTGGTCTCTGCGGTTCGGAGAGGCCATCGTTGAGGCTGAGGAAGCGTCTGATCAGTGGAAAGGCGACGCCGGGGGCCAGCACGACATTCTCGTTCTCGCGCTGGTGTTTTCGATACACGTCGACGCCCTGTTTCTTGTATACTCGATCCGATTCGGTGAGGTCGAAGAGCGCGCTGGACGCTATGGCGATAACGAGCTTCTCGTCGATAGGAAAGGGCATAGCTAACTAGGGGGTCCACGTCTCCACGATTCTCATCGGGCGACAATTCGACGGAGCCAATCCGGATATCCGTATGATTGCTCGGCGCTCGGCAGAGGCGATGGATAGTCGGTCCACAAGTGGGCAACCGCCTCAGCGAGCAACTGTTCTTGTTTGCTCGAGTCAGGTGCAAACGACTCAACGAGGACGGTAGCGAAGGGCTTCTGGGGGAGTGTTAGCAGCGTCAGTTCAACCGCCGCTCCTAGCTCGACAATGTCCTTCGGGTTGGTGGGCTCGAAAGCACTCTTGCTCCACCGATACTTGCGCTGCCACCGTTCCTTCGGAACGGTCAGCCACGGCCCGGTTGGGTGCGCCAAGGGCCCAGACACGTCCTTCGGCCCAATGCTATTGGGGTCCTTCCAGATCCACTTCAGCCACCGCTCCGCCTGCCCGGAAATCCCACTCCGGTGTTGGAAGGGTGTCGCCGACTCCCGCCATTTGATCTCTAGGTTACCCTCGCGAAGCTTCGTACCGATCGTGACGTCGGCGAGCTGCAAGAGATACGTGTCGTCTCGCTTGTCTGGCTGGCTGACAGCCCCCCCGGGGAGTTTGTCGTGGAACCATCTGGTCAATGCCGGAGTGGGACTCCCCGAAATGAACCACCGGAGCTCTAGAGAGGTCAGTGGACTAGACATTCCATCCCTCACTGTAGGCGCAGATCGAGTTCTGCGGGGAAGTCGACCACATAGTATGCTAACGTTGTCGAATGCTCGCTATCGCCAAATTATCTGTGGTCGCAGCATCGGCCTGTGACTTTGGAGGCTGTTGACATGCCGATTGCTCCAGTCGGTAGCAAGGATTGTAGGGCAGCGCTCCTGCATTCGCGCGCGCACTGCATCGTGGACGGGCGCGAGATGCCACGAATCCCCCGCTCATCGCGATGCGACTGGCCACTGACTCTCATCCTACACCAGCACCAATTCTACGGGGGCCGAGGTGCTGTTTCTGCCGCTCGCCGTCATCACCTTGATGCGATAGGCAGCTGTCGTTCGTCCGACTTCTCCGCTCAAGTCGTCCACGTATGTCGTCGCATCGCGGTCGAGCGCGGCGGCCGTGCGCCACCCGGTACCATCGAGCTGGCGTTGGACGAAAGCACGTGCGGCCGAGGGCTGCGTCCAGGCGAGTGTGGCTTTCATTGTCATGACGTCAAACACTGCCGAGGAAATGTGCGGCGAGGTCGGAGGCGCTGACGAGAAGGCTTTGACTGCGATGGTTCGCGAGGGGCCGGACTCGAGATCCACTCTCACCGGCTGCGTCACCGTCCGAACGGCTGCTATCCGATAGAAGTAGCGAATGCCGTCGGCGACATCGATGTCCACGAATTCCACCGCGCCGTCCACGTGAGGGAGGACCACTGGGAGCACAGAGCGCGGCGATCCCATCAGCCGCACGTCGATCGTCTTGGCTTCGATCTCGGTTCTGTACACGTTGAACGCACTGATCAACGATTCGTTCGGCTGCGTCCAACGCAACGTGACTGAGCCGTCAGAAACCGTCGCGTTCTTGAACACGGGAGTCGACGGGGGGATGGTGTCCGGAATCCAAACGGGGGCCCACGGTGGCGACAGCGAGCTACGGATGCCCGCGGCATTCACACTTGCGATGCAATAGACGAATCGGTTTGGACCGCTTCCCGGTAGCTCGTCCCGGAAGCTTCCTGTCGCGACGGGGTTCTTTGTGCGGATCGTGTAGATGTCGGAGAGCTGGCCAGCGAGGTCAGCCAGCTCTCGATTGGTCAGCTTTGCGTATTGATCGTCCTGATACGCTCGTGCGCCGCCGCGCTTCCGGTCTGCCTCGAAGACCGTCTTGTCGAGCGCGCGGAACACCTGATACCGCATCCCTGCGACGGGTGCCCACTGGAGTTCATAGTACGAGCGGCTGTGGAAGTCAGGTACCGACGCATAGACATTTGGTCCGTCAGGGTCCGTGCCGACGCCCGGCTGGGCTGGTGGAGTTGGATCGACGACGAGGATCGTGACCCTCTCGGCGGGTGCGCTCTCATTTCCGGGCGCGTTACTCAGCGGACCCGATGTGATTCGATCGGGTCGATACGATCGCGCGTCCGCGGCAGTCACGGAAACGTCGCCATAGCGAAGCGGCACGCCCGCAGCGAACGGATCTGCGATGGTCGCGGACTGACGTGGGAACACGAGCAAGTTCGCGCCAGGCAAGGGTTCCGTGAGCTCGAAGTCGGGTGGCGTCACTAACGTCGCGACTCCGGCGGCGTCGGGAGGCACCTCGACTACAAACGCTATTCCGCTGTCGCGATCGTAAATGACGGCGCCGACTCCGGCCGCGGCGGCTGGGCCGATCGTGAGCGTCACGCGATCGCCTTCGGCGTTCCGCGCCGCGCCGGTCCCTGTGCCAGCTACGTGGCCAGCTACGTTAACCACTGCGACTCGTGAGTTGTACTCGTCGGTCGGCGCGGCCACGTAGGAGATCGTCGCGGGGCGGTCGCTCGCCGGTGAATCGATACCCGAGAGTGCGACGATAACCTGTTGCAATCCGCCCGCCGTTGCTCCCTTGATGAGGTAGGAAACGCCGTCCACCTCGAGCCGGGAGCCGACGACCGAGGTCGCGGCATCGATGGGAAGTGCGTCGCCGGTTAACGGAACGACGGCCTCGCCAGTATCTACTGTTACGGAGACCGTTCCGGTGAGGAAAGACAGCAGTGTAGGATCGCGATCGTTGAGGTAGACCCGGAACGTGGTCGCGTCAGGAGACGAGAGCGCCTCGTCGGGCCCCCAGCTCCACGAGACAGTAAGATCGCTGCCGACGTCCATCCGTACGTCGGGTCCCGCGACACCGCGGGGAACGGCAGGGGCGATGTCGTCGAGCTGAAGGATGGTCGCGGTCGGGGAGGGCGGCGAGATGAGATCGAAGACATTCACGCCGCGCACTTGATACGCGTACCAGCCTTCGAACGGCGCGTCGATGCTGGTCGGCACGTCCTGGTACATGGGCGTTTCTATCGCCCCCGTCTCATCGTGGCCGACGAATTGCGGGGCATCGGCGTTGAGTGTGACCCACGCAGCAGCTGTCGGCGCAGGAGGAGTAGAATCCGGCGGGACGAGCAGACCGAGCGGTTGTCGCTCGATCAGGTAGAGATTTGAATCATAGTCGATTAGGTCGTCGACCGAGCGGAATGGCACCGACCACGAGAGTTGAGCGCCCTTCATCGGCACGAGGACCGGGCGACCCTCTGGGGACAACGGGTTCCTGACTGAAGCGAGAAACTCCGTCGCGGACGCGGAGACGATCGGCGGCGGAGCGTTAACCACGTCGACGGTTACGTTGTACACCTCCGCTGCCACATCCCCCACTTGCGCCCACGGTGGGCTCCCTCCTCCCCAATGTCCAACGACACGATAGTCGTACTGAGTGCCTGAAGCGGCCGTGGTATCGACGAAGTAGAGGCCGAGCGCCCGCGCCATGACGCTTCGGAGCGCGAGCACCCGCAACATCGCCTCGGGATCCACGCTCGTCACGCTTCCATCGGCGTCGGTGTACGTCAGCTCAAGCGGCCCCGATGGTCGAGCGACGTCCGGTTGCGCGGCGGCGACCAGCTGACGGAGCTCCTCGACCGCCTCAGCATCTGTGGGAGCACCGAATACGTCCGCTGCCTCCGCCGCGGTGATTCGTCCGCTCACGTCCACCACGAGGTTGGCTTGTGTGTCGCTGCGAGGGAGGCGGATGGGCGTGGCGCCGTTCAGCGGCGTGCCCCACGAGGTCGTAGCCTGCGGGCCAAGCAGGATCTCCCACATCGTCACGAACACCTCCACGCCGTCTATCGTGACTTTGAAAATGTCGGCGCCACTGAACTCAACGCGGGTGGGAGTACCTTTTGGAGGGTTCACCATGCGCACCTCCACGGCCCCGCCAGCCGAGTAGGCGCGTAGCGTGATCGCTCCCTCGAAGAAATGGCCGACCCACACAGCCAACCTTGGGGCGGCCGGCTTCAGGTCAAACCGCAGATCACCATTGCCCCAGAACAGTGCCGCGTCGCCGTTGACGTCCATGATTTGCGGCGTGGCGCCGGTCGTAGACGGCGGCTCATGTGTGATCGTCCACCCCTGACTGGCGATCGGTGGAGGGATCGTCTGCCCTTGCGCGAGGAAGTGATACTTGAGCTGCAGCCACTGGGCGACGGACGCAGAGCCACGGCGGTATACGTCGAATCCGCCGTCCGGGAAGGGAAGCGTTGGATCGAACGCCCAACGCAGATGCTCCGCGCCTCCTTTTCCGCTCCACAGGAACTGCAAGGTTGGACTCATGCCGGGGGCCCCAGCGTAAAAGTCGACGTGACGTCCTCGGTGCTGGTGTCCCCATTAACCGCATAAATCTGCGTGGCGGCTCCGATGCTTCTGCGGAAGCGGAGGCGCAGTTTGATCTCCAAGTCCGGCAGTGTGACCGGCTGCCCGCCGGCCAGACAAATGAGGAACGCAGCCGTCTCATCCTCGCTTGCGACGACCCGCAATGTGTTGCCGCTGTACGGCGGACGGCCGGTCCTACTCAGATACACGAAGGCATCGACCCGGACCCATTCGATCGGCTCCGGCGTGAGCAGCAGCAACGCGACCGTCGCACCGCCGACCCGAAGCGGAGTGATCGTCATCCGCTCTGGTCGGGGCGAAGGGAGAAGGGGCAGCGCGCCGGCGAGCGTGTTGAAGTCGCCGGAGGCGAGGACCGCGCTCGAAAGTGTGCTTCCATCGTGGGGCAAGGCGAGCGTCGGGTCGAAGCTTTCGATCATGGCGGCGAACGTTTCGAAGCGCGATGTGACAAAACTGTATCTTGCCAACGGTGTCTTGGTCGCGTCGTTGACCCGGGCGAGTTGAACCTCGTAGTACGTCTCCGGTCGAAGTAGTACACCGGCCGCCGCGGGGGAAGTCATCACCTGCGATTGCGCTTGCCAGTCGATCGTTGGGAGACACTGGCCGGCTTCGAGGCGGCGTGTCACCACGTTCTCCTCACGGGTAAGAACACGTTCGGGCGCGTACCCCCAGCTGTTCGGAAGAACGACCGGCGCACCGGTACCGTCGAGAATCGGATCGCCGTTGTTGTCGAAAAGGCGAAGCTCGAGGTTGTCGCCGCTCGCGATGTACATCACGTCGAGATACGTCTCGTTGAAGAGGACGCCGAGATCGTACGCGCGGAACGCGCGTCTCCCCGGCTTGCCGGGAGTGAACGCCGGCTGCGTCCAGAGCATGTAGGGTTCGAGCGAGCCCAGCAGCGTGGGCGGGCCACCCGTGCGGAAGCGTGCGACCGTGGTCGTGGCGTCCGACCAGGCGTCGTTGCCGTCCTTATCGCGGACCGTCGTCACATCCACCTCGACGCGATAGCATGTGTTCGGCTTGAGGATAGGCTTGACCGCGGACCACGATTCGATTTCCGTGACCCAGTCCCCGAGGCGATCGACACGTTCCCCCGGCGTCTCGCGCGTCTGGCCGTCGGTGACCGGTACGTCCTCGCACAAGCGAACGACGACCAGATCATCACCCGGCGGTACACCGGGCTCGCCCGGTTTGCCGCCTGGTTCCTCTCCCGGTTTTTCTCCGGGCTTGTGTCCGGGACGATCGCCGGGCTGAGTGCCGCCGCAAGGGCGGCCGTAGCCGCGACAGCGACACCCCTCGCCGCACTTGATGAAGGCGACCTCGTCTGACAGCCATTCGGCAACGATGACCGTGCCGAGATACAGTACGATCGCGACGGCGAGGACGAGCATCGCCAGCGGGCGCCCCTCGCGAAGGCTCGGCATCAGCCGCACGAGCGGGACGAACAGCAAGAGCAGGTAAAGCGGCACGACGCGCCGTCGGTCGCGGATCAGATCGAGCAAGATCTGCCGCAGCGATCGGTGTTCGGGCGCGCGGCATTTGTCGCGATCCGGCTTCTCAGCGGGGCGCCGCGATGGCACGACCCGCGTAGCCGGCTGGGTCTCCGTCAATCGTCTCGCGCTGGCCTGCTGGCTGGCGCTCGGGATGGCGTACAGGATCTTCCATCCCTTCGCTTCGGCCTCGGCCCTCGGGACCGTGACATCTTTACAGACCAGTTCAGTATCGGGTGGAGGCAATTCGTCGCAGGGACTGACGAAGTTGTCAGGATCGTATAGAACGAAGTTGGAAAGACTCGCCGACGATCCCGAGAAGGGTGTCGTTGCGCCGACCTCGAGCACCGTGTTGGCTAAGGCCGAATTCTGCCAGGCGCCGCTGCGTGTTACTTGTAGGGCGGCCGCGATGTCGGCCGACGATCCCATGCCTTCATCATACAACCTCACGTCTGTGAGCCTGTATTGATAGCGATATCGGCTCTGGTCGCCGAGACGATGCCATTTGTCGACATAGCTATCGCCGTTCACGAAGCCGCTGGCCTGATTGTATGCCTGGCGCAGGAGCGAGACGTCGATCAGCGCATCCATGGGCACGTTGGACGTGCGCGCTGGCAGCGCTGACGGTGTACCCAGCTCGAGCGGCCAGGTTGATGGAGGCGGCGTCCCACCCGACTCGCGCACCGGATGCGGGTGACGCAACGCGATCCCGGCTACCGGCGGCGCGATGGGTGGGGGGTCCTGACGGCTGAGTTCGAAGGGGAACGACACGCAGACCGTCTTTATCCACAGGTCCGCGCACGCGCGGAACCGCGCGCGAATCAGGAACGGCTTCGGCGCCCATAGATCAGCGGACACGTTGACGGAGACGCCGATCTTCACGCCTTTGATGCCGGCCCGGGCCGATCCGACGAGCCGCCCGGTGATCTCGAGTTGCGCAGGCGTATAACGGAGTGTCGTAACGATCGACGCGGACGCCTCCACCTTGATCCACGCGGGTCCGGCCGAAAGCTTCTTCTTGAACTCGATCCCGGCGCCGAACGTCGCCAGTTCCGGGTCGATGCGAAGGTACATCCAGCCGTCGACGAGGCCGCCAAACAGATGGGCAGAGGCGCGCTTCTCCTTCGGCGACTCCTTGCCCATCTCGACGTACCAGGCGTCGGAGTCGTTGGCTTCAAAGTGGGCGCGTGAGTCGGCTCGCGCATCCAGTAGCCACGGGATCTTGTAGGTGGCATCGATCGCCAGTTCGACAATGCCGGCCCGCGAGTCGTAGAGCGCCATCGCATGGAAGGCGCCCTCGCCACCGCTCGACGACGTTGAGGCTTTCTTGAGGAAGTTGGCTTTGGCGTCGATCATGATGACCGGTTGGGGCAGCATCACCAGGAGCAACCCCTTCACGTTCAGCGTGAAGCCGGTGTCTTGCGTGCCGACGAGGACGCCGACGCCCACCGCGAAATCGCCGTGGCTCTTGATCCACTTCGAGTTATCCGTGACGCCCTGGGGATTGCGCTTCCACCACTCGTACCACTGGTCCGCCTGCGGCAGCGTGACGTTCACGTTGGCCCGCATGTGCTGCACGTACATGCCCGCAAAGCCGTAAAGTGCCAGGCCTGTGCTGAATAACGGAATGCCGCTGGGACAGAGCTTGGCGTCGAGCACCAGGAAGCAGAAGTTGAAGCTGGGAGCCGCATTGTGGCCGACCACTATCTGCACTTCGATCGACACGTCGAGCGAGTAAAGCTCAAGCTTCGCCGATCCGCGGTACTCGATGGAACCGGCGGCGTCTTTGGTGTACGCGACCTTGCCGGCGAACCGGAAGACGTCCGGGACACCGAACTCGAGGCCGATCCCGTTGAAGGAAACGGATGGTTGCGGATAGTTCGGCCCGAACTCCACACGGAGGCCATCCACCGACACTCCGGCCGGCAGGGCTTCCGTCAGGCGGATGCCCCCGGTCAGCCCGAACCAGTGGTCCTGTGGACTGCCCTCGACACTGCCGAACCCGATCTTCGATAGCTCGAGCTGGAACCCGTCGAGGTCGATCGCGTACTGATCGGGGAGGTCGATCCATCCACCTTCGATGGTGATCTTCCCATTCGAGTCGATGCCAAGTCGCTTGAGCTCGAGCCCTGGCCAGTTGCCCGCGATGAGGGGCGTGATGATCCCGGCGAGGTAAAGTCGCGTCGCCGATTCGTCGTGCTCGAGCGCAATCGATTCGAGGTCGAACTGCACGACATTCGGGATCGTGAGGCGCACGAGGCCAACCGGAGACGTGGTGACCCCGGCCGGCTGCTGGGCCGACAGCCCGACCGACATCCGCCCGCCCGCACCGAAGGAAAAGTCTACGAACGCCGGCGCATCGAAGAACGGAATGTTGGAGAGCAGCCCCGTAATAGACGCTTCGACGAACGACGACTCGCGCAGGCTGAGTGCAATCGCGCGCAGCTCCACGTCGTAGCCGAAGACCTTGCCGGCGGCGACGCCCTGCGCCCAGGTCGCGGCGACCGATCCGGTGAAGCCCCCATTGCCGATGAAGCACTCGGTGAACGCCAGCTGCGCGGGCAGCGGAACGTTGAGGTCCGGCGGCAGATAGATCGTCGCGTTTTGGATGTAGACGCCCATGAACTGGTCGCCCAGTCCCGCCGCTGTGACCTCCGGAATCGACCAGTCGCGCCAAAAGTCGAACTTCAGGTTGGCCGCTTCGATTGCGACGTCGGTGTCACCGAGAAAGCTCTTCGGAAGGGAGACCGCTGGCGCGGTCGGGAACTCGATGCCCTTGGGACCCACGCGGACCGTCGTCGTGAGCGCGATTTCAGTGAACTGCCTCGCGGGGTCAGCCGGGCGAAGGACCGACTTGTCGACCCGCAGCGCGACCTGGAACGAGTCCAGCTCGATCCACCAGTCCTCGGCGAGCAGCATCTTGATCGGAACCACCGTGAAGTCCGGGATCCCAGCGCCGATGATGAGCGTCAGGGAGGGGCATGCGGGAATGCCGATTGCGATCTCGCCCTCGAACGCGAGAGTGGCGCCCAACAACGTGCCCGCCTCGGACTCCACCATGGAGCTTTCGAGGACGTAGATCCGGTCGAGAATGTTCCCGCTGCCGTCGCTGAACGAGAAGAGATCCGTCGGCAGCAGATCCGCTGGCAGCAGCTCCGAAACTGGTGTGAGAACGCCGTCCAGGACGGGAGGCATGCCGTAGCTCTATACTGCGTACTGGCGCGGCGCGGTGTCCAAGTTACCAAGCGCTCCGTTGTGGCCGCCTCCGGCGATACTCGCCCACCGGCCGTCGGGATCGTACATGTTGCGGACGTTCTCGCGCCGCCATTTGTACAGCCCGCCGATCGCGTCAACCTGCGCCTGTGTGAGGTTTGCCTGCCCCTGCGAATGCAGGGTTCCGGTCGCATCGCACGCGATGGGGTTGGGGTTCGCTATCGCGTTTTGAACCTGAGTCACTAGGTTCGCCAATTCGCTCGTCATCGTGGTTTGAACGGCCGTGAGCTCGACGGCCGTCAGGCTGCCGGCGTTGCCGTTAGGGGGATGAAGCGCTTTCCCCTCGCGGTTGAGCCTGATCTCGTGGTCGTTTCCCATGCTCGCCGCGTGCAACCACCCTGGAATCCGCACCGCCGGGTCGGCGAACGCATCGATGACTTCCTGTAAGGCGAACGGAACGTGGGCCGGTCGATTCACAAAATGGTCGAGCGCCATGGCCCGCAGGAGCTCGGATTGAAGCAGCTCGGCCGCAGTCGTCGCGACCCCGTTCCAGTTCAACGAGATCGCGAGGAGGATGTTGAGCCGGGAGAGTGCGTGTCGAAACTGGTTTTGGCGGAACGTCGTGTCGTTGCACGCGCGAATGAACCGATCGGCCCAGCGAAACCCACGCAACTCCTCCTTCTGATCGATCGTGATTGTGGCACCACCGAATGTCCACTTGCCATACATCACGGCCGCGTCCAGCGCTCCAGAGATGTTTGTCGTTCCGAGCCCATACACGCCGAACAAGCGCGTGAAGTCTGCAGCCGCGAGCGTCGAGGCCATCCCCGGTAGCTCGCCCGTCTTGTCCTTGCCGCCGCTCGTCCATTGAAAGAGACCGCAGCTCAGGAACTGGTCGTCCCATTGGTTGATGGCCTCGAAGACCCGCGCTTCGTTGTACGCCACTTCGGCGATCGCGCGCTTCTCCCAGCGATCGGCCACGTAGTTCGCGGCAGTCGCTGCCCCATTCAACTCGTCAATAAGTAGGGTTCCGAGTCGCGCGTTCCCGAACGGATTCGAGAGGCCGTAGTACGTGTTGCCGTTGAGCGCAAAGGCGGTGACCCGGCCGAACGCCGTTCCATCCCAGCGGAAGACTTGTTTCCCTGCAGAGTCCTTGTCGGGATATCCCACGTCATCTGCGCGCGTTGTTGCGTCGGCTCCCGTCTGGATGTAAAAGCGTGTAGGCGACTGATATTTGTTGTCACGCCAAACCGCCATCTCTTGTCGAGTCTGATCGTCGAACTTGCCGTTCGCTGTACCAGCGAACGTGACCGCGACGACCTGTGCGACGCCGCCAACGGATCGAGCGGTCGTCACCGACTCGCGCTGAAACTCTCGTACGGCGCTCACCGTCCCGAAGTCATACTTCGCGGACGGAGTGGCGCTCACGCCAAACCCGAAGGTCTTTAGGAGTGCCTGCAGGGGGCCGATGAGCTCCTGCTGTGCCAGTTCGTTGTTGTCCTTGTCGTACGTCCGCCCACCGGAGTCGTACGCGCCATACTCGAGGTCCACGCCCGCGATGAGCGGATCGGGAAGGGCTGGGAAATCGCCGGTGACGTCAAGGCCGGGCGGGTCCTGCGCCGCGTTGGCGGGAGCCACCCACTGTAAATCGATCGAATTGGCGAGCGGGCCGGCGGGAGCTGCGGAAAGCTTCACCGTAGCGGCACCATTGGTCGCGCTGAGCTTAAAGCTCTCCGCGTCGCTGCGTTGCTGATACACTTCGCCAACGCGCGACACGCCCGTGGACCAGAGCGTCGCGCCGCCCGCGTCCTTTCCGGTCGCATTGACGGTGTCGTAAGTTCCCATCGGACTCACGCGGTCCGGACGTGCTGCCGCCCCGGGCGTTCCCGCCGGGTATGTGGGGAAGATTCTGAGCCGGCGCCACCGGCCCAGCGCCGCGGCATTCTCGAGATCGTCGAATGCTTCGTAGAGCTCGTGGTTGTCATGTCCCGTGGCCGCAAGCGCCGTCCACCGCGCGCCCAAGTGGCGCATGAACCGGTAGAAGTAGGAGATCGGCATCGCTGCGAACGCAGGAGCTGCTAGCACGTCATTGCTCGGCACATCTTTGAGGCGTGCAGGCTGAGCGATGGGACCGACCGTCGTTCGAACACCGAGAGCAAACTCGAGTGATGCCGAGGCTGCGCCGCCTGGTAGTACGATGCTCGGAAGCGTGTACACCGAGGAACTCTTCGTCGGCGCCAGCTCGACACTGAGCTGTCCCAGCGCGAACCCATTGGACAGTTGTGCCGCTGTGCTGAGAGCAGCGCCTCCGACCTTCACTGTCTTGAACGTGCCGTTTGGCTTCTTCAGCGCCGGGAGGACCGTGGATGTAAAGAATGCGGGTGAAAGGGTGACGTTGAGGTAGGCGAAGCACAGCGGATAGCCGATCGTGGTCGCGTCCTTCCGCAGTTCAGTGACGGCTACCGGAGACAGTTCCAAGTAGAGCGAGCCGAGAATCGTCCCCGCGCCCGTGCTCGGGTCCGCCGGGATGACGGCAGCGGGATCCGCCTTGAACGTGAGCTTCCCGGGAAATACGGGCTCCAGTTTCAGGCGCGCAACGTCGGCGGCGTCGACCTGGATCGTCGTGCGTTTGTTGGCGCTGTAGTTCGACGTGATGGTGTAGTGCGCCTTTGTTGAACCGGCGACCTTGGCGAGGGGCGCCCTGATAAACAGCGTCTGGGGCATGGAGGTAATGCCTCCCCAGCGAATCCAACCGGTCACTGCGCTTTCGTCAGAATCTGTTCAACTGTGTCGGCTGGAGCGTACGGTTGCCGTGACGTTCCTGCTATCACACTCTGTGCGCGGTGTTCGGACCGGCGTTATAACACTTTGAGCGCATGTCGCAGGGAATTGCCACCCTGCGTTCCGTTGCACATCATTTCATTTCGCAACAGATGGGTGCGGACATGCTCGCGGAGTCGTTGGCGGCGATTCGGGTCATCCGTCCCGGGATGACGCTCTACCCGCGCGCCATCGTCGAGGCGATCCTGCTCTCCGAAGGGTCAATCGGTTCGGCGCAGCTCGTCGCCCAGCTGTTGGGCTTCCGAAACCGGTTTCAGCTCGCCCGGCTGCTCAAGCGGGAGGGTCTGCCGCCACTGCACCGCCTCGCTGCCTGGACCACAATCCTGTCTTGGGTTCGAGCTGCGGAGCGGGACAGCACGTGTTTGTTCCGTCTCGCGTACCGGTCGCACCGCCATCCGGCTGCTTGCTACCGGCTCGTGAAGGAGGTGACCGGTCTGTCGTGGACCGAGGTGCGGAGGCGCGGGTCGGCCTGGGTGGAGCGGAGGTTAATCATGGAGTTTCGGAAGACAGTCGACTTAACACGGCCTCGTCCGGGTGCACCCGTAGTCACATGTAGGCCCAAAATGCTGATGTCTTCACGCGCGTATCGGTCCAGCGAGACCCACGGGTCCAGAGCTCGGCAGAATAGTCGTCGCGCGTTGTGACGCTCGGGAGCCGCTGCA